>Ga0105249_10000349_pt1 | contig 46353 bp, 44 predicted proteins | sample KBSS44metaG_FD_81522 | JGI IMG/M metagenome (GOLD analysis project Ga0105249, IMG submission 81522) | Switchgrass rhizosphere microbial communities from Kellogg Biological Station, Michigan, USA - KBS S4-4 metaG | ecosystem: Host-associated > Plants > Roots > Rhizosphere > Soil | place...
AAGAAATTTCTCATTAGCAAAGAGTAAACTAGCTATTAAAATCAGAATCCATTATTCACGCCCCGGTTATTTAGCCGGGGCTTTTTTTATGTACATTGGGCACTCAAATTATTGATGAGTGAAAGCAGCGAAACAAAATTTGAATGTACAAAAATGGATCACAGCAGTTTCAGTGTTATTGCTTGTCATTAAGGCGATCGCTTATTACCTTACCAATTCAGTTTCTATCCTTACCGATGCATTGGAAAGCATTGTAAATGTTACAGCAGGTTTTATTGGCTTGTATAGTTTGTATGTAGCAGCCAAACCCCGCGACTTCGATCATCCCTATGGTCATGGTAAAGCTGAGTTCCTTTCCGCTGCTGTTGAAGGAACAATGATCACTATGGCGGGCCTCTTTATCATTTATAGAGCTATAAAAAGTTTTATCGAACCAGTGCCACTGCAAAAAATAGATTATGGTATTTACCTCGTAGCCTCAACAGCACTTGTGAATTTTTTTATGGGCACATTCAGCGTCTTAAAAGGCCGGCGAAATAATTCACTTGCCCTGGTCGCAAGTGGTCGCCACCTGCAAACGGATAGTTATTCAACATTTGGCATTATAGCTGGTTTAATACTGATTTATTTCACCGGCAACAAATGGATCGACCCGGTTGTTGCCATCATTTTTGGACTCATTATTATTTACACCGGGTATAAAATTTTGCGTCCTTCCATAGCCGGCATTATGGATGAAGCAGATAAAAAAATATTGGAGCGCTTACTTGTGTTGTTAAATAATAATCGCCGGGACAATTGGGTAGACCTCCACAACCTAAGAGTGATAAAATACGGCTCTGTTTTGCATATTGACTGTCATTTAACAGTTCCATGGTATTTGAATGTGGTCGAGGCGCATGAAGAAGTAGATGCGCTTTCTATGCTGGTTAGGAAAGAGTTCGGAGAATCAGTCGAATTATTTGTGCATACGGATCCCTGCCTTGATATTTCATGCCCGATCTGCGGAAAGGATTGTATCCATCGAAAACATAACTTTGAAAAAAAACAAGACTGGACGCTTGAGAATGTTTTGAAAGACCAGAAACATCAAATCACATAGCAAACAGAAGGATAGCTGGAGTAAAAAAATATGAAAACAATTACCACCTGGAAAAAGAATCATGTATTTGAATCAGAGCATGACGGTAACAAAATAAATGTAGACGGCGATAAAAAACACGGCCATGGACCAAAAGCCCTGTTGCTGAGTGGGCTGGCCGGTTGCAGCGGTATTGATGTCGTAGATATTTTACATAAAATGCGGGTTGAATTCTCAGATCTTAAAATAGAAGTAGAAGCACATCAAACCGATGAGAACCCAAAAGTGTTCACGGGAATAAACATCATTTATTATCTGAAAACAAAAAAGGAGAATGAGGATAAGATTAGAAAGGCAATTGATCTGTCTCTGGAAAAATATTGCGGTGTTTCAGCTATGCTGCGAAAAAATTCTCCTATCAACTACCAATTAGTGATCCACTAAAATGCTCTCAAAAAAAACACAATATGCATTCAGGGCACTGGCCGTATTGGTTGAAAACTACAATAAAGGACCGGTATTGATCTCCGAAATTGCCAGGAAAAGAAAGATTCCTCTAAAGTTTCTTGAAAATATTTTGCTCCAGTTAAGAAAAGAAGGAATTTTAGAAAGCAAGAAAGGAAAAGGAGGCGGCTACTATCTTATCCATCATCCTGCCAAAATACCCATCGCCCGGGTGATTCGCGTAGTGGACGGGCCAATCGCAATGTTGCCCTGCGTAAGTCTTTACTTTTATGAAAAATGTAAAAACTGTGACGAAAAGCACTGTGGCCTTCACGACATTATGATCGATGTACGGGACGCACAATTAAGCATATTGGAAAAGAAAACATTGCAAGACCTGGTGGAATAGTCACGGCTCAAACAATTGTTTGTATAATGTTTCCAAATTAAAGTCTATTTAGTTGGTAGGGTAATCCACCAACCGTATTTTTGTAACCACTTAAATCAAAGTTTATGTCACTGAGATTAGGGGACACCGCTCCCAATTTTAAAGCGAAAACAACCGAAGGAGAAATTGATTTTTATGAATACCTGGGTAATGGTTGGGGTATTCTTTTTTCACATCCTGCTGCATACACTCCTGTATTCACCACTGAGTTAGGAAAAACGGCTTTAGTAAAAGATGAATTTGCAAAACGCAATACTAAAGTTCTGGCCGTAAGTGTCGATCCAATGGATAAGCATTTAGGCTGGCGCAACGATATTAACGAAACACAGGATTGCACTGTTGATTTTCCTATCATTGCTGATGAGGACAGGAATGTAGCGACATTGTATGATATGATCCATCCGAACGAGTCACAAACCGTTACCGTTCGCTCGCTGTTTATTATCGGGCCTGATAAAAAGGTCAAATTGATCATTACCTATCCGCAGACAACAGGCCGTAATTTTCATGAAGTATTGCGTGTATTGGAATCACTACAGCTTACAGCAGAGTATAGCGTGGCAACTCCTGCTGATTGGAATCATGGTGAAGATGTGATCGTCGCCTTGTCGGTGACAACAGAAGATGCGCAAAAGAAATTCCAGAAAGGAGTAAAGATTGTAAAACCATATCTGCGTTATACACCGCAGCCAAACGTATAAACTTTTTGATCATTGCTTTGCCGAAATGAATTATAAACAAAACGCATGAGTGATCTGATAAGCGAATTACAGGGAGAATTGTCCGGAAAAGAGATTGCAAAGCAATTGCATTATCTCACTGAGCGATTTCCTGGTGAGGTTGTTTTTTCTACCAGCTTTGGCCTGGAAGATCAGGCTATAGCTCATATTGTTGCTGTAAACCGGTTGCCTGTAAAAATTTTTACACTGGATACCGGGAGATTGTTTGCCGAAACATACAGCACATGGAGCAGGACAGTAGAAAAATACAACCTCACCATTTCAGCTTTTTATCCTGATGCTTTTTCATTACAGGAATTTATCACTGCAAAAGGGCCGAATGCTTTTTACGAATCTGTTGAGAATCGTAAACAGTGTTGTCATATTCGTAAGGTGGAACCCTTACAAAGAGCATTAACGGGAAATAAGATCTGGATAACCGGCATTCGTGCAGAGCAAAGTAATAACAGGCACGATATGCCAATGTTAGAGTGGGATGAAGTAAACCAAATCATAAAGTTTCATCCTCTGCTAAGCTGGACATGGGGACAAGTAAAGCAATATGTAAGCAGGAATGATGTGCCTTATAATCCATTGCATGATAAAGGATTTGTAAGTATTGGTTGTGCGCCCTGTACAAGAGCCGTTAAACCCGGTGAGGATTTTCGTGCCGGACGCTGGTGGTGGGAAGATAGTAGCAAGAAGGAATGTGGGCTGCATATACATGCTGAAACAAATGAGCAGGTGAAGGCATAAAATTTTTTGAATCAAAACCCTACTTGATAAGTAGACAATGTAAATATGAGTAAGTATCATCTTAATTACCTGGAACAATTAGAATCGGAGAGTATTCATATTTTCCGTGAAGTGGCTGCGCAATTTGAAAAACCGGCCTTGCTTTTTAGTGGTGGTAAAGATTCAATCACCTTAGTTCATTTGGCACTTAAAGCCTTTGCTCCCGGTAAAATTCCTTTTTTGTTAGTGCATATTGATACGGGTCACAATTTTCCTGAGGCATTAGAATTCCGGGATTGGTTAGTCAGCCAGGTCGGTGCAACATTGGTTGTAAGAAAAGTGGAGGATACAATTAAACAAAGAAGTCTTACTGAACCGAAAGGCAAATTTCCCAGTCGCAACTGGTTACAGACCTATACGCTGCTGGATACGATCGAGGAATTCAAATTTGATTGCTGTATTGGCGGTGCGAGGCGTGATGAAGAGAAAGCAAGAGCAAAAGAAAGGATCTTTTCGGTACGGGATGAGTTTGGGCAATGGAATCCCAAACTCCAGCGGCCTGAACTCTGGAATATTTATAATGGCAGAATTCATAAGGGGGAAAATGTAAGAGTGTTCCCGATCAGCAACTGGACCGAACTGGATATCTGGAACTATATCCGTCATGAAAAGATCGATCTGCCTTCTATTTATTTTGCACATGAAAGAAAAGTGATCGAACATGAAGGACAATTAGTAGCGATCAGTGAATTTGTTCAGCCTTCAGAGGAAGATACAGTGCTGATAAAAAAAGTACGTTATCGTACGGTAGGTGATATGACCTGTACAGCAGCTGTTGCATCAAATGCAGCAACATTAGAAGAAGTTATTAATGAAATTATTTCAACAAGAATAAGTGAAAGAGGTGAAACAAGAATTGACGACAAAGTAACCGAAGCAGCAATGGAAGACAGGAAAAAGAATGGCTATTTCTAAATCAAAATTCAAAAGTTAAAAGTCAAAAATAGGATCATCGGGAGAAGCATTTTGACTTTTGATTTTTTTACTTTTTAATTAATATGGACTTATTACGTTTTATAACCGCAGGCAGTGTTGATGATGGCAAAAGCACATTGATCGGCCGATTATTATATGACAGTAAGAATATACTGATCGACCAACTGGAAGCGCTGGAAAGATCGACAAAGAATAAAGAAAACGGGTCTGTGGACCTGGCTTTACTGACGGATGGATTACGTGCAGAAAGAGAACAGGGCATCACGATCGATGTAGCGTACCGCTATTTTTCTACGCCTAAAAGAAAATTCATTATTGCCGATGCACCGGGTCATGTACAATATACACGCAACATGATCACCGGCGCTTCAAATGCAAATCTTATAATCATCCTGATCGATGCGAGACAGGGCGTGGTGGAGCAAACCCGTCGTCATTCCATCATTGCTTCGCTGTTGAAAATACCTCATGTAGTGGTGGCTGTAAATAAAATGGATCTTGTCGAATACTCACAGGATGTGTTTAATAATATCGTGATTGATTATAACGAGGTAGCCAAACAATTGGGATTGCAAGATGTGACCTATATTCCGATCAGTGCCCTGGATGGAGATAATATCGTTGACAGATCGACCCGAATTACGTGGTACACCGGTAAACCATTGCTTGAATTCCTGGAAGAAGTAGAGACCGATAATGATATTAATCTTACGGATGCAAGATTCCAGGTACAATTTGTAATTCGCCCGCAAACCGATGACCTGCATGATTACAGGGGCTATGCAGGAAAAATAATAAGCGGCATCTATAAAAAAGGCGACAGGGTTAAAGTATTGCCCCAGGATATTGAAACAACCATTACTTCTCTTGAGATCGCAGGAAAAGAATTGGAAGAAGTATTTGCGCCGCAGAGCGTCGTGATCCAATTAGCTGATGATATTGATATCAGCCGGGGTGATAGTATTGTGAAAATTGAGAGTCTGCCACAGGTGGCTAACGAACTCGAAGTATTGCTTTGCTGGCTGGATGATAAGCCATTGATCCCGGGTAATAAATATTTATTGCAACATAATAGCAGGATGGTAAGGGCTGTAGTACGGAATGTGGAATATAAACTGGATGTAAACAGTTTGCAACGGCAACCCATAGAAGGTAATGTTAAGCTGAATGAAGTTGTAAAAGCCACGATCAAAACCGCTTCACCATTGGTTTACGATGGATATGAAACATTAAGCGAGAACGGCAGCGCTATTTTAATTGATGAAACCAGCAATAGCACTGTAGCTGCTGTTCTAATAAAATAATTTAATCGTGATCAGCTCATCAGATAAAGGAAAAGTTATTCTCGCAGGCGCCGGCCCCGGCGATGCAGATCTCATTACGCTTAAATTGAAAAACAGGTTAGGAGAGGCAGATGTGATCATTACCGACCGGTTAGTCAATCCTTCTATTGTCAATGAACATGCAAGAAAGGATGCTTTGATCGTATTCGCCGGCAAACAGGGATATAATGACGCTTCTGCAACAAGGGAAAAAATCAGCGCATTGATTATTGAACATGCTCAAAAAGGAAAAAAGGTGTTACGCTTAAAAGGCGGAGACGTTGCTTTTTTCAGCAATGTACTGGATGAATTGATCACCTGTAAGCAAAACAATATTCCTTTTGAAATTATTCCCGGCATTACAGCTGCTTCAGGTGCATCAGCGTATGCAGGCATTCCATTAACGGCCCGCAATCATTCACAGGGTGTGCAATGGCTTACTTATAATCCCAACAGCAATTACACGCCTGAACGATGGAAAGAGCTGGCCTGTACCAGCGATACCCTTGTGTTTTATATGGCCGCCAAGAATATTTGTGAATTGACTGCGCACCTGTTACGTTATAATGAAAGCGCTGATACCGGTATTGCCGTTATTGAGCAGGCTACCACTATTTATCAACAGGTGCATATCTCGTCACTTAAAAGCTGCACAAAAGATTTTGCCGATAAGAATTTTGGCTCGCCTTCTCTTGTTATCATTGGCAGCGTAGTAAAACTCCATGATGAATTTAATTGGTTCAAAACATCCAATACAGGGACAATTTTTCAGCCATTATAATTTGCCTGTGAAATTTTGGCAACTCTAAAAATGAACTTTTAAGGTTGCACTGAATTTTTTTCATCTCATTTTCTTTTGATTTAGTACTGGCACAAAATTAGACTTGGGAAAGAATGATGTAAATTTTAAAGACATGAAAAAGCCATTCGAGATCATTTTTGATTTTCCCCTGGCCGATCCTGACTTCATCATTTCACTCAAGGCCACTGCGGAATTACACCATTCTGACCCTTACTGGGTAGTGGATAATTTTTATTCGGCAAATAAGTCCTCCAGAGAACATCATTCATCCATACTGCCGCGACAGGAAATTAAACTCATGAAAAATAGGGGGTGCCGATCCTGGGTACACAAAGATTCTGAACGGGAAACTGTTTTAAGTAAGGCGCTTGGAAAAGCGATTGAAAATGTTTTAAATGAAAACGGAGGTAATTAGTTTCGGGATCAATTAGTGACAATAAGATCTGCTAAGTTATTTTCAATTCCTTTTAAAACTGCAAGGGATATTAATAGCCATAGCAGGCCGATAATGAAGCCTGCTGCTACATCGCTTGCATAATGCACACGAAGATAAACGCGGCTATATCCTATCCATAGGATCAATCCAATTAAAAGGACGGTACTTAATGCTTTAAGCCATTCAACGGAAATATTGTGTTGCAAAATATATATCAGCGATCCATAAAAAGTAACGGACATGATCGCATGACCACTTGGGAAACTTAATCCTTTCGCAGCTTTTAATAAAGGCGATAGGGGACGCTTGCGTTGAAATAATTGTTTTAATAATAACATAAGCAGTAAACTGCTGATTGAAATAGCAATTACCCGTATAGAGAACCAAGTTTGCCTTTTTATGAAAAGGAAATAAAAGATAACCAACAAATTGGCAGGGATCAAAAACTGGTGCTTACCTAAAAAGGTAATGAACAGCATGATTTTATTGGTGATCGTGTTGACTGTGGGTTTGATCCTTTCAAAAATTGCCATATCAACCGGCTTGCGTTTTCGTATGGGCTTACGGATCGAAAACACTAACAACGCGATCACCCCGGCAAATAATAAAAGAGATAATAACACTTCAGCTATTATCAATATCGTGATCTCCTCAATATCCATATATTACTCAATGATGCTTGAAATACTGGACCTCCCGTTCATGTTTTTTGGCTGCCTGCAAAGAAGAGAACGTGCCCAGGTTCCTTCGCTTATTTGTCTTTGGATCTTTTTTCCTGGAGTAAATGCGATATTCTCCTGATTTTAATTTCCGTATCATCGTTTTTATTATTAGCTGAACAATGTTTGTGCCGCTTCATTAGTAAGAGGATAGTTTTTCTGCCTGTTTCAAAACTTTTTATGAGTACTGATCATGTCCATTATTGGCATTCTCCGGCCTATTCCATGGCCTTGATTTTTTATCAATGATAACTCCCGATACGTCGCCTGTCCTGGAAAAAAAACTGGAGAAAGATCTTTTGTTCAGTTCTTTTTAAATGTAAGGAAGCAAGATCATTGATAAAACGGTTGTCATAATAAATGTGATGCTCAAATCCCAAACTCACATTATTAAAAAGACGTAATGTTATTATTGGTTTTAGAATCCCGATCCTGCTCTTGCCTTCTGAACCTTCATAATTATAGATCCAATAATAATATCCATTGAAGCCAACACTTATCCATTTGGTGAGATTTAATCTTTCTTCTATTCTTCCTTCAAAGCCCCCGCCAAAAGGATAATCACGAAACTCGGATGTGTCCGGCCCAAATCGTGTTGTATTTCCGGCAATCGGCACAGCGGCAAAATGCAAACCTGTATATAAATTTGAATTTACCCCGATCTTTATTCTTGAAATGATGCCGGGTCCAAAACCGAGGCTTCCTAATTCAAATACCTTGTTGTTCCAATAATCAAATTGCTGGAAGATACCTCCCAGTATTCCATGATGAAACGTTTTACCCAATAATAATCCGTAACCCAACACATTGTCGATTATTTTTTTATCATCACCATAGCGGCCTTCTAATCTTAATCGAAAAACATCGAAAGGTTTTCGTCTCCTGATCTCGAAGGGATCCCCATAATCTAATTGAAGATTGACAATTGCATTGGTACTGCCCGTCCCGAATTTATTATTTTCATTTACACGATGAACGCCTGCACTTAGTGTTACATTCAAAGGTTCCTGCTGGTAAACATCCAAAGGCGTTACGCTGGACATTTTCTTTTGCGTAAAACGATTTAATGCTCTTGTTGGATTAATTATACCGGCAAAGATTTCCCGCCATACTCTTTCCTTACCGCGTTTCCGGTCATCTAAAATATTTGAACTTATCCGGTACAATATTTCTCCCAGGAAGGAGCCGCTTATGGGGGTATTGATCAGATCATTTTTTGAAGGCCGCGTATTCTCTCCAAAATATTCCCACATAAAACTTCCGGCAACTGCGAAAGGGAATGAACTCCAGTACGAATAACCATTACTTCTTGCCACATTAAAATAGATACTGCCTGTATGCGGATGACCAATAAAATTGATTCCAAAGCGATCGCTATCCCATTCCCATCCATTCTTTAAATTGTCTTTCCATGTTTGTGTGCTTATTCTTGCCCAATCATAATTAAAAATATACCGGCTCACAGCCCAGTTAAAAACATTGGCGCTTGCAACTCTTACGAGTGGTAATGGCCATACATATTTCCGATTGTATAAAGAATCATCATTTAAAAGATCGTGATAATGATTGCGGGGCCGCATATCCAGGGGAGCACCGGAATAAATTTGCACACTATCCGGGAGCGATAACCGGATCGTATCATTAATTTTAGTCGAGTCAATTGGAATTTGTGCAAAAAGGTCAAACGAACACAGAAAAGAAAGGACAAATAAAGTTGTTTTCATAACATCAATGTTTGCATCTCGGGCAAACAGCAATGATAATTATGCAGCAAACGTGCCAGACATAGAAAAGGCTGTGGTACCCTAAGTGCCACAGCCTTTAGTTTTTCTTAGTTTCTATATTTATTTAGGATTTGTATTTTGATTTCAGAATATTGCCGTTAACATCCATCAGCAATACCATTTTCTCATCTCCATTTTTGATCACGACTTCATAGTTTGTTTTATTCTTTTGAATTTCCTGGTTCACGCCAGTAATAACATAAGACGGATACTTACTGGTTATCGTACTGGTTACATAGGCAGGCAACGTTGAAAAATCATTTATCACTTCAACTGTACCTGTCCAGTTTCCAGCCTGGTCATACCATGCGTAGTAGGTATGTCCATCCATGTCAAACTGTACTGCATAATCACCAGCATTCATCACTTCCCAATCTGCCAGTTCCCAGTCATTGATCACAACGTTCGGATCATAACTTGTCCAAATTATATTGGTGCTGTTTGGATACTGCAGATCAAAAGCTCTTTGTGCATTAGTTGAAATCACTACCCCTGTATCTGTTGCACGATATGTTGTGCTGCATGCGGTAAAAAAACTAATTGCCACTACTGCAATAAAAAGTTTAAGTTTCATAGTGCTTACGTTTTAATTGAAAAAAACGATGGGTTATAGTAAATTCCGCCACAACCATGCCAGCCGTTGAACATTCTTCTTTCATAATTTTTTTCTATGTGCAAACATGGACACATTATTTACAGTTATTTATATTTTTATTAGAAACAGTTGAATTATGTTTGCATTCCCAAATTGCAGTTCAACCCATGAAACAAGCCACGCTTCTTGCCGCATGCATTGTGTGTACAGGTTTTGGTCTATTCGCAAACAACAACTTTAATGGCACCACTAAAATCTATGATGATAGTTCCCAGGTAAAAACTATTAATATCAATGAGCTTCTCCAGGGTATGTTGATACGTGTTGGGCTGGAACCAAAATTTGAATTGAAAGAAGCAGACGTATTAAACATTGAAGCATCTGTATCACATGGGAAAAAATATATCTTATATAATCCTGCTTTTGTAAATAGTTTAAACGCTGCTACAAGAAATAACAGGTGGGCATTAATGACTCTATTAGCTCATGAGATAGGTCATCATATAAATGGGCATACCAGTCGCAAAGGAGGGAACAAGCTGCTAATGGAATTACAGGCCGATGAATTTGCAGGTTACGTAATGCATAAATTAGGTGCCACATTACTCCAGGCTCAAAATGTGATGTTCTACATAGCAAGAACGGAGGATTCAAAAACACATCCCGCACGAAACTTGCGCCTGCTGGCTATTGAAAAAGGTTGGAACGGGGCATCGGATATGGAAGAAAAAACTGCCATCGTTGCTCATTAAAAAGCAGCACTGCCATTAACTCCCGCAATTTTTTCATTTAATAGTAAAGAATCCTTTTGTTGTACACACATGACATTCCTGTGATGAAACATCTATGCGACAACAAAAAACTTGTTAAAGTCTCTGGCATACTTATTATAAGGTATAATAATAGCGTTGGGATAGAACCTATTTATCAGACACATGAAAACTATGAAATCTACAGCGATTGCGGCTTTTGCTATATTGTTAATGGCAGCTTGTAAAAAGAATAATGACCCAAATGGATCAGATCCGGATGAATGCGCTACCACCAGAGCTGAAACAGACGGTAATATTATTCCCGGACGTTATATCATAGCTTACAATAATGATCTCACAGCGAGAATGGCTACTGATGCAACAATATCCCGGGTGAGTTCAGATGTTCTGACTCGTAATTCAATTTCTGCAAGTGTGGTAAAAGAAGTATTTGCCGGTGAACCCGGCGGTTTTATTGCAGAGTTAAATGAGGAACAGGCGGCACGATTAGCCGCTGATCCAAATGTTAAGGCAATAGAACATGATCGTATAATAAAATTAGGAGGCTGCTTTACTGTGGCTGAACCACGTTTGATCACCTGGAATGTGAACCGCGTGGGATATGGTGATGGAACCGGCAAAACCGCATGGATCATTGACACCGGTATCGATATGGATCATCCTGATTTGAATGTCGATGCAGCAAGAAGCAAGTCATTTATTTCAGGTAAAACGCCGGATGATGAAAATGGACATGGCACACATGTAGCGGGCATTATTGGCGGAAAGAATAATGCAATTGGTGTGTTAGGTGTTGCTTCAGGAGCTAGTCTTGTTTCTCTGCGTGTATTGGATGAAACAGGTGAAGGAACACTTTCAGCTATCGTACAGGCATTATCGTATATCAACACAAACGGAAAAGCAGGGGACGTAGTAAATATGAGCTTAGGTGAAGATACACTATCGGCGGTTCTTAATTTGCAGGTACAGAATACATCCAACAGAGGAATTTATTTTGCTATTGCAGCAGGCAATGACGGGCAACCCGCTAATAAATTCTCACCCGCTAATGCCAACGGGACAAATATTTTTACTGTTTCTGCGATCGACAGTCTTGATAATTTTGCAAGCTTTTCCAACTATGGAAATGATGTAGTGGATTATGCGGCGCCGGGTGTACATATACTTTCAACTTTTTTCAATAACCGTTATGCTTATCTCAGTGGTACTTCGATGGCAACACCGCATGTTGCAGGTTTGTTGTTGTTAAAAGGAAGAGGTCTTAATACTTCGGGTGCTGCAAAGAATGACCCCGATGGAGTGCCGGATCCAATTGCTCATTATTGATTTCTTGAATTACCAGGATTGAAACAATGTATTCTATAAATTTTCTAAGATCCTGATCAATGTTTTTTCTGTTGATGACAAACCGGTATTTGATCTGTCAGTATTATCTTTTTGTGTTAGCCATTTCTCCAGTTTGCCGGTTTCATATAATTCAAGCAGCGAAGGATGCACATAATATTTTTTGCAAACAGTCCTTGTGTTACCTAATAGTTCTGCTACTTTATCCAGCACTGCAATCACTTTTTTCTTTTGGCCCAGGTCTTCATCAAATCCATTTTCAATGATCGCAGTTAGTGCACTTACAGACCCACACCAGGTGCGAAAATCTTTAGCGGTAAAATCTTCATCCGCAAGCGACCGGATGTAATCATTTACCATCCCTGAATCAATGTATTGACGATTGCCGTCTTCATCGATATACTGAAACAATTCTTTTCCGGGTATATCACGGCAATGCTGAACGATTTTAGCCAGTTTTTTACTCTTTAAGGTTATTGTATGGTCGACACCTTTCTTGCCTTTGAAAGAAAATTTCAGTTGACTTCCTTTGATCTCTGCATGTTTATCTTTCAACGTGGTCAATCCAAATGAGCCATACAGTTTTTCATAAAACTCATTCCCGATACGCATACCTGTTTTATCCATCAGGCTTACTACCGCAGCCAGCACCTTTTCTTTGGCAAGTCCTGGCAATGCAAGATCAGCATCGAGCCGTTTACGAATGGCCGGCAATGATTTACCCAATGCCGGTAACCGGTAAAATTTGGTTTTATTTCGTAACTCATTCCACAACGGGTGATAACGGTATTGCTTGCGATTACGAACATCCAGCCCTGTGGCCTGGAGATGACCTTCGGCAATACGGCATATCCAGACATTTTTCCATGCCGGCGGAATAACAAGTGAACGGATGCGTTGAAGTGTTGCGCTGTCTTTTATTGTTTTCTCACGATAAATATATTTAAATCCTTTTCCGGCAGCTACCCGTTGAATCCCCTCATCTTTGCTGCTTACATATACAAGCTGTACCGCTTTAGCCGAGGCGACAGGATCCTGGGCAATTTTTTTTAGCGTGATTTTTTTTAATGCAGGTACTGATTGGATCATTTAGCGGTATTAAAGGTACTCTCATACTATTTTGCATAAATTATACCAATTGATTTTAGCTGTTCAACACTCAAATTCTTCATTATTGTAAATTCGCTGTTTAATTCTTGTAATTTGTACTATGCAATATTTTAAAGTAGGGAAACTGGTAGCTATTCATGGTCTCAGGGGGGAGTTGGTATTAAAACATGAATTGGGAAAGAAATCTTCCTTGAAAGATGTAAAAGCAATTTTTATTGAAGATAAGAGAGATTCATTTTTCCCATGGTTTGTGCAAGCAACAAAAATCAAAAATGAGAGTGAAGTATATCTAAAACTTGAAAGCATAGATACAAGAGAAGCTGCGGCCAAACTTTCTCAAAAAGAAATATGGCTGACCGGGGACGATTTTAAACGCTTATCTGCAAAATCAGCCCCCGCTAATCTATTAGGGTATACGATTATAAATAATAAAGAGCGACTGAGTGAAATTTTGGAAGTGATCGAACAGCCACACCAATTGCTTTGCAGGTTAGAATTGAATAAGAAAGAAGCGTTGATACCTATCAATGAAGACTTTCTCAAAAAGATCGATCATAAAAAGAAGGAAGTTGTTTTAGAGTTGCCTGAAGGGCTGCTTGATATTTACCTGTAATGATCACTTAGGCCCTTTTATAAAATCTGCCAGGAGTTTCATCCTGTAATAGAGGTTACTCATCATCAAAGAGATATTATTCCTGACATTCTCTACTGTTCCTTTATTCATCTTTTTGATATTTTTCAGCTCTTCAATTTTTTCATCGATCTTATCGATCAATTTTTCTGCATCCCATCCTTCATAGCGACGGTTTCGCTCATCATATATATGATAAGGCTCTATACAACCTGCTTTCAGCTTTTTAAATCTGAAATTATTTTTAATAGCCTCTTTAATAGCATCATTTGAAAGCAGGTCAATCGTTACATCCGCAGACACTTCGTTGCGGTATGCATTGCTGAAAATATTCAGGTTATTCCTTAGCTCGCGGATCAATTGCTTCTTTACTACATCGTTGGTTTTGCTTTCTTTGTTCAGAAAGGTCAGCAAGTCTTTTAGCGGACCAATACCGGTTTTTAGCCATTCCCATTCCATACGATAAAAATAAAGAACCAAATTTCAAATCACAAGAAAGAAATTCCGGGAACACCCCCCATTCCAAATAAATAAAAACTACATTAAAAAATAGGTAGCGTTTTTGATTTTTTATCCTGGAATTTATTTGGCTCCTGTCATTTGAAATTTGTGATTTCCATTCGGCGTAACTTTGGTAAAATTGGACAGCCGGCAAAAACATATCGCTCATTTTGATCTCGACTCTTTTTTTGTTTCTGTAGAGATCCGGAATAACCCGTCATTAAAAGGCAAACCGGTTTTGGTTGGTGGTTATGAAAGGGGAGTAGTGGCGGCTTGCTACGAAGCAAGAAAATTCGGTATTCACTCAGCCATGCCAATGAGAAAAGCGCTGCAACTTTGCCCGCATGCAATAGTGACCAACGCAAGTCGTGATCAATACAGCAAATATTCAAGATGGGTTACAGATATCATTTCAGAAAAGGTTCCCTTATTTGAAAAAGCAAGTATTGATGAGTTCTATATTGATCTTACAGGGATGGATAAATTTTTTGGAGCCAGTAAATATGCACAGGAACTCAGAAAGGAAATCATCGGTAAAACAGGATTACCTATTTCGGGTGGGTTATCGTCTGCACGATTTATAAGCAAGATGGCCACTAATGAAGCCAAACCCAATGGTTTTTTAGAGATACCTCATGGAAAAGAAAAAGATTTTTTATGGCCATTACCTATTGAAAAAATAAATGGAGTGGGAAAAGAAACAGAGATCAAACTCAAAAACCTGGGGTTTTATTTAATTGAAGATCTTGCCAGATCCACTCCTGAATTTTTGGAAAGGCATTTGGGTAAATGGGGAGAAAGCTTATGGCATAAAGCGAATGGCCGTGGCAGTACTGAGATTGTTACCGACTGGGAACAGAAAAGTATGAGTCACGAAAATACATTTGATAAAGATTATACAGATATAGATTTTCTGCATACAGAATTGGTGAGGCTTACGGAAAAGACAGCTTATTCATTGCGTGCAGATGAAAGAATGACCGGTTGTATCACTGTTAAGATCCGCTACTCTGATTTTGAAACAATATCAAAACAGGAGTCAATTGATTATACAGCGTTAGATGATATGCTTATTGCGAAAGCCAAGGATCTGTTCAATAAATCTTATCAGCAAGGAAGACCGGTGAGATTACTGGGCGTTCGGTTCAGCCAGTTCATACCCATTACGATGCAAATGAGTTTATTTGATAATAATGTTGAAAAGCTCAGTCTTTATAAAACAGTTGATGAGATCAAAGATCGATTTGGTGGAAAAGCAGTGATCAAGGCAGTAACTTCAAAATTGGCTGAAGAAGCCAATAAGCATACAACCAAGCACAATAAAAAGAAAAGATCAGATTAATGTCCGGAAAGAATACATATGTCAAATCAATTAACGCACCAAGCTCCTTCGAAAGGATTAATCATTGCTGCATTCGCCGCCATTTATATTATATGGGGTTCAACTTATATTGCCGTTTTATTTGCAATAAAAGATATTCCTGTTTTCGTGATGGCCGGCAGCCGCTTTTTTATTGCGGGTGTCATCCTGTACACATGGTGCCGGCTAAAGGGCCAATCCATCCCGGGGTTAAATTCAATCATCCAGATTTCCTTTAGTGGTGTACTCATGCTGTTTTTTGGAACCGGCGCTGTGGCATGGGTAGAGCAATATATTTCCAGCGGGCTTACGGCGATCATTGTTGCTACCGTCCCATTATGGCTTGTACTGATCGATAAACGTCAATGGCAATTTCATTTTTCTAATAAATGGATATTGCTAGGTTTGTTGATCGGGTTTGCCGGTGTGTTACTTTTATTTGCAGATAAAAAAGCGATTAGTCTTTCGGGTGATAAAATGAAACTGATCAGTTTTTTTGTTATGATCGGCGGATCAATAAGCTGGGCAATTGGTTCTTTATATTCTAAATATAAAAAAGTAGAAGGCACTGCTGCTATGAAAGCCGCCATTCAAATGATGGCTGCAGGGCTTGTGTTTTTTATTATTAGTCCGCTGGTAAAAGAACAAATTACATGGAGTAATATTTCATGGCGTGCAATTCTTGCTATGGCTTATTTAATATTTATGGGGTCGCTGGTGGGATACATATCTTATATCTGGCTGTTAAGTGTGAGACCTCCCTCATTGGTAGGTACCTATGCCTATGCAAACCCCGTAGTCGCCGTGTTTTTAGGATGGCTGTTGGTACATGAAAAAATAACCCAACAGCAAATAATTGCTTTAGTTGTGATCCTGGCGGGTGTTATCCTTGTCAATTTTCCAAAAGATAAAAGCTAATGCACTTCACAATTCCTGGATGCAAACCTCTTATCTTCGTGAGCTTATAAACCAGTTTATATGTCAAAAGTTTGGAAAGATTACCAGGAAAAAAATAAGGATCGATTCTTAAGTGAACTGCTGGAGTTACTTCGCATTCCAAGTGTGAGTGCAAGAAGTGAACATAAACCCGATATGATTAAATGTGCTGAAGCAGTAAAACAATCCTTGCTGGATGCAGGCGCTGATAAAGCTGAAATTTTTCAAACAGCCGGGCACCCGTTAGTATATGGAGAAAAAATAATTGATCCCTCCAAACCAACAGTCCTGGTTTATGGTCATTATGATGTACAGCCGCCCGATCCGCTGGAGCTTTGGAATAGCGGGCCATTTGACCCGGTAATTAAAGACGGAAAAATTTTTGCAAGAGGCAGTTGTGATGACAAGGGACAATTCTATATGCATGTAAAAGCATTGGAAACAATGGTGCAAACCAATACGCTTGCTACGAATATTAAATTCTGTATAGAAGGTGAAGAAGAAGTGGGTTCTGCACACCTGGCTGATTTTGTAAAAAGCCATAAGGATCTGTTGAAAGCTGATGTGATATTGATCAGCGATACAGCCATGCTGAGTTTGGAAACTCCTTCTATTGATATTGGCGTTCGTGGTTTAAGCTATATTGAAGTGGAAGTAACGGGCCCCAATCGTGATCTGCATAGTGGTGTATATGGCGGTGCCGTTGCAAATCCGGTTACTATTCTTGCAAAAATGATCGCATCGTTGCATGACGAAAATAATCATGTTACCATCCCCGGCTTTTATGATGATGTTATAGAAGCCACGCCGGCGGAAAGAAAAAAAATGGCTGCTGCTCCTTACAATGAAAAAGAGTATAAAGAGGACCTGGGTGTAAAAGAATTGTGGGGTGAAAAAGGTTTTACTACCAATGAAAGAACAGGTATCCGTCCTACGCTTGAATTAAATGGTATCTGGGGTGGTTATATAGGTGAAGGGTCTAAAACTGTTTTGCCCGCCAAAGCTTTCGCAAAAATTTCTGCCCGGCTTGTTCCTGACCAGGATAGTCATAAGATGACCGATCTGCTGATCAATCATTTAAAAAAGATTGCGCCTGCTTCTGTAACTGTCAATGCATGGCCGCATCATGGTGGTGAACCTTATATGACGCCAATCGACAGTAAGGCGTATAAAGCAGCGGCAGCAGCTATAAAAGATACATTTGGAAAAGAACCCATTCCTGTTCGTGGTGGCGGGAGTATTCCCATTTGTTCTCTGTTTGAAAAAGAGCTGGGAATCAAAATTGTATTTATGGGGTTTGGTTTAGACAGCGATAATCTTCACAGCCCGAATGAGAAATTCAATTTGGATAACTATTATAAAGGAATAGAAACGATTCCTTATTTTCATAAACATTTTGCAGAGATGTAAAACGGATTTTCAAACCCGTTTTACAATCCATAAATAATTTGCGAAAATGTAGTCGTAAAATGTCTTTAAGAAAAACCTCGTTTAATTAAGCGAGGTTTTTTATTTTTATAGACACCTAAAAATAGCCACCATGAAATTTCTTTTGATCCTGTTGGGATATCCCATTTTAATATCTGCACAGGTAAACCCCGCCTTTTTGGTAAAGCCAAACCTTGACTACAGCAATATGCAATCATCCGGTGATGGCATGTTTGGTTTTGATAGCGGTGACAAATTTGGTTACATTGATAAAAATGGCAACATTGCTATCCCAGCTGAATATACTTACGAATCTACTTCCAGTAAGATCATACCCGGTTTTGACAGGGGCTTTGTGAAAATTAAAAAAGAAGGCAAGTATGGCCTGTTGGATAAGACAGGTAAAGTCACAATTCCTTTTGAATACGATAATCTTTATTTCTATCCGTCTTACAAATTTGCAGCAGTAAGTAAAACTGTGGGTGGAAAAAATCAATGGGGTATTGTTAGCCTCCAGAATAAGGTTATAATACCCTTACAGTATGAGCAATTGCAACTGGACAGTAATCTTATTGGTTTTAAACAAAATGGTAAATGGGGTTTAAAAGATATTTCAGGAAATGACCTGATGCCTGCAGAGTATGAATCTATGTATCCTTATGCAAAAAGTAAAATGATATTGGTACAAAAGGGTTCGCAATATGGTTTTACGGATATCAATGGCAAATGGCTTTTTGAAAAAGCAAAATCAGTTTACACATTATATGGAGTGTATGAGGATATGATCGAGTGTGTTGTAAGCAATAAATATGGATACCTGGATACAAAGGGCAATGAAGTGATCATGACCAAGTACGACAATGCAAATTCTTTTGATAAGGTTGGACTCGCTAAAGTTGGAAAAAAACCCGCTACATCCGGTTCTACCACTCTTTATGGCTATGTAGATAAAAAAGGAAATGAAATAATTCCTGTAAAATATGAAACCATCGGTTCGTTTAGTAATGGGCTCGTATATGTAAAAGATCCTGAGACGAACCGTTATGGCTATATGGATAAAACAGGTAAATGGATAGTGAGCCCTGTTTACCTTGATGTAAACAGCTTTGATGAACATGGCGGAGCATGGGTGAAGCAAACAGATGGCAAGTGGCATTATATCAATAAAACAGGAAAAGACCTGGGGACACTTGATGAAAAAGGAACTTCATGGAAGAATTTTTTAAATAATGGTTATGCCATTTATGAGAATGCAGACAATCCTTATGTCCTGATCGATAAAAATGGAAAGGTTTTAAAAAACCTGGAGGATTGCGATGGGGTTTATAATTTTTCAGAAGGGATCGCCGGTTATAAATGTAAATCCAATTCACAATATGGTTTTTTGGATCTGAATGGAAATAAGATCACATCTTGTGATTTTACCGGTTTTACGGGTTTCATCGAAGGAGTAAGTAAAGTAAATAAAAAAGTGGACGGTGTTCATAAGGCTGGTTATTTGGATAAGACAGGTAAACTTTTCCTGCCGGTTGTCTATGATAACGTGTATGGTTTTAGAGATGGCTGGGGCCTGATAAAAAAAGAGAATAATTATTTTTTTGTAGATAAGAACGGTGATTTAAAAGATCCGCCGCGTAAATATGACGAGCTTCTCGAATTTCGGTCTGGCTATGCATTGGGAAAAGTAAAGGGAGCCGATAATACACCGAATACCTATTATTATATCAACTCACAATTAAAGGAAGAGTTTTCGGTCGATGCCAGGCAGGCATACCTGTTTTGGGAAAATGTCGCAATTATTAGCCGGGATGATAAGATATATGAATTGATGAATAAGAAAGGTGAGATTTTCAAAAAACTGGATGGGATCGACCAGGTCAAATTTTCAAGTGATGGTATGCTGGGATTTAACCAAAACCGCAAATGGGGGTTTATTAACGACCGGGGAGACATTATCGTAGCCGCCAAATATGATAGCTGTGAAACTTTTAAAAATGGTTTTGGAAAAGTAAGAGTAAACGGCAAATGGGGGATTATTGACAGGTCAGGAACAGAGATCCTGCCACCTAAATATGAAACTATTGTGCCCTGCGAAAATGGCTTGTTTATTTTTTATGATAAAGGATGGGGCCTTATTGATAAAACCGGGAGGGTTTTAATACAACCAACTCTTGGCACGATCACTGCCTTTGAAAAGGACAGGGGACTGGCAAGATTAAATAAAACTTATACAATAATCAGGTCGCCATTATTGAAATAGCATCTATATAACATCCGAGTAGTGTCTCTTTTCAAAACGGTTTCGCGGGTACATTCGATGCCTTCGATTCACCTGTTGTAGGTCCCGGCGGACAATGCTCTCGTATAAACTTTGTGTAAAGAGTTGACAAATGCTCATTTGTTCCTTCGCCCTCCGAAATACTATGCGTACGATTCGGATAGCTCATCAATTGAAACTGTTTATTATACTTTATCAATTCATTGATCAGCATATCTGCATTATTATAATGTACATTATCATCGCCTGTTCCATGAACATATAATAGATCTCCTTTCAGATATTTTGCATAGGTCATCGGTGAACCATTCACAAAATCCTGTTTGTTTTCCTGTGGTAGTCCCATATAGCGTTCCTGGTAAATATTATCATAAGTCAGTTGATTGCCCACAGGCGCAATAGCAATTCCGGTTTTATATATTTCCGGGTATTGAAACATTAAATTCAATGTGGCAGATCCGCCACCGCTCCATCCCCATACACCGATACGGTTGGTATCTACATAGGGCCATTTCAAAATTTCTTTTGCAGCCATTGCCTGGTCACGAATATTCACCAGGCCAATCTTCCGATAAACGCATTTTCTCCATTCTCTTCCTTTGGGTACCGGTGTGCCACGATTATCAATAGAGATATAGATATAACCATCCTTGCTCATATCGCCTTTATATAAAAAATTATTCGTAGCGCCGTAGGCATCGATCACGTTTTGACCCCAGGGTTCGGTGTAAACATAAAATACTACAGGATATTTTTTTGCCGGGTCAAAATTGGCTGGCTTTACCATCCAGGCATCCATTTCTACGCCTTCTCCCGTTTTTACTTTGAAAAATTCAATATTGGATTTTGATTTATCAGTTTTTGTTATCGCATCATTCACCTTATTCTCGCCATTGATCCCTTTGTGATCAGGTAATGTTATCCATTCTGTCACCGGGTTCGTATAATAATTTGAAAAACTATGCTGGGCAAATTTTGCATTCGGTGAAACACGGTAGGTATGTGTTCCTTTTTGATTGGCCGGGGAGATCATTTCCAATGATCCGCTGCCATCGAGTTTGGTACGGCATAGATATTTCTGCGTTGCATTTTCAGGTGATGCATGAAAATAAACATAGCCTTCTTTCTGGTCAATTGTACTAATGTCCATCACATCATACTTACCGTTGGTAATCAATTTTTCATTTTTTCCATCACGGCCGATCCGGTATAAATGGCGCCATCCATCTTTTTCACTGGCCCATAGAAATTCCTGTCCATTATTCAACCAATCCCAGCCGCCATTTGCATAATCCGTATCCCATAAAGGAAGTATATCGATCCAGGCAGGATCTTTTTCGTTATAAATTACTTTGGAATTACCCGTCTTTATATCACACAACATCAGGTTAGTTTCATTTTGCTTGCGATTGAGCTGCTGAATGATCAATTCGTTGTTAGCAGCAGCCCATTCCATTCTTGGTACATACGTTCTCCATTTTTCATCATCAGGTATTTTCATCCAAACAGTTTTGCCGGTTACGATATCAACCGCACCGATCTTATACTTTGAAGGTGGTTCACCGGCAACAGGATATTCTACTGGCACAGAATGCGGATAAATCGAATCCGTATTGTTGATCATTAAATAATCTTTTGTCCCCTGCGCATCAATTTGCCAGAATGCGATTTGCCTGCTATCAGGACTCCAGCGAAAGCCATCGCGGCAAAAGAATTCTTCTTCATAGGCCCAGTCGAAAGTTCCATTGATCAATTTGCGATTGCCATTTGTAGTGAGTGCCTTTATTTTTCTGGTTGCCAGGTCCTCTACATATAAATTATACTCACTTACGTAGGCAACTTTTTTACCATCGGGAGAAAATTTGGCAAACATCAATGATGATACCGGTCTGTCTTTGCCTAATTGTTTTAATTGACCGGATGCGATGTCATATAACCAATAATCACCTCTTGTGTCCAATCGCCATACTTTTTTGGTATTGGTATAAATCAAAACCTTGTTATAATCAGTTGAAAATTTAAAACTGCGAACAGGTAATGATTTTTCTGCCCCTGTGGGTTTTAATTTGTCTTTACTTACAAGAACTGTTTTTGAATTCTGGGGTAATGTGTACTTTACGATATCACCCCCTTCGTTTCGGAAATAAGAATTGCCATCACTGCTCCAATTCACACCACCTTGGGACAAGCAGATAACGGGCAAACAATAAATAATAACAATTAAAGCAAATTTTGCAATGCCTGTTTTCATTATTTAGTTATTTTGAAACAGGAAAGTATTAAAAAATTTTAAACCCGGACTGTTAATTACATCAATGGCTGAAAAAGAAAAACTGAGATTAGATAAATACCTGTGGGCCATACGCCTGTTTAAAACAAGAACAGATGCCGCTGCCGCCTGTGACCGGGGAAAGGTGAAGCACAATGATGTGCAGGCAAAAGCAGCGAAACAGGTGCATGTAGGCGATGAGTATGAAATAAAAACGGAGGCAAAACGATGGCGTATCCAGGTAGCTGCGTTATTGCACAAAAGGGTTGCTTATAGCGAGGCTATCAAATATTATATTGATATTACTCCCGCACAGGAAATTGAACGATTACAATTCCAGGCAGCCAGTTTTCATACAGGAAAACGGTTAAGTAAATTAGGGAGACCAACGAAAAAGCAACGAAGGGACCTGGATGATTTTATGGAAATCTGACCCGTTTGAATCTTGAAAATAAAGTTGCTGATGAGAAAACTGGTTTTATTATTAATTATTTTTTCTCCCATTATTTTCAGTGCACAGATCGTTGAAAATTCAAAAAATGATGCGGAGCAAGTATTCGAAAAGATAGAGATCGAAGCCGGCTTTAAAGGCGGGATTGCTAAGTGGATTGAATTTGTAAAAAATAATTTTAATTTTTCACGAATAGAAAAAAGCCTGCCCGATTCAATAAATAGTTTCTCGGATACAGCACGAATTCAATTTATCATTGATAAGAACGGGATCATAAAAGATATAAAGTTTCTAACCAAAAACATTCCTGCCTTTCAACAATCCTGTGCAGAAGTGTATAAAAATTCGCCTCATTGGGTCCCTGCCAATCAATGCGGCAATTCTGTTAATGCGTATAAAAAAGAAATATTTATTGTTCAAATTGATAAATCAACCGGCAAAAGAGTAATCCTGGTCCGGTCATAAGCTTAGGCCGTACATTTCCTAATTATAATTTTGCGGAAAACACAAAATAGTTAAGCGTATTTCATTAGGGATTATCTAACAACCAATTGACGCACAACATTTAAATTTACAGAGTAAAAAAATAACCTATGAAAACACGTCTGTTTATAATCCTGCTGCTTGCAGCGCTTATTTTTGAATCATGCCGTAGCGCTATGACGCCTTACCAGGCAGCTAATAATCCCAGGGGAAGAAAATGCCGGGCTATCAGGTGATCTTAGGATTCATCTCCAAAGAAGTTACCAACCATTCCTTCCAGCATCGGGTATTTTTCTGTGATATAATCTTTTAATGCAGCTAAAACTTTTTTAGCCTGCTCATCTGTTATGCCTGCTTCGGCTTTTAATTTTTCTATTAATTCCTGCATATAAAAAATTTAAAATGTTTAAAGGTTGCACAAGTTAATAAAAGAACAAAGGTTTCAGATAGAAACCTCTGAAACCTTTTAAACATATCAAACGTTGGAACTTCTCTTACGCGACTTTCAGCATGCTCAATTTGCTCTTATCAAACTTACGCATTGCGTATTCGAGATCCAATAAAAATTCTTTTTCGTGATGGGAGGGCAATTCAAACATAGCATCGGTTAAAATACTTTCACAAATACTTCTCAACCCCCTTGCTCCCAATTTGTATTCTACAGCTTTCTGTACCATAAAATCAAGAACCGGGTCTTCAATATTAAGTTTGATCCCTTCCAACTCAAATAGTTTTTTGTACTGCCGCATCAACGCATTCTTCGGTTCTGTAAGAATTGAACGTAATGTTGTCGCATCCAATGGATCAAGATGCGTAATTACCGGCAGACGGCCCAATAATTCCGGGATTAAACCAAAAGATTTCAGATCGGTTGCATTTACATAGCTCAACAAATTTTTCTTCATTGACTCCTGCAACTCTTTGTCAACATTAAAACCGATTGTATTTGTTTTTACCCGCCGTGCAATCACTTTATCAATTCCATCAAATGCCCCACCGCATATAAATAAAATATTTTGGGTGTTCAGTTTTATAAGCTTTTGTTCCGGATGTTTTCTTCCACCCTGTGGCGGAACCAATACATCTGTTCCTTCCAATAATTTCAATAAACCCTGTTGCACACCTTCACCACTTACATCCCGGGTAATAGATGGATTATCTCCTTTCCGGGCTATTTTATCTATTTCATCAATGTAAACAATACCCCGTTCTGCAGCTGCTACATCATAATTACATACCTGCAGCAATCTTGTTAAGATGCTTTCAACATCTTCACCCACATAACCAGCCTCAGTAAATACAGTGGCGTCAACAATAGCAAAAGGAACATTCAGCAACCGTGCAATCGTCTTAGCCAGTAAAGTCTTACCGGTTCCGGTCTCACCAACCATTACGATATTGCTCTTTTCGATCTCGACATCGCCATCGCCTTTTTGCTGTAATCTTTTAAAATGATTATATACCGCAACGGCAAGCACTTTCTTCGCTTCATCCTGACCGATCACATATTCATCCAGGAATTTTTTTAACTCAATAGGTTTTTTAACGGTGAGCTTAAAGGAAGAAGCCGGCTTATCATTGGATATTACCAATTCCTGTTCAATGATCTCACGGGCATGCTCGACGCAGTTTTCACAGATATGTCCTTCCTGGCCGGCAATAAGAATTTTCACCTCATCACGATTGCGGCCGCAGAATGAACAATGTAATTGTTGCTTTGCCATTTAATTTGTATAACGATTCAAAAACGGATTTGTAACCCTAAAAATATAAAATAGCAGCCGAAAGGTTTCGGGAAATTTAGCAGGTGGCCTAAACCCCTCAAGGCGAAACGATTAAATCTTTTCTACGATCTTATCAACGATCCCGTATTTGATAGCTTCTTTCGCATTCATCCAATAGTCCCTGTCAAAATCAGTCATGATCTGATCGATAGTTTTACCACAATTTTCAGCTAATATAGTTGCTCCGATCTCTTTTACTCTGCGTGTTTGCTCTGCCTGTATTTCCAAATCTTTACTTACGCCCTGGATGTAACCACCCAAAGAAGGTTGATGGATCATTACTTCGCCATGCGGATAAATCAAACGTTTACCTTTCACACCGCCACTTAATAAAATACTTCCCATGGAGGCAGCTAATCCCATACAAATTGTACTTACCGGGCTCTTCATCATCCGCATCGTATCATATATTACCATGCCGCTTGTAACCACGCCACCGGGGCTGTTGATATAGAATTTGATCTCTTCACCTGGTTTATCAGCTTCAAGCAAAAGGAATTTCGATACTGCTTCTCTTGCACTCTTATCATTCACTACTCCCCAGAGATATACCGAACGTTTCTCGAAAAAATATTTCTCCAGGCGTTTATCAAACATTCCTAATTCATCCCGTTTGTCTTTTACTTCTTTTTCATCGTCATCATCATCATTGCGCCAATCATTGTATGAAAAATGCTTTTGATTCATAGTTAATTTATTTTATATACTTAGCTTTTGTAATTCTATTAGGCTTTAATTGTGTGCCTCCCGCTGTTGGCGGGATACTTCCTTATGGCTATTCAACTGTGTTGTATCCGCTAACAATTGAACAATCCAACCATTAAACATTCATTTATTTCTTCTCCTTCCTCGGATTCATCAGCAACACTTCATCTACAAGGCCATACTCCTTTGCTTCGGGTGCTGTCATCCACCTGTCGCGGTCAAAATCTTTTTCAATTCTTTCTACGTTTTGACCACTATGATGGCTGATCACATCATACAATTCTCTTTTTAATTTTTTTATTTCAGTAACGGTGATCTCAATATCGCTTGCCTGCCCGCCAATAGCGCCACTTGGCTGGTGCATCATGATCCTCGCATGTTTTAAGGCTGCTCTTTTGCCCTTGGCTCCGGCTCCTAATAAAACACATGCCATAGATGCTGCTACTCCTATACATATAGTGGCTACATCCGGGCTTACATATTGAATGGTATCATATACACCTAATCCACTATACACGTTTCCACCGGGGCTGTTGATGTACATATTTATATCCCGGGTTCTGTCAGATGAATCAAGGAATAAAAGTTGTGCCGTTACTATGTTTGCTACTTCATCATTAATAGGATAGCCAAGAAAAATAATGCGGTCCATCATCAGGCGACTGTACACATCCATTACGGCCACATTCATTGGTCTTTCTTCAATGATATTAGGAGTAAGACCTGTTACTAAATGACTGGCATAATTGTGTAGTGTATTACTTGAAATGCCACGATGTTTAACGGCATATTTTTCAAACTCTGAATTAAAGCTCATGCGAGGTTATTTAAATTTAAACGTTAAGTCCTGTACACCTCAAATATCCGTCCAAATGGCAAAACCACAAAAAAACTTGACAAGCCTGCTTGCTGGACAGACAGGATGGCTGATCAAAAGGAAATGGCTAACCAGGCGCATGTCCCAACTAGCCATTTAACAATGTAACCATTCAACCATCTTAGTGGTGATGATGCTGATGCTCTTCAACCATCTTCGAGAACTCTTCCACGCTGATCGCTTTTTCTTTGGCACTTAGTTGTGATTCTATCCAATCAAATATTTTCTGGGTTTGAATCTTATTATAAGACTCTTCAACATATTTGCGGTCCTTCATCATTCTTTCTATATAATCTTTTATCCAGGGTTGTTCTTCATCCATAACCGATCCGCCCATATACCCCAACAACTGTTGCTTGGCAAAAGTTTTGATCTCATCCGGCTGTACCTGGATATTATTCTCATTAACGACCTTGTCAGTTATTAAGGTCCACTTTAACTGGTTTAGAAAAACAGGGAATTCCTTTTCTACATCTTCATCCGTTTTTTGTTTTTCTCCCTGTGTTTTTACCCATTTTTTTAAAAAGGATTGAGGGAATTCGATATTGGTATGATCAAGCAATTCATGATAAGCCTGGTGTTGCAACTGGTTTTTAGCTTGTCCGTCCCAATGAGCTTGTATCTCATCTTTTACTTTGTCTCTGAATGCATCAATTGTTTTTACATCTTTACCCGGATAAAGTTGATTAAAAAAATCTTCATTCAATTCCCGTTTTTCCAATAAGCCCACCTTAGTAATGGCAAGCTTAAAATATTTTTCTGCATCTGCAGGATTCGTTTTATCCAAACCCAGGTCATCGATCACCCATTCTCTTTCCTTTTCATCAAAAGCTGACTTCAATTGTAATACAGCCGTGTCACCGGCTTTTTTCTCCATTAGGGTTTTTCTAAAGCTTTCTGAAAAATATTTGACCAGTAATGAATTGTCTTTTTTTGCTCCGCCTTCGATCTCATTTCCATCTGCATCGGTTTCAGTGAATGTTACGTTGATAACATTTTCTTCCGTTGACACTGTCTCCTGGTCTTTCATATTGCCATAACGATTCTGAAGACGGGTCACTTCATTATCGATCATTTCACCGGTGATCGTTACTTTATAACGGGTAAGCTTTGCTTTTGACAGGTCGGCCAATGAAAACTCCGGTTTCAAACCCACTTCAAAATCAAAACTATAGTCAATCGGATTGTTCATATCCAACTGCCGGAAATCTGATTCCAGCGGTAAAGGTTGTGCAAAGATGTCCAGCTTTTCATTTTCAAGAAACTTGATCAGTTCCCGGTCAACAGTACGCAACACTTCATCTGTATAAACGGAAGCGCCATACATTTTTTTGATCAGCCCGGCGGGCACCATTCCTTTTCTGAAGCCGGGAATATTTGCTTTCTTGCTGTAATCTTTCAATGCTTTTTCAAATGCCGGCAGGTAATCCGTCTTCTCTAATTTCAAAGTGAGCTTATCATTGAGCAAACCGATATTCTCTCTTGTAACTGTAGCCATGTATAATATTTAGCCCCCATCCCCTAAAGGGGGGTATGAAGATTCATTATTAAAGAAACAGCAGAACTATATAACTATTTCTTTATTCCCCTTTAGGGGTTAGGGGTTTTGTCCGGATGGAGGGACTCGAACCCCCACACCTTGCGGCATCAGATCCTAAGTCTGACGTGTCTACCAATTTCACCACATCCGGGAGAAAAGTCAGGAGTCAAACCAATCATATAAGTCAATTTATCGACCTGACTTTTACGACCCATTCGACTTTATATGACTATCAAAATGGGTTGCAAATGTAGGGCATTTTAGCTAAGTGTGGCATTTGAAATAACGTCAACATTTAACTAATTGCATAAATCTGTTCATTTCCACCCTTGGCTATAATTCAGTAAATTCGTAGACTAATGGAAACCCTTGAACGGCCCTCAAAATATAACCTTACTGAAGAGCAGGAAAAGAAACTTATCCTACGGGAATACCGTTCTCTTTTACGATCCCTGAAGTCAAAACTCAAACCCGGAGACCGAGAGCTGATCCGTATTGCTTTTGAGATGGCTGCGGAAGCTCATAAGACGATGCGGCGCAAAAGCGGGGAACCCTATATTCTGCATCCAATTGCTGTGGCAAAAATCTGCGTTGAAGAAATTGGGTTAGGCATTCGTTCCACTATCTGTTCATTACTTCATGATACAGTAGAGGACACCGACGTAACGATGGAAGACATCCAACGGGAGTTTGGAAGTGAGATCGCAAAAATTGTAGATGGTCTTACCAAGATCGCTAACATCGTTGATGTAAATGCGTCACAACAGGCTGAGAACTTTAAAAAGATATTACTTACACTTACCGATGATCCCCGTGTGATATTGATCAAGCTTGCCGATCGCCTGCACAATATGCGTACGCTTGACAGCATGAAGCGGGAAAAGCAATTGAAAATATCTTCTGAAACAGTTTATATCTACGCACCATTGGCGCATCGTATGGGTTTATATACCATCAAAACGGAGATGGAAGACCTGGCGATGAAATATATGGAGCCGGATATTTATAAAGACATAGCGCAAAAATTAGCTGAAACAAAACGTGAACGGACCCGCTACATTAATGAGTTTATAAAACCATTGATCACAGAATTAGAAAGATCAGAATTTAAGTTTGAAATTTTTGGCCGGCCCAAAAGCATTCATTCGATCTGGAATAAAATGAAAAAGAAAGGAGTTGCTTTTGAAGAGGTGTATGATCTTTTTGCTATCCGTATCATCCTGGATTCAGCTCCTGAAAAGGAAAAAGAAGAATGCTGGAAAGTATATTCAATCATCACCGATGAATATACACCTTCACCAGAACGATTACGTGACTGGTTGAGCAATCCCAAGAGCAACGGCTACGAAGCGTTGCATACAACAGTAATGGGTCCGCAGGGCCGCTGGGTGGAAGTGCAGATACGAACAAGACGTATGAATGAAATAGCGGAAAAAGGACTGGCTGCACATTGGAAATACAAGGAAGATACGGGAGACGAAAGCCGCTTCGATAAGTGGTTCCATCAAATACGGGAAGTACTGGGTAACCAGGACACGGATAGCGTTGATTTTTTGCAGGACTTTAAAACCAGTTTTCTTACTGAAGAGATTTATGTCTATACACCAAAAGGTGATGTAAAAATGTTACCTGTTGGCTCCACTGCATTGGATTTCGCATTCTCCATTCATAGTGCTATTGGTATAAAAACGATCGGGGCGAAAGTGAATCATAAACTGGTTCCGATTAGTCATAAGCTGCGCAGTGGCGACCAGATTGAGATCATCACCAGTAATAAGCAGAAGCCAAGTGAGGATTGGCTGGGTTTTGTAGTAACGTCCAAATCCAAGGGAAGGATACGTGATGCACTCAAAGAAGAAAAAAGAAAAATCGCCGATGATGGTAAGTACACATTACAAAGAAAGATCGAAGGGATGGGCGCTGCATTCAATGCGCATAATATTGATGAGGTAGTGCATTTTTATAAATTCAGCTCCGCCTTAGACCTGTATTATAATATTTCAATAAAGAACATCGACCTGAAAGAGCTGAAAGAATTTAAAGTCTATGGTGATAGGCTGGAAATTCCCAGGCCGGTGAAGCAACCCGAACAAAAGCAGGACGTTTATATACCAAACAAGAGCGCCAAGGAAACTGAATTGGTGATTTTTGGTGAAAGCAGCGACAGGATCGTTTATAACCTGGCCAATTGCTGCAAACCTATACCCGGTGATGATGTATTTGGATTTGTAACAACGGGCAAAGGTCTTACAATTCACCGTACCAATTGCCCAAATGCAGCAAAATTGTTAGCTAACTATGGCCACCGCGTAGTAAAAACAAAATGGGCAAAGAATAAGGAGATATCATTCCTTACCGGTGTTCGCATTGTTGGTATGGATGATGTGGGGGTTATACACAAAATAACCAACCTTATTTCCGGTGAATTGAAAATAAATATTGCGGCGCTGACGGTTGAAGCCAAAGAAGGATTGTTCGAGGGAAATATAAAACTCTACGTGCATGATAAAGAAGAGTTGGATAATCTCGTGCAAAGTTTGACCAGTCTTCCCGGTATTGAAAAAGTGGAAAGATTTGATACGGAGGATTTGGTGAGTGGCACTTCTTAAAATCACAATTTATTGATTGAAAAACGAATCCTGGTGCTTATAAAGAGCTTCGGATTTTATTAACTTGTACCACTTAGCCCTAATTATTATTTAATACCCGTATTGCTGATGAGATTGTTAAGGCTCTATGTTGTTATTTTATCCGTTTTCTCTGCCATTTCTTTTTCACTGAATGGGCAAAATTTTTCATTTAATTGTAACCGTGATACTGCGCTGGTCAGTTGTACTTCTGCAGGTTGTATAACACTGCAGGCAATTATTCCAGACTTACATAAGCTAACAACTAGTTATTCTGTCAATTCCCTATCTGACTATGGCGTTCAATCGTGTTCGCCTACCTATGTTGATCCCAATGATCCAAATGGCCGGCCAACAAACCTGGTAAATGATGATACGTACACCGGCGTTATAAATATTGGATTCCCTTTTCAATTTTACGGTGCCGTGTACAATTCTTTAATTGCAAGTACGAATGGAGTGGTTTCATTTGATATATCGAAAGCAGGGCTTTTAGCGCACTGGAGTATTCTTAATGGTACAATACCGCTGGATTTACCAAGCTCTTTATATGATAAGGCTTTAATAATGGGGCCTTATCATGATCTTGATCCAAGCGTAAGTACATCACCGTTAAAACGAATACAATACCAGGTGTTGGGTAATGCACCTATGCGCAAATGGATCTTGAGTTTTTATAAAGTCCCTCTTTTTACGAATGCAGGGGGTGGCTGTAATTTTCTTACAGAAAACACGCATCAAATAATCTTGTATGAATCAACCGGGATTATTGAAGTTAAAATTTTTGATAAACAAATTTGCCGGGGCTGGAACCAGGGTCGTGCAATGGTAGGGATACAGGATTTTAACAGAACCAAGGCGACGATGGCTCCCGGAAGAGCAGCATCCGACCCGCCATGGGGAAGTATAGGTATGAATGAAAGCTGGCGGTTTATTCCGAACGCAGGTCCGTCTTCTTTTAAAAGGGTAGAATTGTATGACCTGGCCGGCACATTGGTTGCCACCGGTGCAGTATCTCCCGGCGGGCCAGGAGCTTTGATTGCTTCTTTTGGAAATATTTGCACAGCACCGTCAAGTACTACTGCTTTTGTTGTAAAATCTGTTTATGAAAAAATTGATGATCCCGCCGTTGAAATATTTGGAATAGATACGGTACGTGTTATAAGGACTCCATCGACAGTTTCAGCTAATGCTGCCTGGACTGATGCAACTTGTAATGGCTCGCCAACCGGAACGATCACCGTAAATATTCCTGCACCAGGTAATCCGCCTTTTCAATATTCACTGGATGGCGTCAATTGGCAAACATCCAATGTTTTTAGCGGGTTAACAGCCGGCACTTACACCGTTTATTTCCAGGAAAGCGGAGGTTGCAGTAATTCAACCCAGGTAACAATTGGACAACCTTCTGTCCTGGCCAGTTCATTTACTGCTGCACCCGTTGTTTGTAATGGTCAGAATAATGGTATTATCAAGGTAACAGCATCAGGTGGCGTTGCTCCTTATGAATTTTCCCTGGATGGAGGAACATATCAAAACAACGGCTTATTTAATACGGTTGGTGCAGGCAATCACGTTGTGACGATCCGTGACGCAAATGGATGTTCGAAAACCCAAAATATAACTGTAACACAGCCTAACATTTTATCATTAAACGGAAATACAAATGAGGCAAGTTGTGACGGCGGCAATGATGGTTTGATAATTTTAAATACAGCCGGTGGCAATAGCAGTTATCAATATTCCCTTGATGGGATCAATTTCCAACCATCGGATACTTTTCATGTTGTCCCGGGAAATTATATTATAACTGTAAAAGATAATTTAAACTGTATCGATACACAAAGCTTTATTGTAGGGCTTACTTCCAATCTTACGCATACAGCTTTGACTGATCCTGTAATTTGTGAAGGAAGTTCAACCCAGGTCAACTTTGTTTCTAATGCAACAAATTATAGCTGGAGTCCTGCAATTGGTTTGAGCAATACAAATTCAGCAAACACGGTTGCCAGTCCAACTGCAACACAGCAATATATCGTTTCTTATACCCTGGGACGCTGTACAGAAGAAGATACGATGATCATAAATGTGAATGCAGCACCTATCCCCGGTGCAGGAGCTGACGGATTTATTTGTTATGGGCAAAGTTACCAACTGCGGGCAACAGGAGGCGTGGTATATAGTTGGTCACCCTCAACTTTTTTAGATAATCCTGATTCACCCAACCCAAAAGTTACGCCTGATCATACAACTACCTATACCCTGCGTATTGTAGCTGATATGAATAATTGTCCCTCATTAGTGACGGACCAGGTAACCATTGATGTAACAGCGCCTATAAAAGTTAAAACCTATCCCCAGGATACGATCGTATATGCCGGCGATCGCTTCCAGCTACTTGCCTTATCCATAGCGCCCAATTATAGCTGGTCTCCTGCTTATGACCTGGATAATGCCAGGGTAAATAATCCAACAATAACAGTAGATAAGGATGTGGTATTGGTGGTTACTGCCAGCTCCCAGGCAGGTTGTGTTGGTGAAGCCAGCGTGAGAATCCAGGTATATAAAGGTCCGGATATTTATTGTCCAACAGGTTTTACACCCAATGGTGATGGTTTAAATGATAAATTCATTCCGTTTCCCGTTGGCATACAGGAGCTGAAATATTTCAAAGTTTTTAATCGCTGGGGGCAGTTAATATTCAGCACAACTAAGCTAAACGATGGCTGGGATGGAACTCTTGCCGGTCGGCCTGAACCGTCTGCCAATTATGTTTGGATGGCCCAGGGAATAACAAGAGATGGACGGGTAATAACCAAAAAAGGATCGATTATTTTAATACGATGAGTTGTTAGTTCGGAGTCCGGAGTTCGGAATCTGCTACTTACTATTGGTTAATGACTAACGACTGATATGTGGAAAGAAACTTGAAAAGAGCTGTTCGAATTATGCGACAGCTTTTTTTGTTCCCTTATTTTTGCCGCCGGTTAAAAGCAAGTACAGGGATGTGGAAGGAAGTGAGTAGGGGCGCAAAAAAATAATCTATATGGTAGATGTAATTCTTGGTTTACAATGGGGTGATGAGGGAAAAGGAAAGATTGTTGACTTCTTTGCAAAAGATTACGATGTCATAGCCCGTTTCCAGGGCGGACCTAATGCAGGCCATACTTTATATGTTGGCGATAAAAAAATTGTATTGCACCAGATACCTTCGGGTGTGTTTCATAATAATGCAATTAATCTTATTGGCAATGGCGTTGTGCTTGACCCGGTTATTTTAAAAAAGGAATGCGATACTGTCGCAGGATTTGGGGTGGATGTAAAGAAAAATCTTTTTATTTCAGAACGAACGCATCTTATTCTGCCTACGCACCGGGCATTAGACAAAGCGGCTGAGCTTTCTAAAGGCACGCAAAAAATCGGAAGCACACTGAAAGGGATCGGCCCGGCGTACATGGATAAGACAGGCCGTAATGGCTTGCGGGTAGGCGAATTACTTGATAAAAATTTTACGACGGCCTATATTAAATTGCGATTGAAACATCAGCGATTGCTCGATAATTATGCATTTACAGAAGATATCAGTGCATGGGAAGAAGAGTTTTTTGAAGCGGTTGAGTATTTAAAGCAATTGAACATTGTAAATGGAGAATACTTTATTAATGATCAGCTGAATAAAGGGAAAAAAGTATTGGCAGAAGGAGCCCAGGGCAGTATGCTCGATATTGATTTCGGTACATTCCCGTTTGTTACATCCAGCAATACGATCACGGCAGGAGTTTGCAACGGGTTGGGTGTTGCACCGCAGAAGATCCGTGATGTAATGGGGGTGACAAAAGCCTACTGTACCCGTGTGGGAGGTGGACCTTTCCCTACCGAATTGGAAAATGAGATCGGGGAAGAATTAAGAAAAATAGGAAGCGAGTTTGGTGCAACTACCGGCCGGCCACGCCGTTGCGGATGGATCGACCTGGTTGCATTAAAATTTGCCTGTATGGTAAATGGGGTAACCAAGATCATTTTGACAAAGGCAGATGTCCTTGACTCATTCAAAGAACTGGAGGTATGCACTGCCTATAACATTGCGGGGAAAGAAACAACAGAAATGCCAATGAATCTCGGAAAAATGAATATTGTGCCTGTGTATAAAAAATTTCCGGGCTGGAATGCTCCCAGCAGTACGGCAACAAAACCAAGTGAATTACCCGGCACTATGCAATCTTATGTTGAATTTATTAATGATTACCTTGGTGTAAACGTCCATTATATATCCAATGGGCCGGGGCGTGATCAATTAATACAGGTTAGTAAATAACGAAAGCCTTTGTTAAAAACACCAGTTTGATTACGAAAATTTCATTTAAAAATTCCGGCCTAAAAATTTGGCTAATTAAAAACTTCGCTGAAATTTTACGGAAACAATCTTAATCAGACTATGTCAAAATCTGTTAAGCCTACTAAATCCGCCGCGAAAACTAATCCAGCATCCGGAGATAAGAATGCGGACAAGCCATCATCAAAGGCAAAAAAACAAATAGAAGAGGATGATGACGAATTAGAAGATGAGGAAGTGGATGTAAAGTCTTCATCCAGGAAACCTGCTAAAGCAGCATCTAAAAAAGAAGAAGACGAGGATGATGACGATGATGCAGAAGATGTAAAAGATGATTGGGAAAAACCAGAGGAAGAAGAGGACTGGGATCCTGACTTTGACGAGTTTGATGTTCCTAAATCAAAAGGAAAAAAAGCTGGCAAAGGTGGTGAGGATGAAGACGATTTTAAAGTAGATGATGAATTTAAAGATATGTTTGGCGGTGGTGGCGGCGATAATGATTTTTATGATGATGAGGAAGAAGATTACTAATTGCTGCTATTAAGCGCAAAGCTTTTTTCTTGAATAAAACTGAACTTACAACTGCGATCTATACTATAAGTGATTTTCGGATCGTGAAAGAGAAAATGCTGAATTGGGCCAACCAGTTCAGCATTTTTTGTTTTCTGGATAATCATAATTACCAGATAGCACCGCATTCAGTAGAGTGTATGCTGGCTGCGGGAGTGAAAAGATGTATTGAATGCAAGGCAGGTAATGCGCTGACACAGCTCCAGCAATTTATTGATGAACGAACAGCCTGGATATTTGGTCACTTAGGTTATGATCTGAAAAATGAGATCGAGCAGCTAACCTCATCGAATCCTGATGGTATTGAATTTCCCGACCTGTATTTTTTTGAACCGGAGATCCTCATCCGGCTGAATGAAAAAGAAATGCAGATCGAAGCAAATGATGCAGATGCAGTTTTTGAATCTATTCTGAATACCCCGCTGAATGCCGGGAAGAATTTTGATAAACTGACGATTGAAGGCCGTGTTGGAAAAGATGAATATATAAATATTGTGAACCGGGTAAAACAACATATTCTTCGCGGTGATTGTTATGAGCTGAACTTTTGCCAGGAATTTTATGCAGCACATGCAGTGATCGACCCGGTTGATGTGTACAAAAAATTATCAATTGTTTCACCCAATCCTTTTTCTGCATTATATAAACTAAATAGCAAATGGCTGATCTGTGCAAGCCCCGAACGGTATATAAAGAGACAAGGAGATACAATTCTTTCACAACCGATCAAGGGAACATCAAAAAGAAATACAGACCAAACTGCTGATGCAAAACAAAAAGATGATCTGTTTCACAGTGCGAAAGACCGCAGTGAGAATGTAATGGTGGTTGACCTGGTAAGAAATGACCTGGCAAAAGTTTGCAGGGAAGGTACCGTGGAGGTAAATGAATTGTATGGTGTCTATTCATTTCCCCAGGTGCATCAAATGATAAGCACGATAAGCGGAGAATTGAAAGAAGCCATTTCATTTAAAGAAATCATCGAAGCCACATTCCCGATGGGCAGTATGACAGGGGCGCCGAAGAAAAGAGTAATGGAGCTAATTGAACAATATGAAAAAACAAAGCGGGGAATTTTTTCAGGGGCTGTCGGCTATATAAACCCTGATGCTGATTTTGATTTTAATGTGGTGATAAGAAGTATTCTTTACAACGCTGAAAAAAAATATCTCTCATTCCCTGCAGGCAGCGGGATAACTTTTTACAGTGATGCAGAAAAAGAGTGGGAAGAATGTTTGATGAAAGCAGAGGCAATGCGGCAAATATTAGAATAAGAATCAGAAACCTTTTTTCGGTTCACTCATTGAATTCACCAGTAGCATTGTACTCTCATATAATATCTCAGTTTTTTTTGCAGAGAACAGATCCATCTTGTCGGCGGGTAATCTCAGTTCAAAGCTATTGCCGGCAGCTAAGGTTTTATCAAAATCAGGATTATAACGATTAAAGTTGATTATATCCATTGCAATTTTCCCGGTCAGGACAACTGAATTATAACGGCCACTAACCGATAAAGTTTTGGAATTAGCCAGCTCTTCTTTGGTTAACTCAACCATGAGCTTATTGGCATTATTCAATCTTAATTTATTTGCTTCCTGTTTTGTCACCGTCGTAATGCCGCCTTCTCCTTCCATGATATAATGAGTCGCGATAAATTTTTTTACATGGTTCTTCGATTCAGCCGGTAAATAGTTTTGCAATGTCCAAAAGTCTTTGCTTTTGCTTCTGCGTATCGCTGCATCCACATTTCCGGGGCCGCCATTATAAGCTGCTATTACTAAAAGCCAATCACCATATATGGAATATAGCTCGGTCAAATACCGTGCAGCAGCATGGGTGCTTTTATAATAGTTCGTTCTTTCATCAAGATAATTATTTACCACTAAACCCATCCGCCTCGCCGTTGCCGGCATAAACTGCCAGGGGCCCACTGCGCCAACCCATGAGACGGCATAAGATTTTAAGTGCGATTCAATAACGGCGAGATATTTCATTTCCCGGGGAATTCCGTGTTGCGTGAGAATAGCATCCATCATGTCGAAATATGGCTTGCCCCAGCCTTTCATACTCTCCATTTTTTTCCGGTTCTTATCCATATAATCCTGTACAAAACTGATAGCCCTTGGATTAAGCGTAGTTACATCAATACCATCAACGGAGGCGACATGAACGAACAGATCTTTAAAACCAGATTTCAGATCATTTACGGGAACAGGTTTTATAACAGTGTCTTTTTGTTGTACAGTACCGATCGGGCCTGACCGGTCGACAACAGTTTCCTGTGCGAACAAAGTTTGATTGCACGAAAAACAAATTAAAAGAGAAAAGAAAACTATTCTTAAGGACATCACTATTTGTTTGTTTCTGGATACTGCTTTAGCAGTGTGTCAGAAAACTGAAGCAAAGATAGCTCTTCAAAATTTTCAGCCATTACCTGCAGACCAAAAGGCATTTCATTGCTGTGCTTATAAAGAGGTATAGAGATAGAAGGAACTCCCACCAGGTTAGCCATTACGGTATAGATATCAGCGAGGTACATAGCAATAGGATCGTCCATTTTTTCACCGATTTTAAATGCCGTTGTGGGTGAATTGGGCATGATAATGAAATCATAAATCTTAAAAACCGCTTTTATTTTATCATGCAACAGTCTCCTCACTTTTTGCGCTCTTGTAAAATAGGCATCATAATAACCGGCACTTAAAACAAATGTGCCGAGCATGATCCGGCGTTTTACTTCTTTGCCAAAGCCTTCACTCCGGTTTTTTTTATAAAACTCCGTAAGCTCAGGATCCTTTTGTTCTGAACGATGACCATATTTCACTCCATCAAATCTTGAAAGATTAGAAGATGCTTCGGCTGTTGTTAAAACATAATACGCAGGAACAATATAATCAAGCAGATCAAACTCAACAGCCGTTACTTCATTGCCATCCTGCTTTAGCTTCTCAATCGTTTTATTTATTGAAGAGGAGACTTCTTTATCAAGACTCGGGTGGTCCAACGCTTCTTTGAAATAAGCAATTTTGAATTTATTTTCTTTCGAAGAAGCTTGGTTATAAGCGGGAACCTTCTTGTAAGAAACCGTGCTATCAAAATCATCTGCACCCGCTATTACTTCTAATACACTTGCAACATCAGGAATCGTATTCCCAAAAATACCGACCTGGTCAAATGATGATGCATAAGCGATCAAACCATACCGGGAAATTCTACCGTAAGTTGGTTTCAACCCGATAATACCACAGAAATCGGCCGGCTGGCGTACGGAACCACCGGTGTCACTTCCTAATGATACCATACAAAGTCCTGCCTGCACAGCAACGGCGCTTCCACCCGATGATCCGCCGGGTACTCTTGATTCATCTGCAGCATTCAAAACATTTCCGTAAGCAGAATTTTCATTGGTGCTGCCCATTGCAAATTCATCGCAATTGCAGCGGCCTATAATGATGGCTTCTTCTTTCAACAGCCGGTCTGCAGCCGTAGAAGAATAAATAGAAGTAAAATTTTTAAGAATGTTGGATGAAGCTGATACCCGGTGATCCTTATAACAGATCACATCTTTTAATGCGATCACTACGCCATGTAATTTTCCCCGTGGTTGCCCGGTCTTTCTTTTTTTATCCAACTCTTTTGCTTTTTCCAATGCTTCATCAGCATATACTTCTACAAAAGCATTTAACCGGGAATTCGCTTTGATTTGTTTAAGATAATGTTCAATAGCCAGCACACAAGAAGTGGTTCCTTCCTGCAATTGTTTATGGTATTGCTTAATGGAAGTGTATTCAAACAAAAGCGCAGCCTTTTTTGATATAAGGAAAGAAAATGATTGTGAGATTAGTTGGTGGAGCTGGTGTTAGTATTAGTGGTGCTCTTTGTCTCGTTCACGTTCTCTTCTATTTCTCTTCTAACGTTATTTTTTGCATCATTGAATTCACGAACACCTTTACCCAACCCTCTCATCAGTTCAGGTATTTTACGACCACCAAATAATAACAGGACCACAATCACGATAATGATCATTTCATTGGTTCCGAAAGCTAATAATTCAGGCTTCATATTGCATTAAATTAGATTTCAAAGATAAGTACTCCCTGTTTAAAACGGGTCGCAGTTTTGTAAAGGAAAAGAAAAGAAATCCCGCCATCGGCGGGATTAATTAGTTATTGGTTTATTCTGTTGCTGCAGTTTCAGTTGCCTGGCGTTTTTCACGAATTCTTGCACTCTTACCACTGCGTTTGCGCTGGTAAAACAGTTTTGCACGACGAATATGACCTGTTTTATTGAGTTCGATTGAATCAATATTCGGTGAATACAGTGGAAACAATCTTTCAACACCGACACCATCAGATATTTTGCGTACAGTAAATGTAGCGGTGTGGCCCGTACCCTGGCGCTTAATTACATCGCCTTTGAAACTTTGGATCCTTTCTTTGTTTCCTTCAACGATCTTATAGTTTACAGTAATATTATCGCCGGGTTTGAATGCAGGGAATTCCTTTTTGCCTGTTAATTGTTCGTGTACGTATGCTATAGCGTTCATAATCTTTGATTTTAACGGGGTCGCAAAGATAGGGGGAAAGCAGTAAAGTTGAAAGGTTTTTCCAAAGGATTCCGTTTGGAAAACTGTTTAAATGTTTCTATCAAGTCAGCAAGGTTATTAAGGTCTGACCCTAAGAGACTTATCGGGCCACATTCACCGCTCTTTTTTCCCTGATCACTGTTACTTTGATCTGCCCCGGGAAGGTCATTTCAGTTTGTATTTTCTGAGCTATTTCGAATGATAACTTTTCCGAATCCTGGTCAGTTACTTTATCCGCTTCAACAATAACCCTAAGCTCACGTCCCGCCTGAATAGCATAAGCTTTTTCAACCCCGGTATAACTCATTGCAAGATTTTCCAGGTCTTTTATTCGCTGAAGATATTGTTGCATGATCTCGCGGCGTGCACCGGGTCGTGCACCGCTAATTGCATCACATGCCTGTACGATAGGAGAGATCACATATTGCATTTCCATTTCATCGTGATGTGCACCAATTGCATTTACGATGGCAGGAGTTTCACCATATTTTTCAGCGATCTTGGCTCCGAGCAATGCATGGCTCAATTCACTTTCTTCATCAGGTACTTTACCAATATCATGTAATAAGCCGGCACGTTTCGCAAGTTTGGGATTCATTCCCAATTCTGCAGCCATCGTTGCACAAAGATTTGCCACTTCACGGCTATGCATTAAAAGATTTTGTCCATAAGAAGAACGAAAACGCATTTTACCAACTATCCTAACTAACTCCTTATGCAAACCATGAATACCTAATTCAATAACAGTTCGCTCACCAATTTCCATTACCTGGTCTTCAAGCTGCTTCCTGGTTTTCTCAACAATTTCTTCGATTCGTGCGGGGTGAATACGACCGTCGGCAACTAATCTTTGTAAACTTAAACGGGCAATTTCTCTTCTTAAAGGATCAAAGCTTGACAGAAGAATTGCCTCAGGTGTATCATCAACAATCAGGTCAACACCCGTTGCCGCTTCAATAGCACGGATATTTCGTCCTTCACGACCGATGATCTGACCTTTTATTTCATCGCTTTCGAGATTGAAAACAGTGATGGCGTTTTCAATAGCTTGCTCCGAAGCAGTGCGTTGAATGGTTTGAATAATGATCTTACGGGCTTCCTTATTTGCTTTTTGTTTGGCGTCATCAATTATTTCCTGCTGCAAACCAATAGCCTTTGTTTGCGCTTCCTGTCTCAGGCTTTCTATTAATTGAGATCTTGCTTCTTCAGCGCTCAATGCGGCAATTTTTTCCAGGCGGCGGATATGCTCTTCCTGGTGTTTTTCAAGCTCGGTTCTTTTGATATTTACTAACTCGATCTGCCGGTTAAGATTATCCTTGATCGCTTCATTTTCCTTAATATGCTTATCGAGATTGGTTTCTTTTTGATTGATGGATTGCTCTTTTTGACGTATCCGGTTCTCTGCGTCATTGATTTTGCGGTTTCGCTCATTAGCTTCCCGGTCATGAGCGGATTTCATCTGCACGATTTTTTCCTTGCCTTCCAGTTCTTTTTCTTTACGGATAGTTTCGGCTCTCAGTTCAGCTTCTTTAAGGATGGTTTGAGATTGGAGCTCAGCTTCTTCTATTTTTTTCTTTGTGTTTTTGGCAAACAGGAGTTTACCCATAATAATGCCCAGCAACAGGGCACCCGCACCAATTATGATGTATAAAATATCGGGAGTCATGAATTGTATGTTTTTGTTTGTATCTAATCATATGATGTAATTCATCATACAGTTTATATAATATCCGAACGAACGGAAGGTGACGAAGATACAAAACCATAACAAATGCGTAAAAAATGTATAATCTCTGAGTTTTATCCTCACCGCTTGTAAATCTGGTAAAAAAAACACCTGTACTTTCAGTAAACTTGTAACCTAAATTCAAGGCAAATGAAAAAATTGTTTTTCTTCCTTTTAATGGTGCCGTTTCTATCCCAGGCTCAAAATGAGGCGGGCAAATCATTTAAACTCAGAGGCAAGGTTGGAAAATTGGCTTACGAACCGGAATGGGTTTTTATTTCCTACAAGGTGGGAAATGATTATAAAAATGACAGCGCAAAGCTGGTCAATGGTAAATTCTCTTTTACGGGCAAAATACAGGAACCTCAATTAGCAAGAATTCGCGTTAAATACAAAAGCACAGACGGGAAGGTTATTCCTAACAATTATAAAAGAGATATGACCTCTGTATTTCTTGAACCGGGTAAGTTGAAGCTGATGTCCGTTGATTCATTCAGTAACGTTACGGTTAAAGGTTCTGATGCCCATAATGAATTTGTAAAACTGCAAAAGTTGAGCAAACCATTTGAAGAAAAATTAGAACCGCTTTATAAAAAATATACAGAATATAACAAGGCGAAAGATGTTGCAAACCGAGATAAGGTGGAAAAAGAAATTGATGCAGTGGATGCAGAAAGGTCAGAGTCAGTTTATGGCGCTTATGTAAAGAATCATCCTTCTTCGCCTGCAGTGATGTATGCCTTGAATACTTATGCCGGATGGAGTATTGATGCAGACAAGGTCGAACCTGTTTATAATTTATTGCCTGCTTCAACAAAAGAATGGCCTTCTGCTATTGAATTCAAAGAAAAGATAGAGATAGCAAAGAAAACCGGGATCGGAAGAATTGCAATGGATTTTACACAAAATGATACATTAGGCAAGCCGGTCACACTATCATCATTAAAAGGGAAATACTTATTGATTGATTTCTGGGCAAGCTGGTGCGGACCTTGCCGCGCAGAAAATCCAAATGTTGTCAAGGCATTTAATAAATATAAGGAGAAAGGTTTTCATATCATTGGCGTTTCATTGGATAGTCCGGGCCAAATGGAAATATGGATGAAAGCTATTCACGATGATGGATTGATCTGGACACAGGTAAGCGACCTGAAAGGATGGAAAAATGACGTGGCTGTTCAGTATGGCATCCAGGCTATTCCTCAAAACTTTTTGCTGGACCCCGAAGGAAAGATCATCGCAAAGAATTTAAGAGGAGAAGAGCTGGATTCAAAGCTGGCAGAGATTGTTGAGAAAAAGGGATTTTGATCGACCTCAAACGATAGGATAATTTAAACCCCGCGCGGCGGGGTTTTTTATTTCTGCAATTGTCCATCCAGCAATTTCTCGATCAGGTTTAGTTTTCCTAAAAGAGTTTCTTCCTGCAATTCATTTGCCAGTGCTGAGTTTTGCTCTGTGGCATACCATACCAGTACCATCGCTATATAATCCTGCATGTCTTTGCCTGCAAACATTGTTTTAAATTCAATGATCTTATCATTGATCGTTTTCAATGTTTTTCTCACTACTTCTTCATCCCCGGGCTCAATTTTTATGCGGTAGCTGCGGTCGCCAATGACGGCGGTAATCGGAATTAATTCTTCCATAGTTTGCATTTTTGAATTTCTTATTCTACTTTCGGAATCCCTCAGAAAAACCTCGCTACCCCATTGACCGTTCCTCTGAAATTTATTGTAACAAGGTTAAGGAATCAAAACTAACGGGACACTTATGTTTGCCAAAGTTAAATCAACTGTCTTTATCGACAAGTTACGACTACATTTATCTGCAAAAACTGATTCGGCATTAAGAGCTGTACTAAAGGACGATAAAGGAAGCGTATGCAGCAGTATGGAAACGATTATGCCGGATGAGCATCATGAAATGGAATGGACAGGTTTGAATAATCTTCCTTACGGGGTTTATACACTGGAACTTTCCGATGGTACTGAAGAGATGCAAATGCGCCTTGTCAAAAGGGTATAATCAATTACTGAGCATCGCAATACAGCGATCAATTTCTTTTATATAGTAGTTCAATCTTTTTTCGAACTCACGCTTGTCTATGTCGGTCATCTCCGCTGCATTTACTTTTAAAATACTTACCTGTTGCTTCAACTCATCAATCGTATTTCTATTGTCAACCGATTCATTTTTGTAAACACTTAATTGCTCTTTAAGCTCTTCATTTTCCCTGGATAAAACCTGTTGCTGTTTTAGCAATCGTTGCAGTTTCTCCTGTATGCGTTTTATTTGATTTTCTAATTCAGTCATCTTTTTAAATGTTAATTATTAAAAAGAACCCGCCTCAAAAAACTCCGGAGGAGTTTAATATTTATAGACAAGCGTCGCCATCATTCGCGTTCAACTCCTATAGGAGTTGAATACATTGTGTATTATTCGTGTCTATAAATATTTGTCTCCTACGGAGACAAAAAGAAAACGTCTTAAAGATTGTTATTTCCTGATTTCAGCATTCAATTCTTTTTCCAGTGTCAGCATGATCTTGTTCATCCATTCATCTATTTCTTTATCCGTTAACGTTTTTTGTTCATCCTGGAATGTAAAGTTGACTGCCACTGATTTTTTACCTGCTCCGAGCTTTTCACTTTCAAATATATCAAACAGCCTGAGTTCACGGAGCTTATCAAGCTTTATCTTTTGCACTGTTTTTTCCACCTCCGCATAAGCCAGCTCTTTGGAAACAACCATTGCAACATCCCGCTGTACTGCGGGGTACTTTGGCAATTCTTTTATTGCATTGTCTCTTTGCGAGGATAGTTCCACAATAGCTGCCCAGCTAAAAGCAGCATAGAATACAGGTTGTTTGATGTCGAATTTATCAAGCATCATTTTGCTTGCCTGCCCGGCTCCGGCAATAATTCTGCCTGCTGATTGTATTGCAATATGATTATCCAGTTTTGGAACCGGCATGGGTTCAATAGAAAAAGAATGAATGCCGAGCAATTTCAAAATTCCATTTACTACCCCCTTGAGATAATAAAAATCGGAACCATTCTTTTTTTGCTTCCAGCCGTCCTCATTTACATTGCCGGTTATAACCACACATAGCTGGTCCGTTTCCTGGTACTTTCCGGGACCAGAGGTTGCATAACCTTTGCCAAACTCAAACAGTTTTAAGGATGTATTCCGGTGGTTAAGGTTGTGAGCAACAACGGCCAAACTGGTTTCAAATAAGGACTGACGAAGAATGTTCAGGTCGGCGCTCAGGCTATTCAACATTTTCACCATGCTTTGTTTTTCTTCGTCAGAAAAATAGGCAGCATTAGTAATTGAGTTGGTCATGATCTCATAAAAACCAAGTCCAACCAAATAATCAGAAGCTTTCTCTTTTAATATTTCAGCCGTATAGTTTTCTTCTACAGATGGTGTGATCGTAATTGCATCAGGTATTGTTACATTATCTAATCCATCAATTCTTAATATCTCTTCAACAATATCAGCCGGTAAACTGATGTCAGGCTTATGAAACGGAACTAAAAGCATCAAATCATCAATACCTTCTTTTACCACTTCAAATCCCAATGTAGTTAAGATCTTTTTGACGGCATCGGGGTGATAATTTTTGCCGCTCAGTTTTTTCAGGTAATGATATTTTATTGAAATTTGCGTTCTCTCTTTTGGCTGCGGGTAAATATCCACAATTTCAGAAGCGATCTCACCGCCACAAACCTCTTTTATCATTAATGCTGCCCTTTTCAGAACATTTACAGTCCCTGAAATATCAGTCCCTTTTTCAAAACGACTCGCTGCATCCGTTCTTAAGCCATGCCGGAATGATGTTTTACGAATGCTCACACCATTAAAGAATGCACTCTCCAGGAAAATATTCTTTGTTTTATCCGAAACACCGCTATGCAGACCTCCAAACACACCGGCAATACAAATTCCTTCTTCAGCA
>Ga0105249_10000354_pt1 | contig 46003 bp, 48 predicted proteins | sample KBSS44metaG_FD_81522 | JGI IMG/M metagenome (GOLD analysis project Ga0105249, IMG submission 81522) | Switchgrass rhizosphere microbial communities from Kellogg Biological Station, Michigan, USA - KBS S4-4 metaG | ecosystem: Host-associated > Plants > Roots > Rhizosphere > Soil | place...
CGCGGGGCTCGTCTTTATCGGACCGCCGGCTTCCGCGATCGCCGCCGTCGGCAGCAAGACCGCCGCGCGCGCGCTCGCAGCCACTGCCGACGTGCCCGTCGTCCCCGGTACCACCGACCCGCTGCGCGACGCGAAGGAAGCGGTCGAGGTGGCCGAGCGACTCGGCTTTCCCGTGCTGCTCAAGGCTGCAGCCGGCGGCGGGGGGAAGGGAATGCGCGTCGTGCGCTCTGCCGCCGAGCTCGCGCCCGCGCTCGAGAGTGCGAAGCGCGAGGCGATGACGTCGTTCGGTGACGACGCGGTGTACGTCGAGAAGTACATCGCCGGCCCGCGACATGTCGAGATTCAGGTGCTCGGCGACATGCACGGCACGATGCACTCGCTCGGCGAGCGCGAGTGCTCGGTGCAGCGGCGGCACCAGAAGATGGTCGAGGAGGCGCCGAGCGTCGCCGTCTCGCCTGAGCTGCGCAAGCGGATGGGAGACACCGCGGTGCGGATGGCGAAGGCCGCGGGCTACGTGAACGCGGGGACGTGCGAGTTCCTGCTCGACGAGAGCGGAAATTTCTATTTCCTCGAGATGAACACGCGGCTGCAGGTGGAGCATCCCGTTACGGAGCTCGTGTCAGGATTCGATCTCGTGCAGTGGCAGATTCGCATCGCGGCGGGCGAGCGCCTTCCGACCGCGCCAATGATGGTGGAGCCGCGCGGCTGGGCGATCGAGTGCCGCATCACGAGCGAAGATGCGGGGAACGACTTCCTGCCGTCGACGGGCGCGATCTCCTTTCTTCGCGTGCCGGGCGGCCCCGGTGTGCGCTGGGATGGCGGAGTCGGCGCGGGAAGCGAGATCGGGCTGCACTACGATCCACTGCTCGGAAAGCTCATCGTGTGGGCGGCCACGCGCGAGGAAGCCGTCGCGCGCATGCGCCGCGCGCTGCTCGAGCTCACGATCGTCGGCGTCGAGACGTCGCGCGACTTTCATCTCCGCGTGATGGACGATGCCGAATTCCAGCGCGGCGCGATCGACATCCAGTGGCTGGAGCGACGCCTGCCATCGCTCACGTCGACGACGGCGACGCCGGAGGGCGAGATCGCCGTGGCGATCGCGGCTGCACTGCTCGCGGAGAGCGAGCGCGCGGGGCGGCTCACGCGAACGTCGAGCAATGGCACTGTCGCAGACACGCACGGCGGCGCGGGTGATGCCTGGCGCATCGCCGGGCTTCGCGACGGACTGCGCAGGCGCTGATGGCCGCCGTCACTGTTGCAGTCGAGTCGATCGCTGCGGGCGGCGATGGCGTCGCGCGCGCGGAGGGATTCGTCGTCTTCGTTCCGCGCTCCGCCCCCGGCGACGTGGGCGTAGTCGACATCGCCATGCGCGGCTCCTTCGCGCGCGCGCCGTTTCTCAGTCTCACCACCCCGGCGGCCAACCGCGTCGAGCCGCCCTGTCCCCACTACACGGTGGATCGCTGCGGCGGCTGCCAGCTCCAACACCTGGAGTATCGCGCGCAGCTCGAGGCGAAGGGCGGGATCATTCGCGATTCGATCGTGCGCATCGGCAAGCGCGCGATCGCCGAGCCACGGGTGCAGCCCTCCGCGCAGCAGTGGCGCTACCGTCGCAAGCTCACGCTCGCGATGCAGCGGCAGGGCACTCGCTGGATCGCCGGGCTCCATCCCTACGACTCGCCGCGGAAAGTTTTCCCGCTCGCGGATTGTCCGATCACCGACGAGCGCGTCGTCGCACTCTGGAAGGAGATCATGGCATCGCAGGCGCTGCTCCCCGTCGCCTCGGCGCTGCGTGGCGCCGCGCGCATCGACGGCGCGGGCGCGACATTCGTGCTCGAAGGCGGCGATGTGTGGCCCGACGCGCCGCGCTTCTTCGAAGCGGTTCCGTCGCTCAACGCGCTCTGGTGGATTCCGGAGAAGAAGCGCCGGCGCCTCATGCAGCAACGCGGAGACTCGAACGCGCTGGGCGCCTCCTTCGTGCAGGTGAATGCGCCCGTTGCCGCGGAGATGCACGAGCACGTGCTCGCGCGAGTGCTCGCGCACCAACCACACACGGTAGTCGACGGATACTCCGGCTCGGGCGAGCTCGCGCTCGCGCTCGCGGAGACGGGCGTGCGCGTGACGGCGATCGAGCTCGACTCGGATGCGTCCGCGCATGCGTCGGTGCGCTTGCCGGAAGGCTCCAGGTCGATCTCTGCAAAGGTCGAAGAAGTGCTCTCGTCGCTTCTCCCCGCCGATGTCGTCGTGCTCAACCCGCCGCGCACCGGTGTCGACGGGCGCGTGACGGAACTGCTCGAGCAGTCCGACCCGTCGCCGCGTGCGATCATCTATGTGAGCTGCAACCCGGCCACCCTCGCGCGCGACCTCGCGCGCCTGCCGCACTACCGCATCGAATCGCTTCGCGCCTTCGACATGTTTCCGCAGACCGCGCACGTCGAGACGGTGTGCGAACTCGTGCCGCTCTCCGCATGATGTACGTCGTCGAGGTGAATGGGCAGCGCTACAACGTCGAGATCGACGACGGCGTGGCGATAGTTGACGGAGTCAAGTATTCCGTTTCGCTCCAGTCCGTGGGCGGGACGCCCGTGCGCATCCTCGGCGTCAACGATGCCGTCCACCGCATGGTGCTCCGCGAGCGCGTCGCGCGCGGGCGCTACCGCCTCTGGCTCGACGGCCAGCGCTACGATGCCGAGGCGCTCGACAGTCGCGCGCGCGCGATCCGGGACATGCAGGCATCGGTCGCGAAGCCCGCGGGGCCGGCGCCGCTGCGCGCACCCATGCCCGGGCTGATCGTCCAGCTGCGCGTGAAGCCGGGCGACCACGTTTCCGCTGGCGACGGGCTCGTCGTGATGGAAGCGATGAAGATGGAAAACGAGCTCCGTGCGCCCGCCGCCGGCACCGTGCGTGCCGTGCACGTGAGTGTCGGTGCGGCGGTGGAGAAGGGCGCGCTGCTCGTGGAGCTCGAATAGCGTCAGCGCGCGGTAGTATCTCGCTCGAGTCGCCCGAACCCGATCTCACCGGACAGCTTCGCGAGCGACCAGCGCCCGTCGCTGCCATCCATCGGTAGCGCGAAGTTGAGATTGTTGTCGATGACGCCGGGGTTGAGATCCACCCGCAGCATCTTCCCCTCGATGTCCCACCGCATCACCTGCTTCCGCGTCGCCACGGCCGCCGTGAGCACATCCGGGAGATAACCGAGCACGACGCCTTCGCCGCTATTGTCCTCGCAGCGCTTGCGGCTTCGCAGGTTGTTGAGGTTGATCGTGATCGGGTAGGTCTTGCCCTTGAGCTTCTGGGCATCGGACCCGGCGCGCGGCGTGAGGGTGTCGATCACGAGCACCACATGTTGCACCACCGAATAGCCGCCGCACAGGTCGCCCAGCTTCTCACTCACCGGATGGCTGCAGGCCGAGAGCCCGAGCACTGCCGCCAACCCCACTCCGAGGATGCTTCGTACACGCGTTGACAACGGCTAACTCCTTTCGTAGCTTAAGAGTCTGTCCCAAACGCCAAGTTGGGCGTTGCGCTTCCATTCGGAGCGCAAGCGCTCTGCTGCCCATTTCGACGCACATGAGATCAACTTACACCGCCACACCGAGCGACATCGAGCACCGCTGGTTCATCGTCGACGCCGAAGGAATGGTGCTCGGACGACTCGCGGCCGAAGTCGCGCAGATCATACGCGGCAAGCACAAGCCCACGTTTACGCCGCACATGGACACGGGTGACAACGTCATCGTCATCAACGCGTCCAAGGTGAAGGTCACGGGCCGCAAGGCGGAGCAGAAGCGCTACTTCCATCACACCGGCTACATGGGACACGAGCGGTTCACGCCGTACGCCACCATGATCGCCAAGCACCCCGATCGTGTGATCGAGAAGGCCGTCTACGGCATGCTGCCGAAGACCGCGCTGGGTCGCCAGGTCCTTCGTCTCAAGCTGCGTGTCTACGCGGATGCGGATCACCCGCACGCCGCGCAGCAGCCAACCGTCCTCAAACTTCGTCAGAGCGAGAGCAAGTAATGGCCGAAGGGATTACGCACACGATCGGGCGCCGGAAGGAAGCGGTCTGCCGTCTCTACATCCGCGCCGGTTCAGGCAAGTGGGACGTCAACGGCCGCACGCTCGGCGATTACTTCCCGCGTCCGACGCTCGTGTCGGCGATTCAGCAGCCGTTCACGGCCACGGACACCCTCGGCCGCTACGATGTGAAGGCGAAGCTCGAAGGCGGTGGACAGAGCGGACAGGCCGGCGCGCTGCGCCTCGCCGTGTCCCGCGCGCTCGTGCAGATGGACGAGACGCACCGTCGCAAGCTGCGTGACCTCGGACTCATGACGCGTGATGCGCGTGCGGTCGAGCGCAAGAAGCCGGGCCGTCCGAAGGCTCGCAAGCGGTTCCAGTTCTCCAAGCGTTAAGCAGTTCGCTCCATCGCAGAGCGCGATTTCCGCGCTCTGCGAATCTTTCACGCTTCCCGAGCTGCTTGAGGGTGCCGCCACGAGCGGTCTCATGCCAGCGCTGACGGAAGCGGCCGACACAACCCGAAGGGAATACCAGGACTCATGACTCTGCCCAACCTCGATCAACTGCTCGAAGCCGGTGTCCACTTTGGACACCAGACCCGCCGCTGGAATCCGAAGATGCGCCGCTACATCTTCGCCGAGCGCAACGGGATCCACATCATCGATCTGCAGAAGACGCTGCGCCAGCTCGAGCTCGCACAGAAGCTCGTGCGCGAGGCGGTGCTGCGCGGTGAGAACATCCTGTTCGTGTGCACGAAGCGCCAGCTCAAGGGCATCGTGCAGGGTGAGGCCGAGCGCTGCGGCGCGATGTACGTCACCGAGCGCTGGCTGGGCGGCATGCTCACGAACTTCCAGACGGTGAAGAAGCAGGTGCGCCGCCTCAAGGATCTCGAGGCCGGCAGCGAAGAGGGCGGCGACTTCCAGAACTACACGAAGAAAGAGCAGCTCATGATGTCCCGCGAGCGCGACAAGCTGAACAAGTACCTCTCGGGCATCAAGAACATGGGCCGCCTGCCGGGGCTGCTGTTCATCGTCGACTCGAAGAAGGAGAAGATCGCCGTCACCGAGGCGAACAAGCTCGGGCTGCCGATCGTCGCCATCGTCGACACCAATGCGGATCCCGATCTCATCTCCGTGCCGATCGCCGGCAACGATGATGCGATTCGCTCCGTCGAGCTGATCACGAAGGCCATTGCGGACACGATCGCCGAGGCCCGCCGCGAGGCGCCGAAGCGCGAAGAGTCCGAAGAGGGCGAGGAAGGGCAGACGACGTACAGCTCCGATCGCGGCACCGAGCCCGCGGACGAAGGCGAGAAGCGTCGCCGCCGCCGCCCGCGCCGTCGCGCGAAGCCCGAAGCGATTGCAGCGCGGTTGAACGTTGGTGGACCGGCCGCGGATGCGCCGGACGGTGGTTCGTCGTCGGCCGAGGAGCCAGCCGCCGAGTAGGGTGAGCCGGAGTAGTGTCCGGCCCGCTTTCGAAGTAAACTGAGTGCGCCGCCGGCCCCGCCGGCGGCGTTCTCGTGAAGCGACATGAATGACGCGGCCGCGCGGGGTTCTGCGGTCGCCCGAGACCAGTGACACGCTCGCAAGCGTGAAGGATTTGATAATGGCAACGACCACGGCATTTACGGCAAAGCACGTCCAGGAGCTCCGCCAGAAGAGCGGCGCGGGCATGATGGACGCGAAGCGCGCATTGGAAGAGGCGGGCGGCGACATGGAGAAGGCGGGCGAGCTGCTCCGCGCCAAGGGCATCGCCAAGGCGGAGAAGCGCGCGGACCGCACCGCGAGCGAAGGCCGCGTCGGCAGCTACATCCACCACAATGGCAAGGTGGGCGTGCTCGTCGAGGTGAATTCCGAGACCGACTTCGTCTCCGGCACCGATGAGTTCAAGGAGCTCGTGCGCGAGATCGCGCTGCACATCGCGAGCGCCGCGCCGCTCGCCGTCGATCGCGATGGCATTCCCGCGGCCGAAGTCGAGCGCGAGCGTCGCATCGCCGAGCAGCAGTTCGCCGAGAGCGGCAAGCCGGAAGCGCTGCGCGAGAAGATCGTGCAGGGCAAGGTCGACTCGTTCTACAAGCAGCACACGCTCATGTCGCAGGAGTATGTGCGCGACAACAAGAAGACGATCGGCGATCTCGTGAAGGAGCTGTCGGCGAAGGTCGGCGAGAATATCGTCGTGAAGCGCTTCGCCCGTTTTCAGCTGGGGCAGGAGTAATCGCCGGCGTGGCGCCGCTCAAGTATACGAGCGTCCTTCTCAAGCTCTCCGGTGAAGCACTCGCCGGAGAGCGCACCACCGGTTTTGATTTCGACGTCCTCGATCGCCTTGCAGAAGAGATCAAGGACGTCGTCGCGATGGGGACCCGCGTGGGCGTCGTCATCGGCGGCGGGAACATCGTGCGCGGCGCGCAACTCTCGAAAATGGGGATGGATCGCGTCGGCGCGGATTACATGGGGATGCTCGGCACCGTGATCAACGCGCTCGCGATGCAGGACGTCCTCGAAAAGAAGAGCATCGACACGCGCGTCATGACGGCGATCCGCATGGAAGAGATCGCGGAGCCGTACATTCGCCGTCGCGCACAGCGCCATCTCGACAAGGGGCGCGTCGTGATCTTCGCCGGCGGCACCGGCAACCCGTACTTTTCCACGGACACCGCCGCGGTGCTCCGGGGCATTCAGATGAAGGCCGACGTCATCATCAAGGCGACGAGCGTCGACGGCATCTATTCTGCGGATCCGAAGAAGGACAAATCCGCCACGATGTACGAAACGCTCGCGTACAAGGACATCATTCGCGACGAGCTCGGCGTGATGGACCAGACCGCGATCACGCTCTGCCGCGAAAACTCGATGCCACTGATCGTCCTCAACATTCAACGCCCGGGCTCCGTCGCCAGCGCGATTCGCGGCGATCGAGTGGGCACACTCGTCCAATGAGCACGATACCACAGCTCGTCAAAGATGCCCGCGTCGCCATGGACAAGGCGCTCGAAAGCTCCCGCAAGGAGTTCTCGTCGATCCGGAGCGGCAAGGCGTCCACCTCGCTCCTCGACACGATCCGCGTCGACGCCTACGGGCAGTCGATGCCCATGGCGCAGGTCGGCAGTGTCGCCGCGCCCGAAGCGCGGCTGCTCACGATCACGCCGTGGGACAAGGGGCTGACGCAGGCGATCGAGAAAGCGATTCGCGACTCCGACCTCGGGCTCAATCCGCAGAGTCAGGGCGGCATCATTCGCGTGCCGCTGCCGGCGCTCAACGAAGATCGGCGCAAGGAGCTCGTGAAGGTCGTGCACCGCCTCGCCGAGGAAGGGCGCATCGGCGTGCGACACGCTCGCACCGTCGCGCGCGACGCGATCAAGAAGGTCGACAAGGTGTCCGAGGACGACAAGAAGACGGCGGACAAGGACCTTCAGAAGATGCACGACGAGCACATCGCGAAGCTCGAGGAAATGCTGAAGTCGAAAGAAGCCGAAATCATGGAAGTGTAGGCCCGCTCGTGAGGACGATGCACTTCGGCAGACGGCAGGGTGCGCGATGAAGGCGCCGGAGATGCTCGCTCGGATTCGTGAGAACGGCGCGATTCCCCGGCACATCGCGATCATCATGGATGGGAACGGCCGCTGGGCGCGCGAGCGCAACCTCCCGCGCCCGCTCGGCCACCGCTCGGGGATGAAGTCGGTGCGCGAAGTCGTGGAAGGGGCGATCGAGGCCGGGGTCGAGGTGCTCTCGCTCTTCGCCTTCTCGCAGGAGAACTGGCAGCGCCCCGTGACCGAGATCCAGGCGCTGATGTCGCTGCTCGAGGAGTACATCGCGCGCGAGGCCGACGAGCTGGCGACACAGGGCGTGCGCGTGCAGGTGCTCGGCGATCTCGCCCGCCTCACGCCGGCGGCGGCGAGTGCGGCGGCGACGCTCATCGAGCGCACTGCGCACAACGATCGGCTCGTGCTCAATCTCTTCATCTCGTACGGCAGCCGCGCGGAGATCGTGCGCGCGGCGCAGCTGCTCGCGGAGGATGTGCGCGCCGGGCGGCTCGCCCCGGCGGACATCGATGAGGAGAGAATGGCGGAGCGGCTCTACACCGCGGGGGTGCCCGATCCCGATCTGCTCATTCGCACGTCGGGCGAGCAGCGGATCTCGAATTTCCTGCTCTGGCAGGTCGCGTACGCGGAGCTGTACATGTCGCCGGTGCTCTGGCCGAATTTCCGGAAGCACGAGTTGTTCGCGGCGATTCTCGACTTCCAGCAGCGCGACCGCCGCTTCGGCCGCGTCACCGCGTAGTGGCGCTCTCCAACCTCACGGCGCGCGTGCTCGTCGCCGTCGTCGCGATTCCGCTCGTGATCGGTGGCGTTTGGATCGGCGGGATCATCCTCGCGGTACTCCTCGGCGTCGTGTCGGCGCTCGCGGCGCGCGAACTGTACTCGATCGCGGAGCACGGCGGATATTCGCCGCTCGCGCGCACGGGAACTCTGCTCGCATTTCTGCTCCCGATCGGCGTGCACTACTTTCGCCTCGGACAGTTCGTACCGCCGGAGATTGCGCTCGGGGCCATCGTGCTCATTGCGATCTTCACGCTGGCGCTCTTTCGGCGTTCGCCGGAACAGCATCCGCTCGGCGCCGCGGCCGTCACGCTGCTCGGCGTGCTTTATACCGCCGGCTTCCTGTCGTTCGCGTACGCGCTTCGCTATCACAACTACGTGGTGACGGCGCAGGCGGGGACCGCGCTCGTGTTCTTTCCGTTCGTGCTTACCTGGATTTCCGACACGGCGGGCTATTTCGTTGGACGCGCGCTCGGGCGTGCGAAGCTGATGCCGTCGGTGAGTCCGGGAAAGACGCGCGAAGGGGCCATCGGCGCGCTCGCGTTCTGCATGCTCGCGAGCTGGGCGTATGCGCACTGGGTGCTCGTGCCATTCGCGAATCTCGGACTCCGCACCAGCACCGCACTCGTGCTTGGCGCCGCGATCGGAGCCTCGGTGCAGATTGGCGACCTGGTGGAATCGCTGCTCAAGCGCGAGGGTGGAGTGAAGGACAGTTCCCACCTCATTCCCGGGCACGGCGGCGTGCTCGATCGCATCGACGGCATGCTCTTCGCGCTGCCAGTGGCGTACTTCGTCTTCACCTTTCCGCACGTGCTTCTTTTCGTGAATCGATGACTCCGCGCGGCGTGGCGGTGCTCGGATCGACCGGCTCGGTCGGCACGACGGCGCTTCGCGTGCTCGCGCGGCACCGCGATCGCTTTCGCGTGGCGGCGCTCACGGCATTCTCGAATACGGAGCTGCTGGCCGCGCAGGCCGCGGAGTTTGGCCCTTCCTACATCGGCATCTGCGCGAATGGCTCCACGCCGCATGCGGGATGGACCGAGGGCTCCCGGTGCCTCGTAGAAGCGGCGACGCGCGCGGATGTCTCCATCGTCATCAACGCGATCGTCGGCGCCGCCGGGCTGGATGCGACGCTCGCGGCGGTGACCGCGGGGAAGCGCGTCGCGCTCGCAAACAAGGAGACGCTCGTGATGGCTGGCGCGCTCGTCGCCGAGGCGTGCAGGGTGGGCGGCGGCGAGCTCGTCCCTGTCGACAGCGAGCATAGCGCGATTCTCCAGTGCCTCGCGGGACGCACGAGCTCGGAAGTGCGCAGGCTCGTGCTCACGGCGTCGGGCGGCCCCTTTCGCGAATGGACGCCCGAGCGCCTCGCCAACGCGACGATCGCGGACGCACTTCAGCATCCCACCTGGCGCATGGGGCGCAAGATCTCGATCGACAGCGCGACGCTCGCCAACAAGGCGCTCGAGGTGATCGAGGCGCACTTCCTCTTCGGCCTGTCCTACGACCAGATCGAGGTGGTCGTGCATCCGCAGAGCATCGTGCACTCGTTCGTCGAGTTCGTGGATGGGAGCGTGCTCGCGCAGATGGGGACGCCGAGCATGGAGCTGCCGGTGCTGTATGCGCTGACGCACCCGGAGCGGGTGAGCGACGAGCAGATGCCGCGCTTCGATCCGGTGGCGTGGCCGTCGCTGACCTTCGAGCGTGTGCGGATGGACGATTTTCCGGCTCTCGCGCTGGGAATGGCGGCTGGGAGGCGAGGAGGCGCCGCTCCTGCGGTGTACAATGCAGCGAACGAGCAAGCCGTCAGCCTTTTTCTCGATAACCGAATAAGATTCATGGACGTCGCCCGCGCGATCGAGAGTGCGCTCGCGGCGTGCGCGCACGGGCCGAGCGATACGCGCGCTGCGGTGATGCGTGCCGACGCCGCCGCGCGTGAACACGTATTGGAGATGTTTGCATGCTAGAGTGGCTCCGCACCCCCGCCGCCATCGTCTTCGTCTTCGGGATCGTGATCTTCGTTCACGAGCTCGGGCACTTCGTGGCCGCGAAGCTGATGGGCGTGTATGCGCCGCGTTTCTCGATCGGTTTCGGCCCCGCGCTCTGGAGCCGCAAGTGGGGCGAGACGGAATACATCGTCGCCGCGCTCCCGCTCGGCGGCTACGTGCGCATGGCGTCGCGCGAGGACGAGTCGATGGCGTTCATCGAGGGCGGCGCGGAAACGCCGGTGGCGGAGGTTGGCGCCAGCGGTTCGAAGCCGATCGCGCCGACCGCGCAAGAAGAGAAAAAGCCTCGCTACTACGATCCGAACGCGATGGCGCCGTTCGGTCCGCATCCCGTGCCGGAGAATCGCTGGCTCGAGTCGAAGCCGCTGCCGGCGCGCCTGTTCATCATGCTTGCCGGCGTGACGATGAACTTCCTTCTGGGATTCGCGATCATCGCGGGAGTGTACATCTCGACTGGCGAGGTCGTGCTCCCCTCGCGCGAGATCGGTGGCGTGCTCGCGATCCCCGGCGCGGATTCGCTCTTCCGGAACGTCGCCGCCGGCGACACGATCACTGCGGTCGATGGCCGCGCGGTGAACAGCTGGAACGACGTGATGGAGCGCGTCGCGACGGACTCCGAGAAAGTCCTTCGAATTCAGACCAATCGCGGCGTGACCGAGATCGCGGTGCGCGACACGGGCATTCTCTCGCGCCCGCAGATCGCCGGCATCGTGCTCGCGCCGTACATCCCGCCGATCATCGATCGTGTCGTCCCCGGACATCCGGCCGCGAGGGCGGGACTCCAGCGCGGCGACAGCATCATCGCGGTGAATGGGGCGCCGGTACGCGGATGGGCGGCGATCGTCGGCCACATCGAGGCGTCGCCCGGGAAGCCGATTACGCTAACGCTCGTGAGGGGCGCAACGACGAAGCAGATCGCCGTCACGCCGGAAGCGACGCACGAAATGAGTGCGGTGACGAACGCCGACACGGTGCTCGGCAAGATCGGCGCGACACGCCGTGAGTATGGCACGCGTCACCCGATTCCCGTCGGCACCGCCATCAGCGACGCCTGGTCGACGACGTGGACGAGCGCGGGTTTGATCGTGCGCACGCTGCAGAATCTCCTCACGGGACATCAGTCGCTGAAGGGATTGAGCGGGCCTGTCGGCGTCGCGGTGCAGTCGGGGGAGGCTGCGCAGCAGGGGTGGACATCGCTTCTCCTGCTCATCTCGCTGTTGAGCATCAATCTTGCCGTCGTCAACCTCTTTCCGATTCCCATCCTCGACGGCGGGCAGATTCTGATCATACTCGCGGAGACCGTGAAGGGCGGGGCGCTTGCGGTGCGCACGCGCGTGTGGCTTTTCTACAGCGGCCTCGCGGCGATTCTGCTCCTGTTCTCGATAGTGACGTTCAACGACCTGTCCTCTCTGGTGAAGCGGATCCTCCACCTGTGATCGCGCGCGTTACCTGCATTGCGGCATTCGTGGCGCTCGCGCTCGCGAGCGCGCCCGAGCGAGCGCGCGCGCAGGAGACCGCCTATCGCTTCGAGATCGCGGTCGTTGGCGACAGCACGGTGACGCTGTCGACGGAAAAGCACGAATGGGTGCGTCAGGGGCAGAAGGGGATCGCGGTCGATCCGGTGCGCCATGATGCGCTCGTCGCTCGATTCGTCATCTTGAGCGTGGATCCCGTGGCCAAACGCGCGATCGCGATCGTGACCGGGCAGACGACGCGCCTCACGACGGATCATGTCGCGCTCATCGATCGCCCGAAGAAGGCGTGGTATGCGCAGCCGACGCTCTGGATCGGCGCGGCGGTTGGTGCGGTGATCGGAGCGGTCGCGGCGCACTAGTGCCACCGCAGGAAGACCCTCTCCTCGACATCGCGAGCGCCTACGATCGCACCGCCGACAAATGGCGCGCGAGTCGCCCCGATGCACTGTATCCGAGTCTCGCGCGCCTGCTCGACGTGGCCCTCGCAACCGTGCCGCCTGGTGCGCACGTGCTGGACGTGGGATGCGGAGCGGCCGTGCCGCTCACGCGCGCGCTCGTGGCGCGAGGTTACCGCACAACCGGGCTGGACTTCTCTCGCGAGCAGCTGACGATCGCACGTCGTGAAGTGCCGTCGGCCACTTACGTCTTCGGCGACATGCGGAGCGTCACCTCACCGGCGCTCGGCAGCCCGTTCGACTTCGTCGTCGCGTGGGATTCCGTGTTCCACGTTCCGCGCCGCGATCACGCGACCGTCTTCGCACGATTCGCGAGTTGGCTCGTGCCGGGTGGAATCATTCTGCTGTCGCTCGGGGGCTCCGCGGGAGAATTCACCTCGGAGATGCTCGGCGAGACCTTCTCGCACAGCGGCTTCGAGCCCGCGGAGAGTCTGCGGTTGCTCGAGCGCGCGGGGTTCGAAGTGGTGCATTCGGAGATCGACGACCCGCAGTCTCGCGGTCACTTCTCGATCATCGCGACGATCCCATCGCGAAACGGGTAGACGCTACTGGCAGATCAGGCGCACGCGTTCGTGCGCGGCCGTGGAGGTACTGATCGTCACGGATCCCGAATAATCGGCGCAGTACTTGGCCGACACGCGCAACGCGTACGTGCCCTCGGGGACTATGACGGGCGATGTCACCGGCACGACTCCGCTCACCACCTCACGATCGCCGTTTGAGAGCACGTATCGGCCGCCGGTGGGCGAGGCGTCGAGCGTGAAGGAGCCGCAGCGCTTCGGCGAGAACTGCACGGTCGTCGTTCCCGTCGGCGCGACTTTCACGTCCTTCGCATCCTGTGCCGACGTGCACGCCGCAGGTGCGTTGAGCGATACGATCACGTGGTGCGTGCCGGCCGAGATCGAGTCCGAATGCCAGGTGCCGCGCCCGACGATCGCGCCATCCACGTTGATCGTCGCGTCTGCAGGACCGGCGATGCGCAGCACGTGATCGTACGGCCGGCGCGGCGGTTTCTTCGTCGCGAGGTGCGCCGATGTCTTCTCTGCGGCAGCAGCGATCGAGTCGCGTGCGGCACTGTCGGGCGCGGGGGGCACACTGGTGGCGGCCGGCGGCGCAGGGATCGTATTCGCCGGTTGTGACGAGGCGACGGTCGAGTCGTGCACCTGCGTGTCGCGCGCGGACTCGCGGACCTTCATCGCGTTCACTCCGAAGCCCGTGGCGATGAGAATCAGCACCCCTGCGCCGATCGCCACGGTGCGCGAGAGGCGCGCCCGCCCGCGCTTCGGCTTCGTGATCTCGAGCGCCTCGCGGCTCGCGGCCGGCGTGGCCATCACGACCGTCGGCTCACCATCGGGAGTGCTCGCGCGGCCGAGGAGCTGCACGAGCTCCGTGTGCAGTGCGTCGCCCGTGGGATAGCGCTCGGCCGGATCCTTGGCGAGGCACTTGAGGATGACGCGCTCCATCCCGCGCGAGAGTGCAGGGTTGAATGCGCGCGGGCGCGGCGCTGGCTCTTCGATGTGCTGGCGAGCGATCTCGTACCAGTCCTCGCCCTGGAACGGGAGTACGCCCGTGGCTGCCTTGAAGAGCGTGACGCCGAGTGAGTAGATGTCGGCGCGGCCGTCGAGGGTCTGCCCGCGCGCCTGCTCGGGGGAGAAGTACTGCGGCGTGCCCACGACCATGTTGGTGCCCGTCTGCTCCGTGTAGCCGGAGAGGGCGCGGGCGATGCCGAAGTCGGCCACGATCGCGTTGCCGTGATCGTCGTAGAGGATGTTGTCCGTCTTGATGTCGCGGTGGATCACGCCCTCGCGATGCGCAAAGGCAAGCGCGGCGGCGACGTCCATCCCCATGCGGATGAGCAGCATTTCGGGGAGCGTCCCCATGATCCGGAGCCGGTCGTCGAGCCCGGTGGGGAGAAAATCCATCACGAAGTAGACGGCCGTGTCCTCTCGGCCGACGGCGAGAATTCGGATGATGTTCGGATGGCGCAGCTTCGCCGCCGTGGCGGCTTCCGTGCGGAAGCGCGTCTCGAAGGCCTCCTCGCCCGCGTATTGGGGCTTGAGGATTTTGATCGCGACGGGAATGTCGAGCTCGGGGTCGTAGCCTTTATAAACCCAGGCAAAGCCCCCTGACCCCACATTCGAGTCGACGCGGAAGCGGCCGAGATGGCGACCGAGATAGCGCTCAGGCAATAGGAGCCTTTACAGAGGTCAAGACGTCCGTTAACTTATGACGACTCAACGCAGTAGGCGCACAGTGCGCACAGGTACGTTCGGAGAATATACCGCATGGCGTTCGCAAAAGCACCAATTATCGAGAAGTACAAGGCGCACGAAACCGACACGGGCTCGACGAAGCTGCAGGTCGCGCTGCTGACGGAGCGGATCAACTATCTCACCGATCATTTTCGCGCGCACAAGAAGGACAATCATAGTCGCCGGGGTCTGCTCAAGATGGTCGGCCAGCGCCGCCGTCTCCTCGATTATATGAAGCGCACGGAGCTCGAGGGGTATCGCAAGCTGATTCAAGAGCTTGGACTCCGCCACTAATCGTCGTCCACTCGCAATCGCGCGGGCACCCATTCGGGGTTCCCGCGCGCTTTTGTGTTCCAGAGAGAGTAAATGATGCAACGCGTAGAAAGAGATTTCGCGGGCCGGAAGCTCATTGTCGAGACCGGACGCATGGCGAAGCAAGCTGCAGGATCCGCGCTCGTCCAATACGGCGAAACCGTCGTCCTGGCCGCGATCACCGTCAGCGAAAAGGTCAGCACGCTGCCCTTCTTCCCGCTCACGGTCGAATACAAGGAGCGTTCGTACGCCGCCGGCAAGATTCCGGGCGGCTTCATCAAGCGGGAAGGACGCCCGCACGACGATGAAATCCTGTCGGCACGGATCATCGATCGCTCCATCCGGCCGCTCTTTCCGGAAGGCTTCCAGAACGAGGTGCAGGTCTTCGTCTACGTGATCTCCGCCGATCAGGAGAATGACGCCGACGTCCCCGCGCTTCTCGCGGTCTCGCTCGCGCTGCAGTCGTCGAAGATTCCGTGGAAGGGTCCGCTCGCCGGCGTGCGCATGGGCCGCCTGCAGGACAAGTGGGTCGTGAACCCCACCTTCCAGCAGCTCGCCTACAGCGATCTCGACATCATCATCACGGGGTCGAAGGATTCGATCGTGATGGTCGAAGGCGGCGCGCTCGAAGTCTCTGAAGACGACGTCGTTGCCGGCATCACGCTCGGTCACAAGTCGATTCAGGAGCTGATCGGCATCCAGAACGAGATGGTCTCGAAGATGTCCGTCCAGAAGATGAGCTGGACGAAGGCGGAGATTGCGCCTGAACTGGTCGCCAGCGTGAAGGGGCTCGCCGAAGGAAAGATCACCGAGGCGATCAACCAGAAGGACAAGCACGCCCGCATCGAGTCCGTCGAGAAGGTGAAGAAGGAGATCGCCGAGCAACTCGCGACGCAGTTCCCGGACAACGCGAAGGATATCGCGTCGCTGGTCGATGACGCCGAGTACCACTCGCTGCGCGGCCAGGTGCTGAACAAGGGCGAGCGCGTGGATGGACGCGGCATGAAGGATGTTCGTCCGATCACGATCGACACGACGGTGCTCCCGCGCGTGCACGGCTCGGCGCTCTTCACGCGCGGCCAGACGCAGGCGCTCGTGGCGGTGACGCTCGGCACGTCGAAGGATGCACAGCGCCTCGACTCGATCGACGAGGTCGGCGAGCAGTCGAAGACGTTCATGCTGCACTACAACTTCCCGCCGTTCTCGACGGGTGAAGTTCGTCCGCTGCGCGGCACGAGCCGTCGCGAGATCGGGCACGGCAATCTGGCCGAGCGCGCGCTGCAGGCGGTGCTGCCGGATGCGGCGGCGTTTCCGTACACGATTCGCGTCGTCAGCGACGTGCTCGAGTCGAACGGATCGTCGTCGATGGCCTCGGTGTGCGGCGGCTCGCTCGCGCTCTTCGATGCCGGCGTGCCGATTCATGCGGCCGTTGCCGGTGTGGCGATGGGACTGGTGAAGGAAGGCGCCAAGTACGCGATCCTCACCGACATCCTCGGCACCGAAGATCACCTCGGCGACATGGACTTCAAGGTCGCGGGCACGGAGCAGGGCATCACGTCGATCCAGATGGACATCAAGATCGAGGGGCTCGACCTCAACATCATGCGTGAGGCGCTGGCGCAGGCGAAGGAAGGCCGCCTGCACATCCTCGGCGAGATGAAGAAGGCGCTCCCGGCGTCGCGCGCGGATCTGTCGCCGTACGCGCCACGGATCGTGACGCTGCAGATCAGCCCCGAGAAGATCGGCGACCTGATCGGACCGAAGGGCAAGACGATTCGCGGCATTCAGGACGAGACGGGCGCGGAGCTCACCGTGGACGACACGGGGCTCGTCACGATCGCGGCGGTTGGCGGCGAGGCGATGGAGCGCGCGCGCCAGATGATCAAGGCGCTCACCGTCGAGCCGGAAATCGGCGCGGAGTACGAGGGCACGGTCAAGAGCACGACGGCATTCGGCGCGTTCGTCGAGATCCTGCCGGGCACGGAAGGGCTGGTGCACATTTCCGAGCTCGCGCACGGCCGCACGGACAAGACGGAAGACGTCGTCAAGAAGGGCGAGCGCGTTCGCGTGAAGCTCATCGATCGTGATGAGCGCGGCCGTCTGCGCCTGTCGATGAAGGCGCTCGTGCCGAAGCCGGAAGGAACACCGGACGATTCGAACGGATCGTCGCGTTCGCGTCGCGAGGAGAGCGGCGCCGCGGTGGCCGCGGAAGGCGTCTCGCCCGGCGAGAGCGGCGATGCGCCGGCGTCGAGTGGCGAAGATCGCGGCCGTCGTGGCGGGTCGGGCTCACGTGGCGGAGGTCGTTCGCGCCGGTGACCGTCGTCTCGTCGCCGCCCGAGTCCGGGCTGCGCAGCACTGAGCTTTCGAATGGACTGACCGTACTCTCGGAGCACATGCCGGGAGTGCGGTCGGTTGCTTTCGGAGCCTGGGTTCGCGCGGCATCCGTCCATGAGTCGCGCGAGCGGATGGGGGTTTCGCATCTGCTCGAGCACATGGTGTTCAAGGGAACGAAGAACCGTTCCGCGCGGGAAATAGCACTGTCGCTCGAGATCCTGGGCGGCTCGCTCGACGCGTACACCGCGCGCGAGCACACGTCGTTTCAGGCGCGCGTGCTCGACGAGCATCTCATCGAGGCCGTCGACGTCATCGGCGACCTGATCTTCCGCCCGCTGCTGCGCCGGGAGGATCTGCTGCTCGAGCGGAAGGTGGTGCTCGAGGAGATCGGGATGGTGGACGACACGCCGGACGATCTCGTCTTCGAGCTCCACAACGAGAAGCTGTGGGGCACGCATCCGTACGGGCATTCGATTCTGGGGACGCGCGAGACGGTCTCCGCCCTCGGCGTGCGGGAGCTGAAGGAGCTCCATAGCCGGGCGTACCATCCGACGCAGATCGTGGTGGCATGCTCGGGGAACGTGGTGCACGAGCAGCTGCTGGAGGCGCTGGAGCGCACTGGATGGGGCGAGGTGGAGCGCGGGGACTCGGCGCCGCTGATCGTGCCTCCTAGCGTCACTGCGGCCCCCTCACGCACGCACGTGGAGCGGGAGAGCGCGCAGACACACATCGTATTCGGCGCGACGACGGTGGCGCACCACGACCCGCGGCGCTACGCGGTGGCGCTTGTGGACACGATCTTCGGCGGCGGCATGAGCTCGCGGCTCTTCCAGCGGATTCGCGAAGAGTTGGGGCTCGCCTATTCGGTGCACACGTTTCAGAGCTTCCACCCGGATACTGGCGTCGCGGGCGTGTACGTGGGCACCTCTCCCGAGACGGCGACGCAAGCGTCGGAGGCGATCGCGGAGGAGCTCGACAAGCTGGCTGTGCACTCGCTCACGGATGAGGAGATCCGTGCTGGGAAGAGCCAGTTGAAGGGGCAGGTGACGTTGTCGCTCGAGAGCGTGACTTCGCGGATGTACCGGGCGGCTGGCGTGGCGTTGTACCACGAGCCATATCGCTCGCTCGAGGAGGTGCTCGCGCTGATCGACGGCATTAGCGCGGAGACCATCGCGCAGGTCTGCGCCGAATTTTATCCTTCCAGCCGTCAAACTGTTCTAAGTCTCGGCCCTACATCGTAACTACCGCGCGCGAGCGCGTAACCACTTTACCTGGCGGAGTCCGTTCATGCGTATCGGTGTCCCGAAAGAGATCAAGACAAATGAGAATCGTGTCGCGCTCGTCCCGGCAGGCTGCGAGGCACTGGTGGGCGAAGGCCATACGGTCGTCATCGAGAAGGGCGCTGGCGAGGGAAGCGGCTTTTCCGACGATCTCTATGTGAAGGCGGGCGGCAAGATCGCACCCGATGCGGATGCGACGTGGAAGGGCGCCGAGATGATTCTGAAGGTCAAGGAGCCGATCAAGGTCGAGTGGCCGCGCATGGAGAAGGGGCAGACCCTCTTCACGTACTTCCACTTCGCGGCCGATGAAGTGCTCACGAAGGCGCACGTGGACAGCGGCGCGACGTGCATCGCGTACGAGACGGTGCAGCTGCCGAACGGCGAGCTCCCCCTTCTGACGCCGATGTCGGAGGTCGCAGGCCGCATGGCCGTGCAGGCAGGCGCGAAGTATCTGGAGAAGCTGCACGGCGGCCGTGGCGTGCTGCTGGGCGGCGTGCCGGGCGTGCCGCCGGGCAAGGTCGTGATCCTCGGCGGCGGTGTCGTCGGCACGAACGCCGCGAAGATGGCGGCGGGGCTCGGCGCGCAGGTGGTGATTCTCGATCTCTCGCTCGAGCGGCTGCGCTATCTGTCGGACGTGATGCCGGCGAACGTGACGCTCGTGTACTCGAACCGGTTCTCGATTCTCGAGCAGATCGCGACGGCGGATCTCGTCGTCGGCGCAGTGCTCGTGACGGGCGCGAAGGCGCCGAGGCTGGTGCGGCGCGAGGATCTGAAGACGATGCAGCCGGGCGCGGTGATCGTGGACGTGGCGATCGATCAGGGTGGTTGCATCGAGACGATCCATGCGACGACGCACGACAATCCCGTGTACACGATCGACGGCATCATCCACTACGGCGTGGCGAACATGCCGGGTGGCGTGCCGCGCACGTCGACGCTCGCGCTCACGAACGCGACCTTCCCGTACGTGATGCAGCTCGCGAAGAAGGGGTGGAAGAAGGCGCTGCGCGAGAACGAGGCGCTCGCGAAGGGGCTGAACGTCGTCGACGGCAAGGTCGTGTACAAGGCCGTGGCCGATGCGTTCGGGATGCCGTACGCGGAGCCGTCTGGCTATCTCAAGGCGTGACGAGGGGCGCGTGATGCTCCCGCCGGTGCTCGCCTATCACAAGGTGGAGCGCCGGCACGAGCTGGGCGTCACGCGGATCTCGCCCAAGCGGTTCGCGAAGCAGATCGAGCGAATCGCGCGGGCGGGGTGGAAGACGTTGGGGTTGAGTGAAGTGATCGCGTGCGCGCTTGGCGACCGGACTCCGGCGCCGAATGAGCTCGCGATCACTTTTGACGATGGGTATCGCGGGCTGCGCGAGCAGGCGTTTCCGGTGCTCGAGGCGCACGGGTTCCGGGCGACCTGCTTCGTCATTACTGATTTCGCGGGGCGGCTGAACCGGTGGGACGTAGCGTATGGCGGGCGTCGATTCGCGCATCTCGCGTGGCGAGACATGCGCGCGTGGCAGGGGCGAGGGATCGAGTTTGCGTCGCACACCGCGACGCATCCGCGGCTGACGCGTTGCTCCAGTAAGCAGGTTAGGGGAGAGCTGGTGCGCTCGCGCGTCGATCTCGCGAGGGAGTTGGGGGTGGAGACGCCGGCGGTGAGCTATCCGTTTGGCGCGTTTGGCGAGAGGGAGGAGCGGCTCGCGCGCGAGGCGGGGTATGCGGCGGGGTTTGGGATTGCGCGAGGGTGGAGCGGGAGCGCGATGGGGATCGCGAGGGTGCCGGTGTATTTGTGGGCGCCGATGATGCCGGGCGTGGGGGTGCTGCGGGCGCCGGAGCGAGTCGCGGGGGCGATTGCGAATCGATGCGCGATTGGGACGACGCTGATTCGTGGCGGCGCTGTTGAAACAGCCCCGCAACTCCTATTCTCGATCGGAAATGACTAGCGACGGATCGACGACACGACGACGCGTCGCGCGCGTGGTGCTCAGCATCGGCGCTCTGTTTCAGCTTCTGCTGATCAGTGCTCTGCCGGTCATGCAGATGAACTCTTACGAGATGCAGAAATTCATCTCGCTTTCGATGCTCTTCGTCGTGTCAGTGGGAAGCGCGGTCGGCCTGCGACGGTGGGGTCGTGAGTCGATAGCGACGCTGGCCTGTGGCTCCGTCTACGCGATGTACCTGATGTTGCAATCCGCGATGGCGATTCAGCGCCAGCTGTCGAGCAATCCCCCTTCATTCGGCCCGGCCGGGAAGCTCGGTGTTGGGCTGGCGTTGGGCACATTGGCAACGCTGCCGATCGCGCTGCTCGTGGCGTGGCCGCTCGGCCGCGTCGCACCCGCCAGCGAGTCGCAGTCGGCCCTCAGCCCCGGGAGCTGAGCTGCTCGTTCGACTCCGGAACGAGTTGTTGTTAGAAGCAATGAAGCCAATCAACCTCGGCGTAGGAATTTTCTCCGAGGCGAAGCGCAGGCGATCCGTCAAAAAATCTCATTGCATTCGTACCATGGCGATCGAGGATCGGGAGTAGATCGTCGACCGCTTTCGCGTCTCCCCACGTCGATTGGTCGCTGCTCAATTCGAGCCATCCGCGAGCAACCCATTCCGCGATCAACGCTCGACCGGTCTCGAACACGCGGGCATCATCCAAATCCGGGTGATGCAATCTCACGAATCCGAAAAACTCATGGAGTGAGTGATCATCACGGGCTAGATCCCCGAGTAGATCCTCCTCGAGCGTGTCGAGCATTCTCATGAATCGTTGCTCATCGAGGATTTCTACACAAAATACTTCGCCACCACCGGCAGCAGCGTCGGGTGATGCATCAACGCACTCCCGAAAATCCTTTTCAGCGTCCGCTTCTCATACGCGATGCCATTCACCGTCCGCGCGAGATTGTCGAAGAACTTGTCGTCGAACTTCGACAGCGCATCCTTGAGTTTGTGAAATCGGATGTGATCGTCGCCGAGGAGTGACATCCACGCGTCGTGATAGCGCTGCAGTTTCCCTGCGCTCACATCTCGCGCCGCGAGCGCTGCGACGCCCACCTCCGCCGCCAGTCGCCCCGCCTTCATCGCGTTCACGATCCCGCCGCCAGACAGCGGATTGATCATGTGCGCCGCGTCGCCCACGGTGATCAGGCCGTCCGTCACGCTGCGCTTGATGGTCGGGTGCACGATCACGCCGCCCACCGTGTAGCTCACGCGAATCCCCGTCGGGAAATAGTTCTGCGTGTACTGGTCGAGCCACGCGCGCGCGTTGCGCCCGCCCGCGTGCAGCGCGACGACGCCCAGGCCGATGTTTGCGCTGTCGCCGCCCTTCGGAAACACCCACGCGTAGCCGCCCGGCGCGACATTATCTCCAAAATGCAAATAAATCGCGTCCTGATCGACGTTCACGTTGGTCATGAGGTACTGCGCGCAGCTCTCCATGTCGCGCGAGGGGACGCGCGTGTCGAGCCCCGCCCACCGCGCGACCATGCCGTCCACGCCATCCGCCGCAATGAGCAGCCGCGCGCGAATCACGTACTCGCGCCCCGCGCCTCGCACCGCCACGAGCCACCCGTCGCCATCGCGGCGCAGCGCCGTCGCCTCGGTGCCAATCAGGATCTCCGCGCCCGCCAACCCCGCCTCCGTCGCCAGCGCCGGCTCGAAGCGCGTGCGATCCAGCACGTACCCCACGTCGCCCTCGGCCACCCGCACCTCGGTGCCGTCCGGAGCCCAGAAGATCACCTTCGTGATCCTGCGCGATACCCATGGCGCGTTGGTGGGGTCGATGAACTCGGACAGCCCGCCGCTCCCCACGCCTTCGCCGCAGCGCACCGGCGCCCCGATCGCGCGGTCCCGCTCGAGGAGAATCACCGAGAGCCCACGGTCGCGCGTCATCAGCTCGCGTGCGGCAATGAGGCCGCCCGGTCCTCCGCCCACCACCAGCACGTCGCATCGGCGGCTCGGCGCGGGCCATGCAGAGTCGGGCGCCAGTCCACTTCTCACGACGCCGCTCATGAGTGTATCGTGAGTCTGGGAATCATCGCGAGCGCACCGACGGGACACGGCCCGACACACTTTCGACACCCCGTGCAAATTGAATCGTCTATGTACAGACCCTCCCGCCGCATCCCGATCGCAGCAGGGGGGCAGAGGGGCAGACATAGTCCGCACGCATCACATACATTCAACTCTACGACCGCGATCTCGAGCGACTCCCGCATCCATCCTCGCACGCTGGGATTGTGATGTCAGACACGCCCTAGGTTATGTCCCCTCAACGTCTTGCCGCAACTCTCGTGTGCGGCTAGCTTAACCCCCGACCGTGACCATTCCTACCCGTCGCCAACTGCGTTCCGCCTGGAATGCGAGATTGATCTCCTAGATGCGCTGGCCTTTCAAACCGGGATCACTCTTTCCCGCCAACGCGATTGCCGTCGACCTCGGTACCGCGAACACTCTGATCTACGTCAAAGGCGAAGGAATCGTGCTCAATGAGCCGTCCGTCGTCGCGATCGATCGCGCTACAGGGAAGATCAAGGGGGTCGGCCTCGAAGCCAAACGGATGCTCGGCCGCACGCCCGAAGGCGTCATTGCGGTTCGACCGATGAAGGACGGCGTCATCGCCGACTTCGACGTCACCGAGAAGATGCTGCGCTACTTCCTCACGCTGATCATCGACAATCACGTCTTCAAGGTGAAGCCGCGAGTGATCGTCTGCGTTCCGTCGGGGATCACCGAGGTCGAGAAGCGCGCCGTGCGCGACTCCGCACTCGGCGCCGGCGCGAAGGAAGTGTTCATGGTCGCGGAGCCGATGGCGGCCGCGATCGGCGTCGGACTTCCCGTCGAGACGCCCACGGGCAACATGGTCATCGACATCGGCGGCGGCACCACCGAGATCGCGGTCATCGCGCTCTCCGGCATCGTGAGCGACACGTCGATTCGCACGGGCGGCGACGAGCTCGATACCGCAATCGTGCAGTTCATGCGCAAGAACTACAATCTCCTCATCGGTGAGCCGACGGCCGAGCAGATCAAGATTCAGATCGGCTCCGCGGCGCCGGTGGGCGAAGAGCGCGAGATGGAAGTGAAGGGACGCGATCTCGTCTCCGGAATTCCGAAGACCGTGCGCGTGCACTCCAGCGAAATTCGCGAGGCGATTCAGGAGCCGATTCAGCAGATCGTCGACGCGGTGCGACGCGCGCTCGAGATCACGCCGCCGGAGCTCGCGAGCGACATCGTCGATCGCGGCATCGTCATGACGGGCGGCGGTGCGCTCATTCGCGGGCTCGATCTGCTCCTGAGCCAGGAAACGAATCTGCCGATCCACGTCGACGAGGATCCGCTTACCTGCGTCGTGCGAGGAACGGGGCGCATTCTGGACGACGAGGACAAGTACTGGTCGGTCCTGCAGACCTGATCGCGCGTGCCCCCCGCCGCTCGCGCCTTTAGCCGCCGGGACACTGTCCTCTTTGTCTCGTGCATCGTGGTCGCCTTCGCGGCGATCCAGCTCCCCGAACGCGTTCGCGATCCGTTTGCGTCGACGCTGCGCCGGTCGGTTCTCGCTCCACTCGTTGCGCTGCAGAGCAACGCGGAGCAGAGCCGACGCTCCTGGCTGACGCGCGAGCAGCGGGAGGCCCAGCGCGACAGCATCGCCCTGCGTGCGATGGCGCTCGACGCCACGCTCGCCGACAACAACCGGCTCCGGAAGATCCTCGGCCTCGGTGAGTCGCTCAAATGGGGGTTCGTGCCCGCAGAAGTGCTGCAGGGGCGCGGCGTGGGCGAGGAGTACACCGTCACGCTCTCCGCCGGCTCCCGGGCCGGCATCGTCCCTTTCAGCCCCGTCGTCGCGCCTGAGGGGCTCGTGGGAATGGTCAAGAGCGTCGATCCCACGATGAGCATCGCGATCGCGTGGGCGCATCCGGACTTTCGCGTGAGCGCGATGTCCGTCGACAGCGGCGCGTTCGGGATCGTGGGCGCGCACCTCGGCAACGAGCCCGAGCGCTACCTGCTCGAGATGCGCGGCGTGACGATGCGCAGCAATCTCAAGCCGGGCGCGCTCATCGTGAGCTCGGGGCTTGGCGGCACCTTCCCGCGCGGGATTCCCGTTGGAACCGTGATCGCCGAGATGAAGACGTCGGAGCTGTGGGCGCGCACGTATCTGCTGCGCCCGGCGGTAGCGCCATCGGATGTGTCCGACGTGATGGTGCTGCTCCCCGCGCGGGCGAAGGCGGGCGTGCAGCAGATCTGGAAGTCGGGGCCGTACGCCGACTCGGCGGTGAAGGCCATCGCCGCCGCGGGAGACTCGCTCTCGCGGCTGCAGGCGCGCAAAGATTCGTTGGCGGCGCCGCGCGATACGAGCGTGCGACGCGACAGCGTGCGCGCCGTGACGCCCCCGCTGGTCGCACCGTCTCCGCAGCATGAGGCGAAGCCCGCACGGACGCCGTCCACGACGCCCGCGGTGCCTGCGCCGACGACCACGACTCCATGAGACCGACGGATTTTTTTCGCACGCTGATCGCGTTCATCATTCTGGTGTTGCTGCACTATACGTTGCGACCATTGCTCGGGTGGCGTGCAGCTCCCGACTTTCTCGTGATCGCGACGCTGCTCGTGGCGATTCGTGTGCGCCCAGGGGTGGCGGCGCTCATCGGCCTCTGCGTGGGACTCGTCGCCGACTCTGTAGATGTGCACGTGTTCGGCGCCGGAGCGCTCGCCATGTGCGCGATTGGCTTCACCGCATCGTGGCTCAAAGCGGTATTTTTCGCGGATGATGTGCTGCTCAACGCGCTCTTCTTCTTTCTCGGCAAGTGGGCGTTCGACGTGATCTTCGTGCTCGCCGGCCATCGTGGTGACGTGGGGCAGGTCGCGATCCAGCTCTTCGTCTGGTCCCCGCTGACGGCTGCCGTGACCGCCCTGTTCGGTCTCGTCACGCTCCTCATTCTGCGTCCCGTGCTGCGAGCCTCACCCTCGTGAGCTTTCATCCCAACGAGCTTGCGCGGCGTGCGCGAGTCGCATCGTGGGCGCTCGTGGGGATGTTCGTGCTGCTGCTCTCCGCGTTCTTCAAGACGCAGGTCGTCAACTACACGAAATACTCGCAGCAGTCCGAGACCAACCGGCTGCGCGAAGTCCCGCTCCCTGCGCCGCGCGGCATCATCTACGACCGCAACAACCAGGTCATCGCGGAGAACGTTCCGGGATACGCGGTGTCGATCCTGTCGCCCAGCGCGGACTCCCTGCGCGCGGCGCTCAACCGCCTCTCGGCGATCATTCCGATCTCGCAGGAGCAGATCGAGCTGTCCGTGCGGCGGTTCTCGCGCGCGCGAAACCGGCCGGTCGCCGTCTTCTCCGATGCGCCCTTCGACGAGGTTTCGGTGCTCGAGGAGCGCCGTATCGACTTCCCTGGGCTGATCATCCAGTCGGCGCCCAAGCGCTACTATCCCGATAGCAGCGCCGTCGCATCGATCGCGGGCTACGTCGGCGAAGTCACCGAGGCCGAGCTCACGAATCCGAAGTATCAGGGCTACAAGACGGGGCAGTCGGTGGGGAAGGGCGGACTCGAGCGGCAGTACGAGACGCGCCTGCGCGGAAAGGAGGGCGTGCGCTTTGTCGAGGTCGATGCGATGGGGCGCGTGGTGCGCGAGGCCGGCGCGCGCGATGAAGTCGCCGCGGAGCCCGCCGCGCCGCTCTACACGAATATCGATCTGCCGCTGCAGCGCTTCATGGCGAAGATCTTCGCCGACTCGCTGCAGGGGGGCGCGATCGCGATCGATCCGAAGACGGGCGGGGTGCTCGCGCTGTACTCGGCGCCGAGCTACAACCCGAATCGCTTCGTCGGCGGGATTCCGCCGGAGCTGTGGAAGCAGCTCAACTCGGATCCGCGCAAGCCGCTGTACAACAAGGTGACGCAGGCGAGGTATCCGCCCGGATCGACGTGGAAGCTCGCGACGGCCGCTGTCGCCCTGCAGCGCGGGCTCGTGAAGCTCGACGACCGCATGCCGGTCGCGTGCACGGGCGGCTTTCAGTTCGGCAATCGATACTTTCGCTGCTGGGAGCCGAAGGGGCACGGCAACCTGACGCTCGCGGAGGCGATCGAGAAGTCGTGCGACGTCTATTTCTATCAGCTCGGGCTCAAGGTCGGGCTCTCGGAGCTCGTTGCCGGCGGTCTCAAGCTCGGCGCGGGCACGAAGACGTCGATCGATCTCCCCGATGAGGCGCGTCCGAGATTTCCGTACGACGATGTCGTTGGTTACTACAACCGCAAGTACGGGAAGAACGGCTGGAGCCAGGCCGTCGTGCTGAATCTTTCGATCGGTCAGGGGGAGAACTCTCAGACGATCGTCAGCATGGCGCGCTTCTACACGGCGCTCGCGACGGACGGGAGCGCGGCGAGGCCGGAGATCGTGCGCGACAAGCCGGACCGCACGCAGATCCTGCAACTCGCCCCTGAGCAGCTCGCCGGGCTCCGCGCGGCGCTCGCGGGCGTGATCACGAGCGGAACGGCCGGAAGTGCGCGCATCGAAGGCGTCGTGCTCGCGGGGAAAACGGGTACCGCGCAGAACAGCGAGGATCCGTTGCACCACCACGCGTGGTTCGTCGGTTACGCGCCTGCCGGCGATCCGACGATCGTCGTCGCGGTGATGCTCGAGTTCGGCGGACACGGCACGCGCGCCGCGCGCATCGCGTCCAAGATCATTCAGTCGTATCTCCACGTCGAGCCAACCACGTTGATCAACACGGACGGCTGATGCGCCGCGTCGTAGCCGACTATCCACTCATCCTCTGCGCCCTGCTCCTCTCGGCTTACGGCGTGGCGATGGTCTACTCCGCCGGACAGACAGATGTCCCGACGGTGGCGACGCACGCGTGGACGGCGCAAATCCGCTGGGTCATTCTTTCGATCGGGCTCGCGTACGCGGTGAGCCGAGCGTCGGTGCGTTTCTTCGAGTGGGCGTCGCTGCCGCTGTACATCTTGACGTGCCTGCTCCTCCTCGGGCTGCTCAAATTCGGCGGCGGTGCAGGGGACGCTGCGAGCTCGAAGAGCTGGCTCGTCATCGCGGGACACCGGCTCGGACAGCCGGCGGAGGTCGCGAAAGTCGCGGTGATCCTGATGCTCGCGCGCGAGCTTGGCGCGCGGCGTGAGGCGCCGCGCTCGCTACTCGAGCTCTGGAAGCCGGCAGTGGTGGTTGGAATTCCCTGGCTGCTCATCATGCTGCAACCGGATCTCGGTAGCGGCATGGTGTTCATCGGCATCTTCTTCGCGATGCTCTTCTGGTCCGGCGTGCCGCTGCCGCTGCTGATCCTCATCGCGTCGCCCGCCGTGAGTCTCGTGCTCGCTTTCAACACGAGCCTCTGGGGCGCGTGGTTCCTCGCGCTGCTCGCGCTCGTGCTCTGGTACCGGCCGTACATGTGGGAAGGCGTGACGCTCATGCTCGCGAACGTCTTCATGGGCGTGCTTGCTCCGATTCTCTGGGAGCGTCTCGCGCCCTATCAGCGGCATCGCCTGCAGGTCTTTCTCGATCCGTCGATCGATCCGCGCAACTCCGGATGGCACGTCATTCAATCGCAGGTTGCGATTGGTTCGGGCGGATGGATCGGGAAGGGATTCCTTGGCGGCACCCAGAAGCGTCTTGCCTTTCTCCCCGAGCAGCACACCGACTTCATTTTCGCCGTCGTCGGCGAAGAGCTCGGACTGCTCGGCGTCACTGTCGCGCTGTCGCTCTTTCTCTTTCTCGTGCTGCGCGCGGTACGTACGGCGTCGAACGCGAACGATTCGTTCGGCAGCCTCGTTGCCTTCGGGCTCGCCGCAAGCTGGCTCGTGCACGTGTCGGTGAACGTCGGCATGACGCTCAACCTCATGCCGATCACCGGCATTCCGCTGCCGTTCTTCAGCTACGGCGGCTCGTTCATGCTCGCGTGCTGGCTCTCGATCGGCTTGATGATGCGGATCTCGAGCGAGGGGCGCGGCGGACGCGTGGGCGAGCTCGCCATCTAGAACGCGGGGCTACGCGTCCTCACGGTTAGCTTGCCCCGCCCTGACCAATCGGCCAGATTTCCTGAATGGCTTGGTTTAGAAAAGAGCGGAAGCCCAGGCAGCCGCGACGTGAAAAATTAGAGATTCCGCCGGACGCATGGGAGAAGTGCGAGGCGTGTGGACACACGGATTTGCGCGAGAAGTTCATCCGCAATCTCAACGTCTGCCCGAACTGCGACTTTCATCGTCGAATCCGAGCCGTCGACTACGTCAATCTGTTGCTCGACGATAACAGTTATGACGAGCTCGACGTCGACATCCGCTCCGTCGATCCACTCTCTTTTCCGGAATACCCAGCCCGCCTCAAGAAGGCGCTCGCCAATGCCGGCGACTACGATGCGCTGATGTCCGTCTCCGGGAATCTGGGCGGCATGCCGATCAATCTTGGCGTGATGGACTTCGCGTTCATGGGTGGCTCGATGGGCTCGGTGGTGGGCGCCAAGATCGCCCGCCTCGGGCAGCGCTCGCTGGAGCGTAAGTATCCTCTTGTCATTATTTCGGCATCCGGCGGCGCGCGCATGCAGGAAGGCGTGCTCTCGCTCATGCAGATGGCAAAAACCTCGGCACTGCTCGCGCAGCTGGCTGAGCGACGCATCCCCTACGTGTCGGTGCTGACGAACCCGACCACGGGCGGTGTGAGCGCGAGCTTCGCGATGCTCGGCGACGCGATCGTGGCCGAGCCGGGTGCGGTGATCGGATTCGCGGGGCCGCGTGTGATCAAGCAGACGATCGGACAGGATCTTCCCGAAGGCTTCCAGACGGCCGAATTTCTTCTGGATCACGGGATGCTCGATGTGGTTTCGCACCGTCGGGATCTCAAGAGCTCCGTTGGCGGGCTGCTCCGGCACATGAGCGGGCAGCCGGCCGCGACGAGCTGGGTGTCATCCTGATCGAGCAGATCGGCGCGGCGGAGCCGCCGTGTCAGATGGTGCTGTGGGTTCGCGAATGAACGTCTCGTCCGGCACGACCAGCTACACGGAAGCGCTCGAGTATCTCTTCGCACGAGTCACCGGCGGCTGGAAGTTGGGGCTCGAGCGCACGAGCGAGCTATTGTCGCTACTCGGCGACCCGCACGCGCGCGTTCCCGCCTTTCACGTTGCCGGCACGAACGGAAAGGGGAGCGTCATCAGCACGCTCGAGGCGCTGCTTCGCGGGCAGGGGCTGCGCGTGGGCAAGTACACCTCGCCGCATCTCATCGATTTTCGCGAGCGCATTGCGGTGAATGGCGTGCCGATCAGCGAGACCGAGGTCGTCGATTTCATCGAAAGATGGACGCCGGATGTCGAGCGACTCGGCGCGACGTTCTTCGAGGCGACGACCGCGATGGCGTTCGATCATTTCGTGCGCGCCGACGTCGACGTCGCGGTGATCGAGGTGGGGCTCGGCGGGCGGCTCGACAGCACGAACGTGATCACGCCCGTGGCCGCGGGCGTGTCGTCGATCGGCATCGACCACGTGCAGTACCTCGGCGACACGCTCGAGCTCATCGCTCGCGAGAAGGCGGGGATTTTCAAGCGCGGCATCCCCGCGGTGATCGGCGAGCCGAATGAGTCGCTGCGCGCCTTTCTCGCGTCGCTTGCGCGCGATGCGGGGGCCAATCCCGTTCGCGCGCTGGCCGATGAGTGGAACGTGTCGGACATCTCCGTCGCGCTCGACGGCACGCGCTTCACGCTTCACACGCGCGCGGGTGCGCGCCGGCTGCACACACCGCTCATCGGCCGGCATCAGGCGATGAATACGGCGACGGCGCTCGCCATGCTGGAGAGCGCGGGCGCGCCCTACGCGGCAGCGGCGCTCGAGCCGAGTGCGGCGCTCGCGCGCGTGCGGATCGCGGGAAGATTTCAGAGCGTGGGAAACATCATCTTCGACGTCGCGCACAACCCCGCCGGCTGCGCGGTGCTCTGCGAGACGCTGGCGGCCGTGAAGCCCACGCGGCCGCTCACCTGCCTGATGACTGCGCTGCGCGACAAGGACTGGCAGGCGATGATGACCACGCTCGCTCCGCTGGTCGACCGATTCGTTCTCGCCTCGCCGCCGAGTGTTCCGGCCGATCGCGCCTGGGCGCTGGCGGAGGCGCTCGAGTTCGCGCTGGGAAAGGGGCTGAATGCGACCGCGGAGCCGGACTTTGACCGCGCGCTCGCCGGCGCGCGCACAGGCACCGGAACGACGCTCATTACGGGCTCGTTTCACACCGTGGGAGACGCCATGGCGCGCTTGCAGGTGTCTCCGCTGGTTGCGTAGATTCCCTTGATGTCACAAGGCGCACTACCTGGATTTCGCGACTTCTATCCCTCGGAGCTCGCGAGGCGTTCGTACATCTTCCAGGGGTGGCGCGAGGTCGCGCGCCGATTCGGCTTCGTCGAGTACGACGGGCCTCCGCTCGAGCCCCTCGATCTCTACACCAGAAAGAGCGGCGCCGAGATCGTCGAGCAGCTCTACAACTTCGAGGACAAGGGCGGTCGCGAGATCGCCCTTCGCCCCGAGATGACGCCGACGCTGGCGCGCATGGTGGGCGCGCGCGCGAATGCGCTACGCAAGCCCGTGCGCTGGTTCTCGATTCCGCAGCTCTTTCGCTACGAGCGACAGCAGCGCGGCAGGTTGCGCGAGCACTTTCAGCTCAATCTGGACATCATCGGCGAAGCGGATGTGAGCGCCGATGCCGAGCTGCTCGCCGCGGCGATCGAAGTCATGCGCGTGTTCGGACTCACGAGCGAGGACGTTGTCGCGCGCGTCTCTGATCGGCGGCTGCTCAACGCGCTGCTGCGAGGAATCGGGATCACGGATGCGCAGCTGCCGGCGGCGTACGCGGCACTCGACAAGATCGATCGCGACCCGCGCGAGGTGCTGTTGAAGCGATTGACCGACGCGGGAGTGAGCACCGGCACCTCGGCGCAGCTGTTCGAGCTCGTCGGGGCGACGGCGGACGAGGCGGAGTTCTCGCGCCTCGTCGATGCTGCTGGCGCGACGGCCGAGTGGGACGCGCTGCGGCGTTATCTCGACTACACCGAGTCGCTCGGCGTTCGCGATTGGGTGCGGCTGGATCTCTCGATCGTGCGCGGATTGGCGTACTACACGGGGATCGTGTTCGAGCTCTTCGATGCGAAAGGCGAGCTGCGCGCGATCTGCGGTGGCGGCCGGTATGATACGTTGCTCGAGTCGCTCGGTGGCGTGAGCCTCCCCGCGCTCGGGTTCGGCATGGGCGATGTCGTGCTCGGCGAGCTGCTCAAGGAGCGCGGGAAGATGCGCGAGGCGGAGCCCGCGGTGGACGTGTGGGTCGCGTACGGCGACGCGGGGAGCGTCGAGGACGCGATGCGCGTAGCAGCCAGGATTCGCGCGAGTGGGAAGAGCGTCGAGTACGCGCTCGGGAACCAGAAGCTCGCGCGACAGCTGAAGGCGGCCTACGCTGCAGGTGCACGCAGCACCGTCGTGATCGCCACGCCGGAGTTGGCGACGGGCGAAGCGATGGTGCGGCACAAGAACGAGAAAGTGGAGCTCAGGGTGCAGCTCGACGAATGGATTGCGGCAGAATGAACGGAATCATCACACACGGATGCAATGGCTGACGATAAGAAGCTGACCACGCGCAAGGCGGACTTCAGCGCGTGGTACAACGAGGTCGTGCTGCGGGCGGAGCTGGCGGACTACTCGCCCGTTCGCGGATGCATGGTCATTCGCCCCGATGGCTACGGCATCTGGGAGCGGATGCAGCGCACGCTCGACGACATGTTCAAGGAGTCCGGGCATCGGAACGCGTATTTCCCGCTGCTCATTCCACAGAGCTTCCTGAGCAAAGAGGCCGAGCACGTGGAGGGCTTCGCTCCGGAGCTCGCGGTCGTCACGCATGGCGGCGGGAAGGAGCTGGAAGAGCCGCTCGTCATTCGGCCCACGTCCGAGACCATCATCTACGCGATGTTCGCGAAGTGGGTGCAGAGCTATCGCGATCTGCCTCTGCTCATCAATCAGTGGGCGAACGTCGTCCGCTGGGAGATGCGCACGCGACTTTTCCTGCGCACGCTCGAATTCCTCTGGCAGGAGGGGCATACCGCGCACGCCTCGCACGATGAGGCCGAGGAAGAGACGCGGAAGATGGTTGGCATCTATCGCGACTTCATGGAAGGGTACATGGCGATGCCCGTCATCACCGGGCAGAAGACAAACTCGGAACGTTTCGCCGGCGCGCTGCGCACGTACTCGTGCGAGGCGATGATGCAGGACAACAAGGCGCTGCAGGCCGGCACGTCGCACAACCTCGGACAGAATTTCTCGAAAGTGTTCGAGCTCAAGTTCCAGACCGAAGCCGGCGACGAGGCCTTCGCGTGGAACACGAGCTGGGGCGTGTCGACGCGACTGATCGGCGGCCTGGTGATGACGCATGGCGACGACAAGGGGATGCGCATCCCACCGCTGCTCGCACCAACGGAGATCGTGATCGTGCCCATCTGGCGCACGGACGAGGACAAGGCTCGCGTCATCGAGGCCGCACGGCACTTGAAGAAGCGGCTTGCCGAGTGGGAGCGGCGCGAGCCGAACCGGCTCCGCGTGCACCTCGACGCGCGCGACAACATGAAGCCCGGCGCGAAGTACTACGAGTGGGAGCTGCGCGGCGTGCCGCTCAGGCTCGAGCTCGGCCCACGCGACGTCGATGCCAACCAGTGCGTGCTGGTGCGGCGCGACACCGGCGCCAAGGAGACCGTGTCGCTCGACACGGTGGGCGAAGACGCGGAAGTGCTGCTCGAGAAGATGCAGGACGAGATGCTCAGTGCGGCACGTGAGCGACGCGAGGCGAACAGCCTGCGCGGCGAGATCACGTGGGCGCGCTTCAAGGAAGTGATGGAAGGCGACGGTGCCTTCGTGTATGCAGGCTGGTGCGGGAGCGAGGAGTGCGAGCGGCAGATCAAGGAGGAGACGAAGGCGACGATTCGCGTGCTTCCCGATGAGGAATTCCGCTCGTCGGAGCCGATGAAGAGCTGCCTGAAGTGCGGCAACCCTTCCACCGTCGAGGCATTGTGGGCGAAGGCGTACTAATCGCTCCCGGGTTCACGCGTACGCCGAGCGGAGAGCTCGTCTGCGATGGCGTCTCGCTCGAAGCGATTGCCGACGCGGTCGGAACGCCGGCCTACGTCTACAGCGCGCGCACGATTCGCGAGCAGTTCGACGCGCTCGACCGTGCGCTCTCGTCGGTGCCGAATCGTCTGCACTACAGCGTGAAGGCGAATGGGAATCTCGCGGTGCTGCGCCTGCTGCAGGAACGCGGAGCGGGCGTCGACATCGTTTCCGGCGGCGAGCTGTATCGGGCGCTGCTCGCCGGATTCAGCGCCGATGCGATCGTGTTCAGCGGGGTCGGGAAGTCCGAGCAGGAGCTTCGCGACGCGTTGCATGCCGGCATTCTGATGTTCAATGTCGAGTCGATGTTCGAGCTCGAGCAGCTGAATGAAATTGCGGGAAGCATGGGAAAGCGCGCACCAGTCGCGTTGCGTGTGAATCCCGAGGTCAAGGTCGATACGCCGCATCATTACACCCGCACCGGCGAGCGCGGCAACAAGTTCGGGATTCCGTATGACGAGGCGCTCGACGCCGCGCGCCAGGCGCTGGCGATGCCGAACATCGAGCTCCGCGGCCTCGACATGCACGTGGGCTCGCAGATCTTTCAGGTCGAGCCCTACCGCAATGGGCTCGCGCGAGTGCTGGAGCTCCTGGAACAGATTCGCGCGGTCGGCGCGAAGGAGCTTCGATATCTCGACATGGGCGGTGGCTTCGCCGTGACGTACGACGACGAGCAGCCGATGGACCTCGAGGCACTCGCCGCCGCGCTGCTCCCAATGATCAAGAAGTCCGGGCTCTCACTCATTACGGAGCCAGGGCGCTACATCATCGGCAGCGCGGGCGTGCTGCTCGCGCGCGTGATGCATCGCAAGAAGGCCGGCACCAAGGAGTACATCATCACGGATGCCGGGATGAATGATCTGCTGCGACCGTCCCATTACGATGCGTATCATTCGGTGGAAGCGGTGCAGCCGCGCGCGGGGCGCTCGATCGTCGACGTCGTGGGCCCGGTGTGCGAGAGCGGCGATTTTTTCGCGCTCGACCGCGAAGTGGAAGATGTCAACGCAGGCGACCTGATCGTGGTGCGCACCTCCGGCGCGTACGGCTACGTGATGTCGTCCAACTACAACGCGCGCCCGAGGGTGGCCGAAGTGCTGGTAGATGGCGATCGCTTTGCGGTGGTCACGAGACGCGAGAATTACGAAGATCTCGTTCGCCTCGAGCCCCAGCACCTGGAATGGAGAACTGACTAATGCGCGTTGGCGTCCTCTCGGATTCGCACGACCGTGTGCCGGCGATCGCGGAATTTGCGCGGCTCTTTCGCGAGGCCGGTGTCGGAATGGTGCTGCACGCCGGCGATCACTGCTCGCCGTTCTCGCTGTCGCCGCTCCTCGCGGCCGATCTTCCCTTCGCCGGCGTGTTCGGCCGCAACGATGGCGATCACCAGGGGCTCCTGGCCGAGGCGTCGAAGGGGATGGGCACTGAGCTCTACGACTCCCCGCACTCGGTGGATGTGCAAGGCGTTCGGCTCCTTCTCATTCATGACTTGAGTGACGTCGCCGAGCGCTCGGTGGACGCGCATGCGGTCGTGATCCACGGATGCTCGCACATTAAGCAGTCGCGCATGTCGGGATCGACACTGCTGCTCAATCCCGGCGAGGCGTGCGGATGGCTGTTCGGCGTCCCCAGTGCCGCCATCCTCGATCTGGAGACGCTCAAGGTGGATTTCCTCACGCTCGACGAGGCCGAGTGGAAGCGGTAGGCGCCGGGATGGCGAGCCGGATTCTCATTCTGGATTTCGGCTCACAGTTCACGCAGTTGATCGCGCGCCGCGTGCGCGAGGCCGGAGTGTACTCGGAGATCCATCCGCCCACGCGGACCGCCGCGTGGATTCGTGAGTGGAGTCCCACGGGAATCATTCTGAGCGGCGGACCGAATTCGGTGTACGACGACGGCGCGCCCACCGTGCCGAAGGAAGTGCTCGACTTTGCGCCGACGCTCGGCGTCTGCTACGGCATGAACCTCATTGTCCACCTGCTCGGCGGCGAGATCGCGCCGGCGGACAGGCGCGAGTACGGGCGCGCGGAGCTGATCGTCGACGACAGCGACACGCTGTTCGACGGATTCGCGTTGGGGGAGAAGACGCCGGTGTGGATGAGCCACGGCGATCAGGTGAAGAAAGTGCCGAATGGCTTCGAGGTGCTCGCGCACAGCGCGAACTCGCACATTGGCGCCTTCCGCGATCGCACGCGGCCGATCTATGGCGTCCAATTTCATCCCGAAGTTGTACATACGCCGCGGGGCGGTGAGCTGATCGAGAACTTCCTGTTCGGTGTCTGCAAGGCGACGCCGTCGTGGACGACCGGCAAGTACATCGAGGAAGAGGTCGCGAAGATTCGGGAGCTCGTGGGCGACGCGAAGGTGATCTGCGGACTCTCGGGGGGCGTGGATTCCTCGGTAGCGGCGGCGCTCGTGCATCGCGCCATCGGCTCGCAGCTCACGTGCATTTTCGTCGATCACGGGCTGCTGCGCATGCACGAGCGCGAGCAGGTCGAGAAGACCTTTCGTGCGCACCTCGGCATCGAGCTGATCACCATCGATTCGTCGGAGCGCTTTCTCGCGGCGCTCGCCGGGATCGAAGATCCGGAAGAGAAGCGACGCCGCATCGGCCACACGTTCATCGATGTGTTCGAGGATGCGGCAGCGGCCGCGGGGCACGACGCGAAGTTTCTCGTGCAGGGTACGCTCTATCCCGATGTGATCGAGTCGGCGGCGCCGCATGGCGGCCCGTCGGTGACGATCAAGACGCACCACAACGTGGGCGGTCTCAAGCCGGGGATGAAGTTCGCGCTCATCGAGCCGCTCAGGGAGCTGTTCAAGGATGAGGTACGGAAAGTGGGGCGCGAGCTCGGCCTGCCGGAGACGATCGTCGGGCGGCATCCATTCCCGGGACCGGGGCTCGCGATTCGCATCCTGAGCGACATCACGCGCGAGAAGATCGACGTGCTGCAGCGCGCGGACGCGATCTATCTCGAGGGGATTCGCGAAGCGGGGCTGTACGACGACATCTGGCAGGCGTTCGCGGTGTTGCTGCCGGTGCGCAGCGTCGGCGTGATGGGCGACTATCGCACCTACGAAAACGTCGTGGCGCTGCGCGCGGTGACGAGCCTGGACGGCATGACCGCCGACTGGTTCCCGTTCCCGCACGACGTGCTCGGCCGCATTTCGAATCGGATCATCAACGAGGTACGGGGAGTGAATCGCGTGGTGTACGACGTGAGCTCGAAGCCGCCGGCGACGATCGAGTGGGAGTGACGGCGGGTCCTGGAAAAGGAAGGCACGATGAAACCCGCAAAAAAGCGCACGCAGACGCGAAAGAAGCCTGAAGGATTCACGGTCGAGGAACGAGCGGCGATGCGGGAACGCGCCCAGGAGCTGAAGACGGCCGCAGGCAAGGCGGACGGGGAATCCGACGTGCTGGCGAAGATCGCCGAGATGCAGGAGCCGGATCGTGCGATGGCCGAGCGGCTGCATGCCATCATCAAGACCAATGCGCCAGCGTTGTCGCCGCGCACCTGGTACGGGATGCCCGCGTATGCAAAGGACGGCAATGTCGTTTGCTTTTTCCAAAGCGCCCAGAAATTCAAGGCGAGATATGCGACGCTCGGCTTCAACGACAGGGCGAAGCTCGACGATGGCCTGATGTGGCCCACCGCATACGCGCTGAAGAAGCTGACTGCCGCCGAAGAGGCGAAGATCACTGCGCTCGTGAAGAAGGCGGTGAGCTGATGGGAGCGAAGTAGAGAGTGGAATCGGGCGGACAGCTGAATCGGATCAGGCAACTGTGGCGGGATGGACGGTGCGCGCTTGGGGCGATCGCGACGATGCCGTCTGTGCAGACTGTTCAGGTCATGGCGCGTTCGGGACTCGATTGGATCCTGATCGACATGGAGCACAGTCCGATCGACGCGAACGCGGCGCACGCGATGATCGCGGCGACATCGGGCACGCCACTGATTCCGCTCGTTCGAGTACCCTCAACCGCCGCGTGGCACGCAAAGATCCCGCTCGACGCCGGCGCGATGGGGATCGCCTTTCCGGCGACCACGCGCCGCGAAGATGCGGAAGCCGTCGTACGCGCCGTCAGATATGCCCCGGAGGGCGAGCGAGGGTGGGGTCCCTTCTACGCACCTCTCCGGTGGGGGCTCTCGACGCGCGAGTACGTCGATCGCGCCAACGATGAAATTCTCGCCATCGGTTTAGTCGAGCACATCGATGCCGTGAGCAGCGTGTCGGAGGTCGTTGCGACTCCAGGACTCGACATGGTCATCATCGGCCCCGGAGATCTGGCAACGAGCATGGGGCTCAAAGGGCGATCCGACGATCCAAGAGTTCTCGAGGCAATTCGGCGCCTCGAGTCCGTCATCCTGCCCAGCCGTGTGGCTCTCTGCGGCGTCGCCCACTCGGCCGATCAGGCGAACGCGATGATCGCGAGAGGCTATAAGGCCCTCATCGTCGGATTCGACACGACTCTCCTGCAGCGCGGCATAGCGGGCGCGATTTCGGAGATTCGCGTCGCGGGCTGACGCTCGCGACGCCGGCAGGAAAGGGCGCGTGCGCGCGTGGAATCGGTGCTAATTTCCGGGTCGAGTCACGCCAGATTTCGCGCAACCGCTTCCACGATGTGCGGAGCAACGATATGTCATACGCGTACAAGACGATCGACTCGCCCGCAGGCGCTCTGAAGCTCGTTGCCAGCGAGAAAGGGCTGGCCGCGCTTCTGTTCAGAGAGGATGATCCGAGCCTCGCGCCTCTGACTCCGCTCGTCGAACGCCCGAACGATCCGATCCTCCTCGAAACCGAACGCCAACTCGGTCAATACTTCGCCGGCACGCGGAAGCAGTTCACGGTACCGCTCGACTTCAACGGCACCGAGTTTCAGAAGCGCGTATGGGAAGCGCTCCTCACGATCCCATTCGGCGAAACGCGGAGCTACGGCGAGATCGCCCGTCAGCTCGGCAATCCAACAGCCTCGCGAGCGGTTGGCGCAGCGAATGGTAGAAATCCGATCTCGATCATCGCGCCGTGTCATCGCGTCATCGGATCGAACGGGAAGCTCACCGGCTACGGAGGCGGCCTCGACGTGAAGGAGATGCTGTTGTCGCTCGAGGCGAAGGGGAGTGCTCTATTCGGCGATGCGGCCACGCACCCCGCGGCTACCGGCTTCGAGCACGCCACGTAGGTCGCGGTACGAACAGACGCGGAGTTGAGCGCGTCAGACGTATCGCGATATCGCCATGCAGAGCACCGTGACGAACAGCAGCCCCGCGGCGATGCGCTGCGCAGTTGCGATCTTCGCCCGCGCCGGCTCCTCTGCGAGACCTTGATTCGCGAGCTGTCGCACAGCGCGCCCGCCGATCGCGCCCTGCACACCGGCCGCGACGAAGGCGCAAAGTATGCCGAGTGCGAGGACCTTCTCCGTGGGGCCGAACTGTCCGCGATGCGCGAGGCTCCAGAGCCAGGCGCCGGAGAGGACGGCAAGGGTGGCCGAGCCCATCTGCGGTTTGAAGAGGAATTCTCCGCGTGCGCCGCCGGTGCGGGCCAGCGTGAAGGTGGTTCCGGCCCAGAACACAGCAGAGACGACGTGCAGGGCGATGGCGATGATCAACATGACTTGCATTGCAAAGCTCCGCGCAGGGTGGTTAATTCAGTATACAGTATGTTTACCGAATTAATTTTCTTTGCGCAATGACCTCGAGACCATATGTGAGCGCGAGCCGAGCGGCCGCGGCAATTGCGACGCGAGCGCGCGTGCTGGAGGCGGCAACCGAGCTCCTGCGCAACGAGGCGCATGCCGATGCGATGTCGTTGGAGTCCGCCGCGCAGGTCGCGGGGGTGACTCGGGCGACCGTGTACAATCAGTTCGGCTCCCGTCGAGGGTTGCTCGAGGCCGTGTTCGATGAACGCGCGAAGAAGGGAGGGTTGTTTCGAGTCGCGACCGCGATGGCGCATGCGGATCCGCTCGAGGCGCTCCACCAGGTGATCGCGATCTTCTGCGATTTCTGGAGTTCCGATCCAGCGATCGGGCGCCTCAATGCCACGGCTTCGCGCGATGCGGAGTTCGCCCTGGCGATCGCGGAGCGCAACGAGCGTCGACGGAAAGTGATGGGCGCGATCGTCGGCCGTCTGTATCGCGCCGGCCGCGTGCGCGAGAAGGCGCGCAAGGACCTCGTCGACATGCTGTTCGCGTTCACCAGTTGGGCAATGTTCGATCAACTGCATCGCGGCGACCGCGACGCCGGTGCGGTGTGCGCGCTCATCGTGTCAGCGAGCGACGCGGCCGTCGCGGCCGCAGCGCCCAGACGCTGAGCCTTGCTTCTTCGCGAAGGCTCCTTGATTCCCCTTCGCGGCCTCGGTGCAAGCGGCGACCTTTATGCATGCGCGGAATGAACCGAGGAGGGTGCATGCGATCGATCGTTGTGTGTCTTGCAGTGGCTGCTTCGCTGGCAGCATGCGACACGACCAGGCCGGTGAGCGACGCCGATCGCGCGGCGCTCGAGGCGCACGAGACCCAGTGGGGGCAGCGCGACTTTCATTCGTACGAGTTCGACTACTCGGAGTCGCAGCTGAGCACGAACTACAACGTGCACATCACGGTGACAAACGACACGGTGTCGAACGTCATTGACAAGAACACCGGACAGCCGCCGGCGGTGCCGAGGAGTTGGCCGACGATCGATGCGCTGTTCAACCAGGCGGACTTCGCGGTCCAGGAGGGCGACATTTCCGTCTCACTCGAGTACGACGAGCAGTACGGATACCCGACGCTCATCAGCTTTACGGACAGCAGTCCGGGCGGGGGTTTTCTGGCGAGAGTCTCGAATCTCCAGCCGCTTCCTTAGTGGAGGCGCTCGCGCAGCTCTTGCAAAATCACCTCCCGACGCCAATCGTGACGGCATAGTGGCGCATTGACCGTCCCCTATTCCAGAGGGTGCATGAAGGCTTTCGTCGTCAGTGTGGTAATTGTAGGAGTACTCGCAGCCTGCAACGGTGATGGCGCGACAAGCGTCGCAGCGCAAGCAGAGCTCGCGCAGCACGAAGCGATTTGGCACCAGCGAGATTTTCACTCGTACACGTTCGACTTCGTGCAACAGCAATTTGGCATGACGGAGAACCTGCATGTCACCGTGCATGCGGATACCGTCGCGAGCGTGATCGACAACGATACCGGCATGCCGCCCACTGTGCCCGTGCACGCGCCGACGATCGACGAGCTCTTCGGCGATGCGAATGGTGCGATAACTAACAAAGCGCTGTCGGTGAGTCTCGAGTTCGATGATCAGCTTGGCTATCTGACGCTTTACGCCGTGAGTGCGAAGGTGAGCACTCCAGCCGGGCCATACTCGGCAAAGGTTTCGAACCTCGCCGCAGTCGAATAGCTACGAAATGATTGCGCGCCCGCGACCGGCAAACGTCGCGGGCGCGTCTTTTTGTGGTCCGGATGGGCTGGCGACCGGCGGACCCGGAAATTCAAATTGAGATGTCGATTTTGCCTCGATCCGTTCGACGTAGTGGAGAGGACCTCATCAACACGTTACAGAAGGAGCGAGCTCATGAGTAAGGCACGAGTTCTCGTCGGCACTCGGAAAGGGGCGTTCGTTCTTACGTCGGATGGAAAGCGGAAGCGCTGGGATGTGAGCGGACCGCACTTCGCCGGCTTCGAGATCTATCATGTCGCTGGCTCGCCGGCGGATCCGAATCGACTCTATGCGTCGCAGTCGAGCAGCTGGTTCGGACAGCTGATCCAGCGCTCGGATGACGGTGGCGTCACCTGGACGCCCGTCGGAAACAAGTTCGAGTACGACGGTGTCCCGGGGACGCACCAGTGGTACGATGGCACGCCGCACCCGTGGGAGTTCAAGCGCGTGTGGCATCTCGAGCCATCGCTGCCGAATCCGGACCTCGTGTACGCCGGGGTCGAGGACGCGGCGCTCTTTCGGTCAGCTGACGGCGGCCTCAACTGGGAGGAGCTGTCGGGGCTTCGGAAGCACGGCTCGGGGGCGCGCTGGCAGCCGGGAGCCGGGGGAATGTGCCTGCACACGATCATCCTCGATCCGTCCAACCCCGCTCGAATTTTCATCGCGATATCCGCCGCTGGCGCATTTCGCACGGATGACGGCGGCAAAAGTTGGCGGCCGATCAATCAGGGGCTGACCTCGCAGTACATCCCCGATCCGACGGCAGAAGTGGGCCACTGCGTGCACAAGATCGCCATGCACCCGTCGCGTCCGGACGTCCTGTTCATGCAGAAGCATTGGGACGTGATGCGCAGTGACAATGCGGGCGATCTGTGGCGCGAGGTGAGCGGCAACTTGCCAACGGACTTCGGCTTCGCGATCGATGTGCACGCCCACGAGCCGGAGACGATCTACGTCGTTCCGATCAAGAGCGATTCCGAGCACTATCCGCTCGACGGGAAGCTCCAGGTATTTCGAAGCAAGAGCGGCGGCTGCGAATGGGAGGCGCTCACGAAGGGGCTGCCGCAGGAGAACTGCTTCGTGAACGTGCTTCGCGACGCGATGGCAGTCGACTCGTTCGACGAGTGTGGCGTGTACTTCGGCACCACCGGAGGGCAGGTGTACGCCTCCGCGGACGCCGGCGACAGCTGGGAGCCGATCGTGCGCGATCTTCCCGCCGTGCTCTCGGTGGAAGTGCAGACGCTGTCATGATTCGCGTGATCCTTCCGCACCACCTGCGCACACTCGCGCAGGTGGGCAGTGAAGTCGAGTTGAGCGTCGAGGGCGCGGCGACGCAGCGCTCCGTTCTCGACGCACTTGAAGCGCGCTACCCGATGCTCCGCGGCACGATTCGCGATCAATCGACGCAGAAGCGGCGCGCCTTTCTTCGCGTCTTCGCGTGCCAGGAGGATCTGTCACACGAGTCCGTGGATATCGAGTTGCCGAGGGCCGTGTCGAGTGGCGAAGAGCCACTCATGATCGTGGGCGCGATCGCGGGGGGATGAGGCGAGCTTGTCGACTCGTGCTCTACGGCTGGAGCGGGTCGGTGATCTGGCCGAGAAAGAGAAGGAGTCCCGTGCGATCATCTCGAATCGCGACGATGAACGGACGATCGACGATGAACTCGATCGGGGGAGGCTTCGAGATCATGCCGGTCGGAGATAGTACCACCACATCGGTGACCGCTGCTGCCTCGGTCCCAACTTCGTTGACCTCGACGAACGTGCGTTGCACTACCTTGGACACGCAGATGGGATGCTCCCGCGCGTAGTCCTTCGGAAGGAGCATGGTGAAATCGGCGCGCATGCAGTTGAAGGCGCTGACCATTCCCATGGACTTGAGCGGATCAGAAAAGTCAGCGCCGAGCTCGAGGCGAAATCGCGGAAGCTGAAGATGGACATCGCGCTTTGACATCTCTTTCATCCATCTGCCCCAGCGCCGCGCAGAGAGTCGGGCCACGGCGCTCGAGAGCCTGGTGCCAGAATCGGGGAGCACCACATACATCGCGATGCGCCCGCCCTGGTAAGGCAGTCTGACGATCCGAATACCGCTGTCGCTGGCAAACTGGATCGCATCGCCGCGGTCCATGAACTGTCGAGCTTCCCGCCGTCCATTCGACAGGGTGAACGGCTTCTCGATCGTGGAAGCCGAATCGAACGGATCCAGCCACTTGCCCTTGAAGTAAATCGCATTCAGGAGGACCATGCTGGCCGTGTCGGGAAGCGTGTCCGTCAAAATGGATGAAATGCGATCGTTCGTTGCCGTCGCAACCCAGTGATTGATCTGCTCCATCGGCGCGGTGCCATGCAGAACGAGCGAGTGCACTTCGGCGCGATACGAGTTCTTCGCCTGAGCGAGAAAGGTCGGCAGAAAGGGAACACCCTTCGCGGCCCAGAGCGAGTTCGCGATGTCGAGACGAACGCCGCGCTGATTTGCGAGCGACTCGAGCTCGCGCGCATTCATGTCCTGCAGCTCCTGCTGTCCCGTGCGTTCGACGCCCAGCGCGCGCGTCATCTCGCTCAAGGTCGAGCCGCCTGCACCGCCGGCAGTCATGGCGAGCGCGAATCCGGCGCTCGCGGGCGACAGGAACACGTTCGAATCGGGCTTCGTGCGCGCCACGGCTCGCAGCAGTCGCATGCCGAAATCGACGTATGCTACCGTGTGCGCCGTGTCAATGTTCGCATAGGCGCCGGTGGATCCGCTGTCGGTGGTGAGGAGCTTCTCTTCGGGGGAGATATAGCCGACCGGCCGAAGCCACAGGTCTTTGTGAGTGGTCTCGCCTGCCAAAACTGACACTCGAGCCAGCTTGGAGTAGCCATTGCCTTCGACGATGAAGGAAGCATCGCCAGCCGGTACGGAGTCGATCGCGTATTGTCCGTTTGCGTCTGTTGAGATTTCCTGCGGCCGGCCCGCCATTGCGTAAATCCGAAGGCCGCTCAGCGGCCCGACGGACGAGTCGCTGATCGTGCCGACGATGCGTCCGTAGCCCTTTGTCGACTGCGCCATCAGTGCGCTCGCGCTCATCACGAGGGCGGTTGCCACCACGCACACACGGAGCACTGCGCGCTTGCCAACAGATGTGATGTCGTCTCTCATGTGGTGGAGACGACCTATCTCCAAAATCTTGCACAGCACGAGAGTCTGGCATGCGCCGCACCCTCTTGCATGACCTGATGAAAAAAGCGCCGCCGAATCCTCGGAGGCGCTCACCATTCCCGTACATCCCCAACGTGCCAGCTACACGCCCTTCTCCTCCAACAACTTCAAAAACTGCCCCGGCTCCGTCAGCCCCAGCAGCCGCTGCGGCACGTCGGATTCCTTGCTGAACTGCGCGATCTTTCCGAGCACCGGCAGATACTGGTTCGACACCTCGAGCGGCGGCGCGACGATCAGAAAAAAGAAGTTCACCGGCTTGTCATCGATCGCCTTGAAGTCCACGCCGTCCGCCTTCCGCCCGAACGCGACGCGCAGCTTGCTCACGACGAGCGACCGGCAGTGCGGAATCGCAATCCCGCGCCCGATGCCCGTCGAGCCGAGATTCTCTCTGCGTTTCAGCATTTTGTAGAGCATCCCTTCGGATTTCTCATCGAGGCCGAGCAGCGAGATGAGCTCCTTGAGCACATCGTCCTTGGTGGTGGACTCGAGATTCAGCTTGATTGCGTCTTCGGTGAAGAATTGGCGCAGTTCCATCAAATCCTCATTGACGATATCGGGACGGGCGGCCACCAGGCTGCCTTCGGCAAGCCGGAAGCTACCCTGCGTCGCATCAAGAGTCAAACTCCATGCGTTGCATGGACTTGCAAGTAGACGTAGATTTCCACGGATGCGCTTCCCGGTCGCGTTGGCCTCCTCCGTTCCACTCTACCTCGCGCCCATGGCGGGAGTGTCAGAGTCGCCCTTCCGCCGGCTCTGCCGTCGGTTCGGCGCGGATGTGGTCATCACCGAGTTCCTGTCCGCGGAAGGAATCCGCCGGGAAAACGAGGCTACGCTCTCCAAGCTCCGCTTCGGCGCCGACGAGCGCCCAATCGGCGTCCAGATCTTCGGCTCCGATCCCGCGGCCATGGGCGACGCCGCCGCCCTCGTCACCGACATCTTCGCCCCCGACTTCATCGACATCAATTTCGGCTGCCCGGTGAAAAAGGTCGTGAAGCGCAACGGCGGATCCGGATGCCTCAAGGATCTGACGCTCGTCGCCGACATCATCCACGGCGTGCGCGCCCGCACGCATCTCCCCGTCACCGCGAAGATCCGCAGCGGCTGGAACGAGGAGATGCGCGATCCCGTCCGCATCGCGCGCGTCTGCGAAGACGCGGGCGCCGCCGTGATCGCGCTGCACGCGCGCTCGCGCACACAGATGTACTCGGGGCGCGCGAACTGGGACGAGATCGCCGCCGTGGTCGAGGCGGTAAGCGTTCCCGTACTCGGCAACGGCGACATCTCGTGCGCCGCGGACGTCGTGCGCATGCACGAGCACACGAAGTGTGCGGGCGTAATGATCGGGCGCGGTTCCTTCGGCCAGCCATGGATCTTCGACCAGGCGCGCGCGCTCCTCGACGGAAAGCCGATGCCTTCAACGCCAGGCGTTGACCGGCGCTTCGCGATCGCGCTCGATCACGCGCGCATGGCGGATGCGTACGAGCTCGATCAGCGCGGCGCTGCCATTGAGTTCCGCAAGCATCTGGGCTGGTACGTGAAGGGGCTTCCCGGCTCGGCGGAGTTGCGCAAGCGACTTCACGCCGTGACATCGCTGATGGAAGTCGAAGGGATCTTCGCCGACTACCTGGCGATGAGTGCTCGCGGCGATGTCGCGGAGCAGCAGCCGTCGGAGCAGAACGCGGAGACGCTCGCGGCGTGAACCTCGAGCGCACGCGGGCTCTCCTCGATCGCGTCGCGAGCGGCGAGATCGATAGCGGGGAGGCGCTGCGCCAGCTCGCCCTGCCGGACGCCGAGTCGCTGTCCTTCGCGACGATCGATCATCACCGCGCGCTTCGCCA
>Ga0105249_10000357_pt1 | contig 45836 bp, 59 predicted proteins | sample KBSS44metaG_FD_81522 | JGI IMG/M metagenome (GOLD analysis project Ga0105249, IMG submission 81522) | Switchgrass rhizosphere microbial communities from Kellogg Biological Station, Michigan, USA - KBS S4-4 metaG | ecosystem: Host-associated > Plants > Roots > Rhizosphere > Soil | place...
AGAAGCGTCAGCTTCATCAGGCCCTGTGCCGCGACTTCAGGGGACAGGTAGGCGTGCCAGCTAGGGAACTGGATGTCGTCCTGGTCGACCGGTACGCCCTCGCGGCGGCCGTCGAAGCGCGCGCGGCGTAGCCACGCATCAGCCTCGGGGTCGTCGTGCAGGATCGCCCCGCCCTGGCTGAGCCCCAGGATCTTCGACCAGTGAAAGCTCACGCACTGCATCTGGCCGGGGCGGAACATGCCCGAGGTGAAGCGCCGCGCGGAGTCCCACAGCGGGAACGGACGCAGCTGGTACTCGCCCTGCCAGTCCTCGTCGCGAAAGCTTACGGTGCAGCCGGCGTTGAGGATGCTGGCGGGCACGCCCACGTAGCTGCGCTTGGGCATCGACAACGTGGGCGGCTCCATCGTCATGTGGTGGAAGCACCATTCCTTGCGAAGCCATGCGCAGCACATCAACAGGGCCTGGGTGCAGGAGGTCGTCGTGACAGCGAATCGAGCGCCGGTGTAGAGGCACAAGGCTGCCTCAAACTGGCGTGTGACGTCGTGCGGATTCAGGCGCATGACGCCCGGTGAGTTAGCAGAAATCACGGCTTGCTAACCTCGTCGCTAACTTGCGTGCTAACCGTCCTTCGGCGCACGAACCTCGGGGAGCCGACCTCATCCAGGAGAGCCGCGCTCTTCGGGCGCACGTTGGCTGTCACGGCGGCGCCGTTCTTGTCGACATACCGGTGCTGAACGAGCCAAGCCTGCACCTTCGATAGGCGCTGGCGCAGGTCGTTGATGCGCTTCTCGCCCAGCGGGAGTTCCGCAGTCAACGCTATGACGTCGTGCGCATCGAGTTCGGACACCGGAAGCGCCTTGACCCAGTCTGGGCAGTCAGCTTCGAACCTGAATATCCATTGGCGCTGGTACCTGTCCGACCATTTGTTGAGGTCGACCATCCGCTCGTGAAAGCGGCGCGCAGCCCAGAGGATGGTGCACTCACGAACAGCGGCCAGCGACTTCTGAAGATCGGCCTTCCGCTGCTTACGAGCATCGATGGGGTCGACCCCGCGGAGCAAAACCTCGCGGGCATCCACTGCCAAGTCGATGGCCATCGTCCTCTCGCGGAGGTACTCGGTCAGTGTGCGAGCTCGGCAAGCCCCCAGACCCATCTCGCGCCGACGGCCAGTCTCCGCCGTGTATCGGAGGATGAAGCTTCGATTGCGACCCGCGACGCGAAGCGTCAGGCCTGGAACTCGTGGGATCGCGTGCTCGCCGTTCTTGAGATCGAACTTCATACGAGGGTCTCCTTCTCCAGTTGCTGCTGCTTCATGTCCTTGGCCTTGCGGCGGTAGGTGTCGCGGATGGTTCGAAGTTCATCCACGGTGTACTTGGCGGACGGGTGCGGGCCTTCAAGCAGCGCCACGACTTCCTGGCCCCGGCGCTCGATCAGGCCGAGGCGATACAGCACGAGGTTGCCGTGCAGGTGCTGGTTGCACTTGACGCACTGGCGGTGGACGTTGTCCTCGTTGAAGCGCAGTTCGGGGCGGGCGCCCACGGTCAAGTAGTGCCCGGCGTCCCAAGAGCCGGTGCCGTTGGCGGCCTTGCCGCAGCTGATGCACGGCAGGTGGGCGTCACGCATTCGGACGTAGTAGTTGAACGCGGCCTGGGCCTCGCTGAGCCACTTGCTGCGGGGCTTGAGGGCCTCGAGCTGGGCGCGGGTGCGGCGGCGGTCGGCGGCGGCGGCCTGCTTGGCGTCGCGCTCCTTCTGCTTGGCCAGCTTGACGGTGCAGGGGTAGGAACAGACGACGTGCATCGTGCTGCGGCGCTCGAAGAGCTGCTTGCAGACGGTGCAGGCGCGGACGGGGACGGTGGCGATCACGTCGAGGCCTCCAGGGCTGTGCCACGGGCGTCGACGAACAGCGGGCAGAACGCGCCGCAGGCGTGGCGCAGCAACGTGCCGTCGATGGGAGCTGCGCGGCGATCGCACAGGGCGGCGTCGCGGCGCGCACAGTGCTCGGCCTGACCGCAGGGGGTGGAGGGCTTGCACCGCGCCAGGTGCAGCGGCACGGCTGCCTCGATGGGGATGGCGGCGCGCAGCATCAGAACTCCACCGGGTCGTCGCGGTCGGCCACCTCGGCGTGCGGGCGCACGGCCTCACGGGTGGGCAGCGGCAGCGGCTTGGTGGCGCACACGCCGAGAAGATGGTCGCTGCACAGGCGGCGGCCGAAGTCGGACGTCCAGCGCTTCGTGCAGCCGTCGACGCAGCACAGGAGGGAGCTTTGCTGCTCCTCGGGCTTGGCGCGGGCGCGGGTCATTGAAGCCTCCGCGAGTTGGGCGCAGCGGGCACGCTGGGCGCGGTGCTGAGGAGCACGGTCTTGGCCGCCGGAGGCAGCGCCAGCTTGGCGTTGGCGATCTCGTGTTCGCCGGCCAGGCGCAGCGGCGCGTCGGGCTTGCCGCGGGCGCTGTACGTGCGGTAGGCGTCGCAGAAGCGCTTCTGGACGAACGGCAGGTCGTCGAGATCGATGCGGCACAGCGACACCCAGCCGCCCATGTCGACGATGGCCGCGTGGATGATCGGGTCGCCGAAGTCCACCGACTGGTAGGCGCCCGTCGACTGCATGGCCTCCCACACGCGGCCCCACGCGATCAGCGCGCGGTCGGTGTGCGTGCCCTGCAACTGGCGCACGATGTCCGCCGGCTTCGGAGCGAATTGGCCGCGCTCCGGATCCATGGCGTGAGCGGTGAGCGCCTTGCGCACCTGCTCGAGGTCGAAGCCCTTGCAGGCCTCCCACCACACGCTGAGCGCGAAGTCGCTGGCGTCCTGGCGGTAGAACGCCAGGGCCTGGGTCATGAGGGCCGCGAAGCCCTCACGGTCATGGGGCGTCATCGAAGACCTCCTGTTGCTGTGCCGCCCAGCGCTTGCCGACGGCTTGGTTGCGCTGCTCGATCGCCTCCTGACGGTTGACCGGCACGGGGGCGCCGCGTCCCCCGGCTGGCTGCTCTCGCACCCAGTCGGCCTTGAACCCGGTCCAGCCCCGCTCGCAGCACTGCTCGAGAGCCGACTGCATCGACCAGCCGGCCTTGTCGGCCTCGCGTCTGATGCCAGCGATGGCCGTGGCGCTGATCGGCGCCTTCTTCGCGGTGCGGAGGCGACTGAAGTCGGCCCAGACCTCCGGCGAGACGTCGTCGGGCCGATCTACCTTCTGACGGTTCCCTGACGGTTCAATTGACGGTTCCCTTACGGTTCCGTGTCCCGTTTTCGGGCCTGTTTCCGCGGAAAAACGGGACTCTTTGGCGGGAAAAACGGGACTCTTTGCGTCCGTTTTCGGTACCGGTACCGTTTTCGGTACTGGTGCCGTTTTCGGTACCGTTGAAGCGTCCCGCTTTTGGTACTCTTGATCGATCAGGTAGACGGTCACCTGACCCGTCTTGCCGCGGCGCTCGTCGGTCGCGCGGATGATCCCGATGTCCTTGAGACGCTTGATGTTCTCCAGCACCGTCTTGCGGTCCTGGCACGTGGCTTCGCTTAGGTAGGCAACCGAAGGCCAGCACGTCATGTCCGCGTTGGCGCAGTTGGCCATCGCCACCAGCACGAACTTGGCGGACGAACGGTCGAGAGGCTGAGCAAGGGCCCAGCTGATGGCCTCCACGCTCAAGCTGCAGCCTCAGCTTTCACCGCGCAGCGCGCGGCCAGGTCGACGAGCCAGCGGGCGAGCGCCGGCGGGGTGTGCTCGCGCTCGGCCTCGCCGATCCGCGGTCGGTAGCCCGGCATGCCCTTGCGCAGACCCGTGCGATGCGAAATCTTGCGTGGGGCATCGCCGAGCGCCATCGGCATGCGCGGCACGTCGATCGCCGAGCAGCCCACGATGTACAGCCAGGTCTGCTTCTCGCAGCGGTGCCCGAACCAGAACTGCGAGATCGGGAGAGTCCAACCGCCGAACTCGTCGAAGCCTTGCAGCGGTCCTGGCATCAGCCGATAGAGCCAGAGGTGCGAACGCTTCGGATGTTCGAGCACCCCCCCCCAGCGGCGCACCGCATCCACCGCGCGCAGGCCGAGATCCATCTCGTCCTCGCGGGGCTTCGCGTGCTGGCGCAGCTCGCCCCACGCGCGGCACGGCGGATGCGCCACGACCGGGCAGCCGCCCGGCCAGGTGCGCGCATCGCGCTCGATGTCGTAGACGTCGCACTCCGGCATCGTCTTGTAGATGCTGTCGGCGCGGGCGAAGAGGACGGCGACGGTCATCCCAGCGTACTCCGCATCGCGCGCCGCAGTGCCGCGTTCTCCTCCCGCAGCTCGCGGTTCTCGCGCTCCAGCTTCGTCTCACGGTGGCGCAGGCTGTGGAGGTCGTAGTGCCTCGCGTGCGCCATCCAGAGCACCGGCACGTCATTGCCGCACTGGTCCATGAGGTCGTAGAGCTTGGGCCACTTGATGCCCTCGTCGCCGCTGATCCAGCGCGACCACTGAGCCTTGTCGACGAACTTGCCATCGACCTTGATCTGCTTGGGCTCGAGTCCCCCCAGCTCAGCGCACAGGGCGATGGCTTGGCCGAGATCACGCTTGCGCGCAACCTCGGCGAGGTTGACTTCCACGGGTATGGCGACCTGGGTCACACAACCTCCGGCAATTCAGTTGAGACGTGTTGAGAGGCACTCGCGGCCAAAATTTTTTCCATGGACACGAACAACACATCGGACATGGCTTGGGCCCACGAGGCGGTGCGCGAACTGCTCGATCGCTTGATCAAGCAGGCGCAGGCCGCGCTTAGGAAGCAGCGATGAGCGCGCATGGGTCAGCTCTGCTTCCGGTGGACGGCATCAATGTCGACGCCAGGGAAACCGGCGGAGAAGACCGGCCAGGACGATCCGCGAAGCTCGCGCAACGGGACGTGGCTCCTCACTACGACCTGCAGGTGCGGCAGGTCCCCTGGGTGCTCGTCCTCCACATGAAGCTGCAGTCCGGCCAGGGAGTAGCCGTCGTCGACACAGATTGGGCAACGCATGGCTCAGCCCCCTCCCACCAGCACGCTGGCGGTGAGCTGCGCGTCGGTGGGGGCGGCAGTGAGGTACAGCGCGGCACCGATGGCGACGAGCGCCACCGCAGCCACGAATCGGATAGAGGCCATCGTTCAGCCCTGCGCCTGTACCGGTTGGTCGCGCAGATCAGGCCAGCGCTTCCACCAGTTGTCTGGGCAGAGCTCTTGGCGCGTGACGACGCCACCCGACGCTTCCCAGATTGCGACGGCGAGTTCCGTAGAACATGTCTTGAAGCCGCCAGCCACGTTGTTGAGATGGCCGACACTGGTTTCACATCGCGTGGCGAAGGCCTCGCGGGCACCGGCGTCGGGGAGCGACTGGAGGTAGGGCTTGAGCTTCATACCTCCAGACTACACCATTTGGTGTTGTCTGGTCAACATCACATGGTGTAACCGGCAAGGTCAACTAACACCATGGACATGAAGACCATCCGCCGGCTCAATTTGCGCCAGGTGCTCGAGGCCCGAGGCATCGGACCAACAGAGCTTGTCCGCGACCTGGGGAAGAGTTACCCCTATTGGCGAGACCTGTTGCGTGACGAAGATAAGTCGTTCGGGGAAAAGATCGCGCGTGAGATCGAAGAGGGTCTTCAATTGCCGGAGCTGGCGCTAGACCAGCCTCCTTCGCGAACCAAGCCGGCTCATCCACTGAGCCCCGGCCGGGCCAAGCTGGCTCCCCAAACTATGAGGTGGGGAGCCATGAAGACCATGAAACCGGACGAGCTGCCGATGCAGCTACGCGTCGAACTTGAAGATGACGCGATGGAGCCCGAGGCGCGCGCTGGATGGACCGTCGAACTCGATCGCGAGCTCGTACCGCGTTTTGGGGATGACGTGCTGGTGTACCTGGGGAACGGGGAATACCACTACCGGCGCTATCGTCAGAATCCCGCTGGGGGCTGGGTTGCGGCTGCCACCAATTCGGACTTCGCTTCCTTCGAGAGCTTGAAAGATCCGGCCATGCGCATCGTCGCGGTCATGGCGTTCGTACTGCGCCCGCGACGAACGATTTCTTGATGGGATGACAATGCGCATTTCGCCCTACCTCGTCTTGATGGTTGTCCTGTCTGGCTGCGTGTCCGAGCGGCCTGTCCGAGCGCCTCACTGGGATCGGCCCGGTGGCACCGCACCAGAGTTCGCTTACGACCGCGGCCAGTGCCTGGGGAAGAGTTCCGCAGCACCGGTGAGCGAGTTCGACCGCCTCCAGGTCTTCAACGCCTGCATGGAGGAACGCGGGTGGCGTCGGCAGTGACGCCCCTTCGCGCATCCCACAAGCCCGCCGCGTGCGGGCTTTTTCACGCCCGTCCCTAGCTTCAGGCCTCATCTCGCCAGACTCAACACCGAATGGTGTTGACACCAGAGACACCGTTTGGTGTAATCAATCCGCGCGCTGCACACCGACAGCGCGGGGAGAAATGAGATGGCGCAGCTGCTACACAGCTTGCTCGTGTGGTTCACCGGCATGCCCGATGAATGGGAGACGCCGCAATGAACGCGCGCTTCGCCCCAATCCCCTGTCCGCTGCCGGACGAGCGCAAGCCTGGCCCGTGCTCGCCGCCGCCGGTGCTGGAGTTCGCACGCGCCCAGCCGGACTACGAGATGCAGGACGACATGGGCGAGTACTCGCAGACCATGCCGCGCCATCGTGAGCCGCTCGAAGGAATGCTCGTCGTCGATTGCCCCGAGGTGAGCCATGGCTGACGCGAAGCACACGCCGGTCTACGGCCCGGTCTTCGATTCGACTGGCAAGCTGATGGCATCGGTCGCCCTGCTGAATGCAGACGACGTGCGCTCTTACGTGGCAGCGAAGTGGCCGAGCGCGATGCAGTCGCCGCTGGCTCAGGCCATGCAAGGCGCCTCGGCGATGGCGCTCCTGGAGTCGTCGGATGCCAATGCGGTCGCCCTGCGCGGCGAGGCGATGGAAGCCGCCGAAGCCTGCCTCCGCGCTTGCGACGGCTGGGCTGTCGACACCCTGAGCGCCAACGTCGAGAGCGCCATGGGCGGCGAACTGGACGCCGACGAGTGCGATGACATCGCCCGCGACGCCATCGCCAAGGCCACCGGGAGTTCGTCGTGACCCGCGCCGTCACCCCAGGCCGTCGCTTCTTCCCGGGCCACTGGGATCACAACGAGCGCGCGGTGCCCGACACGCAGATCCTGGAGATGGACTGCGATATCGGCCTCGACCCGAACCGGGTGATCGCTGCGCCCGTGCAGTCGCCCGAAGACCGCATTTTCCTTGCGCGCGTGCGCCGCTGGGCTGTTGCCCGTGCGGTCGGCGCCTCTGCTGCGCTTGCGGGGCTTCTCGCCCTGTTCGGCGCGCACTGCTTCAAGTCCTGACCTTCAACCCTCAACCGAGACAAGCATGAACGCTGTGACCACCAGCGAGCGCACGTCGCTCGCTCTACCCGAGGAGGAGCTCCTGCGCGTCCTCGGTTCCTCGCTCTACCCTGGGGCCAATCACGACAGCATCCGCATGGTGCTGGGCTACTGCAAGGTAGCTGGGCTGGACCCGATGCAGAAGCCCGTCCATATCGTGCCGATGTGGGACGGCAAGGCCAAGGCGATGCGAGACGTCGTGATGCCCGGCATCGGCATGTACCGCGTGCAGGCCGCGCGCAGCGGCTGCGCCGGCGTCACCGAGCCGGAGTTCGGCCCTGACGTGACGGAGAACATTGGCGGCCAACCCATCACCTATCCGGCGTGGTGCCGCGTGAGCGTGCTGCGCCGACAGCCCACCGGCGAGGTCGACACCTTCACTGCGAAGGAACTCTGGAAGGAGAACTACGCAGTCCGGGGCGGCCAAGACAAGTCGATCGCTCCCAACGCGATGTGGACGAAGCGTCCCTACGGGCAACTCGCCAAGTGCGCGGAGGCTCAAGCCCTGCGCAAAGCGTTCCCAGAGATCGGCTCGCAGCCGGCCGCCGAGGAGATGGAAGGCAAAGCTCTCGACGGCGGCTATGCCGAGCCGGTGGCTACGCCCGCACCTCCGGCGCCACCGGCACCGACCCCTACCGCAGCCGCGGCCCTCCAGCCCTACCCGCAGGAGCGCTTCGACGCGAACCTGCCCGAGTGGACGATCGTGATCCGGTCTGGCCGCCACACCGCTGACCGAATGATCGGGATGCTGTCCACCAAGGGGATGCTATCCGAGGAGCAGAAGAAGACGCTGCGCGACCTCGAGGTTTTCGACAACGAACCGGTCGACGGCGAGCCCGCGGCCGACACCCAGGAGCCGCAGCAATGAGCAAGCCCCAGATCCACAACCTCGTCCCGGGCAGCGATCCGTGGCTGCAGTTCCGCCTGGAACGCGGAGGCGCCAGCGAAGCCGCAGCGATGCTGGGCTTGTCCACCAAGGTCAAGCGCTCCGAGCTGCTGCGCATGAAGCACACCGGCATCGCCAAGGAGTTCAGCGACTGGGTGCAGACCCACGTGCTGGGTCACGGGCACGAGGTCGAGGCGCTCGCGCGGCCGATCTTCGAGGGGCTGCTGGGCGAAGAGCTTTACCCCGTCGTCTATTCGAAGGGTCGGATGAGCGCGTCCACCGATGGCCTGACGATGACCGGCCGCGTGGCCTGGGAGCACAAGCAGTGGAACGACGCGCTGGCGGCCAGCGTCGCGGCCGGCGTGCTGCCCGAGGAGCACATGCCTCAGTGCCAGCAGGTGCTGCTGGTGACCGATGCCGACGTGCTGGTGTTCGGCGTGTCCGACGGGACGCCCGAGAAGCTGGTGTCCATGGAGGTGCGGCCTGACCCGGCCTGGTTCGAACGGCTTGAACGCGGCTGGGAGCAGTTCTGGAGCGACCTCGCCAACTATGAGCTGCCGCCGGCCGAGGCGCCGAAGCCCTCCGGTGCGACGATGGAGTCGCTGCCGGCCCTGCAGGTTCTCGTCGAGGGCTCCGTCACGAAGAGCAACCTGGGCGAATGGGTCGGCAAGGCGCGCGCGCTCGTGGCGAGCATCAGCACCACGCTGGAGACCGACGAGGACTTCGCGACCGCGGAGAACATGGTCAAGGGCTGCGAGAAGGCCGAGGCTCTGCTCGACGCGACGAAGTCGAACATGCTGGCCCAGACCACCAGCATCGACGAAGCACTCAAGACCATCGACCAGGTGCGCGAGGAGTTCCGCCAGAAGCGGCTGGCGCTGACGAAGCTGGTCGCGTCGAAGAAGGAATCAATCAAGGGCGAGATCGTCGCCGGCGGCGTGGCTGCTTTCGCCGAGCACCTGCGTGCGATGCAGTGCTCGTACCTGCCTCGCATCGCGGCGGACTTCGCCGGTGCCATCAAGAACAAGCGGACGGTGGCGAGCCTGCGCGATGCCGTCGACACCGAGTTGGCGCGCGTCAAGATCGAGGCCAATGGCCACTACCAGCGCATCCAGCAGAACCTGGCCACGCTGGCCGCGCACCAGGCGCATGCCGCCCTGTTCGCCGACATCGCGCAGCTGGTACTGAAGGCGCCCGACGACCTGGCCGCGGTGATCTCCAACCGGCTGGCCGAGCACGAGAAGCGCCAGGAGGCCGAGCGCGAGCGCATCCGCTGCGAGGAGGAGGTCAAGGCCGAACTGAAGGCTCGCGCGGCGGCGGCGGCGGCTGTTCCGGCGCCCCAGGTCGCGGCCCCAGCTACCAGCATCCTCGACCGCGGCGAGTCGGCTGCTGGCCGCGCCATGGTCTCTGCGCCAGCGCCGCGCGCCGACGAGCCCGCGACGCTGAACCTCGGTGCCATCAGCGAGCGTCTGGAGTTCACGGTGCCGGGCGCCCTGATGGTCAAGTTCGGTATCGAGGGCGCCCCAGGCCCGCGGGGCTCGCGGCTGTTCACCGAGAGCCAGTTCGACATCCTCTGCTTCCGGCTGCAGGCGCACGTCGAGAAGATCCAGAACGCCGCGCGCGCTGCGCTGTTCGAGACGGCCTGAGCCATGGCGCTCCACGACGAATACCGGGCCACGCTGCGCACCGCAGGCGCCGCGCGCGAGCACTTCATCAACGCGATGAACGTGGCCCGGTGCCTTCTGGACAACGGCGAGCAGGTGCTGCTCACCGTATCAGTGGCCCTGGAGCCTGTCGGCATACAGCAGCGCAAGTTCCTGCACGGCCCGGTCCTGAACCAGATCTCCGAGCAGGTGCGCGTCAACGGCGAGCGGTTCACCACCGAGGTCTGGAAGGAGTACTTCCGCCGCTTGATCCTTGAGCGCGACCCGGAGTACGAGATGGTCAAGATGCCCGGCGCCAAGCGTGCCACGCCACGCCGCGTGCGCAAATCTACCGAGAAGCTCGGCGTGCGCGAGTACGCCAAGTTCATCGACGAGGTGATCGACACCGCGGTCGCCGAGTTCAACGTCGCCTTCCGCTTTGAGATGAACGAACGCGAGGCGGTGCGCTACGTCGACCCGCGTCGCCTGAAGAAGTCCCACCCGGCCATCGAGGCCACCACCGCAACCACCTGAGGAGATCCTATGCCCAAGACGTTTCCCGCCGCCCAGTCGTTCGAATCCGGCCCGCGCCCGCAGATCCCGCTCGTCAATGTCGAGAGCAACCTGATCCAGGCCATCGGCTACGACAAGGACACGGCCACGCTCGCCGTCACCTTCAAGCGCAAGGACGGCGCGCCGGGCCCGATCTATTGCTACCCCGACATCTCGCCGGTGATGCACGCGGAGTTCATCGGCGCGGAGTCGATCGGCAAATTCCACGGCGAGCACATCAAGCCGCTGCCGTTCAAGAAGTACCACCCCGACCCGGTGGCCGAGACGGCCGGCGCGGACGAGGCCTGAAGTTTCGGGGAGGCAGCGCGGAGATCGGAGACGCGCTAGTCCGCCGGTGGACGAAAAGCTCAGCCCGGATCCTTAAGGCAGGTAGGTGGCCGCAGACCGCTCCCCTTGGGTGAAGTCGAAACACATCGCCGGGGTAACGACCGGCCCTCCCCACCACATCACCTTCACCAGGAGAACGACTTGTTTGAGATCGACACCTTCACCAACGTCCGCGTGCTGGACATGCACACGCTTGCCGCGAAGAACCGCGAGCAGAACGACTTGCACGGCGCGCAGCTGCTCCTGCAGGCAACCTTTCCGATCGCCGCGCTGGCGATGTTCGATGCGAAGCTCCCCGCCTGGCTCGCGCAGAAGGCACCGGCCGAAGACCAAGGCGACCTCGACGGCATCGAGAAGCTCGAACTCACCGAGATCGGCAAGCACGTCAAGCGCATCCCCTGGGTCTACGAGCAGACCGGATGCACGGTGGAGTTCGACCGCGGCCTGGGCGGTTCCAGCAACCTGAAGCTGTCGGACTGCCTCGTGCACCGCGTGTCCTTCAAGTCTCAGGAAGGCGCCAGCGCGCAGGTGCAGTGGTGCGTCGACGCGCCTTCGCTCACCGACGCGATCCGCGGCAAGCTCTCCGGGATGAAGGCGATCGAGTTGCCGATGACGCAGCACTGCCCGGACGTCGACGGCGGCCAGCGTGAGATCGAGGAGGTCACCCTCACGCCGGCGCAGTTGCGCGCAGCCAATGCCAAAGGCCTGACGCTGGCGCAGGCGGCGGAACTCGTCCAGTCCGGCAAGCCGGAGAAGGAGTGGCCCTTCCCCAAGGGCGGCGAAGGCTCGGGCCCGGACCAGAAGTCCCAGCCGCCGGAAGAGGCGCCCAAGGACGCCACTGACGCGGTCCTGGCCGACGTGAAGAAGAACGGCCCGAAGGGTGCGGCGAAGAAGACGCCGGCAGCCCGCAAGACCGCGGCCAAGCGGAAGACCGCTGCCGCTGCGCATTGAAGCCTTGGGGCTCAGCCGCCTGACCTCCTGATCCCCTAAACCTACTGGAGAACGAGATGAACGACTTTCTGATTTACGCCGCCCGCCTTCAAGACGCTGGCGTCTGCAGCCTGTGGATCAGCCTGGGCTCGGACAAGGAGCGCACGCGGCTGATGCACGTCTCGCCCGACTCCACGACGCCGGCTGAACTCGCTGCCAAGTACCCGACCCGCACGTTCGAGCTGGATGGCACGGATCGCCTGCTGCAGGAGCTGAAGGACGACATGGTCTTCGGAGATAGCGGCCCGACGCCCGAAAAGCTCGAAGCCGCGATCAAGCGTCATCCGCTGGCGGCCGACGACCTGCGCGAGTTCTTCGCCGAGTGGAAGCCGATGGAGGACGAGGACTACGAGCCGACCGCTGAGGAAGTGGCCGACATCGAGGCTTCGGCCAAGCGGCAGATGTCGTTCGTCCGCGGCCTGATGCGTGGCCTTGACTCGAATCGCGAGCAGGCCGCCCGCCGCCCCTGACCCCCAAGCAACAACCAAGGAGTGAGAGATGAGCAAACGAGTCCTCGACCCGTGCTGCGGTAGTCGGATGATGTGGTTCGATCAGCAGCATCCCGACGTCGTGTTCGGCGATAAGCGTGCTGAGGCGATCACCGTAACCGACAACAGCCGGGGCAACGCGTCAGGCCTGCGCACGATCCGCATCGAGCCGGACACGCTGATGGACTTCCGCTCGCTCCCGTTCCCGGACGGCCAGTTCAAGCTGGTGGCGTTCGACCCGCCGCACCTCGTGCAAGCCGGGCCGCGCTCGTGGCTGGCTGCGAAGTACGGGAAGCTCAGCGACGACTGGCGCCAAGATCTCCGCGCCGGCTTCGCCGAGTGCTTCCGCGTGCTGGCCACGGATGGCGTGCTCGTCTTCAAGTGGAACGAGACGCAGATCAAGCTCGCCTATCTGCTGGCGCTGACGCCTCACCAACCGCTGTTCGGTCAAGTCTCGGGCAAGCGTGGCATGACGCACTGGCTCGTGTTCATGAAGCCGGACGACGCCAAAGCCACCCCCTAGCCCGCTGATCCCCAAGCCCCACAGATATTAGTAGGAGAAACCGTGAACCCGAACACCGGACACCTGATCGCCGACATGGATGATCCCGACACGCAGTCGAAACTGATGCGCAAGCTCTCGGAGTACGAGCGCATTCCGGCCAATCTGGCACAGGAGGCTGTGCGCAAACTGCGCGGCGAGCCCGAGGCTCAGGTCAACCTCATGTCGCGCACGCCTCTGGCTGTCTGGGCGAAGAAAAAGCGCCTGGAGAAGATCGCCGCGAAGTCGCGTCGGAGGAATCGCAAGTGAGTAGCGCATCCGTCAGGCTGAGCCTGTTTGCCGAAGGCGTGCAAGGGGCTCTGGCCGCTGCCGCTGGCGAGCCCGTCTCATTCGTTCTCATCGTCCAGTGCGATGGTGTGGCGCAGTACGTCAGCAACTGCGAACGCAAGGATGGGGCCGACATGATCGAGAGCCTTCTCGCTCGCTGGAAGGCCGGCCGCGCGGACATCCCTGCCCACTACAACCCCGACCTCAAGCGCTAACCCCCTCCCAGGAGACAACGACATGACCACCAACACCGATAACGCCAGCGGGGCGGGGATGGAGCTGCCCGAGCCTGATCTTGTGAAGTTCCGAATGGACGACGGGTTTGTCGAAGGCTATTCCGTTGCCCTCGTGACTCGCCTCCTTGCCGAATCGCAGGCACACAACGCCAAGCTGGAAGCGCAAGTGGAGCGGATGCGGGAAGCGTTGAGCAATGCGCGCGCTCAGGTCACCGCTTTCGGCGGTACGCCCGATCCGGCTGACAAGTTTGCCGATCAAATTCAAGTCGCCTTGCTTCAACAGATCGACGCCGCCCTCAAGCCCTGAAGGAAACACCATGACCGAACTGACCGACGACGAACTCTTCACCGTGTGGGACGAGCACTACGCCGATGTGGTGTCGTGCGACCGGCCACCGCTCGACTACGAATTCTTCCGCGCCATCATTGCGGCCGACCATGCTCGCCAGGCTCCTGCCCCCGCCGAAGTGTCGAGGCTGGCTGAGCTGCGCAGGGAAGTCGAGCGGCTGAGCCTGTACAAGATCCTCGCCACCGAGTATGGCTTGTCCGTATTCGCAGAATCCGCTCAGGTCATTGAGGAACTGCGCAGGGAAGTCGCGCTGCTGACCGAGGAACGCAACGCAGCGTTTGCCATGAGCCGGTGCGAGTGCGCGGCGTCAGAGTTCTGTGCACAACTCGTGGCGGCAGAGACGGAAGTCGAAGCCTTGCGGGCGGACGCTGAACGTTATCGGTGGCTGCGTAATAACCCTCCAACGTCACTGTGCGTTAGACAAGACAGGGCCACGGCCTTCAACACGACGGCGGTCTATATCGACGGACAGAACCTCGACGCCGCCATCGACGCCGCCCGGGCTTCGACGGACGAGGGGGTGGGGAAGTGAGCCATGCGCGTACACCGTGGTACCCGTTCGAGATCATGCCGGCCCGAGTCGGAGTCTATGAACGCAATGGCTACGGATTCCCGGCCTTTCAGTTCTGGGACGGTCGCCACTGGATTTATGGTGGCAGATCGCCTCGCAAAGCCATCGAATGGGCGAAGAGACATCCCCACGACATTTGCCCTTGCTGGGACGACTGGCGCGGCCTCAAGCAAAACCCCACGAAGGAATCAACGTGAGCAACCAAGCAACAAGGCTGGCCGAAGTTCTCAAGGCCATGGACGCCGTGGAGTTCATCGTCCGCCAGCACGCAGATCGCGCGCAATCCATCTTCTGGTCTGCCGGTCGAGACGCCATCCTGGCTCTGGTGCAGCCTGCAGTGAGCGAAGAGGCGGCAAGCGAATTCGTCGTCATACTGACCTATGGCGACGGCGAGGAAATGTGCGCTGCATCGGCATCAGGGTCGCGCACTCGCGCGCTTGCCGAGGCGATGAGCTACGCCCGTCAGTACGTCGAGGAAGGCCCTGTCGAAGTCTTTGAGGTTGTCCGCACCTCGGTCGCAAAGCTGAAAAGGATCAGCCATGAATGAGTTCACACGCAAGGCCATGGAGCTGGCCGACGCCTGGGTCGTCGAAGCGATCCACGAAGCTCTGGCCGCCAACACCGGCAAGATCAGTTCGGCAGACGGTGAAGCAGCCCGAGCCGCCCTCCTTGCTCACCTTGAAGGGGGTGAGCAGAAGCCGATAGCACGAGTTGAGAAGCACACCGGATCGCTGCGAGACATGGCGATCATCATCTGGCTCGGCGAACAACCACTAGAGGGAACACTGCTGTATGCCTTCCCCGCCGACGCAGACGCCAGAGAAATCAACGACTTAGCTGAGGTTATGCCCTCGTTGCCCGCCGCCACCCCTACTGAGGAATCCCCATGAATCGCGAACTGCGAGAAGCAATCGACCAGTGGGAGGCAGAGGTCGGACACGAAGCCGCGCGCTTGATCCGCGAAGGTACGCCTCCATTCCAAGCCACAGAGGAAGCACGCAACATCGTCCAGCGCCGTCGCCGCGCCAAGTTCATTGCGGATCAGACGACTCAACATCCGCTCAATCAGCCGAAGGAATCCCCATGACTGACACCGACCGCACGTTGCTTGAGAAGGCGGCACGCGCTGCTGACATTCTTCTGCCGGCCGGTGAGTTATCGGTCGCTTGCACGGATGAAGGCTGGGGGCCTTGGAACCCACTGATCGACGACGGCGATGCACTGCGGCTCGCGGTGAAGCTACATCTCGCCATTGAGCATAACCATCCACTCGACAATAAGGCATGGGTCATGGCGGTCAACGTGAGAGCAGATATCTGGATGACAGAAGAAGTTGAAGATGAGACACGTCGCTCTGACGCCACCCGTCGCGCCATCGTCCGCGCAGCCGCCTCACTCGGAGAGCAGCATGACCAATAGAACTACCAGGGACGAGTTCGAGGCGTGGTACGTCGTCAACGCCTTCGACTACGAACGCAACCCCATCGGCTCCCGCGAGTGCGGACTGCAACGGGCTGCCTACCTCGCCGCTCGCCGAGCAGCTCTCCTTGAGGCGGCGGCTGTGTGCGAGACGCGCATTACTGAGGTAGAGGCCGAGGTGAATGGCGATCTAGCTGAACTCAGCTTCAGATATTGCGCCGAGGACTGTGCCGATGCCATCCGTGCTCTGGCGGCGAGGGGATGAAGGACTAGCCATGCTGAACGCCAAGCAAGTCGGCCCGCTGCTGGGCCTGTCGCCCCGCAAGGTCTACGAGCTGGCACGTTCCGGGACGCTGCCGTCATACCGTTTCGGCGATGCTGTACGCTTCGCTCCCGAGGACGTGGAGACCTACCGCACATCATGTCGATCTACAGGGACAAGCCGACAGGCCGCTGGCGCTTTGACTTTGACCGCTGGATTGGCGGCACTCGCGTCCGTCGCCGCCAGCTCCTTCCCGCAGGCTGGACGCGAGCCGAAGCCGACGCGTTCGACCGCAAGGAAGGCGCGGCCCTGTACGCGATCGCGCAAGGCATCGCCCGCCCTCGGCACACCATTGGTCAAGCTGTCGATCTGTACGTGAAGGAGCGCGTCCCTCAGCTCAAGGCCGGGGAGAACAACGAGCGGGAGCTCGAGGCAACCCGGGACTGGTGGGAAGACCAATCGCTCGACGACCTGGCGACGGTCTGTGCCGAGTACGCTGCTGACCAGGCCGGCGCGCTGAAGCCGGCCACGATCAAGAACCGGATCGCCTACCTGCGAGCAGCCTGCCGCTGGGCCTGGAAGCGCCACGGGCTGGGCGATCAGGATCCCGGCGGTAGGGTTGTAGCCCCAGAGGTCAAGAACGCCCGCAGCACGACAATCACGCGGCTGGAGATGGTCAAGCTCGCGCGCGCCTGTCGGCATCGCGGCGTGCGTGCGCTGATCCGCATCGCGTTCTACACCGGCATGCGAGTGGCCGAGATCCAGCGCGCTCGCCGCGCGGGCGCTTCCTTCGTTCTGGACGATTCCAAGAACGGTGAGCCACGCATCATCCCAATGCTGCCGATCATCACGTCAGCCAGTCGCATACAGATGCCGCGGCGCAGCGAGATCGATTACTACTGGCCCCTGGCGCGCTCCGCCTGCAAGCTGCAGCACGTTCGGCTGCATGACATCCGTCACTCGACGGCCACTGAGATGGTCAACGCCGGTGTCGACCTAGCCACGGTGGGTGCGGTGCTGGGGCATAAGAGCTCAGCCAGCACGAAACGCTATGCACACCACGGAACCCAGCTCATGGCCGGCGCGCTGGGGAAGGTGGGAAAGCGAGCCTGACCGGGCGAAAAGTCCCCCACGGGCCGCAAAGAGAAACGGCCCCAAGCGGGGCCGCTTTCATAGGTGGAGGCGCGATCCAGAGTCGAACTGGACTAGACGGATTTGCAACCCCTCCGCGCTACCGAGGGACGCATATTACACGAGGGAAGGGCATCAACGCGCCAACCGCACAACGTGTCGTTTTCGCGCCATATTGGACGAAAATTCCCCCACGGCTTGGCGTCCCTTAGTGGGCAGCCGGTCCGGCATCATGCAGCCATGAAGACCGTCGAAACCTACCGCTGGCGCTACGTGGAGCGCGGCAAGATCAAGACCACGAAGTTCCACTGCAGCTGGGAGGACATCCGCGAGGAGAATCCGGATGCCGAGCCCATCGAAGGGACGCTGATCCTGCGCCAGGAGCCAGAGACGCCGCTGGAGGGCATCAGCGCGGCCAGCTCGGGCAATGCGAGCGCGAAGGTGGGATAGGTCGGGAGGTACCGGGAGCGCGCTAAACTGCCCGAATCGGCGCCGGCAGAGCGCACCAGGGAGACTCCGTGTTCAAGTCGCTTCAAGCAGCGCGCGCCGTCGCTGCGGGCATGGTGGTGCTGTTTCACCTCGGCTCGGTGGCTGAGAAGTACTTCGGCCTGCCGCTGACCGCCGATTGGGGACGCGCCGGCGTCGAGTTCTTCTTCGTCCTGAGCGGATTCATCATCACCAACGCCCATTGGGCGGATATCGGCAGGCCCGAGCGCCTGGCCAGGTTCGCGTGGAAGCGCTTCGTGCGGATCTATCCCACCTACTGGATGGTCTTCCTGCTCGTGTTCGCCCTGGCGTTCCGGGTCGTCAATGTATCGGCATACGAGGCGCTGCGGGCGCTGACCCTGGCACCAACGGGCGCCACGCCCATCCTAACGGTCGCGTGGTCGCTGCATTGGGAGATGGTGTTCTACACTCTCTTCGCCCTGCTTATAGTGCACCCGGCGTTCGCGCTCGCTGCGTTCATGGCGGCTGCGGTGTGGATGCCCAATAGCCCATACTACCTGCTGCTGTTTCTGCTGGGCGTCGGCTGCGCGCGGCTCGCCCAGCGCGACGTCCGGATCCCTGGTTGGGCGCTGGCGGTGGTGGGCGCAGCAGGCTACGGCGTCGCTTGCCACGTCGAGGCAAGCGGCGGCAACCCCACGGCGATCGCGTACGGCATCGCGGCGTCGGTGCTGATCCTGGGCCTCGTGCGCAGCGAGATCGCCGGACACGTCTTCGGCGCCCACCCGCAGGTGCAACTGCTCGGGGACGCCTCCTACAGCATCTATCTCGTGCACTATCCGATCATCAGCGCGATCTTCAAGGCAGCGATGGCACTTGGCCTGCACAGCCCTGCGGCGGGGAGTGGGGTCTACGCGCTGGCGCTGCTGGTAGCTCCAGGCGTGGGGATCGCGTTCCACCTGCTCGTCGAGCGGCCGGTGATTGCCCGGCTGCAGTTCGCGCTGCCGTTTCCGCGCATCGCGCTGGCCAACGACAAGTAGTCAGCTGACGGCCGCCTTGGCCTGGTTGGCGATTGTCGCGTCCTTGGCCTGGGAGCCTGCGCTGGAGCCGAAGTAGTAGGCCAGCACCTGCTTGGCTTCCGACCACATCGATCCCAGCGCCGTGCCCACAAGCGTGGCGAGCGTTGGGTCCTTGGTAACCTGGCCCGTCACGACTGCCGCCGTCAGGATCAGCGAGCCGGCGATCACCGTCCACGCCAGCGCCGGCGTCGTCCAGCCGCCCACCTTGATCTCGCGGTCGCGCGCGCTGGCGCGGTCGGAGTTGTCGGCCGCAACCATCGCGGTCTGGAAGTCGATGTTGAGCTTGTCGAGATCGATGCCTTGCTGCTGGATGATCTCGAGGTGCTTCTGGTCGGCGGCGCGCACCGCGGCGATCGTCTCAGGGGTCATGCCGGTAGCGACCGCTGCAGTCACACCGTCGGCGCCCGAGCCGGGCGCCAGGCCCAGCGCGCTCTCCAGGGCGGTTACGGCCGTGCCAGCCAGCGGGCCGCCGAGCATGGTGGCCAGCGTCGGTGCAATCGAGCTGATCGCGGTCTTGAAGTTGAAGTTCACGGCGCAGTCCTTTCGGTGACGAGGGTGCGGAGGTTGCGGAAGATGCGCTTGGCCCATCCCTTGCCGAACGATCCCCAGGTTGGCAAGTCCGTCATGAACTCGCCGCGCAGCACGTCGAACATCACGCCGGTGCGCAGAGGGTCAGCCGCCGCGGCTGCGGCAAGCGTCGCGGGGCCGATGATCCCGTCGTCGTGCACCCCCAAGGCTCGTTGCAGCCAGAGCGCAGCCTGGTGCGGCCCCGAGTTGTAGGCGGCGTCGAGCATCTGGAAACGCAGGATGGGCGGTAGGTCGTCGCAGCGCGCCGGCATCCAATACTCGTGCTCTGCGATGCCTTTGGCGGTGTCGCGTGGCAGGAGCTTCATTTCGCCCAGGTAGCCGTTGCGGCGCGCCACCTTCGCGGTGATGCCCCACATGGTCTCTGCGCCCGGGTCATTGGAGTTGAAGCTGTAGCCGCCCTCGTTGCCGATGAGGGCGTCGAAGGCCTGGTCGAAGTTCATCGCCGACCACCCTTCGCTTCCTCAAGCACAGTCACGCGGCGGTCGAGCTCGCCGATGCGCAGGTCCTGCTTGATGTCGATTCCGTCCTTGACGGCAATCTGGGCTGACATGGCTTTGACCTGCTGGGCGAGGTCCTGGATCTGCTCGGACTGGTGCCGGATCTCTGAGGCCTGCAGGTTCTGCCCGTTCCAGACGATGACCGCCTGCATCAGCAAGGCGCCGACGACGCCGAAGACACCCCACAGAGGAATCTTGCGATCGATGGTGACGGCGTCCGGATCGGTCGAGCGGGTGGCGGGCGTCATACCATGCTCCATTCGAGATCGGCCGGCATCAGTCGGTCCTCAGTGCGAAGCTGGGCGCGCAGTTTGATGGCCGCCTCGACCTCGGTGCGAGCCTCTATTTCCCAACTCTCTGAGCTGTCGTGGCGCTCAGGGACGCACTGACCGCGCCAGGTCGCAATCGGGTGCTCATAGTCGGCGGGTGCGATCATGGATAGCTCCTCAAGGTCAGTTGTTGCTGCGCGCGACTTCGTAGAAGTTCGTCCCGTCGCTCCATAGCGTGAGCGTGTCATCGGCCGTCGCAACGAAGTTCGCGCTGAGCTTCAAGTTGCCGCCGTCCGTCACTGTCGGGGTACCGGTGAACTGCAGCACAACGGTCTTGCCAGTCCACTGCGACGCGTCGTTCGCCCCGGTCGTGATGTTGGTGTTTCCGGTGACCACGACACCCTGGATCTGGCCGTCTTGATACGGCACAGGCAGCGCGAGAGTGGCAGCTGCAGCGACGGACTTGACCGGAGACGTCGCCCATTGCACGTAGGTGTCGCCTGCCACGCCGTTGATGTGGATGTCGGCCGCGCCGGCGTAGATCGCCGGATTGCCGCTGCTATTTCGAATTGAGATTCCAGAGATCGATACACGGGTGCCCTGCAGGAAAATCGGGTAGCCGCCAGCCGCCGCCTTGTTGAAGCAGCTGCCGAAGAGCGTAAGGCCCTGGTTGTTGGCGCCCCAGATGAAGGTCGAATCTGAGCCCGTGGTCGTGCAGTAGCCAACTCGAATGCTCGCCTCGGTAGCGGCTGGCGCTCCGAGCGCAACGAAGTTGAAGCAGCGATTGACCGAGTACACCCACGGACCATCGAAGGTGAAACCACTGACCTGTGCGGTGAAGTTGAACGCGATGTTGGCAATCAGGTCCACCACGCAGTTGTAGAGGCCCATGGAAAGCCAACCGTCGCTGTCGACCCCGTACTGACCGGAAGACAGCAGGGTGTTCGTCACCATCAGGCCCTCACCCTGCGTGCCCGAATCGTTGCGCGTCACGATGGAGGCTTGGCCACCGTTGGCGGTCAGCCGCGAGTCGCTCACGGCGTTGTTCACCGATTGCCCGAACAGGCGCAGGCTGTACGTGCAATTGACCGTAGTGACGTTGTCCAGCACCGACGACCACGTGTAGGCCCAGTTCACGCACTGCTGCCAGCCTTGCATGTACAGGTTCCGGCCGGTGAACGTGTTGATGTGCGTGCCGTTCGTTCCAGCGCAGTTGATGCCCGAGTTCGTCTTGGGGTCGGCCACACCGACTGCGGTGTAGCCGAATATCCCCATGTCCGTGATCGATGCCAGGTCGCCGGTCACAGTGAAAGCATCGCAACCCCAGCCTGCCACGCGCGAGAGTGCACCGTGGCCGCGCAGCGCCGTGGTGGCCGCGACAGTGATGGTGGTGCCCGTTCTGCCCGTGCCCTTGCCGAGTCGACCCACGAGACCCTGCGAGGCGCAGGCCGTAGCCCAGGCCTGCAGTGGCACCGCCAAGTCCAGCGTCATCGTGCCGGCCTGGAAGTCCGCGATCTGCGCGGCGGTCATGAACTCGAACGCGTTGATCTCCTGCCAGCCCATCCACTTCTGTAGGGTCGTTGCCACCGCGCTCGTCGCCGCTCGGATCCAGCCGATGAGCGCGGTGCCGGTCGAGCCCAGCAAGGACAGTCCCAGGTTGTAGCCCGCCGAGAGCACCCATGACAGCAGCGACGTGCCAATCGTGATCGGGCCGGCCGTCGACAGTCCGAAGAATGCGCCGGTCTGGCCGCCAAACTTCACGCTCACCAGCGTGTTGGTGTCCAGGTCGTAGTTGCCGTCAGCGTCCGCAGCGCGCGTCCATGCCGCTGAACTGGAGTTCCAGATGCCATTCTGCGTCGCGTCTGCTTGGTTCTTGACCAGCACCCGCGAGGCGTTCGTCGTGAACCCGTCGATAGTCTGCTCGCCCGAGAGCGTGATGGCCCCCGTGGTCGCACAGTCGACGGCGGCCTTGATCGGCGTGTTGCCGACCAGACCCTGGCGGCGGTCGGTGGTGGGGGACGTCATGGCGTTCTCCTGGGAATGGGTCGGCCCGCTTCAGCCTTCCGGCTGCTGAGGAGGGTGGCCAGCGTTCGGGCTTGGCGAGCCGTTTGAAACCGAGTCATGGCTGGGTCTTTCCACTGGTCAGCCCGCGGTACCAGTCGCCGAGCGACTCGGGGCTGGCCTCGCCGTTGCCGTAGTCCCAGAGGAACTTCCCAGCAGTGAAAGGCGCCGCGGTAGGCAGACCCGCGACAAGGCCTGCGGCGGTAGCGATGTGCTTGCCGGTGTTGCCGCTGGTTTCCTCGCCGCTTGCGATGTGGGCAAGGTCGACGCCGCCGCGGATAACGCTGTTGACGGCATTGACCAGCGGGCTGCCTTCGTAGTCGCGGCCCTCGAGCACTGCTTTGGCGATGTCGCGCATGATCGGGATGCCGGCCGGCACCGAGCCGAGCACAGCCTTGGCAGACCATTCGCCCCAGCCTTCGTCCTTGTTCTCGTTCGGGCCTTGCGTGGCGACGATCGCCTCGATCAAGCCAGGCACCGCGATGTACCAGAAGCTGCGCGCAAGCACGCTGGCGAAGTCGCGCGTGGCCTCGCGGTAGGCGCCAGCCTTGGCGTTCTTCACGCCGCTGGCAGCGTCCATGGCGATCAGACGCTGACGGTTGTAGACGTGGTTGAAGAACCCGTAGAACATGTTGATCAACTGCGCCGCGCCGCGCGCGCGCTGGATCGCTGCCGTGTCGGTGATGCCCTGGGCACCGTGCGCATTGCGCACCGACTTGTCAGCCAGGTAGACCGCATCGGCATCGTTGCAGCCCTCGGCCAGCGCCTTGCGGTAGGACGACAGCCACACCGGGCCGGCGGTGCCCATGTCGAGCTTCGACACAGCCAAGTGCCCGTAGTGCTGGGCCTGCTTCTGGAACTTCGTGTAGGCGTTGTCGCCGAGCAGCTTGTCGTACTGCGCGGTGATGTCCTTGTCATAGGCGTTCTGCCGGTACTTCATCTCGGCAGACTTGTCGAAGATGAACTGCCAGGAGTTGGAACCGTCGTCGCCGGGTCGGTAGAGGTCGCGCGTTGCGGTGAGCATCTCCTTCGCGCCGATCTCGCCGATGGAGTTGGCCAGCGCCGTCAGGTCGTGCTTCAGGATGGTGGATAGCCGAAAGCCGATGCCCACCATCACGGTATTGGTGCGTGCGGTCTGGATGGCCTTGTCGATCCAGCTGATCGCGGCGTCGTCGATGTTGCGCACGTTGGCCACATGCTTCAGCCAGGGCCTGAGCGTCTTTCGGTACTCGCTGCCGAAGACGTCGTCGAAGGCGCGCTTGACCGTGCCGTCACCCAGCAGCCGGTCGGCGTCCATGATCGCTTCGCGGAAGGCGAGGTCATGCAGCGTCTGGCCGATCTTCCACGGGGCGACGTCGAGGCTCAGCTGGATCGGGCGCTTGACTCCCTCGACCCGGCTGATGGTCGAGCCCTTCGGGGTGGTGGCGCGGGTGTAGCCGTTCGGAAACAGCGTGTCGGCGGCGTTCTTCTCGGCGTGCGTCTCGGACTTCTGGTCGCGCGCCGCGTCGTAGACGATGGGGTAGTAGCCGCCCTCGTACTCGCCGTGCGGCGTGCTGAAGCGGTCTGCCTGAACCAGGTCAAGGCCCACGCCGGTGACGCGCTTCTGCAGCGCATCAAGGTCGGCCTTGTTCGCGTCGAAGATCTTCCAGACGCTCTGCACGAAGTCCCAGTCGGCCTTCGTCATGTTCTTGTCGAGGAACGACTTGACCGCGCGCGGATCCCAGCGGTAGCCGTCGGCCAGCTTGATGCGGTTGCCGTCGTTGCCCCAGTTCAGGGCGATCGACAGCATGCGCTGGCGGGTCAGCTTCATCGGCCGGCCCGTCTCCGGGTTGCGCAGGTTCGGGTCGTCGGGCAGCGCGTCTCGGAGGTGCTTCTGCCAGCCCTTGCCGGCGTCGGCCACGGCGTCCTTGAGCGCCTTGGCAGCCACCTCCTGGGTACGGTCCTCGCGGTGCTGCGCTTCCTTGAGCCGGCGAAACACCGCGCGGTTCATGATGCCCAGAGGATCGCCGCGGTCGATCTGGTCGAACAGCGCCTCTGGCTTCGTGAGCGAAGCGTCGATGCCGCGCAGCGTGTGGAAGATCGCTTCCTTGGCGGCGGCCAGCTTGCCGGCGTCGGCGGGGTCGTAGTAGTCGGACTTCATCCGCTCGCCGAGATCGCGGATCGCGGCCACCACCTCGTCGCGCACCTCGTCGAAGTCGCGCTTGACGCCATCGACCTCGATCATCTTGAGGCCCCGGCCCATCTCCTGCATGGAGCGCACCGCCTCATCTAGCGCACGGAACTCGCCCAGCGTCAGGTCTCCCACGGGCTTGCCGGCGAACTCGAACAGCGCCGGATCGACCTGCAACTCGATGCCGTGGTCTTCGGACTGCTTCTGGACGAACTCCTGCAGCGTGCCGCCCTTGGTGCGCTGGAGTTCCGCGCCGCGGCCCGAGTCGAATCCGAAGCGCCCGAGCAGGTCCTGGATCTGGTTGTTGTACTCGGCGTCGGTCGACTTCGACGAAGGCTTGGCCGTCGCGCGCTCGAAGTTGCGCGTGCTGCGCTCGACCTCCGCCGCGGCCGCGCGCGCCTTCGTGTAGAGGATGTGCGAGATGATCTGGCGCTGCTTGGCAGCCGCCGCGGCGCCCCAGTCCTTAGCGAGGATCGCCTCCTGCACCTCGCGCGCCGCCTTGCGCTCGTCGCGCAGGAAGCTGTTGAAGCGGCCGATCTCGGCGGTCGTCTTGCCGGCGAGCACCTGGTCGACGCGCCCTCGCATCGCCTCGAGCATGGGCTTGGTGACGGTGACCGACTCGCGCAGCGCGGCCGTCATGTCCTTCTCGGCCTGCTCGTTCCACTGCGCGGACTTGAGCGCGGCGTCGCCCTCCTTCGGCTCTGGCGTCCCGGTCTCGGAGCGGCGCTCGCCCTGCTTCAGGAGCGCCTGCGCGCCCATGCGGCGCAGGTAGCGCAGCTCCGTGGTCAGCAGTTCCTCCTGGCCCTCTCCGTGCAGCGCCGCGACTGCTTCGTCCTTGATCGACGCCTCGTCGGTGAGCTCGCCCTTGCGCTCGGCCATCCGGGCGTCGGTCTCCTGGTCGATCAGGTACTGGCGGATGCCGCGCTTCTCGCCCTCGGCCTGGCGGATCTCGCGCTGCTGGCCTTCGAGCGACTGCAGCCCGCGGATCATCTCGTCGGGCGAGTCGAAGCCCAGCATCTCCGAGACGTAGGCTGGATCGAAGCCGTCCTTGCTGGTGATGCCCTTGGGCAGCGCCTCGAGGCCGTCCTTGCCGTAGACCTCCACCACGAAGTTCGTGTTCAGGCGGATCCGCTCGCCGATGTCCGAGCCGTCGGGCATCTTGCCGCTGCGCAGCAGGTTGAGCGCCTGCATGTCGGGTCGAGCGTCGACGGTCTTGGCGACGTCGTCTTCCACCTTGGCGCGCTCCTCGCGATACTCCGCGGTGCGCTGGCGCCGGACGGTGGCCATCATCTTGTCCAGCATCGTGGACTCGGCCTGCTGGTTGGCACGGTCGATGGTGCGCAGGTACGCGCCCCACTCGGCCTGGGTCATGCCGGCCTGCTTGCGATCGGCGAAGTTCGGCTCGAGGCCGGTGGACTTTGTGGCCTCGGCCAGCTCGGCGTCGGTGGCCAGCAGCCGATCGAACACGCCGCGGATGTCGTCGTTGATCGGCGTGTCGAGTGCCGCGACCGTGCGGTAGATCTTCGTTAGCCACTGCTTGAAGCGGCTGAAGACCCGCCCCAGCGCGCGGCTGGGGGCCTTGCCTTCCATCAGGTAGGCCTCGGCGGCGCGCGCGAACTGCTCGTGCTGCTCGGTCGTGAACTCGCCGCCGTCGTTGCCCAGCCACTCGCGGACGGTGGCGATGTCGTCGCGCAGCTGCGCCGGAGCAGTCTCGGCGCCGGCGTCGGCGGCCAGCTCCTCCAGCCACGCGTGTCCGCCCTCGTGGATCAGCGTGGAGCTGTCGGCCTTCTCGAAGAGACTGATAACGGCCTGCGCGTCGTTGAACTGGATCTTGCCGCGCTCGTCTTGGTAGTGGATCCGCTGGTCGTTTGCATCGAAGGTGCCGCGGTTGCCGATAGCGCTCTTGAGTTGCTCTGGGTTGTGCAGGCCCAGGTTCTTGAAGCCATCTTCGTGCACGTAGAACGAGTCGTGACCCTCGGCCTTGATTGCCTTCTGTACCTCAGGCGATTCGATCAGTTTCCAGTCGCCGCTGGCCAGGGCTTCCCGCAGCACGGGCTCCGTGTACAGCGTGTTTTTCCCGTCCAGGATGAGCGCCTTCTGACCGTCGCCCTGCTCGTGGGTCGGCGTGTCCTTAAATAGGCGGTCGACGAGAGCTTGGACGTGGTGGCTATTCTCGTAGTCGAATGGGTGCTCGGCCTTCGCGAAGACCGGCATGATGTTCGCGCCGCCCTCCATGCCGTGCTTCTTCAGCCACTGCGCAGACGCTTCAGCGTAGGCCTCGCCGACGATCGGGTGGTCCGCCACGAAGATCGAGCTGGCCTGCTTGCCCTTGAAGGACTCGATGTCGGCGCCCGTGCCGTGGTACATGACCTGCGGCACGCCGTCTTCGTCGACCACCTTGCTCTTGCCGAACCACTTCTTGAACTCCGGCGTCGTGGTCTGGTCGACTGCGCCCTGGTTGAGGATGCGGCCTTCGCCAGCAGCTTCGCCAATCTGGACGCCTTCGGCCTTGTACAGCGCCGCCGGATCCTCGCCGAGCCCGCGACGCTCCGCGCGTGCTACGTAGCGCGAGGCGAAGATCTGGCCGTAGCGACTCGCCTCCGCTGCCGGTCGTCCCGCCGCGATGGCCTTTTGTCGCACATCCTCGGCGATCTGTTGCGCCGAATCGGCTTCCTGTTTCGCGCCAGCAGCCTCGTCGACTGCCCGCTTGATGCGCGCCTCGTACTCTTCCTGGAACTGCTTGGCCTCGTTCAGGCTCATCGCGTCAGCGCCCACGCGAATGTCGGGTAGCAACTTCTCGGCGACAGGCGAGCCGGCCAGGTGCGCCACGAAGTCGGCCGTGGGGATGACGACGTCGCCGCCATTGTTCTCGGCATCAGCCAGCTGCTTGGCCATGTCAGGCACGAAGCCGAAGACCGGATCCCTGCCCGGCTCGAGGTTGGCCGGATCGATGGCCATGCCCTGGTACAGCTCGCGGATCTTCGATGCCGGGACGTGCAGGTCTTCTACCGGCGAGCCGTTGGTCTGCGCCTGCATGAACTGCTGGAACGTGTCCAGATCGCGCTGGCGGGTCTTGGACTCGGCCGCACCTTCCAGGATGTTCTTGAACATCGTGGCTTGCGCCTGCGCGCGCACAGCGGTGCGAGCGTCACCGTACAGGCCGATGCCGCCCATCGTCGCGTGCAGTGCACCGAGCGTAAGCGCACCATTCAGTGCGGCCTCCGATAGGCGGTTGACGATCTCCTGCGGGTCGGTGCCGAAGTTGCCGGCCGTCAGCGCCTTGGCGATCTGCTCTCCCACGATGTTGGAGGCCTCCATGGCCGTCATGAAGCCGGCGCCAGCGGCCGCGCCCTTGGCGGTGCTGCCCGCGAACGACGCTGCGGCGCGCGCGAAGGTCGGCGTGGTGACCGCCTGTTCCACGGCCTGTTGGGCAATCTTCTCGGCGTTGCCCCCAAGCAGCTTGCTCTCGACAGCGCCGCCGTAGGTGCCGAGCGCATAGGTCGCGGCACCCGTGAAGATGGCACCGAACTGCTTGCCGGCCTCTGAAAGCGGCTGTCCGTCAGCGCCCCGCATCTGTCCCATCTTCAGGTAGGCGTTCCCAGCCGCTACCTGTGCCATGTCAGCGTTGAAGCCGATCAGCGCTCCTGTGCCCGCGCCAGCAACAGCTCCAGGGATAGCGCCCACACCACCAGCCGCAGCGCCCAGACCGCCGCCAACCGCGGCGCCGGCACCAGCACCAAGGCCTCCGCCGACGATCGCGTTGTTGACGATTCCCGCGACGAAGCCCGTGAACTGCTGCACCGTTCCGAGTGCCCCTGTCAGGCGCGGCGTGGCGGCGACGCGGCCCTCCAATGTCTGGATTGCCTGGTCGGTCTGCGATGAATCTGCGCCAAACAGCGTCTCGGCCTGCTTGTCGTTGCCAAGGCGGCCTAGTGCGTTTGAGTCGATGGCCGTGGCCGCGCCAGTCTTCAGCGCCGTCCACATGCGGTCTAGCGTGCCAAGCTTGTCGAAGTCGTCCTGCGCGATGCGCGCAGCCAGCGGGTTCGAGCCGATGAAGGACGACAGGCCCGGCGCTGCTGCCAGCGTCTGCATGTTCTTCTGAAGGTCCGCCGACTGCGTGGCCTCCTGCAGGTTGGCCGACGCAGCCGGTTGCGGGATGCCCAGCGCCTTCGAGGCCTGCAGTGCCTTGGCCTCGGAATCTGGATTGGAGCCTTGCGCCTGCACCAGATTCTTCTGCGCGCGCTGGCGGTCGACGGCCGCCTGCATGTCGATGACTTGGCCGGCGAGGTCGTCGAAGTTCGCGCTGCTCGGCGGCGGCGGAGCGACGGCCGGCGCGGTAGCCTGGTCGGCGAGGGTGTCGAAGTCGATCTGGCCCGGCATGTCAGTGCTGTCCTGCGAGGGTGGGATTCAGGTGCAGGAGGTACGCGGTCTGGATCGCCTGCTCGGTAACCGGCTTGCCCTTGGCCTTGAACGACGCGGTGATGCCTGCGCGGAAGTCCGCGGGTACATCGACCTTGGCAGCGCCGACCGTCTCCGGCGTGAGCTGATAGGCTGGCGTCGCGTTGGTGCCCCACAGGCGGCCGGGCGTCTGGACGGTGGCCGTCAGGCCCTTGGCGATCTGGATGATTTCCTGGTCGTTCGCGCGGCGGTTGTTCTTGGCCTGGAACTGGTCGAGCGCCTGCCCGAACGCGCCGGTGAACGTGTTGAAGTTCTTGGCGATGTCGGAGGTGGCCGACGTGTTCTTGTCCGGGATCTGCACGTGGGCCGGCAGCAGCGCGTAGTCCTTGGCGAGCGACAGCGCATGCAGCATGTTGTTGGAGCGGTCGGCGTCGAGGTCCGCCTTGTTGCGCGCTGCTACCTGCATGCCGGTGAGCTTGTCGAAGTCGGCGTAGGGCAACTGCGGGATCAGCGGCGTCAGGTCCATGTTGGCGAAGCCCTGGCGGTTGTTCGCGTACATCCCCATCAGCTCGTAGACCTTGGCCTGCGTCGCCTGCGTGCGCGGCGGGTCGCCGCCGTTCTTCATGCGATCCTGGATGGCCATCTGCACTTCGGGTGTCGCCGCGTTCCAGGCCGCCTTCGTCTGCGGGTCAGCGAGGAGCTGGTCCATCGTCTGGGCTCGCTGCGAGCCATCTGGCGCCGCCCCGACCAGCGCGCGCGTCAGGGTGTCGCGAGCAGATTCTTGTTGGGCCTGCTGGGCCGAGATGGCCAGCTGCGCGTAGCTCGCCACCCGCGTGGCCGCGCCATCGGCGCCTACGATGTCGTTCGGGTAGGCCTGCAGCCAGGAGTCGCGCGCCGCGGCCATCATGCCGGGCAGCCGCGTCTTCATGTCGTTGGCGGTTGGTGCCTGAGGCTGAGCGACGCGCGAGACTGGCGGCAGCGCGCCATCAGCGCCGGTCGTTCCCGCAGACTGCGCCGGGTTCACCTTGGCCTGGTCGGCAGCCACGACGTCGTTGCGCGCAGCGCCGAGCTGCTGCAGGCCAGCGGCCACGTAGTGGTTGGTCTCGGCGAAGGGGATCTTGTTGACCCACTCGGCCGTGCTGATCTGGCCGATACGCGGATCGCCGAACTGCTGGATCCACTTGTCGACCTGGCCCGGGCCGGCGTTGTAGGCGGCCAGCACCAGCGCCGGGTTGTCGTAGCGGGCGGTCATGGCACCGAGGTAGTCGCGGCCGACGCGCTCGAGTTCGCCCGGCAGCGGCTTGCCATCGGCCCCGAGTTGGGCCGGTTTCACGCCGAAGCCAGGATTGACGGCCGTATCCGGCATCACCTGCATGGCGCCCTGCGCACCCTTGACGCTCACGGCGTTCGGATTGCCACCGCTCTCCATATGCTCCACCACGGCAGCCATGGGTGTCGTACCCTGCGTGACGTGGTACAGGACATCGGGGCTGGTGGGCAAGTCTCCGTTGACGATCTTGAGCGCCATGTCGCGCTGCTGCACCGGGCGGATAGCGCTCTGCACGTCATGTGCCAAGCCGAGCTGCGCTGCGGGCCCAAGCTGGTCCTGCACCTGCTTGAACATCGCCTCGGCCTTGTACGGGTCAGCCTGCACCACGCCCGGGATGCCATTGGCGATCGCCTGGATGCGCGTACCGTAGGCCGCGTCGAAGTACTGCCCCTTGAGCGCAGCGACTGCCTGGGGCGGCAGGTTCTTGCGCTGGCCGATGCTGTCGATGGTCGAGCCGATCGCGAGCATCTGGGTCTGGAAGTTCACATCGTCGGCCGGCCGCTGGGCCATGCTGCGCAGCGCCAGCGTCACGGTGTCGTTGGCCGTCGTGTCGTTGAACTTGTCGGTCTGCACTGCCTGATGCTCGAGCAGCGCCTGCTTGAACTGCATGCTCGCCACGTCGGCGTGCTGGTCGAACAGCCGCTGCTGCGCCGGAGACGTCAGCTTCGAGCGAATATCCTGCTGGGCGTTGGCGAACTTGCTGGCGTAGTTGTCGACGAACTGCTGGCCGACCGTCCCGCCCTCCTTGACGCTGGCGAACCCCTGGTTCGGGTCGTACTGCAAGGTGACGGAAGCCTGGCGTAGCGAGTTGGCGGCCGACTGCGCGATGATGGTGTCCTGGCGCTCGTTGGTCGCCGCGATGGTGTCGGCGGCCGACTCCAGGTCGTGGCCGGCACTGGAGACCTCTTGGCCTGCCATGCCAACCTGACGCCAGTTGGGTGGTTCGTACGCAGCGACACCGCTGGCGGGTTGCGGCGCGGCACTGCCTCCAAACGCGGTGACGTCTGGCAACGTAGGCATCAGCTGCCCCCGCCGGTAATGTCGCTGCCCCAGCCCGCGTCACCGACGCCCACGCCGCCGGCGTTGCTGAAGCCGCCGACCTGCGGACCGTCTCCGCCGAACCGTTGCAGGAGCGATGCTCCCTTGGCCCGGCTCTTGAGCAGATTGGTCGCACCGCTGGCGTATCCAGCTGCGCCCACCTCGAGCGAGTTGCGCTCGGTCGTCTGACCTTCGTAGGTCTTGGCCTGAGCGTTCTCAAGGTCGAGGCGTGCGCGGTCGGTTCCTCCATACAGGGCGAGCGACTTCTGGTAGGCGCCCTCGCCAGCGTCGCGCGCGATCAAGCGCACCACCGTCGGGTCGGATGCACCTCCGCCGCTGGCCGCGGCGACGGCGAGTGCGCGCGATGTGATGAACTGCGTCTGGCGGTCGATGTCGAAGGCCTGGCGCTGCGACGCAGCCTGCGCCGAGTTCGCGTTCTGGCGCAACTGGTCGGCCTGGAACTGCGCCGCTTGGCGCGCCTGGATGCCGAACTGGACGTGACTGGCCGCGCTCATGTTCGAGCCCAGCGCCTGCACGTTCCCGGCAATGCTGTTCAGGTCGATCGGGTCGGCGCTGCCCGACATGGCCGACTGGAGTGTGTCGAAGAGTCCCATCAGCTGTTTTGCACCTCGTCGATGGTGATGGCCATGACGGTGGCCGGCCTCGGTGCGGTACCCACAACGCATACGCGCATGTCGGTGGTCCACGTTCCGGGGAACTCGATGAGGTTCTCGTCGTAGTCGGCCTCAACCTCCTGGGTGACAGCCGTGCCGTTCTCGATCTGCGGCATGTCGTCGAGGTAGTCAAAGGACGGCCCGAAGCGCACGCCACGTCGATGCGTGTCGGCGAGGATCAGGCCGATGTGGCCGATCTTCTTTTGCTGGTTCAGCATCGAGCCCGTGCTCTGCACGCCCAGCTTCGCGCTCTGAAACTGCGACGTGTACGGCAGCCCGATCACGACGTTGGAGTAATAGTTGGGCACCGTGACGTTGCCCAAGCCGTCCACCGTGTAGCGCTGTACCCAGGTCGTCCCCGAGTCATCGGTCCCCACGTCCGCGCCATCGGCCCAGACCACCACGCTCTGGCCAACAAGGTGAGGAACCGAGAAGACGTTGGTGGGCGTGCTCGAAAACGTTAGGTAGCTGTCAGCCAGCTTGCACAGCGGCTGGTCGCCCCGGCACTCGACCTCTTGGGCCCACTTTTCACGGTAGCGCACCGTCGCGCCGTTGATCGTGCGGCGCACCACGTAGTACACCTGGTCGTCCAGGTTGCCACCGATGGCCGGCTGCACCACGACGTCTTCGATGAAGCCGCTCGTGGTGATCGGGATCATGGCGCGGACTTCCTCCTGCGCATTGAGCACGCAGACGATTGCCGTTCCGTCCGAGCGCACCATGTGCACCCGCGTGTCGGGCTTGCGCTGAACGTCGATTCGAACGATTCCCGGCAGGCCGAGCTCGGGCGCCAGCTCCATCAGGTCGGTCGACGTGTAGTCGTAGCTGCGAATGTCGAACGAGAGTTCGAACACCTTGCAGCCGGTTCGATCGACGTAGTAGCCCATCTGGTCGACCTTGACCGCGGCCGTGGTCCCGGAGCCCTGAGTAGAGCTCGCCTTCAGGTTGAAGTTCGTGGGCGTGAGCGGCTCGTCCAGCGAGGAGGACCGCACCGAGTACTCCGCTCCTTGCGCGCCGACCAGCATCCCCTTGAGCGACAGGATCCAGTTGATCGTGTCCACTGGGCCAGAACCCACGGTGCGATCGATCGTGCCGGAGTCGCCCACCACCGTTTCGTCGAAGGAATCGAACGCGTCGGAGACGGAGCCCTCCACGCCGTTCTGGCCGGCCCACCACATGCGGCCTTCGTGGATGCCTACAGCCGTCGGCCAGCCACGCAGGTCACTCCACTTGCCCTCCTCCCACACTGTGGTGGCGCTCGTTCCGCCCAGGGAGGTCAGAACCTCGGCGCTCACACTCGTCGCGCTGTTGTAGCCCGTCACGCGCACGACACCGCGGATGCTGCCTTGCGAGAACGTCAGCGTCGCGTTGGCGGTACCGCTGGTGTAGGTCGCCTCGACGCCAATGCGGTAATAGACGATCTGGTTGTCCAGGCCATCAGCGTATGTGGTGGCAGTCGGTGCCGTCCAGGTCTTTCCTGAGACATCGGCCCAAGTGGCATTGTCGAACGACTGCTGCAGTACCACCGTGGCGACGAAGGTGCCGGTGATCAGAATGCCGAAGGTGCGCTGTGAGCCAATGCCCGTCACCCGAATCGACGGCGAGAACGTGTTCGTTCCCGCGGCCGCCACAGTAGTCTGCTGACCCACCGACGTGATGCTGAATAGAGCGCCAACGTGCGTCGTCTTGAAGAGCGACTGCGACGCGGTGACGGTGATGTTGCCCGTGATCGCACTGACAGCGAGCGTGATCGGGCCAGTGTTCTGCAGGAGGAAAGGACCGTCTGGCGACTGGTACAGCACCACCGACCACCCACGGCCGCCCGGACGCGTGCCGCGGCGCTCTATCCGGCGCTGCTGGCGTCCCTTGCAGGCGACGAACAGCACGTCGGCCGACTGGTCATAGCGAACGTTGTTGAAGTCGGTAGCCACCCATGGCGTCGGGAGCACGACCGCGCCGGCCGCCTCGATCGTGCACGAGTCGACCCACACGACCTGCGACGCGGAGCTGAAGAAGCGGATGTAGAAGTCGCCGGCGCCGGGAGAGATCTCGATCGAATGCGTGCCGGTGTAGAGCACCGTCTCCGACAGCAGGTCATCCGCGCCTGAGCTGGAGCCGATGCGCATGTAGACCGGGCCGCGCGCAATGACGATGCGGATTCCGTGAGCCACGTTGGCCGACGAGTTAGTGACATGCTGCTCGCGCACGGCGCGGTTGGTGCCGTTGCCCTGCAGTTGCAGGTAGCCGGGAGCTACCCAGGACGATGTCGCGCCCGCGCCGTCGAAACTGGTCCAGCCCGTCAGGTTCGTGTCGAACGTCCCGTTGGTGATCGTCGTGGCGACTGCCGCGCGTGTGAGAACTGCGTCCCCGATCCAGACGCGCATCGAGCTGTCGGTGAGTTCGAGTTCGGCCAGATCATCGGTCGCGAAGATGAACTTCAGAAAGCGACACGGCGCGTTGTTCAGAATGCCGCCGAGATAGCCGAAGCCCACGCGCAGCATCATCGGGCCTAGTACCTTGGCCATCCAGTTGGTTTGCACCTGCGCAGCCAGCGCCAATCGCTTGACATCCGCGCGCGCCAGCCCGCGGCGATCCACGACGCCGCGGTTCAGGCTGAACAGGGACGGGATTGCGCGGGCCATGTCAGCCGATCAGCGAACCGTTGTTGCTCGAGTTCCCGCCGTCTCGCCGGTTCGGGAAGCGGTTGCGCGCGCGCGACCAGGATCCGATGGGCGGAAACTGCGTGGGCTCTTGCTGGGCCGAGGAGTTCTTGGCGACCTTGAGCATGTGGTCGCGCTTCTTCTCCAAGTCAGTCGTCGTGATCGAGCTGTTGGACAGCTTGGAGATGATCTTCGAGGCGAAGTGCACGGCCACCACCTCGCGGAAGGTCTGCGGCCACTTGTTGAGGTTCATCCCGTAGTTGGGATCGCTGGATACGTAGCGCACGTAGATCGTGTCCAGGTCGCTGTACCAGTAGCCGCCCTCGTCTACGTGCCTTATCAGCGGCTCGCGGAAGAACTCGTCGGAGCACACTGCACGCGTGCAGCAGTAGTCCGTGGGCTTGTCGAAGGCGCGGCTATAGCCGAACCCCGGCGAGATGCTGGAGTCGTAGTCGAGCTGTTGTGAGCGCGTGGCGAAGTTCCACTGCCCGCGCTCGAGGATGTAGGCCACACCACCCGAGGCCCACACCTGGTCAAGCAGGCGCCGCGGCTCGCGGTTCTCCGTCAACGACGCGAGGAAGCGCTCGCCGCACTCCAGCAGCGCGTCGTTGTACAAGGTCAGCTGCGTGATGGTGGCCATGGCCGCCGCTCAGCGCGCGAGGATGGTGGACTCGTAGTTCGAGATCCAGGCCAAGGCTGCGGTCTTGTCGGCGAGTCGCTCCTCGAGAACCTTGGCGTCGGACTTGCGGATCACGCACCACTTGCGCTGCGGGCCCTTGAACAGCGCCTCGAACTCGGCCTCCATCGCCTGGCCGGTCTTGACCTTGCCGGCCAGGTCGTGGTGATGGAGCACTGCGACCTGGGCCCAGTTGCGGCCGACGTCCTTGACCAGCAGCTCCAGCAGGTACTCGCCCGTGTCGACGCGCACCTCGATACGGTCGTAGATCGTGAGCTGCGCGGCGATGTGCGCCCAGTAGCCGGGGTCGATGACATCGTCAGCGGTCGTGCCCTCTTCTGCGGTGCACACCCACTCGCGGCGCACGTACTCGGCGCTTTGCATGCGCTGCGGGTCGACGACGACGGCGCGCTTCTTCTCGGTCTTGATCTCAGCCGGGGCGGCAGCCACGGGCTTGGTCTTCTCTGCGGTTTCGGACATTTCCACTCCTCAGTGAAAGAAAAAACGGGCGACCTTCTGAGGGGCCGCCCGCATGAAGCCCTTGATCAGGGCGGAGACTCAGTTGAAGGTCGAGGTCATCAGCGACCCGGTCGACAGCGACGCGCCGGCGGTGGACACCGACACGATGGCGCCCTGGAAGGTGGTGACCGTCGAACCCAGCGACGAGAACTGCACACCCATCACGACGTCTCCGGCGCGCATGCCGAGGTAGAAGCCGTCGCTGAAGAAGTTGGCCGCTGTGAGGTCGGTGGTCAGGTTCGTCGAAGCGTAGAACCAGAGGCCACCGCCGCCGCCGCCGGGGCCGTTCGGGTTGTTGGCCGCGGTCGAGCCCTGCGTGGACAGGAACTCGGTCGAGCCGGACAGCGCCGGGTTGCAGGCGAACGGTGCGACGAGTTGCCGCGGCGGATTGGCCACAGACGAGAGCTGCGTGGTGCCGAAGTAGGACATGATGTTTTCCTTTCAGTGAACCGCGAAGTGGTTGAGCTTCGAACGGTTCGACGACGAATGAAGCAACTGCAGGTTGTCGGGGACGTGGAGTCCGCTGACCTTCTTGCCCTGCAGCGGAACAACGTGGTCAACATGGAGATCTAGACCGGCCGTGCGGAAGATTGCGCACAGTTCGTACATGCCCGTGATAGCGTCCAGGTCAGCCCAAGGCGGTGTGCGTTGCATCCGCGCGGCGGTGTAGCTCATGCGGATCGCGGCGCGCCGGCCGGGGTTTGCGGCATTCCAGGCCTTGGCCTTTTCGGCCATCTCGGCCTTGTGGCTTTCCGCGTAGCGCCGGTTCCGCTCGTTGGCAGATCCGCGATTGCGCTGCTGGGAGGCAGCCTTTTTCGCTTTGGATCTGTCAGCGTTCGCCGCATGCCACGCCAGATTGCCGAGCCGCGCGCAATCCCCGCAGGCGCCACTGATCCTTCGTTCGGAGATGTGCCCTTTCGGGCACGGCTTTCCGGTGAAGTACCTGGTGAGGCCGGAGGCAATCGCCTCCTTGCGGGTCATGATCTTCATGGCGCGTCAGGCGTAAGCGCTTCCATCTGTGGTCCAGATGACGACACCGGTGTTCTGCAGCAGCAGCGCGTTCATGTAGCAGGACGCGCGGGCCCAGGTGTAGGCCTGCTCTTCGTCGTAGCCCACCGGCGTCTCGATGCCCGCCGTGTCCATGGCGTGGCCCATGGCCGTCTTGTGATACATGAACGACTTCTCGCTCGAGGTGCCCTTGCCCGGGAGGTTCGGGTGCTCGACGATCAGCGCGTTGCGCCAGCGGTAGGCCTGTGGCTTGTCCTTCCACGAGGCGTTGTTCTGGCCAGCGAATGGCTTGACGTCGACGTACTGCGCGTTGGCGAACTCGGTGGCCTGCTCGAGGTAGGCGATCACCGACGGCTGGCACAGCAGCGTGATGTTCGAGTCCCACGGCACCGAAGCGTTGGACAGCTTCACGCGCGAGTTCTGGAACAGCGAGACGTTGGGCAGCGCGCCCGTGCCGCCGATGGTGACCGTGCCGGTGTTGAGCTGATTGATGATCAGCTCGTCGACCTTGCGGTTGATCACCGCCATGGTCGTCATCTGCATGATCGCGCGCTGGTTGCCCTGCGAGGCGAACACGTTGAAGCCGGTCTTGCGCACCAGGTCGTGCCACTCTTGCAGGGTGCACGTGTTCTGGTTGTTCGAGTCGTTGCGCGCGGGGATGCGGCCATTCAGGCCGCGGGTCACCGCAGACGCACCGCCGGAACCGGCGACGAGGAAAACGGCCTGCTGGCCTTTGATGACGGCTTCGGTGGTCACCGTTTCACGAAGCAGCGTCTGGTGCTGCTCGAACGCGGCGATGAACTCCTGCCGGTACTGGATCTGGAATGCGCTGTCGGACATGAGGGACTCCTGGAGGAAACGATTGAGGTCAACCGTGTCGCTCGGGGTGTCCGTCCTATGGCGTTTGCGCGGGGTGGCCCTTCACAGGGCGCCGGCAGCCGGCCTACGGGGCCTTGCTGACTGGTACGGGACGAAGTGTGTTGCTCCGTCCCGTCCAGCGTCAAAAGGGTCACTTGAGTTGATTCAAGTCCGGGGCTTGAGCTTCTCGCGCGCCTCCAGCAGTTCGCGGTAGCGCGCCTGCATCTTCTCGTCCTTGTTGTAGGTCGCGCGGTCTTCGCGCATGACCTTGTCGATCTTGGCAATCTCCTCCTCAACGCCCTGCACCGGGTTGTTGTTGAAGCCCGGCACCAACGTGCCCGTGGGGTTCTGCACCAGGGCCAGGCCCATCAGGAAGCGCAGCGCCGTCGGATCACTTCCGATTGGCGTTCCGTCAGCCAAGCGGCCGCCCAGCAGCTTGTCCTTGAACTCCGGCGTTGCTGCGCCATCGAGCAGGTTGTTGATGAAGGTGATGTTGCGCTTGTACTCGCCGTCCCACTCCGCGCGCAGCGTCTCCTCGCCGACGTCTTCGAGTTCGACATCGCGCTGGGCCTGCGCTTCGTTGTCGGCCTTGTTCATCGCGGCGATGAAGCCGAGGTTCGCCTTGACCTGGTCGGGGGTCATGTTGGCCGCGTGCGCGATCGGCAGATAGCGGTCGAGGAGGACCTTGGCTTCCTCGGACACCTTCACGCCCTTGCCCAGGTCGTAGCCTTCGGGCTTGTCGGGAATGCCATTGGCGGCACGCCATTCGGCGATCTGCTCAGGCGTCGAATCCTTCTTCAGAACGGGCTTCAAGTCGCCCTTGCTGATGCGATCCTGGGCGTTGATCAGGGCGTCGCTGAGCGCTTCAGGCGACGCGTAGCGCTGCAGGCGCTGGAGCACCTTGGCATCGCCCTTGGCCATGGTCTCGCGCCAGTCCTCGCGCCAGGACGGCTTGGCCTCGGGGTCGGGAGCACCGGCGCCAGCACCGGCGGCAGGAGGCGGAGACGCGGCAGGCGGACTTCCAGATGCAGGTGGACTCGCTGCGGGCGGCGGCGACGCGGCCGGCGGTGATGCAGCAGGAGGCGATCCGGCCGCCGGGGGCGAAGCAGCCGGAGGCGTGGCCGCGGGCGGCGCGCCACCTTCGGCGCCGCCGGCCTCGCCGCCGTCTTCAGGCTTGCGGAGATGGTGTCGAAGAAATCGCATTTCGTTCCCTCCTCAGGGACATCAGGTTGAGCTTCAGCAGCTTGACGATCTGCTGGCCGACGAACGCGCGCCCGAGGGCGAACGCGGTATCCCGATCGCTCGGGTAGTAGTGGAACTCGTAGGCTCCCGCGCCGGCGGTGATGAGCCAGTCGAGCGCGCGGCGCTGCTGGTCGGGCGTGGCCTCACCGCGCTGGAGCGCCTGCAGTGCGGATGCGTCGGCCAGTTCGTAGGCCGCGGGTATGTAGGGCCCAGCCGCCAGCGTTGGCTTGTCGGGCTTCGGTGCGGGTCTGCTCATGCCATTGCACCTGCGGTGCTGGACGGCGCGGGCACCATGCCGCTGGCGCCGAAGTTCTTGACCGCGTTGGACGCCTGCTCGATGTTGGCCAGGCGCTGCTGGCCCTCGGCCTGGGCTTGGCCCTGCTGCACCTTGTCGTCGACCTGCGCCTGCGTGTTCATCCAGGTGGCCGGCACACCGATGCCCGTGAGCGCATCGCGCAGCGCCACGACGGCGTTGGGCACGTACTGCGCGGTCGGGTCGAGCGAGATAGCTGCGGCGATGAGCTGACTGGCTTCCTGGAACTTCTGCCCCTTCTGCTGCTCGATGACGTCGTGCAGCGGCGACTCGAAGGTGAAAGCGATGTCGGCGCCGCGCAGCTCCTTCGGCCAGGACTGGGGCGCACCGAAAGCGCCGTTGCGCGCGAGAATGTCGAAGGTCTCGTCGCAGAGCGCGGCGTTGTACTCCATCTCGGTGGGCCCGAAGATCGGCAGCGCCGCGCGGATGTATTCCTGCACCCGCTGGCCGACCTCGTAGGCGGTCATCTCGGGGCTGTTCTGGGGCAACTTGAGCGTGTCCAGGAAGAAGGCGCGCATGAGCAAGGCACGCGTGTCCTGGTTCATCTGCACGCCGTAGTTGAAGCCACGGAAGTCCTGGGTGATCGGGCGAAGCGCCTCGCCCAGGCGCTCGTCGTACTCCATGTCCACCCAGGTGATGCCGCCGGCGTACACCGAGACGTCCGACCGGATCGCATCCTGCGTGGCGATCATGGGCGGCCGCGTCGCCTTCTCGCCGGCCTCCAGCAGAGTGAAGGTCATGGCCTGGAGCAGGCGAGCGTCAGGCAGCGCGCAGACGGTGGCTGGGCTGTAGCTGTACTGCGAGCCCGAGACGGCCTGCCACCGCGGGATGATGTAGTAGCGGCCCCAGATCGGCGTGGCCTCGATGATCTGGTCGTGCGCCACGTCGTAGTAGATCGACCACCGGGGACGACCGTTGGCCTTGTCGTCGTACATGTCGGCCTCGACGACCAAGTGCATGCACTCGATTTCCTCGAATGGGGTCTTGGTCTCGATCTCCTTGACCTTCTCGTGGACCTTGTCCTTGAACAGGCGCACGAGGGTCTGGGCCGACGGCTTCCACTTGCGGGCGATCAGGCCAAGCTTCCCCTCCTCGTTCTCCTGCCAGACCATGTCGCGCAGGTGCCAGCAGCGATAGAGCAAGCCGTCTCCGATCCGGTTGAGCTCGACGCTCAGAGCGCACTGGCCGAAGGCGGCGTAGTCGTGGTCACCCTGCGAGGTCGCCCGCGTGAACAGGGACCGCTCGTCGTACATGGCGCGGCGCTGCGTCTCCTCGAACCATTCGAGATAGCCCTGCGCGTCGGAGCTGGCCTTCTTCTTGTAGCGCACGCGGGGGTGGAACCAGGATCGCGCCGTCGGGCGCAGCATCGTCGCGAACTGGTTTCCGAGTTCACGCCGGCACTGCACCGGGTAGGACGACATCAGGTTGGCGGCGAAGTCCGTGCCAATCGACCGCGTCAGGGTGAAATCGGCGCGCTCCGGATAGAAGTTGTCGGCGATCTCCTGCCACAGCGAGTTCAGCGCGAGCTTCTTGCCGAACAGGTTCTGGGCGAGCTCGACGAGCTTTTTGGCGTCCATGGTCAACCTCCGAGCGAGCCGCCCGCATCCGGGCTAGTGAGGATCGTGCTGGAGCGGCCGCGGCGTGCGAGCTGCTGTAGGAGCTTCTGCTGCTGGGCCTGCTGCTGGGCGAGCGGGTCAGGCATGGCGGTAGGTGCCTTGGTCTTCGGCGGCTTGGGCTGAAGCAGGCTGCTCACAACGGTAGGGGCCAACGTCTTGGCTGCCGTCTTCGCCAAGTCCGTCCAGTTGGAGTTCGAACCGGCGCCGCCAGCGCCTGGAGACGCCACGGCCGGATCGCTGCCGGAGCCACCGAATCCCGAGTTCGTAGTGCTAGCGCCACCAGCGCCAGCGCCGCCGGCACTTCCAGCGCTGCTGGCCTCTAATGCCGCATCCGAACTCAGGCTCGTCTCGGCAGCGCCCGCGGTCGTCTCGGTACCAGCGCCAATCCCCAGCGCGCTGCTTCCGGCTGCGCCATCGGTCGCCGCCGCGCCGCCGCCGCCGGAGCCGCCAAGCGCGCCTCCGAGAGCACCGCCCGCCGCAGCGCCGCCCCAGACAGCCGCGACCACGTTGGCGATTTGGCCCAGAGTCTGAGAGGGGCCCGTGTTGACCCCCTCCGCTTCCGACTGCTTGAACTGCGCATTCGTCTCGCCACCCATCTGTCCGACGGACGGGGTGAAGTTCTGCCCAGTAACGCCGCTCCAGAGCTTGGCGCCGATAGGGTCCTGCGCGCCGAGCGCGAACTGCTCGAGCGTCTTGCCCGGGCTCTTTCCCCACGAGCTGAGCAGGTCGCCGACGTGGCTCGCCTCGTTGCTGAAGATGTCGCCGATGGCGTCGAAGATGGACATGGTCAGGCCCTCCGGGTTGGGGTGCTCATTTGCGGCCGCGCGCCGACAGCGGCGTGCGACCGCTAGTTACGACCTTGGGAACGTGATTGAGTTGGCCCCGGCGACCTGCCTTCAGGTCCATCCACTCCATCGCGTGCGTCAGCTCGCGCGGCCCTTCGTGCCACGACATGCACACTGCGTCGCCGTGGTCTGTAGACCGGCCGATGCGGGCGCAGACGTCCTCCTTCGGCTCGGCCTTGATGCCCTGCGGGGTGACCTCGAAGGTCGGGGCCGTGAGGTCGGCCAGCAGCAGCGGATCGGGAGGCAGCGAGATTGGCGATCCGCCAGGCTGTCCAGGGTCGAGCGCCTCCCGCATGCCCCACAGCATCGCCGTGCGGTTGTTGGTGAAGCGCATCTTTCCGTCGGCTGTTCGGCGTCGGCTCGCCTCTGCACCTTTGAATGCCTTCACCTCGACCTTGTTGGCGACGAGGTGCTCGTAGACCGGGCCGCCGTAGCCGCCGCCCATGTCGACCACGACAAGCGCTTGATGACATCGGTGGCTCAGCACGATGCCGGCGCTGTAGGCGCCAGCCCGCGCGGCAGGAATGTCCTTGCCTGGAGTCTCGACGAGCTCTGCGAACCATCCGTCGTAACGCGGCGCAATGACCATCGGGTCGGTGCTGCCGCCCGAGCAATCCACGCCGAGCGTGCACATGGGGACGCCCCGTGGTGGTTCTGGCTTCCAGCGCGCTTGGGCCTGCTCAACCCACTTCGTAGGAATGATCTGGTTCTTCTGGTCCTGGAATGCAGTTCGGAAACCGCCCATGAGTAGCGAGCGGAACGGCTCGGGCATCGCGTCCAGCTGCGCCTCGTAGCCGCTGGCCACGTAATACGGGTTGTCACGCACCGAGGCTGGGATGTAGGTGCGCGAGGTCGCGCGGACCATCTTCAGCCTGCCGGCGACAGTTGTCTCGTACTCGCCTGGCCCGTCAACCCAGCAGTCATTGCCGTCGCTGTCAGAGATGACCCAGCGAAGTTCTCCCGGCTTGGCCGGCTTCGGATGGGTGGGATCCAGCCACGGCGCGAACATCTTGATGACCCACATGCCCTCGGCGGTCAGGGGTGGGTTCGTCGCCAGCACGGTGCGGCAGCGCTGGTTGGGGTCATCCGACCGCACCCACTCCATGAGAAACCGGATCTGGGACTCGGCGAAGTGGGTCGCCTCGTCGATAGCCAGCAAGTCCTTGCCCTTGCCCATCTGACCTTGCTCATCGCCGATGCGGTGCGCGGCCGCGAAGCTGATCTTCTGCCGGTCATTGATGCGCAACTTCGGTGGAGACGAGCCGTTGAAGCCGTCCCGGCTGCCGTGGATCTTCAGGGCATCCGCGACGATGCGGTCCAGGTCGCTGTACTTGCGCCGCAGCACGGCGCTTTCCTGATGCTCGTTGAAGGCAAGCCCGAGGATAAGCTGGCTCTTGCCCCCGCCAGGCTCGCCCCCGTACAGAAGGACGTCAGCCTCCGAGAAGTAGGCGTCCGTCTGCGGTCCGGGATTCGGGATCCACTTCTTGTCGGCTACTTGCGCGGCCGCGCCTTTCCACAGCGCCGCCTGATCCTCAGGGGTGAGCGCTGAAACCCTGGCGATGATCTCGTCCAGGGAGGTCATGCTCAGGTCGCTGCGGCGCCCGTCGCAGTCGGCAGCTTGGCGTCATCGGCGGTGAGCTGAGCGGTCATCGCCTGCAGCGCGGCGCCGTCGCTGGCGCTGCCGGCGAGCTGGGCATTCGCCGCGTCGAGCGCCGTCTGCAGCTCGGTGATGTGCGCCGCCTGCGTGGCGATCGTTGCCTTGTCAGCGGTGTGGATGGCGACGGCGTTGTCGATCGCCACGGTGTTGGCCGCGACGGCAGCCTGGAGGTCGGTGAGGTCGGACATGATCTTCCTTTGGTTGAAAACGATGGACAGGAGGTACTGCAGCAGGCGAGCCATCACGCCTCCGGCAGCGGTTGAGGGGGAATGGCACGCGGGCCGCGGTAGTCGCTCTTGTCGGCCCAGGTGTTGTGCATGTAGCCGAGGTCTTCGATCGCGCCGCGCAGGAAGTGCGTCGCATCGGAGGCGGCGCGGGTCTGCGCCTCAGCTTCACGCAGGCGCTGCTCGAGTTCGCTGCGGCGCGCGCGCACCTTGCGGTAGCTGTGCGTCCACTCGTCAACGGCGTAGCGAAAGCGAGGCGTGAAGAGGTCGGATTCCGAGGGGATGCCTACCTCAATGCCGCGGGCCCGTGCGATGTAGGTCAAGTAGTGGATGCCGGCGCGCTGCATCTCGTACTCCTCGCCGGCTGCCATGTCCACGCCCCAGAAGCCGATCGACGTGGCACCGGCCTTGATCGCGCGGGCCATCATCCAGAAGAGAGACGAGGTGGCGAACCAGGAGTTCGGGTCGAACTCGTCGAGCACCTCCTGCCAGGGGTAGACCTCGCTGCCCGGCACTTCGCCGATGGCCGCGCCTGTCCAGAGCTTGACGCCGCGGGCGGGAAGCGCCTTGAGCCACTGCACGTACTCGGGCGAGAACCAGGGCGCGCCCGGCTCCCAGAGGTGCATCTCGAACCATTCGTCGACGCGCGGGGCGACGCCATACAGGCCCGGGGAGCAACCGTAGATCTTCCAAGCTGGATCCTGGTAGGGAGCGATGCGGCAGGACGACGGCGCCGAACCGACGAGAGCGACCTTCATCAGTGGGTGCTCCCGCGCGTGGCGCCCATCCAGCCGCCGACAGGAACAGTCGGAGCGATCGCCGGCGCATCCTTCTGGTTGCCGAGGATGAAGCGCTGCAGGCCGGTGGTCAGCAAGAACATGCCCGCGTCGCGCGTGGGCGCCTTGCGGCCGATGTAGGTGGCGCCACACACGCCCTCGCCGTTGGCGAGCACGACGCACGCCTCGATGGGGTTGGGCACCTGGTAGCCCCTGTCGATCTCGTCTGCGAAGCGCCGCAGCGCATCCGCGATTTCGTTGGCCATGAATCCCTCCTCAGGGCGCTGGTGGATTGCCGGCTAGGCACATTGGTCGGAGGGCCGGTCGCTGGCTCCGTCACAAGCCCCGCTCGCTACCCTGCGAGCGGGCCCCATGTGCCATGGGGAAGAACTCGGATCAGAAGGTAGAGAACGTCAGGCCCGGGCTCGCCGGGCTCGCGCTGATCCACACGGCGCCACCGGCGGCACCAGCCGTGCTCACGCACGACAGGCCGACGGTGTGGCCGACGCCAGCGAACACGATCTGGTTGAACGACGAACCGGCGGTGGTGACGATCTGGTCGAGCGCGCCGAACTGCACCGCGATGCCCAGCGTGCTGGAGCTGATCTGGGTGAGCGTCTTGTAGATGCCAGCCACCGAAGTCTTGAGCGTGTGGATCGCGCTGGAGGCGACCGTGCAGCTGAAGATCGAGAAGCCATTGGGCGACAGCGACGTGGGCACCGTGCTGGTGATAGCGTCGATGGGCAGGCGCGTGTCCTCTTCGCCGACCTCGTAGCCGGCGAAGTCGATGCCGGCACGGATGCCCATCATCGAGGTTTCCATCTGCCGACGCAGTGCGGCGCGATTCTGGCCAGCGACGGCCGTGCTTCCGAGTGCCATGGTGGGCTCCTAGAGGTCTATTGGCCGTAGCCAGGGGTGGCGAGAACGCCAGGCGCAGCAGCGCCGGCAGAGGTGACGGCCGAGAGCCAGCCGTTGGTACCGGGGGTGTCGAACGAGCGAAAGCCGCTGGGCGGCAAGCACACGCCGAACGACGGGGTGCCGGTGGTGGGCATCGCCGCGGCAACGCTCGACGAGCCGATGGCCAGGTAGACGGCCACCGTGCTCGGGTTGGACACGAACATGCCTTGCTCCTGGCCGGTGCACACCTGCGTGGCAGCCAGGCCGGTGGAGCTGGACGCCGCCACGAGCTTGGTGGCGTTGGCGATCTGGAAGGAGCGCATGGCTAGCCTTTCTTGCCCAGGACCTTGTTGGCCTTGGTGAGGATGGAGGACTTGACGGCCGGCGACATGCGCCCGGCGTTGACCGCCTGCGTGGCGCGCGCCTTCGCGTTGGCCGCGTGGGCCTTGTCTTCGACCGGGTACGTGCGGCCGGGGCCAGCGAACGCCGAGGTCGGCAGCGCTTTGCGCGCCTTGGTGGTGAGCTTGGCCATCAGCTCCTCCCCAGCACGCCACCCTTGGTGGCCTTGCGCGTTTCGGCAGCTTCTGACGCGGGGGTGGACCTCTCGCCTTGCTCCTCGGCGGCGGACTCCTCGAGGTCAATGCCCAGCATCGTGATCTGGAGACAGACGCAGCGGTCGGTGCGGCCGCTGGCCATCTTCGACTCCGTGGCGCTCTGTACCTGAGCGATGACGGTGAGGTGGAACTCGGTGCCCACCTCGGGAAGCGACTTGATCCCGAGCTTGCTGAGCTCCTCGTCTTCGAGGCGGATCTGCAGGCCCCACGGGTACTTCGGCTCGTTGTCGAGCGACTTCCCGCTGTACCGCTCAGCGTCGGCCTTGGCCTCCGCCTTCGTGTA
>Ga0105249_10000359_pt1 | contig 45709 bp, 32 predicted proteins | sample KBSS44metaG_FD_81522 | JGI IMG/M metagenome (GOLD analysis project Ga0105249, IMG submission 81522) | Switchgrass rhizosphere microbial communities from Kellogg Biological Station, Michigan, USA - KBS S4-4 metaG | ecosystem: Host-associated > Plants > Roots > Rhizosphere > Soil | place...
AATTGCCGCGTCGCGCACAGCATCAGTTGCGCGCGCAGGAAGGCGGGTTCCGCGTGCACCAGCGCCATCGCGTCCTGCAGCTGATCGCGAAACCCGAACGCGCCGCCGGATTGATAAAAGCCGCTGCGCGCCCACAGCCGGCAGGCGATGACCTGATAGAGCAGCCAGCCGTTCGCCAGCGCATTCAAGCCCGGATCGGGCGTCTCGATCGTCACCGCACCGAGCAGCCGCGCCCAGCGCGCCTGCATCGCGTCGAACGAGGCGCGCGCGGAGCCGTTGCGCCGAAAGCGCTGGATCAGCGCGGTCGCATCGTCGCGACCGCGGCCGACGCCGAGCCGGAAGATGACGTCGCGCGATTCGCCGTCGGCGAGCTCGAGCGGAATCTGGATCGCGCCGCACGGATCGAGCCGCGCGCCGACGCGCCCGCTCAGCGAGGCGCGGCCCATCGCCGCCGGGTGGCGCAGGCTGCAGTTGCGGCCGATGAACTCGCTGCGGTCGCCGGAGAGCGTGCGCTGCGCATCGTCGACGTCGAAGAACGCGACCAGGTCGGCGAACTCGGCGTTGTAGGCGTTGCGCGCGAACAGGGCGCCGCTGGCATCGAGTTCGGTCACGACGTGCATCGCGGTCTTGGCGGCGAGGTCGCCGAGCACCCATTCGACGTAGCCGGTCGCCGAGAGCTTGCGCGCGACACCGGAGTCGTTGCGCAGGCGCAGCACGAAGAACTTGACCGGCGCCTGCGGATCGACGTGGATGCGCAGTTCGCTCGCGATGCCGTCCTCGATCGTCTCGAAGACGCTGTAGCCGAAACCGTGGCGCGACACGTAGCGCGCGCCGCCCGGCGCCGGCAGCGGCGTCGGCGACCAGAAGCGGCCAGTCTCTTCGTCGCGGATGTAGAACGCCTCGGTGTTCGGATCGCCGACCGGGTCGTCGCTCCACGGCGTCAGGCGATACTCGTGCGCGTTCTCGAACCAGGTGTAGCCGGCGCCGCTCTCCGAAATGATGCAGCCGAAATCGGGGTTGGCGATCACGTTGATCCACGGCAGCGGCGTGCGCTGGCTGGCGTCGGTCGCGATCACGTACTCGCGGCTGTCGCGCGAGAAGCCGCCGACGCCGTTGTTCAAGGTGCGCGGCGGCAGCGCGATGTTCTGCACCGGACCGGGCTCGGCCTTGCGCGTCGGGGCGAGGCGCGCGATCGCGCTCTCGGCGACGTCGCGCGCGCGCAGCTGTTCGACCAGCGAGCCGTTCTCGTCGGTCAGCACCACGCGCGCGACCGCCTGCATCAGCACGCGGTCCTCGTGGTTGATCTGCTCGAGCACGCGCACGAAGATGCCGCCGGGACGATCGATCACGCCGGCATCGACGCTGGCCGCGATGGTGCCGTGGATCTCGTCGTGCAGGTCCTGCCGGTAGCCGCCGCGTTCTTCGTTCCAGATCACCAGGTCGAACACGAGCCCTTTGAGGCGGCAGTACGCATGCGCGTGCACGAGCTGGCGCACGAGGTCGATCTTGCTCGGGTCGCCGATCTGCAGCAGCACGATCGGCAGGTCGCCCGAGATCGCATGCGCCCACAGGCCCGACTGGCCGCGCCGGTTGCTGGCGATCACGGCCGCGGGCGCGCGGCGCATCGGGTCGGCATAGATGATGCAGCCGGCCAGGCGTGCATAGGTCTGCGCATCGGTTTCGCTGACATTGATCTGGCCGAGCACGACGCGGCTGTGCGTCCAGGCGAGGTCGAGCACGCGGTCGGCCAGGTGGCGGTCGCGGTACTTGTCGACCAGGGCGATGCAATGCTCGCGGTCGTCGCTCACACCGGTGACCATGTCGATGCAGATCGTCTGCTCGGGTTTGAGGCGTACGCGATGGCGGATCGCGACCACCGGATCGAGCACGGAGCCGGCCGTGTTCGAGAGCGCGCCGGGTTCGTCGAGCGCGATCGGATTCTGCGCGCTGCGTCCGCGGCCGATGAAGCGCAGGCGATCGCTCTCGAACGAGACCTGCTCGCTGTGCGTGTCGTGCACGGCCAGCAAGTGGAACATCCACGGCTGCGTTTCGTGCGTCGAGCGCGGACGGCGCGTACACAGGATCGCGTCGCGCGGGCGCAGCATTTCGGTCTGGACGAACAGGTTGCTGAAGGCCGGATGCAGGTCGTCGCTGATCGCCGGCGCGAGCACGACCTCGGCGTAGCTGGTGAATTCCAGCGTGCGTTCGACGCGCGAGCGATTGGTGATGCGCGTGCGGCGCAGTTCGATGTCGTCTTCCGGCGACACGACGATTTCGGTGTGGGCATCGAGCAGGTCGGCGCGCCGGCGGAACTCCACGCGCGCCTCGGTGAATACCGCTTCGTAGCTGTCGGTGTGCTCCAGCGTGGGATGGAACGTGGTCGACCAGGTCTTGCCGCCGTCGCAGTCGCGTACGTAACAGAACGTGCCCCAGGGATCGCGTGTGGCGTCCTCGCGCCAGCGCGTCAAGGCGAGGCTGCGCCAGCGGCTGTAACCGCCGCCGGCCGCGCTGACCATCACGTGGTAGCGGCCGTTCGACAGCAGCTGGATCGCCGGCCGCGGCGTGTCCGCATGACGGAAGACGCGCAGCGGCACTTGGGCCTGCTCGCCGACGCTGCGCACGTCGACGATTTCCGGGTCGCTGGCCCAGCGTCCGGAAGCGCGCGGCACGCGCTCCTGCAAGAGCAGCAGCGTCGCCTGGAACTGCGGATCGCGTTCGAAGCGCCGCTGCATCGGCCGGTCCAGCAGCACGTGGGCGAATGAGAGCAGGCTCATCCCCTGGTGATGCGCCATGAACGAACGCACGACCGCGAATTTCTCGTCGGGCGGCAGGCGCGTCGCCGTGTAGTCGATCGCTTCGTAGAACCCGTACGGCGTCAGCCAGCCGTTCGCCGCCAGCGTCTGCAGATTCGCCGCGGCGGTGCGCGGCGCGACGGCGAGCGCGAGCGCGCTCGCGTACGGCGCGATCACCAATTCCTGCGAGAGGCCGCGCTGCAGGCCGAGCCCGGGCACGCCGAACGCGCGATACTGATAGTTCTGCGCGGCATCGGTGAGGTTGTAGCCGGACTCGGAGATGCCCCACGGAACGTGCTGCTGCCTGGCGTAGGCGATCTGGCGCGCGACGGCCGCGCGGCAGGTTTCGGCTAGCAGCGAGCCGGGAAACGCCGGCATCACCAGCAGGGGCATCAGGTACTCGAACATCGAGCCGCTCCAGGACAGCAGCGTCGGCGCGCCTTCGCGTGCCGTCAGCAGCCGACCCAGCGCGAACCAGCTTTCCTGCGGGATCTTCCCGTGCGCGACCGCCGCGAACACCGCCAGGCGGACTTCGGACGCGAGCAGATCGTAGTAGCCGCCGTCGCGGCGCGCCTCGGTGACGTTGTAGCCGATCGCGAACAGATGCCGTTTCGAATCGTAGAGAAAGCCGTAGTCGACATCGGCATGCTCGACGCACAGCGCGGCGAGGCGCTCGATGTCGCGCAGGCACGCGCGTGCGCGCACGGCGTCGGGCTCGTCGCCCGAACGCTCGGCAAGCTCGGTCAGCGTCGGCATGCGCTGGCTGTCGGAGGCCTGCCCGTGCGGCAGCCAGGCATCGAAGTCGCCGAGCGCGTCGCGGCATTCGCGTGCGAAGGTGTGCGCTGCGATGTCGAGCGTGCTGTCGGCATGCAGGGCGAGGGCCTGCACGGCCTGGTCGGCAAGGTTCGACAGTTCCTGCAGCCGTTCGCGCAGCCGGTCGGGTGGCGGCGCGCCATCGCGCTCATGCTCGGCCAGGCGCGCTTCGATCTCGGCGAACCGTTTCGCATCGCGTTCCTTCGCGATGTCGCGCAACAGCGCGAACGTGTCGGCGAGTCCGTCCACGACGCGCGCGTGCACGACCGGCGCGCCGGCCAGCTGCAGCAGGCCCTGGCGCAAGGTCAGCAGATGGCCGACGAGATTGCCGCTGTCGACGGTCGAGATGTACTGCGGATGCAGCGGCTGCAGCGTCTCGGTGTCGTACCAGTTGTAGTAGTGGCCGCGATAGCGTTCCAGGCGCGCCAGCGTGTCGAAGGTCGCGTTGGTGCGCGCGAGAAGGGTGCCGAGGTTGATGTAGCCGAGATCGTGCGCGCTCAGATTAGCCAGCAGGCTGAGGCCGATGTTCGTCGGCGAGGTGCGGCGTGCGACCTTGGCGATCGGCTGTTCCTGGTAGTTGTCCGGCGGCAGCCAATGGTCGTCGGCGTTGACGAACTGCTCGAAGAACGCCCAGGTGCGGCGCGCCGCATGGCGCACGAGGCGCTTTTGCGCCGCATCGAGCACTTGCGCTTCGTGCCGCGGCGCCGCGCTCAGCCAGCGCTCGAAGGCCGGCGCGAGCAGCCACAGCACCAGCCATGGCGCCGCGTCGGCGAACGAGGTGGGGTACGCGCGCAGCAGCACGCCGCCGATGACCAGCGCCAGTGCAGGCCCGATCCACGGCGTCGGCGCGAGTCGCGCCGAACGCCGCGCGCCGCCTTGCTCGGCCGTGCGCGAGGCGACCCACTGCAACAGGCGCCGCTTGGACACGTGCACGCGCCAGAACGTGCGCACGGTCGCATCGAGGCTGAGCCAGGCATCGAACGGCAGACAGGCAGCGATGAATGCGAGCTGGCCGAGGCGCCGGCCGGCGTCGCGCAGGCAGAGCGCGAGGTGGCGGCCGAGGGTGATGTCGGGCGACTTGCGCGACAGCGTCAGCGCGATGTCGACGACCACCGGCAGCAGCAGGATCTCCAGCGCGATCGCCGTCCAGAATCCGGGCTGCCCGAACACAGTCCAGCCGAGCAGCAGCAAGGCGAGCAGGGCGACCGGGACCAGGCTGCGGCGCAGGTTGTCGAAGATCTTCCAGCGTGAAAGTCCGGACAGCGGATTGGATTCCTTGCGCGCTTGTTCCGTCGGCACCCGCGGGAACAACCACTCCGCGATCTGCCAGTCGCCGCGGATCCAGCGGTAGCGTCGGCGTGCATCGAGCGCGGGCGTCTGCGGATAGCGTTCGTAGAGCTCGACGTCGGTGATCAGCCCGGAGCGCGCGTACGAGCCTTCGAGCAGATCGTGGCTGAGGATGCGGTTGAGCGGAAAGCGCGCTTCGAGCACGTGCTCGAACGCATCGACGTCGTAGATGCCCTTGCCAGTGAACGAGCCCTCGCCGAACAGATCCTGGTAGGTGTCGGACACCGCGCGCGTATAGGGATCGAGACCCGGTTCGCCGCCGAACAGCAAGGCGAAGCGCGAATCGCGATCGGCCGCGAAACTGGTGCCGATGCGCGGCTGCAGGATGCCGTAGCCGGCGACGACACGGCGGGACGCGGGATCGATGCGCGGCCGGTTCAGCGGATGCTGCATCGCTGCGACCAGTTCGCGCGCGGCGTCGCGCGGCAGCTGCGTGTCGGTATCGAGCGTGATCACGTAGCGCGTGCCGGCGAGGCGGCCGACATCGCCGACGATGCGCGAGAAGCGTTCGGCGCCGCCGCCGCGCAGCAGCGCGTTCAGTTCGCCGAGCTTGCCGCGCTTGCGTTCGAAGCCGATCCAGCTGCGCTCGCTCTCGCTCCAGCGGCGCGGCCGGTGCAGCAGGAAGAACGCGTCTTCGCCGGGGACTGCGTAGCGCGCGTTCAGCGCGGCGATGCCGTCGGCCGCGACGGCCAGCACCGCATCGTCGTCCGCGCGATGCTCTTCGTGCCAGTCGCCGAAATCGGTGAGCAGGCCGAAGCGCAAGGCCGGATCGCGATTGGCGAGGAAGCGGATTTCGAGCTCGTCGACGAGTTCGGTCGCCTCGTTCGCGCTGCCGAGAAGGCTCGGCACGACGACGAGGGTCTGCGCGTGCGCCGGCACGCCGTCGCGAAAATTCAGCTTCGGCAGCGAACGCGGCGCGACCACCAGCGAAGCGAAGCGGTTGACCAGGGCGAGCGCGAGCTGACTCAGCGCCACGACCGCTGCCAGGCCGCTCGCCAGCGAAAGCCACGGCGGCAGCGCCGCATACGGAAGATGCAGCAGGGCCGGCAGCGCGAGCAGGACACCCATGGCGAGCAGCACTGCGAAGTACGCCGGAAAAGCGCCCGCATCTCTGCGCAGGCCGGAGAAGCGGCGGCGCAGCCCGCAATCGAGGTCCAGGCGTGCGAGGCCGGCATCGACGAGGTAAAAGCCGACATGGTTCTCCGAGGTACTTTCGTCCTGGATGCCGGCAGCGCGCGCCAGGTCGATCGCGCGCGTGGCGACTTCGATTTCGGTCTTGCCGGAATCCTTCGCCAGCTTCTCGACCGCGTGGCGGTAGTTGTCGCGCGTGGCGAAGTCCATGTTGGCGTAGATCGCGGCCGGGTCGTCGCGCAGCACGCGTTCGACCAGGCTTGCGTCCTCGACGAACTCGCGCCAGTCGATCGCCTCGAGCAGGCGCAGGCTGCCGATGCTGTTGCTGATCGACACCTGGTCGGCCGCTTCCTCCTGGTTCGTCGCATGCACGAGCTGCTCGATCGTCAGGCCGGCCTCGCGCAGGCGCTGCTCGATCCAGGTCAGCGGCAGCGCCAGCGCGGCGCTGTGGCCTTGCAGCCGGCGTACGAGTTCGGCGACGAAGGCGCCCTTCATCGGCGGCTGCGAGCGTGCCATGTCGGCAACGACGAGAATGAGGTTGTTCGGCTCCTTTTCGACGATGTCGATCATCGCGTCGGCCCAGTGGCCGGCGAGATTGCGATAGCGGCGATCGTCGCGCACGCGGAACGCGACGCGGCGCAGGTTCTCGATCAGCGCGAGGCGCAGCATGATCGGAATCGCCCACAGTTCGCCGAGCGCGAGCGGCGTGTTTTCCTGGTAGGCGTTGACGAAGCGTGCCAGCGAGTCCGGATCGACGCGCCCGTCGCCGTGCGAGATCGCATTCAATGCGATGTCGTAGACGCGCGGCAGGCCGGCCGAGGCGCCGCGTTCCAGGCACGGCAGCTCGGCGCTGTAGCGCTGCGGCAGATGGCGCCGCGCCGTACGGATCTGCTCGTCGATCAGGTAGAGGTTGTCGAGCAGCCATTCGCCCGCGGGCGTGACGCGGTGGCCGGCCTTGATCGCGTCGGCCAGCACGGCGCAGCTGTTGCGCAGCACGGCTTCGTTGTCGGCCAGGCGCTGCAGCAGCAGGCCGTCGGTGCTGCGTCCGATGCGCACCTGATGGCTGCCGGCGAGCGCGCGGCCGTGTTCTTCCATCTGCTCGGTGCTGAGCAGCTCGGCACGCAGCGGCGCGTCGCCTTCATCGACGATCGTGTCGGGGACGCGAGGACGCGGCGAAGCGCGGAACGGGAACCAGCGAAGTAAAGACGGCACGAACTCTCCCTTGCGAATCGGGAGCACGCCCGCGGCGTCGATCCCGGTCTCTACAACGGGCGCGTATTCGCTTCGAAAAGCGACCGCACGGTCAGGTCCGCCATCTTGCCGATGGTTGGCTTAACGTTTCCGCAGTTTGCTGTTGCGATAGCCGTAGCCGGCGTAGATCGCCATGCCGATCACGGTCCAGATCACCAGTAACGTCCAGTTGTACCAGCTCATCGTGCTCAGCAGCATCAGACAGCTGGCGATGCCGAGCGTGCAGGTGACCGGAGCCCACGGTACACGGAATGTGCGTGGCGCGTCGGGTTGCGTGCGACGCAGGATCCACACGCCGGCGCAGACCGCGCAGAACGCTATCAAGGTGCCCATCGAGACGAGGTCGCCGAGCACGTCGAGCGGGAACACGGCGGCCAGCGCGGCAATGCCGATGCCGGTGATCACGGTGTTGATGTGCGGCGTGCAGTAGCGCGGATGGATCTTCGCGAACACCGGCGGCAGCAGGCCGTCGCGGCCCATGATCATGAAGATGCGCGGCTGCGCGATGACCATGACCAGCACGACCGAGGAGAGGCCGATCAGCGCGCCGACTTCGACCACCACGCGCAGCCAGGCGAGCTCCGGATGCGCGCGCACGGCGGTGACGACGGGTTCGGTCGTGCCGAGCTGGCCGAACGGCAGCAAGCCGGTCAGTACCGCGGCCATGCCGATGTAGAGGATCGTGCAGATGGTCAGCGAAACGATCGTGCCGATCGGCAGGTCGCGTTGCGGGTTCTTCGCTTCCTGCGCCGCGGTCGAGGTCGCCTCGAAGCCGATGTAGGCGAAGAACACCATCGCCGCGGCGCGCAGCACGCCGGACCAGCCGTACTTGTCGCCGCCCTGGTTCTCCGGAACGAACGGATGCCACAGATCCGGATTGACGTAGTGCCAGCCGGCGACGATGACGATGACGATCAAGCCGACCTTGAGGATCACCATCGCGAGGTTCGCGCCGCTCGATTCGCGGATGCCGACGTAGCACAGCCAAGTGAGCGCGAGCACGATCGCGACCGCGGGCAGGTTGAACCAGGCGCCCGTGCTGACGATGTGGTTGTCCTGGAACGCGAGCGGCGCGTTCGTCAGCACGGCCGGCAGCACGATGCCGAAGTGCTCGAGCAGGCTCGTGAAGTAGCCGGTCCAGCTGACCGCGACCGCGGACGCCGACACGCCGTATTCGAGCACCATGTTCCAGCCGATGAACCAGGCGACCAGTTCGCCGAGCGTAGCGTAGGCGTACGAGTAGGAACTGCCCGACATCGGGATCAGCGTGGCGAATTCGGCGTAGCACAGCGCCGTGAAGCTGCAGCAGATCGCCGCGATCACGAAAGAAAGGATGATCGCCGGTCCCGCGTGTTCCGCGGCCGCCGTGCCGGTGATCACGAAGATGCCGCCGCCGATCACGGCGCCGATGCCGAGCGCCGTCAGCCCCCACGGCCCCAGCGTGCGCTTGAGGCACGGGCCGTCACCGCTGTCGTATTCGGAGAAGTCGGTTTTCTTGGCGAGCAGTTGATCGAGCATGTCGTTTCCGGCGGTACTGCGCAGTGCGTATCAAAGAAAAGGCCGGCGACATCGCGCCGGCCCCGGATCAGTCCTGCATCGACGGCATCGCTCAGGCCACGTTTTGCGGAGCGAGCTGACTGCGGCGGTAGCCGTACAGCCAATAGATGACCAGGCCGATGAGCGCCCACACCACGAACACCGTCTTCGCCGTCGGACTGAGGTTCCAGAACAGCAGCACGCAGCCCACCACGGCGAGCGGGCAGACGATCCACGCCAGCGGCGTGCGGAACGGACGCGGCCGGTTCGGCTGCTGCTTGCGCAGGATGAGCACGCCGAGCGCGACCATGGCGAACGCGAGCAAGGTGCCGGAGTTCGACGTGTCGGCGAGTTTGCCGACAGGGAACAGCGCCGAGCAGATCGCGACCACCGCACCGGTGATCAGCGTGATCACGTGCGGCGTGTGGAAGCGCGGGTGGACTTTCGACAGGCCGTCCGGCAGCAGCCCGTCGCGCGACATCGTGAAGAAGATGCGCGTCTGGCCGAACATCATCATCAGGATCACCGACGGCAGCGCGAGGACCGCCGCGATGCCGATCCAGTCGCCGATCGCGGTGTGGCCGAGCAGGCGCAGCACGTGGGCCAGAGGCTCCTTGCTGCAAACCAGCGCCTGCGAGTTGGCGCAAGCGGCCATCATCTCCGCGCTTCCGGGTTCGAGCGGCATGCCGTTCGCGCCGAGCATCGGCTGCGCGCCGACCGAACCGACTGCGCCGTAGCCGACCAGCAGGTAGAAGAGCGTGCAGATCGTCAGCGACCCGATCAGGCCGATCGGGATGTTGCGGTTCGGATTCTTGGTTTCCTCGGCAGCCGTCGAGACCGCGTCGAAGCCGACATAGGCGAAGAAGATCGATGCGGCGGCGCCGAGCACGCCGATTCCGCCGGTCGGGCTGCCCCAGCCACCGGGCAGGAACGGCTCGAAGTTGCCGGTCTTGACCGCCGGTACCGCCAGGAAGACGAACACCGTCAGCGCGACGATCTTGATCGCGACCAGCACCGAATTGACGCGTGCGCTCTTCGAGGTGCCGATGACCAGCAGTCCGGTCACCGCGATCGCGATCAGGAACGCGAGCAGGTTGAATCCGCCACCGGCGTAGAGGCCGGTCTGCAGGAATTCCGGCAGCGCCAATCCGTTCGCCTTGAGCAGGCCGTTCATGTAGCCGGACCAGCCCACGCAGACCACCGCGGCGCCGATTCCGTATTCGAGGCCGAGCGCCCAGCCGACGATCCAGGCGATGAATTCGCCGAGCACGCCATACGTATAGGTATAGGCGGAGCCGGATACCGGCAGCATCGATGCGAGTTCGGCATAGGCGAGTGCGGCGAGCGCACATACGGTGGCCGCGATCACGAACGCGACCATCATGCCCGGGCCGGCCTTCTGGCCGGCTTCGGCCGTCAGCACGAAGATGCCGGTGCCGATGACCGCGCCGATGCCGAGCAGCGTCAGCTGCAAGGCGCCCAGCTGACGTTTGAGGGACTTCTTTTCTGCGGTTGCAAGAATATGATCGAGCGGTTTGACTCGCCAGAAAATCATCGTGTTCCCTCGGAATGTGCTGCAACGCAAGGCAACCGAACGGCGGCGGAACGTGCCGGCCGCGACCGTCGATGGTTTCGTCTGGACCTGCGTATGCAAGCCGTAACGCCCCGGTAAAATACGCGACCCCCGACAGGGCGGCAAGGGAACCTGGTCATGTCAGCCGACGCATTCGCCATCGCACCGATGCAGCCGTACCAGCACGCATGGCTCGCCGCCGTCGACGCCTACGCGCGCGCGTGGCCGCAGGAGGGGCCGGCCATCGTCCTGTTCCGCTCGTTCATGGCGGCGCATCCCGATGCAGCGTCACGCGAGCGCGCCGAGGGGCACCTGACGGGTTCGGCCTGGCTGGTCAGCGCCGACGGCGAGCGCGTGCTGCTGACGCACCACCGCAAGCTCGATCGCTGGCTGCAGCTCGGCGGCCATGCCGATGGCGACGCGGACCTCGCCAACGTCGCGCTGCGCGAAGCGGAGGAAGAGTCCGGCCTGACCGGGCTGAGCGTGGAGGCGGAGATCTTCGATCTGGACCGCCACGAAATTCCGGCGCGCGGCGACGTGCCGGCGCACTGGCACTACGACGTGCGCTACGTCGTCAGCGCCGGCGGCAGCGAGGACTTCAGCATCAGCGAGGAATCGCACGCGCTCGCGTGGCGGCGCATCGCGGATCTCGCCGCCGACGCGGCGACGGACGATTCGATGCGGCGCATGGCGCGCAAGTGGATCGCGCGGCGCGCTCGCACATCCGACGGCTGACGCGGCGGCGTTTCAACCGCCGCCTGGGCTCGCCGCGGGCTTCTTCTGCGTGCGTTCGGCGCGGTAGGGATTTTCCTTCAGATGGCCGTCGGTCAGCGTCTGCAGGAACGCGACGACGTCGTCGATCTCGTGCGGGTCCAGGCGCGGCTTCGCGCCGGGCTTCTGCCCGTCGAATGGCGGGTCGCGATTGATGTTGGCGCGATATTCGACGGGGAGGTCGTCGTAGGCGTTCGCGCCGCCGTCCTTGTTCTTCGCATACCAGCGCGCCGGCGTGATGTCTCGGGTGACGTAGAAGTCGACGACGTCGCGCAGGCTGTGAAATTTCCCGTTGTGGAAGAACGTCTGGCGCAGGGCGACGTTGCGCAGCGTCGGCGTGCGGAACAGGCCGCAGAAGTCCGGCTGTCCGGCCTTGTCCTTGCGCTCCGGACCGCAAGCGCCGAGATCGTCGAACGCGGGATCGGCATTGCGCGGGATTTTCGCGTTGCGCGGCACGCCGATCGCGATCAGGCCGTAGTCGGACAGCGCCGGCGCGGTGCCGTCGAGCGCGCGCCGGCTGAGGTGGCATTCGGAGCAGTTGCCTTTGTCCGGATCCTCGAACAGCTTCAGGCCGCGCTGCTCCTGCGCGCTGAGCGTGGCCTTGCCGGTCAGCCACGCGTCGTATTTGCTGGTGTAGGGATTGAACTCGTCGTAGTCCTGCTCGAACGCGCCGATCGCGCGTACGACGGCGGTGAACGCGTCGTCGTCGCTGTCCAGCGCATGTTCGCCGAGGGCTTCACGCAGCAAGGATGCACAGGCGGCCTTGCGGATCGCGGCGGCGACGCCGGACGGCGTGTTCGCCATCTTGAAATCGGAGAGCAGCGGAATGCGCGCCTGATCGTCGCCGCGGTCGACACGGCCGTCCCAGGTGAGGCCGCCGGTCGGGCCGGCGTCGACCGACTCGTCGCCTTCTTCGTCGGAGTCGTGATAGTGGTTGCTGTAGGGCGGGATGCGATTGAGATAGGTCAGCGTCGGCGGCGCGCGGAAGCCGCGCTGCTTCATGTCGTTGCCGCCGGGCTGCACGTCGAGCGCATTGGGCGGGTTGTAGCGTCGCTTCGGATCGTGACAGCTCGCGCACGACTGCCGGCCGGACGCCGAGAACGTACGATCGGAAAATATCCGCCGCCCCGCATCGCGCAGCAGCGCCGCGCGCTTGAACCCTGCCGCGTAGCTCGGCGCCTTCTTCTCGACCGATGGGGCGGCGACGGCACCGGCGGCGGCCGGCACGATGCGCGGCATCGCTGCGGCGCCGATCAGTGCCGCCGTGCAGAGAACGACGTAAAGACACGTAAAGATTTTGCGGAGGCGCGGCGGCATGGAAGGGTCGAAAAGCCTTTGTGATGCGCGCCGGAACACGTCCCCGCGATTCGACGGTCAGGCTAGCCGTGTCATATGACAGTTCTGTGCATCGGCGAGTCACGGAACTGAAAAATATACCTCTTAGGTTTGGCGGCTCGGCGCGTTGCTGCCGTCTCTTTCCTTCTCCTTGGGGTGTTCACCATGCAAAAGCGAGCCTTGGCGCTAGCGATCGGCGTGACGTTGCTGACCGGATTCGGCGCACCTTCGCAGCCTGCCGCGCAGGAAGCCGTCACCGGCATCGACCAGATCAAGACCGTCGTCGTGATCTACGCGGAAAACCGCGGCTTCGACCATCTTTACGGCCATTTCCCGGGCGCCAACGGCCTGGACAATGCGACGTCTGCGCAGATGACCCAGCTCGACCGCGACGGCTCGGTGATGGCGACGCTGCCGCCGATCAACGGCAACGGCCTGACCGATCCGTCCGATCCGACGCAGATTCCGACCGAGGCGACCAGCGGCCATCCAAACGAGCCGTACGCGCTCGACGATGCGGCCGGCTACGACATCAACTTCAACTACAAGCTGCACGATCTGGTGCATCGCTTCTACAACAACCAGATGCAGATCAACGGCGGTCTCAACAACAAGTTCGCCGCGTGGAGCGACGCCGGCGGCGAAGTGATGGGCCACTGGGACAACTCCGACCAGATGGCGATGTGGGCGATCGCGCAGCAGTACACGCTGGCCGACAATTTCTTCCAGGGCGCGTTCGGCGGCTCGTTCCTCAATCACCAGTACCTGATCTGCGCGTGCGCGCCGTTCGACTTCAAGACGCAGAACGATCCGGTCACGTTTGCGGCCAACATTTCGGCGGTCAATCCCGATGGCGTGTCGCTGCAGATCGACCCGGCCAGTCCCGCGTCGGCGCTCAACGGCGTACCCAAGTACGTCAACGACAACGTGCTGACCCCGGACTACTACGGCGTCAACACGATGCAGCCGCCGTACCAGCCGTCGGCGAACGCGCCAGCGAGCGGCGGCGATCCGGCGTATGCGGATCCGACCAAGGCGAACACGCTGAGCCCGCAGACCGCGACGAACATCGGCGACCTGCTCACGCAGAAGGGCATCAGCTGGGCGTGGTATGCCGGCGCGTTCCAGGCGGCGCTCGACCACACCGCACCGGCCAGCGTGGCGTTCCAGTACCACCACCAGCCGTTCAACTACTACGCCGATCTTGCTCCGGGCACGCCGGCGCGCGCGCAGCATCTGCTCGACGGCGGCATCGACGGCGCGGGATTCATCCAGGCGATCGATGCGGGCACGCTGCCGCAGGTCACGTTCTACAAGCCGGAAGGCAAGCAGAACCAGCACTCCGGCTACGCCGACATCAACGACGGCGACGCGCATATCGCCGACGTCATCTCGCATCTGGAAGCCAGCCCGCAGTGGGCCAACATGGTCGTCGTGATCACCTACGACGAAAACGGCGGCTGGTGGGATCACGTGGCGCCGCCGAAGGGCGATCGCTGGGGCCCGGGTACGCGCATTCCGGCGATCATCGTGTCGCCGTTCGCCAAGCGTGGCTATGTCGACCATACGCAGTACGACACGGCGTCCTCGCTGCGCCTGATCACCAAGGTGTTCGGCCTGCCGACCCTGCCGGGCCTCGCCCAGCGAGACTCGGCGCTGCAAGCCAATGGCCTGCCGCCGATGGGCGACATGACGGCCGCGCTGAATCTGGGTCCCACCGGCGGCTCGCCCGATGCGCTTCCGGCGCCGGTCAACAGCCGCTGGATGCTGCTGCTTTCCGCGCTGGGTTTGATCGGCCTTGCCGGTTTCGCCCGCTATCGCGAACGTCTGTAACACGCAGTCGGGCCGTGGTCTTCGGATGACGAAGACCACGGCTGTCTTTCGCGTTCGGAGCGCCGCGCCGTGACGCATGGAACGGGCGGCGGCAACGCGGATCGCGAAGTCGCCGATCCACGATCGCGCGGCGTGTCGATGCTTCGCGCGCGTCGTTCGCCGAGGCAGTCCTCTCCGGCACATCGAACCCGAGTCGTCCACCGTTCTCAGCCGGTCCTGCGCGCATGAATTGGCGATGCATTCTCGCGCCGCGATCACGGCGCGTTCTTCGCTTGTCGACGCGATGCGCGGCTCCGATGCCGCATTTCGAGCATGAATAAAACTTATGCGGCGTGACTCGAAGCTGTCACGCGACATAAATAGTGTGACCGTGGGGAAAAGCAATCGCGATCGTGGTGCTTCAAGGAATCAACTGGGGCCAGTTTTTTACGCCGCTAGCCAATACGCCAATGAAGGATGAACAAGCTATGCAAAGCAGAATCGCGATACTTAGCCTCGCGCTCGCCGCTGCGACGGGCGCCGCCGTCGCTGCCGAAGGTCCCGTTCCCTCAGGAATTCCGCATCTCGATCACGTGTTCCTGATCATGATGGAGAACCACGGCTACAGCCAGATCATCAACAACCCGAGCGCTCCGTTCATCAATTATCTCGCGCAGACGGATAATCTCGCCACGAACTACTTCGCCATTGCGCATCCGAGCTTGAACAATTATCTGGAAATCGTCGGCGGTTCGAATTTCGGCGTGCAGAGCGACAATTTCCCGGACTGGCACAATTTCTATTGCGAGACGAACCTGGCGTCGGGCACGGTCAACACCGACAATCCGCCGAGCCCGAATATCTGCCCGATCTCGGGCGTGGGCCGCGACGCCGCCGTGGTGGCGGTCGATACGACCAATGAAACGACGGGCCTGCCGGGCACCGTCAACATCGACGGCACGAAAACCTTTCCGGCCACCGACGGCATCGTCGGCAAGAGCATCGCCGATCAGCTGACCGAGGCGAACCTCACCTGGAAGAGCTATCAGGAAGACGTGCCGATCGAGAACGTCGACCTGGTCAACTTCAGCGACGGCTTCTTCACCAACACGACCGACTTCGCCACGATGGTGCCGGCGCTGACGCCGCCGCTGTCGCAGGACGGTATCGTGCAGCTGTATGCCGTCAAGCACAATCCGTTCGCCTACTTCCAGAGCGTGCAGGAAGGCTACAACGCGAACAACAGCCTCGCCAACACCGTCGATTTCAACGGCGGCGACGGCCTGTACGCGGATCTGGCGACGGGCAAGGTGCCTTCGCTCGCGTTCATCGTCCCGAACCAGTGCAACGACCAGCATGGCCGCGGCAATTCCGATCAGGGCTGCAACTACGATCCGGTCGTCGACGGCTCGCAGACGGGCCTGAACCCGGCGCTGACCGCGCGTGCCGACGCCACCGTCCGCAAGGTGGTGACCTCGATCAAGAGTTCGCCGACGTGGAGCACCGGCAACAATGCGATCGTCATCGTGTGGGACGAGAACGACTACAGCGCCGCGCCGTATCCGAACAAGGTCGTGCTGATCACCGACACGAACTATGCGCCGAACGGACTGGTCAGCTCGGCCTACTACACGCACTTCGGTCTGCTGAAGACGCTGGAGGCGGGCTTCGGCCTTCCTTGCCTCAATCACGCCTGCGACGCCGACCAGAACGTGATGAAGGACCTGTTCCCGAGTGCCGGCGCGAACGGTGCGGCGGCGACGGGTGCCGTTTCGTTCCACAACATCGCGGTGAGCGCTCCGCCGGCCTCGATGACCGCGGTTCACTGAGTTCGAAGGACCGCTGAAATGCGGCAACCAGCACGCAGGTGCTGGTTGCCGACATCGGTTTTTCGAACGCCGAACCCGCGACGTTTCCAGGAGCGATCTGCGCGTGCGCCCGCTCGCGCGTGCGGACGGATTGAACACGGCATGTCGATTTTCCAATCAGCACGATCAGGCCGCTCGAGCAGGGTGGTCCGTCTTTTTCTATTTTTCCCGCTGGCGCTGGTCGTCTCGTCGCTGGCTGCCTGGAAAGCCGCGACCGGAGTGCCGCACGCGCAGGAATCGGCGGTGGATCCGTGCGAGCGGCCGCCGATCGGCAGTGCCGTTCCGGAACCGGCCGACGTGCGCAGCGTCGACGGCACGCTGAAGGTCGATCTCGCGATCCACAATCATCGCGAAGCGGACGGATCGACGCGCTACTGCTACACGCTGCCCGACGGCAGGCCCTCGCCGACGCTGCGCGTGCGTCCCGGCGATTGGGTCGAACTGCATCTTTCGAACGCATTGATCGATCTGCCCGAGCAGCAGACGTCCGCGCAGACGCTCGACACCGGTCCCATGTGCACGACGAAACCCAAGCCGTCGGCCGACCCCTGCACGAGCGGCGCCATGACGGCGGTTTCGACCAACCTGCATTTCCACGGACTGACCGTGCCGCCCGTGTGCCACCAGGACGATGTCCTCAAGACGTCGATCCAGCCGTCGGACGCGGCGTTCGAATATCGCTTCCAGGTTCCCGACGACGAAGCGCCGGGACTGTACTGGTACCACCCGCACATCCATGGCTTCAGCGCGAAACAGGTTTCCGGCGGCGCTTCGGGCGCGCTGATCGTGGAAGGCCTGGAGCGCGCCAATCCGGTCGTAGCCGGTCTTCCCGAGCGCGTGCTGGTCATTCGCGACCACGACCTGCTCAATCCCGACGCGCCGCCTTCCGGCGGCTCGGACGTCCCGCTGCCGGTCACCGATCGCGACGGCGACACGGCCAACACCGGCACCGGTCTCGGCCGGCCGGCGCGCGACGTGTCGATCAACTTCGTTTCCGTGCCGTATCCGGACTACCCGCCGGCATCGATGGTCATGAAGCCCGGCGAGCGGCAGCTCTGGCGCGTGCTGAACGCGTCGGCGATCACCTATCTGGACTTGGCCGTGCTCTACCAGCATCGCCCCCAGCAGCTCGGTGTCGTCGCGATCGACGGCGGTCCGATCAACGCTTCGAACCTCGGCAAGCCGCGGATCAGCGGGTTCAACCACATCAGCGTCGCGCCCGGCGCGCGCGTGGAATTCATCGTGACCGGTCCGCCGCTCGGAGATCCGGCCGAACTCGTTTCGATGGCCGTCGACACCGGACCCGGCGGCGAAAACGATCCGGGGCGTCCGCTGGCCAAGATCATCGCTCAGGCCGATGCCGCGGAGCCGGCTTCGAGCCTGCCCACGTCGTCCGAACCGCTGCCTGCCGCCACGCGTCCCTGGCTCGGCACGGTGACGCCGGTGCGCCAGCGCAAGCTGTATTTCTCCGAGGAAGTGCAGGAGCCGAACGATCCGAACAGTCCGACGCGGTTCTTCATCACCGTGGAAGGCCAGACGCCGACGGAGTTCGATCCGAACGCCGCGGCGCCGAACATCGTCGTCAAGCAAGGCGACGTCGAGGACTGGATCATCGAGAACCGCACGAACGAGCTGCATGCATTCCACATCCACCAGCTTCACTTCCAAGTGGCGGACTGGCTCGGTGCGCCGGTCAACGAGCCGTTCCTGCGCGACACCGTGAACGTGCCTTACTTCAACGGGCGCGCCAACGACTACCCCAGCGTGCGACTGCGCATGGATTTTCGCGATCCGAACACCGTCGGCACGTTTCTCTATCACTGCCACCTGCTCGAACACGAGGACGGCGGCATGATGGGCACGATTCGCGTGGAGCCGGCGACGCACTGAGCAGAAGGGAAGCGGGAGCGGTTTCAGCCGCCATGCTCGGCTGTCCCGCATTCGACAAATCGCGGTTGAAGCCGCTCCCACGGGGGCGGACAAGCATCTGTGGGAGCGACTTCAGTCGCGATGCTTTCGCTCTTCTGCAACGGATACATCGCGGCCGAAGCCGCTGCCACTGGCGCGATGCTCCGCTCTCACGCGCGGCCGGAGAATTCGCCGGTCGTCGTGTTGACGGTGATCTTCTCGCCGACCGTGATGTATTCGGGCACGAGGATCTCGATGCCGGTCGAGAGCTTGGCCGGCTTCGGCCGCTTGGTCGCGGTCGCGCCTTTCATTTCCGGCGCCGTGTCGACCACTTCGAGCGTGACCGACTGCGGCAGCAGCAGCGCCACCGGCGCGTCGTCGATCAACTGGACGTAGCAGCCTTCGATGCCGTCGACGATGTAGCCGGACGCATCGCCGACGACGTTCGCGTCGAGCGTGTACTGCGTGTAGTCCTCGCCGTCCATGAATACGAACGCGTCGCCGTCCTTGTACGAGAAGGTTACCGCGCGGCGCGTCAGTTCGGTCTCCTTGAGATCGTCTTCGGCACGCAGCGAGATATCGAGCTTCTGCGCGCCCGGCACGCTGTACATGATGAAGCGATAGGTCACGTTGCCGCCGCGACCCTGCGGCGAGCTGCGTTCGATGTCGCGGACCTGGTAGACCTTGCCGTCGTGCTCGACGACGTTGCCCTTCTTGATTTCGGCTGCTCGCATGTTTCGTTCCGTTGACAGGTGATAGGGGGAAGCTGACGCGATCGGCTCACTTCGGCGCGAGCCGGATCGCTCCGTCGATGCGGATCGTCTCGCCGTTGAGGTAGCGGTTGCGCAGGATGAAGGCGACCGTGTCGGCGTACTCGTCCGGCGCGCCGAGGCGGGACGGGTAGGGCACCTGCGCGCACAGCGACTGGTAGACCTGTTCCGGCATGCCGTCGACCATCGGCGTGTGGAATACGCCGGGTGCGATCGTCATCACGCGTACGCCGATGCGCGCGAACTCGCGTGCCATCGGCAGCGTCATCGCGACGACGCCGCCTTTCGATGCGGCGTACGCGGCCTGGCCGATCTGCCCTTCGTAGGCGGCGATCGATGCCGTGTTGATGATCACGCCGCGTTCGCCGTCCTCGCCGGGCGCGTTGTGCTGGATCAGCTCGGCGGCCGCCTTGGCTACGTTGAAACTGCCGATCAGGTTGACCGTGACCGTGGTCGCGAACGTCTTCAGCGGCATCGGACCCTCCTTGCCGAGCACGCGCCCGGCACCGAGGATGCCGGCGCAGTTGATCGCGGCATTGAGGCCGCCGAGCGCCGAGTGCACTTCCTTGAGCGTGGCCGCGACGCCTTCTTCCGACGTCACGTCCGCGCGGAAATAGCGCGCGCTCGCGCCGAGTTCGGCCGCGGCGGCGTGGCCTTTCTCGTCGTTGACGTCGAGCAGGGCCACCTTCGCGCCATGCACGACGAGATGGCGCGCGACTGCGAAGCCGAGGCCGGAGGCGCCGCCGGTGACGACGGCCTTGACTTGATCGAGTTGCATGGATTGGGTCCGCAGCGTGTCGGGGCCGCGAATTCTAGCCGAGCGCGCGGGCGATCACAGCTCGCGCAGGTAGAAGCGGTTGCAGCCGAAGTGCCCGGTGCTGCCGAGCGCTTTGTCGATTGCATGGAACCCGCTGGAAAGATAGAGCTGCTGCGCGGCATCCATGCCGGTCAAGGTTTCGATGTAGCAGCGCGCGAAGGCGTGCGTGCGAGCCGCATCGAGACAGCGTTCGATCAGGGCGCGGCCGGCGCCGCGTCCGCGCAAGGCTGGCATGAAATACATCTTGCGCAGCTCGCAGGTGCCTTCATCGGCGCCGTCGAGCGGCGCGACGCCGCCGCCGCCGAGCACGCTGCCGCCGGCCTCGACGACGAAATAGGCGCGGCGCGGACGCGCATAGGCGGCGCTCATCGCATCGACTTCGGTGTCGTGGATCGCGAAACCGGCGCCGCCCGCGCCGAATTCCGGCATCACGCTGCGGATCACCGCGGCGATCGCGGCGTCGTCGCGCGCTTCGATGGGACGGATCGAGTAGGTCGGCGGCACGCTGGCTTCCTGCATGGAGTCGATGGCCGCTCATCGTAGCAAGGCGTTGCCGGCTCGATCGTGTGCTCTTCGTCGTGCATCACGTGCCGCGCCCGACTGCAAGCAGGCTGTCAGCACGTGCCGACTAGAATCGCGGCTTCGCAAGCGCCGTCGTCACCATGACCGAGTCCGCAAGTCCGCTGGTGATCCGCTTCGGCCGCCTCGGCGACATGATCCTGCTGCAGCCGCTCCTGCAACGCCTGCACCGGCGCCATGGATTGCCCTGCCATATCCTGACGCGCGGCAGCTGGAGCGCACCGCTGTATGCGGGGCAGGCCGATGTCGTCCAAGTGACGCAGTTCACGCAGGCGCATCGTGCCTTCGTGCTGAGCCCCGAGCGCTGGCGTGCGGTGCGCTGGCTGCGTCGACTGCCGCCCACGCCGATCTACGTGTGCGAACCGGAACCGCGAGCCCTCGGCAAGGTGCGCGCGCTGCTGGACCTGGCCGGCATACCGGATGCCCATTGTCGTTTCGCCGTCGATACGCCGATGCGCGACGGCGAACACTGGGTCGACTATCTCCTGCGCTACGGCGAAGAGGCTCCGCCGGCTTTTCGCGACGGCGCATCGGTGTCCGTATCGGCCGAGGCAATCGGCAATGCCGCTCCGCGTTTCGAAATCAGCACCGCCGATCGCGCCGATCTCGCCGCTTGGCTGCGTTCGCTCGGCATCGAGCGTGCGCCGCTGATCCTGCTGCAGCCGGCGAACAAGCGCACCAAACGGCTGCTGGGCTTCCGCTCGGCCGACGACGACGACAAGTTCTGGCCTGCCGCGCATTGGGGCGAACTGGTGCGGCGCATGCGCGCGCTCAGGCCGGATGCGCGAGTGCTGATCTGCGGCAGCCCGGCGGAGAAGGTCTACGCCGAACGGATACGCGCTGAGGCCGGCGTCGACGGCGTATTCGCCGTGGCCGAGTCGCTGTCGCTGCGCCGCCTGATGGCGCTGGCGCAGGTCGCGCACAGCATGGTCTCGGTGGATACCGGGCCGGCTCATCTGGCCGCGGCGATGGGATGCCCGCTGGTCGTGCTGTTCGGGCGCGCGTGGCCGCAGGTCTGGATTCCGCGTAATCCGCACGGCGGGCCGGTGATCGCGCTCGGCGGTCCGCTGCGCGGAGGCCGCGTGGACCGCATCGGCGTCGACGAAGTCGCGGGGCGGTGGCAGCAGCTCGCGCGGCCACCGGCCTGATCGCGTCGCCGGCGTCGGCCGGCGCTCGTGCCGTCAGTCGACGGTGCGGCGGAAATCGAGGTCGTAGCGAGCGCCGCCGGTCAGCGCATGCAGGCGCAGGTTGGTGATGCGGATCGGTGCGCCGCTGGCGAGGTCGGCCGCGTTCGAGTCGGCCATCTCGGCCGGATCGATCACCGTGACGCCGCCGCTGCCGATCACTTCGAGCACGTTGTCCGGACCGATGACGGCGGCCGTGGACGCATCGAGGCCGAGGCCGAGCGCGAACGGGTTCAGCGCCAGCGCGGCGAGCAGGCGACCGAGGCGATCGCTGGCGTGACCGCCCTGGTCGATGACGACGCGGTTGGTCAGGCCGAGGCCAGGCGCCAAATTGGCGCCGCCGATGCGCGGCGTGGCGCCTTCGGTGCCGTGCGTCAACATGTGTTCGCACAGCAGGGCGGCGCCCGCTCCGCAACCGGCGACCGCCATGCCGTAGGCGTTGCGGCGCCGGATCGCGCGGGCGAGCTGGGTGCCGCCGATCAGGGTCGACAGGCGCAGCGGCTGCTCGGACAGTAGGATCGCGAGCTGGGCGTGCTCGATCGCATCGAGCAGGACGCGCTGGTCGCTGTCGGCGCGCGCGTGCAGGACCTGCCGGCGGATCTCGCCGGCGCCGATGCCGAACAGGGCGCTTTCGATGTCGGCGTCGCCGTCGTCCGTCGTATCCGGCGCGCCGACGATGACGATGCGCGGCTGCGGGCCGAGCAGCCCGAGCAGGCGCGCGAGCAGCTGGGTGCCGCGGTCGTCCGCGCCGATGTCGCCGCTGGCGATGATCAGGCCGCGCTGGCGGTCGGGGGCAAGTTTGGCGGGCATCGAGTGGGCCGCGTCGGGAGGAGACGCGAGTATAGCGACGCGGGCTCAGTCCGCCGCTTCGGCCAGGCGCGCGCGGACGAAGCCGTCCACGGCCTCCGTCCGCAAGGCGGGGCTGAACAAATGGCCCTGGCCGAGCCGCATGCCGTGCTGGAGCAGGAAATGCCGCTGCTCCTCGGTTTCTACGCCCTCGGCGACCATGCTGAGGCCGAGCCCGTGGCCGACGCGGATGATCGCCTCGCAGATGGCCGTGTCGGCCGCGCTGGCGGGGATGCGGCGCATGAAGTCGTAGCTGATCTTGAAGCCGTCGACGGGCAGGCGGCGCAGGTAGTTCAGTGCCGAATAGCCCTCGCCGAAGTCGTCGATCGTGATGGTCACGCCCGCTTCGCGCAGCTCCTTGAACATCTGCACCGTGTCCGGCGTGTCCTCGATGAGCATGCGTTCGATCATTTCCAGCTCGAGCGATGTGCCGGGCAGCTCGTAGCGGCGCAGCGACGACAGCACGGTGTCTAGGAACGACTCGCTGAGCAGCTGCCGGTACGACACGTTGACCGCGATGCGCTCGAGCGGCAGGCCGGCGTTGCGCCACGCGCGCAGTTGGCGGCACGCCTCGTCGATGACCCAGGCGCCGATCGCGACGATGTCGCCCGAACTCTCGGCGTGCTGCACGAAGGCGAGCGGATGCAGCTCGCCGCGTTGCGGGTGGTCCCAGCGCAGGAGCGCCTCGATCGCCACGACGCGGCCGCTCGCCAGCTCGACCTGCGGCTGGTAGACCAGGCGCAGCTCGCGATTGGCGAGCGCGTGGTGCAGCTGGCTCTCGATCGCGACGCTGTTCTCCAGCCGCCGCGCGATCGAGTGCGAGAACGCCTGCCACGTGCTGCGGCCGCGGTGCTTGGCTTCGCTCATCGCCGCGTCGGCGTGGTGCAGCAACTGCTGCACGGTCGTACCGCCTTCGGGGAAGCGTGCGATGCCGACCGACGCGGTGATGACGAACTCCTCACCACCGTATTCGAACGGGCGGCGGAAGCGCGCATTGATCGTTTCGGCGATTTCGCCCGGTTCGGCTTCGCGCACCGAACGCGGCAGCACGACGAGGAATTCGTCGCCCGCGAAACGACCGCAGCGGGCGCTTTCCGGCAGGCAGTCCTGCAGGCGGCGGGCGGCGCTGGCCAACAGCCGATCGCCGGCGGCGGCGCCGAGGATGTCGTTGATCACCTTGAAGCGATCGAGGTCGACGTACAGCAGCACCGGCCCGATGCGATCGCGCGTCGCCAGGATCTGGCGGTTGAGCTCTTCCAGGATGTTTTCGCGATTGGGCAGCCCCGTCACCGGATCGGTGACGGCCTTGCGGCGCAGCTCGCGTTCGAGCAACTTGCGCGCGGTGATGTCGTGGCACATTCCGGTGACGCTGTAGATCGTGTCGCCGCGCCGCACCGGACGCGATTCGACGCTGATCCAGCGCCGCCGCCCGAGCGCCGTGATGATCTCGTATTCGTACGGACCGGTGGCACCCTTGCGGATGTCGCCGAGGTCGAGATGCGCGCGCTCGCGGCTGCGCGGCTCGAACAGCGCCAACGCGCGGTCGAGCGTGATCGGCACGTCGCCGCACAGGTCGAACAGCCGATACATCTCCTGCGTCCAGAGCAGTTCGTCGGAAGCCAGGATCAATTCGTAGCCGCCGATGTGGCCGATCGCCTGGGTGTGTTCGAGCAGGTCGCGCGTGCGCTTGAGCTCGGTCACGTCGGTGAACGTCGAGACGACCTGGTAGGGCTGGTCGTCGTCGCCGCGGAACAGCGGCACCGCCGTTGCCGCGAGCCACAGCGGGTGGCTGAGGTGCGGCAGCCAGAAGCAGATCAGTTCCGATTCGATCGCCTGCCCCGAGCGCAGCGCGCGCATCGACGGCAGGTCGCGCTGGGCGATCGCGTCGCCCGACGCGTCGAAGTAGCGCCAGTCGGGAAACCCTTCGCGCTCCAGGTGTCCCATCTGGCTTTCGCTGACTTCGAACATGCGATACGCGGCCGGATTGCCGTACACGATGCGTCCGCCGGCGTCGCGCACGACGACGCCCTTGTCCATCGAATGCAGCATGATGCGGTAGCGCTGCTCGGCGTCGCGCAGCGCGTTCGCGGTGCGCTGCCAGTGGCCGATGCCGCGCGCGACGTTGAGCACGCGCTGCTCGCCGCCGTCGAGATACACGTTGGAATGGACCTCGACCGGAAAGTCGCGGCCGTCGCCGCGGCGGATCGTCGTTTCGATCGTGAAGGTCTTGTCCGACTGGCACGATTCGATCAGGTGCCGGGCGTGGCCGGGCGGCAGCGTCGGGCTGAGGTCGTGCAGGTTCAGCGTCAGCAATGCGCTGCGCGAGTGGCCGTAGAGCCGGCAGGCGGCCGCGTTGGCGTCGAGCACGTCGCCGTGCTCGTCGTGCAAGGTGACCGCGTCGGGAATCGCCTCCATGAAAGCGCGGTGGCGTGTCGCGAGCACCAGCGCGGCGTTCTCCTGGCCGCGCAGCGTATCGACGGCCTCGGCGAGCGTCTTGCGCGCCGCTGCCGTGGTGCCTGGCCGCGCGGCCAGTTCCAGCAGCACGTCGATGACCGATTGCGTCGAGTCGCGCCCGCCGCGGAGGCTGTCGATCAAGTCGGCAAGCTCAGCGTCGTCTGGCGATATCGCGTTCTGCTGCATCGCGTCGTTCCCGATCCTGCGCGACCTTCGTTTGGACCCAGACCTTAGCATCCAAGTAAACGCACGAGCGTGAAGACGGTGTGCAAATGGGCGGTTTTCCGGCCCTCGAATCGGAGGAATGCTTTTTACATGCTCGCGCGGGCGACCCGGCTGGACGTTTCGCGACCGAGCTGCGCGCTCAGCCACAGGCCGGTTGCGATCAGCGCGGGGAGGTCGATGCCGGTCGCGATGCCGAGGCCGTCGAGCATGTAGACGACATCCTCGCTGGCGACGTTGCCGGTCGCGCCCTTCGCATAGGGACAGCCGCCGGTGCCGGACACCGAGCTGTCGACGACCGCGACGCCTTCTTCCAGGCAGGCGAGGATGTTCGCCAGCGCCTGACCGCGCGTGTCGTGGAAATGCACGGCGAGTGCCGCGATCGGCACCGCCGTCGCCACGGCGTGCAGCATCGCCCGCGCCTTCGCCGGCGTGCCGATGCCGATGGTGTCGCCGAGCGAGATCTCGTAGCAGCCGAGCGCGTGCAGGCGTTCGGCGACGCGCACGACGTCGGCGGTCGGCACATCGCCCTGGTACGGACAGCCGAGCACGGTCGACACGTAGCCGCGCACCTTGACGCCGTCGGCGCGCGCGCGTTCGAGCACCGGGACGAAGCGCTCGATCGATTCGTCGATCGAGGCGTTGATGTTCTTGCGGTTGAATGCCTCCGACGCCGCCGTGAACACGGCGATCTCGTTCGCGCCGACGTCGCGCGCGCGCTCGTAGCCCTGCAGGTTCGGCACCAGCACCGGATAGGCGACGCCGGGCTTCTTCTGGATCGCCGCGTACACCTCGGCCGCGTCGGCGAGCTGCGGCACCCATTTCGGGCTGACGAAGCTGGTCGCTTCGATCGTCCTGAGACCGGTCGCCGACAGGCGGTCGATCAGCTCGATCTTGGTCGCGGTCGGGATGATCGTCTTTTCGTTCTGCAAGCCGTCGCGCGCGCCGACCTCGACGATACGGACCGCACTCGGCGTGCTCACGCCGCCACCGCGTCGGCCAGCTTGACCAGGATGGCGTCGGCGTCGACGAAATCGCCGGCTGCCGCCTGCACGGTCTCGACGCGTCCGCCACGCGGCGCACGCAGGGTCAGCTCCATTTTCATCGCTTCCATCACCAGCAGCTCCTGGCCTTCGACGACGACGTCGCCCGGCTTCGCCTTGACGACGACGATGCGTCCGGGCATCGGCGCCGTCACGCGATCGCCGCTCGCGCCGCCTTGGACGGCGTATTCGAACGCGGGTGCGTGCGCATACACCTGGCGGCGCTCGCCGTCGTGCACGTTCACGCGCCCGTCGTCGACGCTGACGCGCCAGCGCCGCGTAACGCCGTCGGCGTTCGCGCTGAGCGTGCCGTCGCGCAACGACGCGTTCGTCACGTTGCGTTTCGAGCCGCCGCTTTCAAGCAGGTAGACGCCGTTGTCGCCGTGCGCGGCGACCTCGACGCGCTCGCCGCGATCGACCAGCGCGACGATGCGCTTGCCCGGATGGCCGAGACGCCAGCCGTCCGCACGCGCCCACGGCGAATGCGGATCGCCCGATGCGCGCACGCGCTCCGGCACGTCGGCCTCCTCGTGCAGCAGCCAGGCGGTCGCGGCGGCGAACAGCGCTTCGGATCGGTCGCCGCCGTCCCCGCTCCCAGGGCTCGAGGCTGCGGGCACGAATTGCTCGAGGTGACGGTCGAGATAGCCGGTGTCGATGCGTCCTTCGATCACGGCGGGATGACGCACCAGGCGTTCGAGGAAATCGACATTGGATTTGGGCCCGACCACGTCGCAGGCCGCCAGCGCCTCGCGCATGCGCACGAGCGCGGCGGCGCGGTCGCGGTCCCACACGATGAGCTTGGCGATCATCGGGTCGTAGAAGATCGTCACCGTATCGCCTTCGATCACGCCCGAGTCGATGCGCACGTGCGGCGACGGCATCGGCAGGCGCAGGCGTTCGAGCTTGCCCGAACCCGGCAGGAAGCCCTGTTCGGGATCCTCGGCGTACAGGCGCAGCTCGATCGCATGGCCGTTCGCGGGTATCGACTTGTTGCGGATCAGCGAGCCCGGCAGTTCCTCGCCGGCGGCGACGCGCAGCTGCAGCTCGACCAGGTCGAGACCGAGCACCATTTCCGTGACCGGATGCTCGACCTGCAGACGCGTATTGATCTCCATGAAGTAGAAATCGCCGGACGGACCGACGATGAATTCGACCGTGCCCGCGTTGACGTAGTCGAGCGCGCGCGCGGCGGCGACCGCGGCTTCGCCCATCTGCGCGCGCAGCGCCGGCGTGACGAACGGCGAGGGCGTTTCCTCCAGCACCTTCTGGTAGCGCCGCTGCGCCGAACACTCGCGCTCGTTCAGATGCACGATGTTGCCGTGCGTGTCGCCGAACACCTGGAATTCGATGTGGCGCGGCTGTTCGATGTAGCGCTCGAGCAGGACGCGTTCGCGGCCGAACGCATTCTTCGCTTCGCGCTGGCAGCTTTCCAGGTTCGCGGCGAATTCGCCGGCCGAGCGCACGATGCGCATGCCCTTGCCGCCGCCGCCGTAGGCGGCCTTGATCATCAGCGGGAAACCGACGCGTTCGGCTTCGCGCGCGAGCAGGGCGGGGTCCTGGTCTTCGCCGGTGTAGCCCGGCACGACCGGCACGCCGCGCGAGGCCATCAGCTCCTTCGCGCCGGCCTTCGAGCCCATGCGCCGCATCGAATGGGCCGAGGGCCCGATGAAGACCAGGCCGGCGCGTTCGACCGCTTCGGCGAAGTCGGCGTTCTCGGAGAGGAATCCGTAGCCGGGATGGATCGCCTCGGCGCCGCTGCGCAGCGCGGCCTCGATGATTGCATCGCCGCGCAGGTACGAATCGGCCGGGCGCGGCCCGCCGATCGGATACGCGGCGTCGGCCTGGCGCACGTGCTGCGCGCCGGCATCGGCGGTCGAGTACACGGCGACGGTCTGTATGCCCAGCTGTCTGCACGTGCGCATGACGCGACAGGCGATCTCGCCGCGGTTGGCGATGAGGATGCGTTTGAACATGCGGGGCTCTCGGTCAGGCAGGGGTGTGGCAGACGGCTTCGATATTGTGGCCGTCCGGATCGAGCACGAAGGCGCCGTAGTAGTTCTCGTGGTAGTGCGGGCGCAGGCCCGGCGCGCCGTTGTCGCGTCCGCCGGCCGCGAGTGCGGCGCGGTGGAACGCATCGACGTCGGCGCGGCGCGCCGCGACGAAGGCGACGTGCGTGCGGCCCTTGGCGTCGTCGCGGGCGATCCAGAAGTAAGGCTTGCCCTGCGCGCCGAAGCCGCCGGCATAGTCGCTGCCGGTCTGCTCGGGCGTGACCTCCATGACGAGGGCGATGCCCAGCGGCGCCAGCGCGCGTTCATAGAACGACTTGCTGGTCGCGTAATCGGAAACCGGAATGCCGATGTGATCGAGCACGGCGCTACTCCAACGCGGGTGAGGGGGCTGGCCGGTTACGGTAGCATGGCCGGCTCACGTCCCGGAGCATTCGGCGAATGGCGGATTTTAACCCGTCGGCACCTCATTCCGGCGCGGCCGACGAGGGCATCCGGCGTGCTGGCGACTATCTGCGCGAGCGCGCCTCTCTCGGTGCCGTCGCCGCGCGTCAGCGCCTGCTGCAGACGCTCGTTGGAGCGCCGGCTGCGCTGTGGCTCGAGTGCGGACGCTCGCTCGCGCTGCGCGGCGATGCCGATGCCGCCGCTGCCGTGTTCGCGGCGGCACTCGCCGAGCATTCCGACGACGTCGACGTGAGCCTGGCGATGGCGGGCATGCACTGGCAGCGCAAGCAGCCCGCCGCCGCCGAAGCGATTCTCGAGCCTCTGGTCGATCGCCATCCGACGTTGGCCGCCGCCGTCTTCCTGCTGGCGCGCCTGCGCAAGGAGCAAGGCCGCACGCAGGCGGTGGAGACGGTCCTCGGCGAACTATTCCGCCGCGCGCCGCAGAACATCGCGTTGACGATCCAGGCGATCGAGCTGCTCGACGACTGCGGGCGCAAGCGCGCCGCGGCCGAGCTGTGCGAGAACGCGATCGCGGCGGGCTCGCGCGATCCGCGCCTGCATGCCTATGCCGGCATGCTGCACGTGCAGCTCGGCGATTTCGCGCTGGCGCGCGAGCGCTACCTGTTCGCGCTCGAACACAGCGCGCAGGCGGTCGACTGGGAAGCGGCGAACGCGCTGGCAAGCCTGCAGCGCTATCGCGATGCGCAGCATGCGGATTTCGGCCTCTTTCGCGGTCTGCTCGAACGCACGGATCTGGGCGATCGCGCGCGCGCATCGGTGTTGTTCGCGCTCGGCAAGGCGCATGACGACATCGGCGACGTCGCGAACGCCGCACAGTGCTTTCGGCACGCCAACGTCCTCATCGCCGCGGCGACGCCGTGGTCGCGCAAGCACTGGCGCCGCGCCGTCGAAGCGCGCCTCAGCGCCAAGGCGTTGCCACGCCGCCATCCGAGCGAGAATGAAAGCGTTCCGATCTTCATCGTCGGCGCGCCGCGATCGGGGACCACGCTCGCGGCCGAGCTGCTGTCGCGCTCGCCCGATGTCTGCAATCGCGGCGAGCTGGCCTGGCTGCCGTTCTTCGCACAGCAGGTCGCGCGCGCCGGGAAGGTCGATGCGGCGCTGCTCGACCAGGCCGCCGCGGCGTATCTGGCGCAATTGCGGCAGGACGACTCCGATGCGCGCTGGTTCATCGACAAGCAGCCGCTCAACTTCCAGCACCTGGATCTCATCGCCGCGCTGTTTCCGCAGGCGAAGATCATTCATTGCCGGCGCAGCAGCCGCGATACCGCGCTGTCGATCTGGATGCAGCATTTCGCCGGACCCGAAAACGCGTTCGCCTACGACTTCGCCAACATCGCCGCCGTGCTGAGCGATGCCTCGCGCCTCGTCGCGCACGCGCGCAAGGCAGGCATCGCGATCCACGAGTTGCGCTACGAAGCGCTCGTCGCAGTACCGGCGGAGCGCGTCGCCGCACTGGCGGTCGAGATCGGCATTCCGGCGTTCGACGCGACGGCGACGGAGCGGCCCGCCAGCATCATCAGCACGTCGAGTACCTGGCAGGCGCGCCAGCCGGTGTACACGCGCGCGATCGGCCGTTGGCGCGCGTATGCGGACCTGCTGCCGGAGCTGCAGCAGTTCCCGGACGACTGAACGAGGCTAGACCCAGTCCGGCGCGCGTTTGTCGAGGAAAGCGCCGAGACCATGCTGGCCTTCTTCGGAAACGCGCAGGCGTGCGATCAGCGCGGCGTTCTCGTTGTCGACGCGCTCGGCCGACTCCGGCGTCATGCCGCCGATGCGCAATGCGAGCTTTTTCGCCTCCGCCTGCGCGACCGGGCCGCCCTTGGCGAAGAAGTGCAGCGTGCGCGCGACCGCTTCGTCGAGCTCGGCCGGCGGCACGCTGTCGTGCAGCAGTCCGATGCGCGCCGCGGTCGCGGCGTCGAACACTTCGCCGCCGACGAACAGGCGGCGTGCCTGGCGCAGGCCGATCGCGGCAATCACGTACGGCGAAATCACGGCCGGCACGAGGCCGAGCTTGACTTCGCTGAGCGAGAATTTCGCGCCGTCGACGCCGATCGCGACGTCGCAGCACGCCACCAGGCCGACACCGCCGCCATAGGCCGAGCCGTTGACGCGCGCGACGGTCGGTTTCGACAGGAAGTTCAGCGTGCGCATCAGCAAGGCCAGCCGCAGCGAGTCGGCGCGGTTGTCCGCTTCGCTGGCCGCGGCCATGCCGCGCATCCAGTTGAGATCGGCGCCAGCCGAGAACGAGGCGCCAGCGCCGGTCAGCACGACGGCGCGCAGGGCAGGATCGGCGTCGCAGGCGGCGAGGGCGGCGGTCAGCTCGGCGATCAGCGCATCGTCGAACGCGTTGTGCACGTTCGGGCGGTTCAACGTGATCGTCGCCACGGTGCCGTTGACGCTGACGAGGACGGCTTCGCTGCTCATGCATTCTTCCTTGCGCTGCGGTGGCGGGATGATACCGGCGCCTTCGGCCAATTCGACGCACCCGTTGTTCATCGAAACGGTCTATAATGCGAACCATTCTTATTTGCGTGCAGTCCTAGCGTGCGGTTATCCGAGCTGAAGAAGGGTGCATCCGCCGTGGTCCGCGAAGTCGAAGATGCCCATGCCGCCGACCCGATCGCGCGCCGCTTGCGCGAACTCGGCTTCGTCAGCGGCGAACCGGTGCGCGTGGTCGCGAGCGGCCCGATCGGCGGCGATCCGCTGCTGGTGCAGATCGGCTATACGCGTTTCGCGCTGCGCCGCGCCGAGGCCGAGCGCGTGCTGCTGATGACGGAAGATGCCTCATGAATGCCATGGCCGCCACGCTGCGCATCGCCCTGGTCGGCAATCCGAACAGCGGCAAGACCGCGCTGTTCAACCGCCTCACCGGCAGCCAGCAGAAGGTTGCCAACTACGCCGGCGTCACCGTCGAGCGCAAGGAAGGCCGCTTCGTCGCGCCGTCCGGGCGCGTCATGCAGCTGCTCGACCTGCCGGGCGCCTACAGCCTGGATGCGGCGAGCCCGGACGAGGCGATCACGCGCGACATCTGCGAAGGCCGCTACCCGGGCGAGGCGGTGCCGGACCTGATCGTCTGCGTCGCCGACGCGACCAACCTGCGCCTGCACCTGCGCTTCGTGCTCGAAGTGAAGCGGCTCGGCCGTCCGCTGGTGCTGGCGCTCAACATGATGGACGCAGCGCGCAAGCGCGGCATCCGCATCGATGTCGGCGCGCTCGAAAAGGCACTCGGCATCCCGGTCGTCGAGACCGTCGCGGTACAGCGTGGCGGTGCCGCCGCGTTGATCGAACGGCTCGATGCGAGTGTCGCGCCGGGCCCGGCGAGCGTGTCCGCGCCGGTCGACAGCGGCGCCGCGGCGACCGAAGCGAACCTGCACGCGCAAGTGCGCAGCATGCTGGCCGCGGCGGTGACGATGCCGCGCGCGACCTCCGCGATCGACGATGCGGTCGACCGCGTCGTGCTGCACCCGGTCGGGGGCCTGGCAATCCTCGCGGTCGTCATGTTCCTGATCTTCCAGGCCGTGTTCACCTGGGCGTCGCCGGTGCAGGATGCGATCACCAATGGCGTGACCGACCTCGGCGTCTGGGTCGGCGGCCTGCTGCAGTCGATGCCGCTGCTGCACAGCCTGGTCACCGACGGACTGTTCGCCGGACTCGGCACCGTGCTCGCGTTCCTGCCGCAGATCCTGATCCTGTTCCTGTTCATCCTGATGCTCGAGGAATCGGGCTACCTGCCACGTGCCGCGTTCCTGCTCGACCGCATGATGTTCGCCGCCGGCCTGACCGGCCGTTCGTTCATTCCGCTGCTGTCGAGTTTCGCCTGCGCGATTCCCGGGATCATGGCCACGCGCAGCATCCAGGATCCACGCGATCGCCTGACCACGATCCTGGTCGCGCCGCTGATGACCTGTTCGGCGCGGCTGCCGGTCTACACCTTGCTGATCGCCGCGTTCATTCCGCGCCGCACCGTGCTCGGCCTGTTCAACCTGCAGGGCGTGGTGCTGTTCGTGCTGTATTTCGCCGGCGTCGTCAGCGCGCTGGCGGTCGCCTGGGTGATCAAGCGGATGCGCAGCGACAAGAGCGAGCATGCGCTGCTGATGGAACTGCCGTCGTACCGCCTGCCCAATCCGCGCGACGTCGCGATCGGCTTGTGGGAGCGCGCGAAGATTTTCCTGCGCCGCGTCACCGGCATCATTCTTTCGCTGACCGTGCTGCTGTGGTTCCTGTCGAGTTTTCCGGCGCCGCCCGAAGGCGCCACGCAGCCGGCGATCGACTACAGCTTCGCCGGCGTGATCGGCCATTGGATGACGCACGTGTTCGCGCCGATCGGCTTCAACTGGCAGATCTGCGTCGCGCTGATACCGGGCCTGGCCGCGCGCGAAGTCGCGGTCGCTTCGCTGGCGACGGTCTACGCGATGTCCGCCGCCGACGACGCGGCGACGGCGCAGCTCGGCGCGACGATCGCCTCGCAGTGGTCGCTCGCGACGGCGCTGTCGCTGCTGGCGTGGTACGTGTTCGCGCCGCAGTGCATGTCGACCTTGGCGGTGATCCGGCGCGAGACCAATTCCTGGCGTAACGTGTGGATCAGCGCCGGCTATCTGTTCGGCTTGGCCTACCTTGCCTCGCTGCTGACCTATCAGATCGCGAGCGCGCTGACGTGAGTTCGCCGATGCTCGTGCAGACCTTGGTGATCTCGCTCGCCGTCACCTGGGCTTCCTGGTTCGCGGCCAAGCGCTTCCTGCCGGTCACGAGCCGGCGCGTGCAGGCGCGCGTACTGGCGAGCTTCGACCGCTCGTCGTCGCCGAACTGGCTACGCGACTTCGCGCGCCGCACGCAGCCGCACAGTACGAGCGGCGGCAGCTGCGGTGACGGCTGTTCGGCCTGCGGCGGTTGCGCCGCCGCCGCGGCGAAGCCTGCGGTCGAAGCGCAGCCGCTGGTGTTTCGCCCGCGTTCGAAATCCTGAAACGATTCCTGCATCGGCCGCGCGCACGCGAGGCCATCCAATTCCCGTGCGCTCGCCTTACACTTGTGCGATGGACACTTATACCTTGCATCGCGGCACTGCGCCGCTGCTGATCAGCCTGCCGCACGACGGCACCGCGCTGTCCGAAGAGCTCGCCGCACGCATGACGCCGTCGGCGCGCCGCGTGCCCGATACCGACTGGCACGTCTCGCGACTGTACGCGTTCGCGCGCGAACTCGGCGCATCGATGATCGTGCCGGCGTATTCGCGCTACGTCGTCGATCTCAATCGGCCGACCGACAACGCCTCGCTGTATCCGGGCCAGAACACCACGGGGCTTTGCCCGATCGTGCAGTTCACGGGCGAGCCGGTCTACCAGGCCGGCGAGGAGCCGCAGGCCGGCGAGATCGCACGGCGGATCGAGCGATTCTGGCAGCCGTACCATCGCGCCCTCGCCGACGAGATCGAACGCCTGCGTGCGCAGCACGGCCGTCTGGTGGTGTGGGAAGGGCATTCGATCCGCAGCGTCGTGCCGTTCCTGTTCGAAGGCCGCTTGCCGGATTTCAATATCGGCACGGCGGCCGGCGCGAGCTGCTCGCCGGCGTTGCAGGCGCGGATCGAGACGATCCTCCAGTCACAGAAGCAGTTCACGCATGTCGTCAACGGCCGCTTCAAGGGCGGCTACATCACGCGCCACTACGGCCAGCCGCAGCGTGGCGTCGAGGCCGTGCAGCTCGAACTCGCGCAGCTCAACTACATGGACGAGGACAGCTTCGAGTACGCGCCGGCCGCCGCGCAGAAGACGCAAGGATTGATTCGCTCGCTGCTCGAAGCGGCGCTGGCGTGAGCGACGCCGCGACCGCGCCGGCATTCGACGAATCCGCCGGTCGCCGCAACCACGCGGTCGGCATCGGCCTCGCTGCGTTCGGCGCGATCGCCTTCTCCGGCAAGGCGATCATCATCAAGCTCGCCTACCGCTACGGCGTCGATGCGGTGATCTTGCTGGCGCTGCGCATGCTGGTCGCGCTGCCGTTCTTTCTGCTGATGGCCGCGTGGGCACGTCGCCGCAACCGCGTGCGCCTCGTGCGCGCCGACGCGCTGCGTATCGTCGCGCTCGGTTTTTTCGGCTACTACCTGGCCAGCTTTCTCGATTTCGCCGGGCTCGCCTACATCACCGCGACGCTGGAGCGGCTGATCCTGTACCTGACGCCTACGCTGGTGCTGGCGATCGGCTTCGTGGCGTATCGGCGCGCGGTGTCGCGCCGGCAGGTGCTCGCGCTGGTCGTGAGCTACGCCGGCGTGCTGCTCGCGTTCGCGCACGACCGCGCCCTCGGCGGCAGCAACGTCGCGCTCGGCGGCGCGCTCGTGCTCGGCAGCGCGCTCAGTTATGCGACCTACCTCGTCGGCAGCGGCCAGCTCGTCGCCCGCGTCGGCGCCGTGCGCCTCACTGCGTATGCGAGCAGTGTCGCCTGCGCGCTGTGCCTCGTGCAGTTCGCGCTGCTGCGGCCGTGGTCGGCGCTGCAGCTGCCCGCACCGGTGTGGTGGCTGTCGCTGCTCAACGGCAGCCTGTGCACGGTGGTGCCGGTGCTCGCCGTGATGCTGGCGATCGACCGTATCGGTTCGGGACTGGCCGCGCAGGTCGGCATGCTCGGACCCGTCTCGACGATCGTGCTGAGCCTGCTCGTGCTCGGCGAGCCGATGGGGCCGTGGCAGATGGCCGGCACGGTGCTCGTGATGGGCGGCGTATTCGTCCTGGTGCGCAAGTCGCCGGCCTAGAGCCTGCTTGCGGCCCAGGCGGGCGCTGCGCACGATGCGGCATGCATCGGATCCTCGTCGAGGTTCACGATTCACCGCTCGGTCGTTGGACGCGCGCGCTTTGCTTCCTTGCGCCGCCGCTCGACCGCCACGTCGCCATGCTCTGGTACGTGGCCGGCACCGCCGACTATGCGCGCGACCGGCGCCTGCCGAATGGTCAGGCGCATCTGCTGTTCAATCTCGCTTCGCCGCCGTCGCTGCTGTCGCGTGACGGCACCGAACGCGACCGCGAATTCCCGACGAGCTGGCCGGCCAGCAATCCGGATACCTGGAGACGGCATCGAGCGGTCACGTCGCGCTCGCCGGCGTGCAGTTCCGCAGCACCGGAGCCTATGCGCTGGTGCGCGTCGCGCAACACGAACTGGCCGATCGCGTGATCGAGCTGGCCGACCTGCTCGGGGACGGCGTGCACGCGTTGCGCCAGCGATTGCTCGAAGCGGCAGCGCCCGATGCCTGCTTCGGTGTGCTCGAGCGATGGCTGCTCGGTTTGCACGAGCGCGGGCGCGAGCCTCATCCCGGCGTCGTCGAAGCGCAGCGCTGCCTGCTGCGGCACACCGGCGCCGCATCGATCGATCGGATCGGGCGTCACGTCGGCTGGAGTTCGGGACATCTGATGCGCAGTTTTCGGGGGCAAGTCGGCCTGAGCCCGAAGAGCTACGCGGGCATCGTTCGTTTCAACCATGCGCTCCAGCTCGCGCGAAACGCGCGGCGATCCTGGACCGACATCGCCGCCGCTGCCGGCTACTACGATCACTCGCACCTCGTGCGCGATTTCCGGCGTTATGCGGGCGAGGCGCCGACGACGTTGATCGACCGAACGACGCCGGATGCCGACAGCGTCGTCCTCGCGTAGCGGCAAGGTCGGATTTGTCCAAGTCATGGCGCGGCGAAAGCACCAGTCTGCATCTGCCCAGGAACGGAGGATTCCCATGCTGACCCTGCTTCTTTCGATCTCGGTTGCGACGGTCGCCGCTGCGCCGGTTTCACCAGGACCTTTGCAGCCGCTCGCTTTTCTGGCGGGCTCCTGCTGGGCCGGCGACTTTCCGAACGGCGCCGGCGTCGACACGCACTGCTTCGAGTGGGTCTACGACCGCAAATTCGTGCGCGACCGGCACGTGATGCGCGGAAAGAAACCCGACTACAGCGGCGAAATGATCTACGCGTGGATGCCGGAGCAGAAACAGATCGCGTTCTGGTACTGGAGTAGCGACGGCGACGTCGAGCAGGGCGTCGTGCAAGCGGTCGCGGACGGACTCGACTTTCCCGAACACCACCTCACCGCGCCGAAGGAAATGACGAGGCGCGCACGCTGGCGGCGCCTCGATGCCGACCGCTACGAGGCCATCGAGGAGCAAAGGGACGGCGACCAGTGGAAGACGATGTGGAAAGTCGAGTACCGGCGCCAGGCGGCGCCCAAGCCCTGACTGCCGCGGGTTCGCGCGATCGTCGCCGGCCGCAGCGCTTCTACGCGGAGCGCTTTTCGAGAGCCGGCAGGAACCACGCCAGCAGTCCGATCGCCGGCAGGTACGCGCACAGGCCGTAGACCGTCTCGATGCCGACATGGTCGGCCAGCTCGCCGAGCACGGCGGCGCCGAGGCCGCCCATGCCGAACGCGAAACCGAAGAACAGGCCCGCGATGACGCCCGTGCGGCCGGGGACCAGTTCCTGCGCGTAGACGATGATCGCGGAGAACGCGGAAGCAAGCACGAGGCCGATCACCACGGTCAGCGCGGTCGTCCAGAACAGGTTCGCATGCGGCAGCAGCAGGGTGAACGGCAGCACGCCGAGGATGGAGCCCCAGATCACGTACTTGCGGCCGACGCGATCGCCGATCGGGCCGCCCGCGACGGTACCGACCGCCACGGCGCCGAGGAAGACGAACAGGTGGATCTGCGCGCTCTGCGCGGTCAGCGCGAACTTCTGCATCAGATAGAAGGTGTAGTAGCTCGACAGGCTCGCCAGATAGAAATACTTGGAAAAGATCAGCGCGCCGAGGATCGCCATCGTGACGACGATCGTGCGCCGCGGCAGTGCGCTGCCGTCGTTCATGACGGCGGCGCGCGGCTTGCGCTGCAGCGGGATCTGCTGCCGGTACCAGCCACCGATGCGGCCGAGCAGGACGATCGCGGTCAGCGCGGCGATCGCGAACCAGGCGACGCTGCCCTGGCCGCGCGGCATCACGACGAATGCGGCGAGCAGCGGCCCGATGGCTGAACCCACGTTGCCGCCGACCTGGAACAGCGATTGCGCCAGCCCATGGCGTCCGCCCGAGGCCATGCGCGCGACGCGCGAAGACTCCGGATGGAACACCGACGAGCCCGAGCCGACCAGCGCGGCGGCGAACAGCAGCATCGGGAAGCTCGACGCTTGCGACAGCAGGATCAGGCCGGACAGCGTGAAGCCCATGCCGACGGCGAGCGAGTACGGCATCGGGCGCTTGTCCGTGTAGATACCCACGAACGGTTGCAGCAGCGAAGCGGTGATCTGGAACGTCAGCGTGATCAGTCCGATCTGGCCGAAGTCGAGCTTGAACGAGTCCTTCAGCAACGGATAGATCGCCGGCAGCAGCGACTGGATCATGTCGTTGAGCAGGTGGCAGACGCTCAGCATCGCCAGGATCGGGAAGGCCGTACGCGCGGCGTCTTCGGCGGCGAGGCGCCCGGCGCCAGGCGATCGCGGCAGGGCAGGGGCGGGAGCGGACGCGGTGGCGAGCGTCGAATCGGTGGCAAGCGGGTTGGCGGCGTTCATGGCGCGCAGTAGACACCGCTTGCGCCGTGCCCGCATTATAGGTTAGGTCAACTATCTTCGAGATCGGGCCAATGCGCAATGTCCATGCGACCAAGGCCGACACGCTGCCGGGCAGCATCGTCGCGACCGCGAACGAATATCCGACCGGCCACCGCGTACCGCGCCATCGGCATCGCCGCAGCCAGTTGCTGTATGCCTCGACCGGCATCATGGTCGTCGGCACCGAGGCCGGGAGCTGGATCGTGCCGCCTGAGCGCGCCGTGTGGATTCCGGCCGGCATCGCGCATGAAGTGCATGCGCTGGTGCACGTCAGCACGCGCAGTATCTACGTCGATCCCGGCCTCGGCAGTGCGTTGCCGGCCGATTGCCGCGTCATCGCGATCTCGCCGCTCGTGCGCGAACTGCTGCTCGAAACCGCCGACCTGCCGCTCGATGCCGGCCGCGGGTCGCGCACCGATTTGATCTTCTCGCTGATCGTGCACGAGATCGAACGCGCGCCGGTGTTGCCCTTGGATATTCCGTTTCCGGCGGATGCGCGGCTGGCCAAGCGTTGCCGCGCGTACCTGGAACATCCCTCGCCGCATGAGACGATCGACGACTGGTGCCGCGACCTCGCGATGAGCCGGCGCACGTTCACGCGCCGCTTCCGCGCCGAGACGGGGGTCAGCTTCACCAATTGGTGCCGCCAGGCTGCGATTTTCGCCGCGCTGCCGCGCCTGGCGGCCGGCGAGGCGATCACGCCGCTGGCCTTCGATCTCGGCTACGAGAGCGCGTCGGCGTTCGCGACGATGTTCAAGCGCGTGGTCGGGGTGCCGCCGAGCCGGTACCTGGCGGCGGCGTGACTCCGGAATCGATGCTTGTACCGATTCGCGGCGTTCAGGCGATCAGGGACATCCCGGCGTGTTTGGCTGCTGCGCGATCGAATGTCAGGGTGCGCTGGCATCCGCCGGCCGTCGTGCAGCGCTCGATCAGGCAGTCGGCAAAGTCGCCGCGGCCGTCGCGAAAGGCGCGCAGCGCCTGCCAGATCTGCTCCGCGCGCTCGACGAGCAGTTCCTTGGTACGCAGCAAGGCTTCCAGCGCAGTGGCGATCTGCGTGCGATCGAGCGCATAGCAGGCGTCGAGCACCCAGACGAGTTCGACGATCGAAACGAGCGTCACGAACGCCGGCTCGTCGGCCGTCAAGGCTTCGATGACGTGCGCGGCGCGGGCGGCCTGCGCGGCATCGTCCTGCATGATGTAGCGGACGAGGACGTTGGTATCGAGTCCGATCACCGAGCCGAAGCGCCGCGCTTGGCGATGGCGGCATTCATCTGCTCGATTGAAACCGGCTTGGCAGGCTTGGCGAACAGCCCCTTCAATGCGAGCACCGATCCGGTAGCGGCAATGAATTCGTAGCGGCCGGGTGCGACCTCGACAAATTCCACCCGGTCGCCGGCACGGACATGCAGCGCCTCGCGTACGGCGGCCGGGATCGTGATCTGGCCCTTGCTGGTCAGGGTGGCAGTGGTCATCGGGTCTCCTTACTTTGATGTAAGGATAGCACTGGCGCGGCATAGCCGCCACGCTTGGCCGGCGCGGGGCGCGAAACTCACACCTCCAGCGACGCCAGATCCCCCTTCGTCTCCAGCCATTCCTTGCGATCGGAAGCGCGCTTCTTCGACAGCAGCATGTCCATCAACTTGCGCGTGCCGTCGTCGCCGTCCTCGGGGTTGCCGACGGTCAGCTGCACGAGGCGGCGCGTGTCCGGGTGGATCGTCGATTCGCGCAGCTGCGACGGGTTCATCTCGCCCAGGCCCTTGAAGCGCGTGACCGTGACGGCGCCCTTGATCTTCTCGCGCTCGATCTTCTCCAGCATCGCGTCGCGCTCGGCTTCGTCGAGGCAGTAGAACACCTGCTTGCCGACGTCGACGCGGAACAGCGGCGGCATCGCGACGAACGCATGGCCTTCGCGCACGAGCTTGGGGAAATGCTTCAAGAAGAGTGCCGTCAGCAGCGTCGCGATGTGCAGTCCGTCGGAGTCCGCGTCGGCCAGGATCACGACCTTGCCGTAGCGCAGGCCCGAGATGTCGTCCTTGCCCGGATCGCAGCCGATCGCGATCGCCAGGTTGTGCACTTCCTCCGAGGCGAGCACCGAGCCGGATTCGACTTCCCAGGTGTTCAGGATCTTGCCGCGCAACGGCAGGATCGCCTGGAAGTCCTTGTCGCGCGCCTGCTTGGCGCTGCCGCCGGCCGAGTCGCCCTCGACGAGGAACAGCTCGGTGCGCGACAGGTCGCTCGATGCGCAATCGGCGAGCTTGCCGGGCAGGGCTGGGCCTTGCGTGATCTTCTTGCGCACGATCTGCTTCTCGGCCTTCAGTCGCAGCGTCGCGCGCTCGATCGCGAGCTGCGCGATCTTTTCGCCGATCTCGACGTGCTGGTTGAGATACAGCGAGAAGCCGTCGTGCACCGCGTTCTCGACGAAGCCGGCGGCGTCGCGCGAGGACAGCCGCTCCTTGGTCTGGCCGGAGAACTGCGGGTCGCTCATCTTCAGCGACAGCACGAAACTCAAGCGGTCCCAGACGTCTTCCGGTGCCAGCTTGATGCCGCGCGGCAGCAGGTTGCGGAATTCGCAGAACTCGCGCAGCGCGTTGGTGAGGCCGGAGCGCAGGCCGTTGACGTGCGTGCCGCCTTGCGCGGTCGGAATCAGGTTGACGTAGCTTTCCTGGGTCAGCTCGCCTTCGACCAGCCACGCCACGGCGAATTCGACGGCGCCGTTGTCGCGCTGGTGGTGGCCTACGTAGAGGTCCGCCGGCAGGCGTTCGGCGTCGCCGAGCATCGAGCGCAGGTAGTCGCGCAAGCCGTCCTCGTAATACCACTCGATCTTCTCGCCGCTGGCCTCGTCGGTCAGGCGCACGGTCAGGCCGGCGCACAGCACGGCCTTGGCGCGCAGCACGTGCTTCAGGCGCGACAGCAGGATCTTCGGAGTATCGAAATATTTCGGGTCGGGCCAGAAGCGCAGCGTCGTGCCGGTCTGCTTCTTCGGCACGGTGCCGACCACGCTGAGATTGCTCGCGCGGTCGCCGTCTTTGAAATTCATGCGGTAGATCTGGCCGTCGCGGCGGATCGTGACTTCCACGCGCTGCGACAGAGCGTTCACGACCGACACGCCGACGCCATGCAGGCCGCCGGAGAACTGGTAGTTGCGGTTGGAGAATTTGCCGCCCGCGTGCAGGCGCGTCAGGATCAGCTCGACGCCGGGGATGCCTTCCTCGGGATGGATGTCGACCGGCATGCCGCGGCCGTCGTCGCTGACTTCGACCGAACCGTCCGCGTGCACGGTGACTTCGATCGTCTTCGCGTGCCCGGCGAGCGCCTCGTCGACCGAGTTGTCGATGACTTCCTGCGCGAGATGATTCGGACGCGAGGTATCCGTGTACATGCCGGGCCGGCGCTTGACCGGATCCAGGCCGGAAAGGACTTCGATGTCGGCGGCGTTGTAGCGACTGCTCATGCGAACGATGTTTCCTTGAGGGCGGCGTAGCGGTATCGAGCCATTATAGGGGTTCGGCATGGCCGATCGTTTTCGCCGCAGTGACGCCTCAGGCCATTCCCGCCGCCTCCCTTCGCGTACTGCCGGCGGCGAATCTGCATGCATGTCGCGATCAAATATGACGATTGCGAACGTACGAGGTTTGGCGTATTTTTCCTCGCGCACATTCCTTGACGAGGAAAAGCCATGCGTTCGCTCCATCTGCGCCTCTCGCTGTTCGCCGCCGCAGCGGCGGGATCGATCACCACGGTCACCGCCTTCGCACTCGACCCGATGCTGATGAACAGCTCCGCCTCCCACGTCCAATCGATGCTCGATCCGGCCAATAGCGCCAAGCCGGGCGAGGCATTCTTCGCGCAGGGCGTGCAGGCGGTCCGCCAGAACGACTACCGCTACGCCGCCGACCGCTACGAGGTCGCTGCCTCGTGGGGCTACAAGCCGGCGCAGTACAACCTCGGCATCATCTATTTCAACGGCGAGGGCGGCGTGCCGGTCGACCGGCCGCTGGCGATGGCCTGGTTCGCGCTCGCGGCCGAACGCGGCGACAAGAAATTCGTCGACGCGCGCGAGCTCGCGTACGCGGAATTGAGCGCGGACGAATTCGCGCGCGCGAACGTGTTGTGGCGCGATCTGAAGAAGACCTATGCCGACGACGTGGCGCTCGATCGCGCCAAGCAGCGCTGGGTCGAGGTGCGCAATTCGGCCACCGGATCTCACCTGGGCGCCGTCGTCGGCGAGATGGTCCTCGGATCGAGGAACATGAGCAACGCGAACGTCTTCAAGGACAGCGCGACGCACAGCCCGGTCCCCGCGGCGAACTCGGTGACCAATACGCCCGCCGGCGTGACCGGTCCCGGCGCCGTGGACGCTTCGATCGCCTACCGCCAGCTGCGAGCGACCGACAACCCGTACGATCCGCGCTTCGACCCGGCCCACGGCGCGGTGACGGTTCGTGACCCGGTTCCGGCCGGCGATGCGCCGGCACAGCAGCCTGTCGATCCGGGCGCCAAGCACGATCGCTACTACTAGCGCCATCGGTACCGCGCCCGGGTGAGCGGCGCGGGAGCGCACGAAACCCGGGATCGTGTCGTGCGAGGGGCGGTCCACGATCGCAGCCGGCTGCCGGCCGGCTGCGGCTCGCTTCGCGCCATGCCGAGCCCGTAGACTCGCGGCATGACCACCGAGGCCGCCGCCGTCCACGCGCCTTCCCGCGCCTTGCTCTGGCTGGTCGCCGTCGGCGTCTTCATGCAGATGCTCGACTCGACCATCGTCAACACGGCGCTGCCGTCGATGGCCGCCGGCCTGCACGAAAGCCCGCTGCGCATGCAGTCGGTCGTTATCGCGTATTCGTTGACCATGGCGATGCTGATCCCGGCCTCGGGATGGCTGGCCGACCGCTTCGGCACCCGGCGCATCTTTTTCGCGGCGATCGTGCTGTTCACACTGGGGTCGCTGCTCTGCGCCAGCTCGCGCACGCTCGGCGAGCTGGTGGGCTCGCGCGTGGTGCAGGGCATCGGCGGCGCCATGCTGCTGCCGGTCGGGCGGCTCTCGGTCCTGCGTTCGTTCCCGCGCGGCGACTTCCTGCGCGCGATGAGCTTCGTCACGCTGCCGGGCCTGATCGGGCCGCTGATCGGCCCCACGCTCGGCGGCTGGCTTGTGCAGGCGGTGTCCTGGCACTGGATCTTCCTGATCAACCTGCCGGTCGGTGTGCTCGCGGCGGCGGCGGCGCTGCGCTTCATGCCGGATGCGCGCAGCGCAGTATCGCGCTTCGATCTGGGCGGCTACCTGATGCTGTCCTTCAGCATGATCGCGATCTCGCTGTCGCTGGACGGCCTGTCCGAGCTCGGCCTGCACCATGCGACCGTGCTGATGCTGCTGATCTTCGGCATGGCCAGCTTCGTCGCCTATTGGCTGCACGCGACGCGCGTCGAGCATCCGCTGTTCTCGCTCGGCCTGTTCGGCGTGCACACCTTCCGAGTCGGCGTGCTCGGCAACCTGTTCTCGCGCATCGGCAGCGGCAGCATGCCGTTCCTGATCCCGCTGCTGCTGCAGGTCAGCCTCGGCTACAGCCCGTTCGACGCCGGCCTCATGATGATTCCGGTCGCGCTGGCCGGCATGGTGTCCAAGCGCATGGTGGTGCCGCTGGTCAAGGAACTCGGCTACCGCCGCGTCCTGCTCGGCAACACGATCCTGGTGGGCCTGGCGATGGCGAGCTTCGCGCTGATCTCGCCGGAGCAGCCGATGTGGCTGCGCATCGTCCAGCTGGCGTTCTTCGGCATGGCCAACTCGCTGCAGTTCACGGCGATGAACACGGTGACGCTGCGCGACCTCGAGGGCGACCTCGCCAGCGGCGGCAACAGCCTGCTGTCGATGGTCATGATGCTGTCGATGAGCCTCGGCGTCGCCACCGCGAGCGGCCTGCTGGCCGCGTTCACCGGCCTGTTCGGCTCCGAGCGCGGCGTCGCCGTGCTGCCGGCCTTTCACGCCACTTTCATCTGTGTCGGCCTGGTCACGGCCGCGTCGGCATGGATTTTCTGGCAGCTGGAACCGGAGCGGGCGCCGAAGAGCGTGCCGTTGAAATCCGAGCCGGCCGAATAGCGATCCGGGAGAAAAATCCTCCGGATCGACTCGCGAGCGTCGCGACGAGCCGTTAGAATAGCGATTTCCAGCGGATGGTTTTCGCCCCATGACCCCCCTGATTTTCGTGACCGGCGGCGTGGTGTCCTCGCTAGGCAAGGGCATCGCCGCGGCGTCGCTGGCTGCCATTCTCGAAGCGCGCGGCCTGCGCGTGACGATGATGAAGCTCGATCCGTACATCAATGTCGACCCGGGCACGATGAGCCCGTTCCAGCACGGCGAGGTCTACGTCACCGACGACGGTGCCGAGACCGACCTCGACCTCGGCCACTACGAGCGCTTCGTGCGCACGCGCCTGACCGGCAAGAACTCGATCACCACCGGCAAGATCTACGAGAGCGTGATCGCCAAGGAGCGCCGCGGCGACTATCTCGGCGCGACCGTGCAGGTGATCCCGCACATCACCGACGAGATCAAGCACCGCATCTACGAGGCGACGCAGGGCTACGACGTCGCCCTGGTCGAGATCGGCGGCACCGTCGGCGACATCGAATCGCTGCCGTTCCTCGAAGCCATCCGCCAGATCCGCATCGAGCACGGCGCCGAGGCGGCGATGTTCATGCACCTCACGCTCGTGCCGTACATCAAGGCCGCCGGCGAGATCAAGACGAAGCCGACCCAGCATTCGGTCAAGGAGCTGCGCTCGATCGGCATCCAGCCGGACGTGCTGCTGTGCCGCTGCGAGCAGCCGCTGCCGCAGTCGGACCGGCGCAAGATCGCGCTGTTCACCAACGTGCCGGAGAAGGCCGTCATCAGCGCGGTCGATGTCGACGTCATCTACCAGCTGCCGCAGTGGCTGCACGCGCAGAAGCTCGACGAGATCGTCATCGACAAGCTGCGCCTGAACGCCAAGCCGGTCGACCTGTCCGAATGGGACCGCACCGTCGAGGCGGCCGAACACCCGCACGGCGAGATCAACATCGCGATCGTCGGCAAGTACGTCGAGCACAAGGATGCCTACAAGTCGCTCGGCGAGGCGCTGCGTCACGGCGGCCTCAAGCAGCGTACGCGCGTCAACCTGCGCTGGGTCGAATCGGAAGAGATCGAGCGCCGCGGCCCCGACCTGCTGAAGGACGCCGACGGCATCCTGGTCCCCGGCGGCTTCGGCAAGCGCGGTTTCGAAGGCAAGATCGCGGCGGCGCGCTACGCGCGCGAACACAAGGTGCCGTACTTCGGCATCTGCTACGGCATGCACGCGGCGGTCACCGACTTCGCGCGCAACATCGCGGGCCTGGAAGGCGCCAACTCCAGCGAGAACGATCGCAGCGCCGCGCACCCGGTCATCGCGCTGATCACCGAGTGGACCACGGGCTCCGGCGACGTCGAGAAGCGCGACGAAACCTCGGACAAGGGCGGCACGATGCGCCTCGGCGCGCAGGAATGCCGCCTCAAGGCCGGCACCGTCTCGCGCGAGCTGTACGGCCAGGACGTGATCCGCGAGCGCCATCGCCACCGCTACGAATTCAACAACCGCTATCGCCAGCAGTTCGAAGACCT
>Ga0105249_10000363_pt1 | contig 45392 bp, 55 predicted proteins | sample KBSS44metaG_FD_81522 | JGI IMG/M metagenome (GOLD analysis project Ga0105249, IMG submission 81522) | Switchgrass rhizosphere microbial communities from Kellogg Biological Station, Michigan, USA - KBS S4-4 metaG | ecosystem: Host-associated > Plants > Roots > Rhizosphere > Soil | place...
CAATCGTCTTGCCGACATCGCCCGATGACCAGATCGGGGTTGCGGACGTGAGTACATTCGTCGTGATGCTCAGCGTCGTCCGCGCCCACTGAGCATCACCAACGGCGCCGTAGTCCGTGACGATGTTTTTTGTAGCCCCCAATGCGCCTCCCCCGCCCCAATTGGAGAAGCCGGCGGGCGGCGTGTAGGCGTATGACGTAGCGCCAAAGTTCGTCGTGCTGATCTGCTGTACGCCAGCCGAATAAACAAGATGCTGCATCAGCGGAAAAAATGTCGTGCCGTTCGTCAATGCGTTGATGGTCACTCCGCCGACATTGGTGGCCGGATTTGCCGTGCCGCTATTGTTCCAGTTTCCAACCGTGGCACCAATGCAAGTGCGATACCAAAATTTGCGATTGTCCAAATCTATCGCCATGCAAACCGTGTTGCCTTCAACGAAGGTCTGAAAGGGTCCAGCGATTGCTGGAGATTGAGTAAAATCAAAAACATTCCCATCACCCGTCACACCAATCGAATGGCCTGTTCCACCTCCATTGATCCCATCGAGAAACGTACGGGACGCCGCGACAATGCCAACACCCATGAAAGTGTTGAAACCATTATCTTCGATAATGGCGTGTTCGCTGTAGTATTTCCCTGTCGAGGCGCTTGCTGTTGCACGCGCTCCATCATACGCGAAAGCCCCGGTGTTAGATGTAACCGTCAGATTGCCACCCGACAGCGTAACCGTAGATCCCTTGTCGCTCGGGTTCCACGTCGCACTGGCGCTTTCGACAACGTCGAGCACGACGATGGTGAACGTCTTGTTCACCGCTGCCGGCGTGATGCCCGACACACTCACCGTGATATTGAACGTCGGTGTCGTTTCGTAGTCGATCGCGCCCAGCACATTCAAATTGCTGCCGCTGATCGCGACCTTGCCGCTCGCGCTGTCGACCAACGTATAGACCGGCGAGCCGGTGAAGCTGTTGGCGATCGACAGCACGCCGATATTGGTGCCGGCCGTCGCGTTTTCGTTCACCGACGTGCCAGTCAGCTGAATAACCGGCTCGACCACGTCACCAACGCTGATGATGAACGTCGCGTTCGCCACCGTTGGGGTGACGCCCGAGACGCTCACAATCACGGTGTGGCTGGTGGCGGTCTCGTAGTCGAGCAGCGCATTGGTGCGCAGCGACGTGCCGGAGATGTTGAACTTACCGCCCGCGCTGTCGACCAGCGCAAACACCGGCGAGCCAGTCGTGCCGGGCGAGACCGACAACGTGCCGACCACGGTGTTAACCGCGGCCGTCTCCAGCACTGACGCCGCCGACAGCTGGATCGTCGGCCCGAAGCTGACACCAATGACAGCCAAGCCGCTGCCATTGGTGGATTGCGTCACCGGCACGCCGTAGCCGTTGGTCGAGATGGTACACGGCAGACCGTAGCCGTTGGTCGACACGATGACGGGCAGCCCGCCCGCCGGTACCACCACAACCGACAAGCCCATGGTTCAGGTCCCGTAGCTGGGGTGGCTCAGGTTCGGCGTCTCGCTGTAGGCCGGCGTGACCACGCCACGCTGTGACAGGCGACCGTGCGCGGCGTCGACCTTCGACGTCAGCCCGGAGAACTCTGCCTTGCCGGCGAGCTCGGCAGCGCGTGCCGTGGCAGCACCCGTGTCGATCCGTACCGTGTCCGGCTTGACAACCGGACCTTGCACCGCACCGTTCAGCGGGTCCGAGAACAGGATGATGTTCGCAGCCGCAACGTCAGGCGCCGGCGCCTGGGCTGGCGTAAGCCCGGTCTGCGTCGGCGGCGTGCCCTGGTAAACCACAGGCACGTTGGTCGGCGGCGTCGGATTGGCGGACGTCACGGTCGTGGCGCGTGACAGCGCGGCGCCAGGAACGGCCTGGGGCTCGATGACGAGGTCCTGCTCGCTCTTGACCGGATTGCCTTCCTCGTCAGTCCACTCGCCCTCTTCGCCCTCCTCGTAGATCTCGTCGTCGTCGTTGGACTTCGTCTTGGACTTCAACCGCTGCTGCTTCTTGACCATATCGGCCTCCTGGTTAGAGCTTCCTTCGAACACTGAAGTTGTCGAGCTTCACGACCTTGGTGGAGCAGAACAGCCCGACAATCTGCGAGGCGGCAGCCGTCGTGATCGTGCCCGTGAACGTCCCGGGCACGTTGGAACCAGCCACGACGGCCGTCGTCCCGCCAACGCCGACAGTGATCGGCGTCACGCCGGCATGCTGTACGACGTCGAACGCGTACAGGTAGTCGCCCGCGGTGATGGTCTGTGCCGCGGTCTGGGTGGCCTGCGCGGCGCCCGTGCCGTCGAAGTTGAGCGTGCCCGTGCCGATCGTGGCGCCGCCGGACATTGTCCAGTTGGACGCAGCCGCAAAGGCCCCGTTCGTTACCAGCTGCGGACCGCCCAGATTGGTGCCGCTCGGGTGGCTGGTGTTTGGCGTCTCGCTGTAGGCGGTGCCCGTGCTGTGTCCCGTCACGCGCCCGGTCGGGGCTGACGTGCTGATCTCGGTCCCCTCCGCCTCCGCCAGACCAGACAGTTCCGGCGCAGTGGCGCCATTGAGCGGATCGGCGCAGATCCAGGCATTGAGCGCGTCCGGGGTCGAGTTTTGCGTCGTGCCGGCAAGGGATGCCGGGGTCGGCGGCGTGCCCTGGTAGAGCGCCACGACGTTCGTCGGCGGCGACGGATTGGCCAGCGTCACCGTCATGGCGCGATCGATGTTGGTGGTCGGTGTAGCCATCACTGTGCCTCGTATTTGCCAGGGTCTACCAGAGAACCGATGCCGCCGGCAGTGCCTGCCACCGCAAGCCGCGCGGATCAGCCATAGTCGTCGTACCTCGTCGGATCGACCAACGACCCCATCTCGGCAACGGTCGGTCCGCCCATCAGGCGATCGTCCAGCGGCAGGCCCGGCCCCGTCATCGGGCGCGGTCGCGGCTGCGGAATGCCGCCCGGAAAGCGCGGCGGTTCGGGAGCTCCAGGTGGCGCTTGCGCCACCGGTTGATGCGAGGTGAGGTCAGCAGCCGCCGCCGGTGGCGGGCCGGCTACCCGAGCAGCCAAGCTATCGCGGCCGCCAAGAAAAGCCGGGTTGGCGTCAGCTCCTGGCTGCACTGGCGCCTGAGGCTGTGCTGCCGCCTGGCGCTGCTTCATGGCGATGAAGGCTGCGCCCAGATCGCCCAAGCTGTTCAACCCGCCACGCATGCCGCGCGCATTGCTGCCCCGGCCGGCTGGATCGGCCAGGTAAGCCTGCCGGTAATACCGCTGCTCCGGGGTTTCACGTGAAACAGCCGGCTGCGCCGACGCGGGAGTGGCTTGACCGTTCGGCGCAGCCGCCGCCTGCGGTGCAGCGTCATCGGCACCGAAGAAGTTGCGCGCGTGCATCGCCCGCTCCGGCCCGCTGTCGTCACCGTAGCGGATCACCGGCTTGAGCGCGGCCGACGCCTCGTCGACCGTCCGCGCAGCCATGAACGGCGCGGCGTTCTTGCGCTCCGTTGTCGCCATCTCGTGCGCAATGAAGTCAGCCTGCGTGCCCGGATCGGTCCAGGCTGTTCCCTTGGCGGCGGCAAACTGCTGCAGCTGCTCAAACCGCTGCCCGCGCCACTGCATCAGGCCATAGGCGCCTTCATCCTTGTTGACATTGTTGGAGGCAAGCCCGCTCTCGCGCTGCAAATTGCCCAGAACGGCAGCGGCCTGCGCGCGCGACATGCCGCTGGCCATCAGCCGCTGCATCAGGAACTTCGGGTCCGCCGCCATCGGCGTGCCGCCGTAGTAGGGCATGTTAGTCGTCCTTGTTCAGGGCGTGCTCCATGGCTTCATCCAACTCAAAATCATCCCAATACTTCGCCACATCCTGTTTGGTCGGCTCGCGACCGTGCGCATCCTTGAACCAGTCGCGAAATTCCTCATGCCGGCCAGCTTCGGCCTGTTCCATCTGCCACTGCTTGACGAGCCCCATCAGCGTGCTCCCATCGGGTTGAACACAAACAGGATCACAGCACACACCACGGCCAGCGCAATCAACGAGTAGATGATGGTGTGGTCAACTCTCACGACTGTTCGTCCTTGCGTTCCAGCGCGAGACGCTCGCGAAAGCCGCGATTGGCCGCCTCCAACTCCTCAATCCGCTTCGCCGCAGCGCGCAGCAACCGCTCCGTGACCTTGTCGTAGCCACACGAGCACGTATAAACCCGCCCACCACATCCCTGCCGGTGCTCGTCCGTCGCATGATCGCGCAGTTCCTGCGGCTTGATCATTGCCCCTCACCCCACCGACACAAAAGTAATCGGCAGTGTCGTAAGCCGGTCTCGCGCCGGTTCTGGTATCGGATCCATGCTGTACAACTCAATCGCCGGCCCGGTCGGCATGTCGGCAAATATCCTGCCAGTAGCGTCAAAGTAAATCCGCACGATGTAGTCCGCGTTGATCAAATCGCCGGCCGCCCCGCGCAAAAACCGCTTCGCGACAAACGCACCCGTCGTCATGGCGCTCCCCGCGGGTTGACCGGCTGACGCATCTTCTGGTCGAACTGCTGCGCCTTCATGTTGCGGTTCATCGCGTTGTCCTGCGCCTTCTGCGCCATCTGCTCGCGCGACATGGCGTTCTTCTCGGCCATGCCCTGGGCCTGGATCCTCTGCTTCTGCGCGTCCATGCCGATCTTCATCTGCGCGTTCTGCTGGTCGATCGCGCCCTTCTGTTGGTCACGCTGCATCTGCGCGTTGATCTGCATGATCTTGGCTTGGCGCTCCTTTTCGTTGCCTTCATACTCCAGCTGCGCGACCTGCTGCTCGTTCTGGATCTTCTGCGTTTCCAACTGACCCTTCATCTGCAGTTCCGCGATCTTGAGCTGGCGCTCCTTGTCGTTCTCCTGCGTCTGCCACTGCATCTTCTCGCGCTCGATCTGCGCCTTGGCCGCGGCGTCCTGCTTCATGCCCTTGGTCTTCGGATCCTCCTGGCCCTGCCCGCCCTGACCGGCGAGCGTTTCCATCTGCTGCACCGCGTCGTCAATCGCGTTGTCGAGCTCACGCCCGACCCGATACGGCGCGACCGAGAACTTCAGCAGCTTGCCGGCGAACGGCGCCATCGCAGGCTGCGCCGCCACCATGGCGCCCAGCTGCGGCAAGAGTCCGCCAAGCATCTGCATGAATTCGACGCGCCCCTGCTTTTCCTTCTGCTCGTCGAACTGGATCGTGCTGTCCGTCTCAATATCGAGCACGAAGGCGCGATCGCGGTTGCTGCGCAGGAATGCCATGACGTCTTCGTAGGTCGGCTTTTGCGCGAACGCCTGCAGCTGCTGCTGCGCCTGCTGCAGAGCGGCCTGGATCTCGGCAGTGGGGTCGCCGCCTCCTGGCGATGGCTGGGGGGCGGCGCCAGGAGGCGGGCCTCCTTGCGGCGGACCCATACCTGGCGGTCCACCTTGGGGACCTTGCGGCGCCTGCAGTTGCTGCATGCGCTGTTGCGCTTGCTGCGCCTGCTGGGCGAACTGCTGCTGCATCTGCATCAGCTGCATCTGATGCTCGGCCTTGCGCGGGAGCTGCGTCTGGCTCATTGCCATGATGGTCTGATCGTCGAATTTTTCCGTGATGATCTCGGTCGTGATCTGCACGCACTCCTTTGACAAGCGCGCCATCTCGGCCTGCTTGTCCTTGATGCGGACCGAGCCCGACTGCATCTTGAGCTGCTGCGCGCCGAGCGTCTCATTCGGATCGGTCGCGCCGCGCATGATGTCGGACAAGCCCATCACCTGGTAGATGTCCTCGATGATCTGCTTGCGCAGCGTGACCAACACGTTGATCGTGTTCGCGATCATGTCGATCGGCAACCAGACGATAACCTCTTTCGATCCACCGAACGCCGCCCAATCGGTGATCGGCACCATCACGCGCGCATCGGAATTGATCTTGAGCGCAGCCTCGATCGCGTCGGACAAACTATTGCCGCCGGCCGGGTAGAAGCCCTTCACCCGCACCGCGTCGGACAGCGCATGAATGCGCCCGGTGAGCTGGTTGAGCTCCTCGAGTTGGTCGCGGTAGTAGAGAATGTCGGGCACCGGAACGAGACTGCCGGGCTGCGTCGTGCCGAACGCCGGCCGCGGACAGGGAAAGTAACCCTGCAGGTCGAGATGCGGTGGCGCGTCATCGAGCAAAACATCAACGCCTTCCGTAACCCATACGACCCTGCCGAGCCCACGATGCCAGATCTCCCATACCTTGGCGCGCTCGCGCTCGTCCGCACCACCAATGTCGCGCGCGTCACGATCGATCTTGTACTCGGCATCGTCGTAGGCGTCGGCGGAGAACTTGGAAAAGCGCTTCTTTGCCTCCTCACGCGTCAAGTAACTCGCCGCCGCAACCCACTGCACCTCGTACCAGCAACGCGCCGGGTCGTGCAGGAAGTCGTGACGGTTCTTGTGCTCGATACAAACCTTTTCCGGCTTGCCGTTCTTGGCGCGCTCGTGACGAACCCACAGCACTCCGCGGCCATGCAGCACTAAGTCATCGCGCACCAGCAACAGCGCGTCATTGATGTAAGCGAGGTCGAAGGCAACCGTGGCGCAGCGCTCGGCAATTTCGCTCGCGGTCTGGTAGATCGGTCTCCTGTCCTTAAACTTTGGCACAACCACAGGAACAGGCGGGCGCGCGTAGACGCTCGGGCCCAACACTTGCAGGTTGGACCAGAACATCTGAAACTCTTTTTGCCTAGTCTCGGAAGCAAGCCGGTCTAGGCTGGCGTACTGCTTGTCGATGTTGTCGCAACGATTTTGCCAAGTCTCGAAAACGTTCTCGGCCTCGGTCAACATATCAAACCAAACTTGCGCATTCTTCGGCTCGGTGAAGACGTTGACTTCATCGTTTCCGAGCGGATTGGAATTGGCAACCTTGGCAGGCGGTGTAACGGCCATCAGAAAGGTTCCCTGACATCAACGATAAAACGCTTAAGGATCGTTCCGGCCGGCCTTCGAACCCCCATGATCGACGCCATCGAAACCGGATAGTAAGGCACGTAAGGCGGCGGTATGTAGGGCGTTACACCAACACGCAAATCTACATCCCGGCCAGTAACAGTGACCGCACCAGTCGCGGCCGCAAGCGTGCGGCCCTTCTTGGTCAGCGTTACCGGAATTCCGGCAAGCGCGACAACACCCGTTGTGACGGTTAGCTTACGCGCTACCCGGAGCGTTGTGAATTGGCCTGTTACAACAATGGCGCCACGCGTTGCAGCCAGACCGCGGCCAACACGCAAATTCACCGTCTGACCAGTAAGCGCGATCGTTCCCTTCGCCACCGTCTCCCGACGAGCGACACGAAGTCCGACCAGCTGGCCAGCAAGCACAATCGCGCCAGCCAAAGCCGTCAGCCTGCCTGGAGCTCCTTGGTTCAACGTGACCGGAATACCGGTCAGCGTGACCACACCGGTCGTCACAACTGCCTTATGGGCGACCCGCAACGTTACTGAATTACCGGCCAGAACAACGGCACCGCTTGAAGCCGCCAAGCCACGCCCAACACGCAAGCTGACCGGCTGGCCTGCCAGCACGACTGCGCCAGTCGTTGCGACCGCCTTGTGCGCAAGGCGCAACGTCGGAGCCTGGCCGGCCAATGTGACTACGCCGGTCGTCGCAACCGCTTTGTGGGCAAGGCGCAACGTCGGAGCTTGTCCAGCCACCACAACCGCGCCGCTGGCGGCAACCAGCCTGTGATCGACCCTCAAGTTGGCGGCATTGCCGGCAAGAGTGACTGCCCCAGTCGAGGCAACGGCCTTGCGCGCAACGCGCAGGTTCACGGCCTGGCCGGCCATAACGATATTGCCGACAGTCGCCGTCAAAACGCGCGACGCCGTCGCGACAGTCAATGTCGCGGGATTTCCAGTGAGGGTAACGGCACCGGTCGTCGTCGTCGCCTGGCGCGCAACACGCAATTGCGTCGCCTGCCCCGCCAGCACAATAGCGCCAGTGGCGGCAGTAAGCTTGTAGCCCCTACTCAGATTGGCGGCGTTGCCGGTGAGCGTTATCGCGCCGACATCAACCTTGAAATCGCGCGCGTAGACCAGCTTGTTAGCAACGCCAGCGAGGGCGACACTGCCGACAGTCGCTGTCAGCGTATAGCCGGTCGTGAGCGAACGAACCGTGTATTCGTTGTATTTCAGCGTGCCGTTGTCGTTGACGATGTAGGGAATAACTACATTGTTGCCGCGCTGATAGATGGTGGCATCTTTCGAAAGATTTCCTTCCGCGCTGGCAACAGTGCCGACGAAGATAGCCCCTGTTTCTGCTTGCCAAGTCGCTCCGTGATCGATTGTCTTTCTAAACCAGAGATCGCCATCGGCCTTGACGTAAAGCGCAATGACATCAGTGCCGTCCACGAACGGACGAGCTGGATCCAATGAATTGGCCAGGGCAACGCCGGTCGTCGTTACCGTCGTGCCGCTGTCCCATGCAACCGAACCACCGCCGCTAACAACAATAAACCGCGTCACCGCGCCGTTGAGATAACTAACGCCCTGATACGTTGTCGCCTGAGTGATGTTTGCCGCTGTGCCGAGCACATTCCCACTCGACAATAGCCGCTGACTACCAACGGCCCCCCCAAGACTCCTCCAGATGAACTGGACCGCGTCCGACGCGCCGAGAACGGCTTCTGGGGATACGTAATCAGACGCCGCCACCGCATCGACCTCGACCGCAGCGCTCCACGTATTGACCGCAGTGCGCCGCGAGTAATAAACGCGCGCGTAGAACGTGCCCGATGTCTTGGTCTGCAAGCCGTTAAAGAACGCAACCACTTCGCCGGTTGAACGAACGACAATCGAACTACCCCAACCCGCTGCCGCCTGACCTGTTGCGGTTTGGGTCGTATAGGCGACTTCCGCCGTACCAAACAAGTCCGTTGCTGCGTCAAAGGAAATATATCTCTGACCAAGTGTTGACGCTGTGTTTCCTTCGCTGATCAGAAGGTGGATAACATTTCCTGCTTGATAAGCACTTAAGGTCTGTACTGAATTAGTCCCCAAACTGAATGTCGCGACACTCGCCCACGATACGGTCGGATCAGTCGATTTGTAGGCTCGCAGTGTCTGTGGAGAAGCGCTGTCGCGGCCGAAGAAATAGTAGGTGTAGGTTGTTACTAGCGAAGCGGCGTAATTGATCGTGCAAGTACAATCGGTACTTGAGTTAGTCCACGTCCCCGTCCCTTCTCGAACAATGTTACCGTCAGCATAAGGATTGATGAACGATTGCGTTGAAAGCTGGTAATAGTTTGTCGAGTTGTTAGCCGTGCTGCGACTGATGACAAAGGCATACTTCGTCGCTGCCGTCAGTGTGGGAAGCGTAAGAAATTTAAAATTGTATGAGAGATATGAAGTCGTGAGCGTGGAGCCGCTTATTACCGTCGAGGTAGCAAGCGAAGCGCCGATTGGCAAGCCAGAGCCGTCAACGGCGTAGATGTTGAGAACCAGATTGTCTGTTGGAGCGGCAACTTTTCTCAGAGTTACGGAGATAGACGAAATTATTGTGTTACTGCCGCCAATCGTAAACGACTGACCGCACCTGAAATCAGACGTAGTTCCGCAAGGAATGAAGCCGCTGTTATCCGTAGTAATCGTTATATAGGCGGCATCGACCGCTGTGGTTATCGATACTGCGAACGGCCCGACCGGCGCGACCGCCGTCGATATGCCAGTGATGGTGACGGGAAGCGCCATCAACGCACCATAAGCAGTTCACGCCCGCGCTTGAATATGCCCGCGTCAACCTCGCCGCGCTTCACCGCAAGCCGCCGCCCAGCCCGGTCGCTCTGCATGAACATCCTGCGGCAGTCATACATCCGGCACTCGTACGGCGCACGATCGTGAATCGTGCAGCCGTGCTCACCCAAATAAAAACAATCCCCGTTCGGTAGCCGATCGAGAATCAGGTACGGCACCTTGCCTGGCGTGTGACATACAGCAGTGCGATAGGCCGCCGGATCGTCGCCCTGATCAACCCGGATCGGCGTCATCATCCTGCAACAAAGAGAACATTTTCCGCACGGAACGATTGCGCGTTCCATGTCAAGTCACCGTGAGAACACCGTTAGCCGCGTCAAAGTCGACGGTAAATGTCTCCGTGTCGCCAAGCGTGACACTCGACAGATAATCGTAGTAGCCAACCGATTTGTTGGTCGCACTGCTGTTGTAGAGGATCGCATACCTAAACGGCCCAATACCGCCGGCCGTCGCGGTAAACACCGTATCCACTAGGATCAGCTTGAACACACCGGCCGTGGTCGTGCCGCTCGTCGTCGTAATGGTGTTACCACCAGCCGTGTAGCCGTTCGCCGCAGCGGGCGCGGGTGCAACCGTGGTGTTCCACACCGTATCGGTCGCCTGCGTCGGCGCCGTGTTGGTCAACGCAACCTTGAACACCGCAGTCGCCAGGTTGTGGCCGGCTTTGCTTAGTTCATCGATGAACGAGTAGTATTTGTTGAATGCGTTGGCCATCGGTCTCCCCTCTATGCGTGCCCGTGAATGTCGCTGTCGTCGTCCGGATTGAGCTCCTGCGGACCATGCGCATTGGCCATGTCGACCAAATGCTCGCCGATCAGGCGGATCCTGCCCGGCTCGGTAATACCCGTGATGGTGTTGAGCGTGACGTGCTCGCCGCCCTCGTCCGGCCGCACCAGGATCAGCATGAATTCAGGGACAGAACCCTGAAAGCGCGTCGTCAATACATGATTGATGCCGTTGGCCAACGCCTTGAGATCGTCGTGGGTTTGCTTGCTGCTCACAGCCGCATGCCTCCGTAGCGTCGCACGATCGGCTCATCAGGTAGAGGCGGGATGACCCAGCCGGTGTGCTTCGGCTCAGGCGGTTGTATCACCGGAAGCGACTTCCACGCCAGCGACAAGTAGCGGAAAGCATCCGCGTAGTGCGAGGTCCAGTCGTGCTCGGCGTCCTTGCCGAAGGCGCGCAACTCGTCGTCCCACTTGCGGTGATAGAGCTCCAGCGCCGTGATCAGCACTTCCTCGACGCGCGGGTGGAAGACGCACAGCGCCAGCGTCCTGCGCGCGGCCTCGATGCCGTCGAGCTTGCTCGCGTCGCGCACCAGCATGGGATTGAGGCCATGCCGCTGCATGCTCTCGACGCGCGTGCGGCCGATGCCCCATTCCTTGACCTTGGCGTCGTGCGGGACGAAGTCGGTGCCGTCGATCCACCCGTGCTGCTTGCGCCGGCCCTCGACGACCTCGGCGTAGTGCTCCAGGCCGACATTGCTGGCGCCGTACACGTCCAGGATGAAACACTGCCCACCTACCATCTGGAACCAAATCACGGCAGTGTCATCGCGCACACCAATGTCCCAAGCGCGATGCACCGGGCGGGCGTAGTCCGGCACGATCTCGGTGATGCGCTGCTCCTTGCGCACGTCGAGCATTTCAAGCGCAAAGAAGGAACCAAGCACGCTCGAATTAAAGTCGACCATGTATTCGCTTTGAAATTGGCTGGTGCCAACGTCGCGTCCGAATAACGCAATATATTCCTTCAGTGACGCTTCGAGCTGCTCGGCGGATAATGCGTGCGTGTTGAACGCAGTGAGTTTCTCGGCAAACCAGCCGGGAGTTTTAAGCGCCATGTCAAACATAGTCTTGGCGTGATTGCGACCGCGCGGCGTCGTGATGAACGCAGCCCAGCCGTTATTCTCTTCGAGTATTGGCCGGTGATAGGCCCACGCCGCGGGATGCGCTAGCGCCCATTCGCTGTAGCAAATGCCCACAGCGCTCGCGCCCATCTGCGCGTTGTAATTGTCCGAGCCGATCAGCTGCCAGGTTGATTGATTGTGAAAGCGGATCAGCATCTGACCTTCATTCGTGCTCTCGCGCATAAACTGCGGGAAGGCTTCGTCAATGCGCCGTATGCCAGTGTGTGGATTGATCGCATTCCACAGGGCCTTGCGGCATTGCTCGTAGGACGGCATGCAGTGCCACAGGTTGCCGACCCTGGTCGTGGCAGCGCACGCTGCCCGGTGCAGCATCACGTCGTCCTTACCGGCCCGGCGGTGCCAGATGGCAATGGCGCGCTTACCGCCGCCGCTGAGGTAATGATAGAGGTTCTTTTGATATTCGCGCGGCTGCCAGTTATTCGGCAACCTCATCTTTGCCGTTGCCATTAGCGTGCCCGTTCGCCTTATGCTCGATCAGCTTCGCGTCTTCGCCTGGTGTGTCGAAACGCTGAATGACTTCGATGACAATACGGCCATCGCCCTTGGCCTCGACCTCGATCGGGATAATGCGCGAGAGGCCGGACAGGAAGGCGACGGGATGCTCCCGCGCCCGCTCGACCAGGTAATTGACCAGACCATCGTCGCCCCCTCCGCCGGCAATCTTGGCGGCCATGAGGTAGGCGTCCTTGAGGATCAGCGTGGGCGCAGTCGGGCCAGGCGGCCGGCCACTAGGGTTTGGGCTCGCGCCGCCCGCCTTCCAGGCCGGATTGCCCTTCGTCATGTTCCATAATGTTCTGAACAAAGTTAGAACGCGTTCTAAGCGTCACTGAGCGCGTTGTCCAGTACGGGGCTAGTCAGACACCGATCCGCCCTCAAAATCGCTGGGCGACGCCACCGTGCGTGAATACGGTCTATATGGTGCGAAGCGGGGGCCTTCCCCCGGCGTCTCGCGAACCGTCAGTTTTGCGGCTGCGCCCACCGTAGACGTCAACGAGCGATGCTCACTTCCAGCATGACGCATACTCACCAGCGCCCCCTGGCTGACCCCTTCGGCCTGCAATACCCGCGCACCATCCAGCAGCGGCTGGTCAGTCCGCCCGCAGATCAGGCGGCCATCGCACTCCACCCGGAAAACACCACGGCCCAATGGATAGATCACCAGATCGATCATGCCGCCACCTCGACGTCCTTGCGGACCGCGACGCGGACCGAGGGCTTCACTTGGGTGAAGATGGTGTGAGCGGTGCGGAACTGGACCGAGGTGTGCGCCAGCAGCAGCTCTTCGATTTTGTCCTTCATGACCTTGTCGTGGCCTTCGCGCACGGAAGGTTCGGTGACCGTGATGGCATAGACGTCGCCCTGGTACTTGCCGGGGCCGACCTCGACCATGACGGCCTTGAGGGCCTTCATTTCGTTCTCGATCTGCGCCAGCTGGGTGTTGAGGACGCCGAGGCGGTCGATCGTGGAAGTCAGGTTGGTTGTGGTCATTTGCGTGTGCTCCGTTGTGTGTGATCTATACATAATGGGCTGCCCTTAACCTGTCAAGGGCTGCCCATAACTTTTTTCAAATTATTTCATCTTTTTGTTCGACGGGAAGAACCACACAATGCACAGCAGGGTGAAACCGAACACGGCCGCCATCTGTGCGGCGGCGAGCCAGCCCCGGGCGAGCCACGTGTAGGCGGTAAAGCCGATGAACCCCAACATCATCACCACGTCAAGCACGCGGATATCGATCAGGCCGCCCCGGTAGTAGAGCGTGGTGTTGAGCCAGTCGCCAATGCGATCGTTGACGTCGCGCAGGCCCATAGGTAGCGCCCCAATAAAAAGGCGGGTGTGGTTGAAAGGGTAAGCCCACACCCGCCCGTCACGCAACGCCAAGAAAATCCGACTAACGCGGCGTCACGCTACTCCCAGTTCCTGCAGCTTCTTGCGACGGCGTGCCAGCCCAACCATCATGCCGCACGCCACGATCAGGCCGGGGATGCCGGCGCCGACGATCGGCCCCGGAACGGCAACCGGCGCAACGTCGATGCGGAAGTGCTCGAAGTCGGCAATGGTCCCGCCGATATTGACGAGGTCGATATCCCAGATCCGCTCACCGTTGATAGCCCTGAAGTCGAACCCGTTCTGTCCGTTCTTGAGGTCGTAGCCACCAAAGTTGAAGTTCTGAAAAGACCCATCCGCCTCCTGCGCCGTTACATGAAAGAACATGGTACCGGTGCCGACAATGCTGAACACGTCCCGTACGACGCCAAGCTGCAGCAGGTTGTCGCGATCGAAGACAGTGATGTCGAGATCGCTCGTGTTGTTGATCTTGATGTCGTTGCCATTGGCGGCCCCGGTGAAGTTGCCGTTGCCGGACAGGTCGCGGAAGCGGACAAATTCGTCGTTCTGGCCGTTCAGGCGGCCAAGGATCAGGTTGGAGCTAGCAATGCTGGAGAAGATCACGTTGTTGCCGGTGCCGCCTTGGCCGGTGGTATCGATGATGATGTCGGCATAGGCTGGGGCGGATAACGCCCCCAGCATGGCTGCGATAGCGAGTAGCTTTCTCATGAGGTTCAATCCTTTCGATTGAAGTGTCGTCGACGCGGCAAGGCTACGCCAAAAAGGGCTGTACTTGCCACGAATGTTTTTTAGACGGCGCTGCCCGCCCTCACCTTTTTTATCACCTGGTAGAATTCGACCCAGCGCTTGTTGAACAGGTCGCGCCGATCCTCGTAGGCCTGCAGCTTGTCGGCGCTGGAGATGCGCCAGTCATACGAGCCGAGCTCGTGCTTCGCCTGCACCGCCTTTTGCGCGTAGTGCAACGATGCGACGTTGATGCAATCGAACAGGTCTTCGGCCTGCTCGGCGGTGAGCTCGAACGTGAAGGTGGGGTTGGTCATTTTGGTTGCTCCTGTCAGATAACGATCAGCCGGTCGCCGAGACCGGGAAACTTCTTGCGCAGGGCGTCTTCGATCTGCTTGGGGGTGATCTTCGGCTTGGGTTCGCTACACTTGACACAGCACGGCGTGCCGTCAGCGAGCTTGCCGCCCCAGGTGTGATCGCATTTGCTGGTATCGGTCTGCTTGGTCATCTGCTTGCTCCGTTGTGGTCTGCCTCAGTGATCACCACAATAAGGGCTGCCCTTTAGCCTGTCAATAGGGCTGCGCAATTATTTCATGCACCCGTCCACAGGTCGTCGATCGGGTCGTCGAGGCCTGTTGCCTCGCTGATGCTGTCGAGCGGGTCGGGGATAGACTTGTTGACCCGGACCACGGTGGCGCCGGGCCAGGTGAGCTTGACGACATTGAGCGCCTGGTAGCGCGACAAGATGTGGCCGATCTCGTCGAGGGTGTAGACGGCGACGGCGCGTCCTTTCGCCAGGCGGCTATCGTAGTCCTGGGCGATGGCCACAACGCTGCCATCCTCGAGGGTGACCTCGAGCACGCCGAGCGGGAGCTGATTGGCGCCGGCCTGCTCTGCTGCGTGGTCGAGTGCCTTCCAAGCATTGATCATGCGCGGGGCTTCCCGGCGGATCATCTCCAGAGTTCCCGCCGTGATGGCTTGGTTGAGCAGGTAGCGCTGGCGATCGAACTTCTCGCGCAGTTCCTGCCCGACCAGCAGACGCAGGCGGCCGTTGCCCCATTTGGCCTCCATAGCGACGGCGAGGGCGTCGACGCCGTCAAGGAAAGAACGCCCGACAATGTATTCGCCGTGGCTGCGGTCCCAGCGCATGCCAATTGGCTTGAACTCCGGCTTAGACTTGGCCATGCAAACCTCCCTGCCTGACCCAATCCAGCCATTGCGCCTTATCGAAATCGAACTTTGCCCAGGCTTCCGGCGTGATCTTGTCGTAGCCGCCATGTTCAGCGACCAGTTTTTGTAAATCTGGCCCTTCGCGATCAATTGGCGCAGCTTGTTCAGGCTTTTCCACGTTTACGGTCCTTTCGCTTGTTAAGCATGTCCAGTTCCTTCTCGATCCTGGCGTAGTCACGGGCGTAGCCGTTGCGCATGGCAATGGCGTCGAGGCGCTGTTTTTTGACACCACCGTATTCGAGGCCGAGCTGCAGCAGCCCCTCGTAGAGCGGCTTGCGCTCCTCTGCCTTGCCCCAGGAGTGAACAAGCACGCCGCCCAACTGTCCGTGGGTTTCACGGATTGCCTGCTCGAGCCGTGCCTTCTCGCGCCAGAACGGAACCAAGCGCTTGTCGAAGTCGTCAATTTCGATCGCCAATTCCTTGGCGATATTCGCCAAACGGTTCAGTTCATCGCGCAGGCGATCCCGGGCTTCGGGTGTCGCCTGTACGGCGAAGAAGGAAAGTTGAGAGGTCATGACGCTTGCAGGTTCTTGACCCGCTTGCCTGGCGCTCGATGTTCCCGACATCGTCGATTTGGTTTGAACTCTTTCATTCGTGCTGAAATCAGAACATTGAATACCGTACCGCAATCGGGACACTGGCTTCGCCACGAGTTCAATTCGACAAGCCTGCCCTTGCGATTGTAGTATGGCTCGATGCTTTCACAGGTGTAGGCCTGACCACGATAAATCATGGTATCGCCGATATCGATTTTTCTCACTTCATCCTCCTTGTTGCATTGCACAACTTACCTTGCGTCACTCGCGGGTTTTACCGTCGCTTTACCGAAATCGGAGCGCCACGCCTGCGTCAGGCGTCCGGAGGATGACGCATTTTGCGTCACTCCGATTTCGGTAAGATGGTAAAACAGTGACGCAACGCGTTTTTCGCGTCACTAGTGCGTCACTGTGTTTTGGTCTGACGCAGAGCATTTCGACCCTCACATACGCTCGTATTGCGGTGCAGCATCCGGCCTGTTTTTTGGCACAGATTTGACCCCCTTCCTCGACCGGCGCTGAGCCGGATCGAGGTAGTCGAATGTCTCCAGAACTTCGTTCTTCAGCCAGTCCTTGATCAGGCTCCTGGCGACCACAGAGGAGCACCCCAGCAGGTCCATCATCACCCGCCCGGCCCAGCGGCTTTTCTCATCCGCCGTACCGCTGGCGCTATAGAACTGCCCGGTGGGTCCGTTCTCGTTTATGATACCGCGATCAATCGCATCGAGTACTCGTCCCAAGTCATGCATCGACACCCCGTCGAGCGCTCCAGGCGGGTTCCATGGCACCAGTACTCCCACCTCGTCCCCCGGCAGGAACCCGTTACCGTTGTTCAGCATGACGGTCTGCTTTTCGAACCACCGCACCACGCCGAGCCTACTCTGGTTCGCCTTGGCATCGTCGAACCGCACGTACCGGGTACGGTCCTCGGGCGGGACATTCATCGCCGACGCCTCGTCCTCGGTCATCATGAACAGGGTCGACATGATCCGCGCCGTTCCGATCAGCGCGCCACCCCCGCGGCTGGCGTCTGCCTCCCCCGCCATGCCGCCGGCATACTTCTTCGTGTGGTGTACCAGTAGCAGGCAGCAGCGCGCTCGGCGCGCCACCTCGCGCCACAAGATGCCAGCCCACTTCACTTCGCTGTTGCTGTTTTCATCGCCCTCGAACGTCTCGGCGAACGGATCTGCCACCACCACGCCGATGTCCTCGGCCAGAATGGTCGCGATCAGCTTCTCGACCAGCGGTGTGCGAATAACCGTCTTGGTGCGGCTGTCGGTGCGGGCAATCACCACGCTCTCGGGGTTGTCGATCAGCAGAATGCGCCCCTCGAGCCCCGCCGGATCGACCCCCATTGTCCGGGCCGCAGCCACCAGCCGGCGCCGCATTTCATCGATGTCGTCCTCAATATTGACGATCAGCACCTTCTCGGGCTTGCGCGGCGACCAACCACCCCACTCCATGCCGAGCGCCACGGCGATTGACCACTGCAGGGTCAACAGGCTCTTGCCCGACCCTGGCGGGGCCACCAGCACCGTCAGGTTCCGCTTTAGCAGCAGCCCCGGCACGCTCCAGTCGCGCACCGGCAGATGCGCCTCGTCGATCGGGAACGCCGACACCAGAGGAATGGCACGGGCGTCAATTTCCGCATTATTGACGCCCGTGTCCCTTGGCGGTTCGCTCGCCCTGCCGGGGCCGTCGCCTTCCGGCGCAGGCTTCTTTGCTTCCTCGACGAAATCCGCATCGTCCCACCGCCCCATGGTGGCCCGGAACTTCTGCCAGAACAGCGTATGGCCGCGCGGAGGGTTCTCCCGCTCCAGGCCTTCGCGCTTGGGTACGCCGGAAATGCGCGTGTCGACCTTGCGCTCGTATTCCTCGTATGCCGCCTCGGCGAGTGCTGGCCAGCGATCCTCGTGGGGGCGCATCGGAGCGGTACGCCGAAGCTCGAGCACCGCATGCCACACCACGTCGCGCATCACCTGCTCGCGGCCGTCCACCACGTTGCCGAAGGCGTCGAGGGCAATGGCCGGGTCGACAGCCGGCCGGGCAGTAAATCCGCCTTCCCGTCCGAATGACTGCCCGGCCGCACCGCCATGCTCCCTGACCAGCTCCGCGATGGCCTCCAGCAGCCATGCCGGCGCCAGGGCGACGTCTATTTCGTCCGGCGCTTGTCCGGGCAGCCATTCGTAGGCGCGCCCGCTCTCGTGCATGCTCGGAGGCAACATGGCGAAGCCGCCATGACCCCGAATGTCCACGCCGCGCGCCGTCTTGCAGGTCGGCACCACCACGCCGGCCGGCGCGCGAAACAACAACTGCCGCCCGCCGCCGCCAGTGCGCTGCTCCACAGTCTCGATCGGTAGATTGTTGTTGTGCACGGCCAAGAGGCCATTCCACCACTCGTTCGCGGATGTGGTTTTTTGTGTGTCGAGGTCGATGATGAACTGGTTGTCGCTGCACGGCCCAGTGATCAGCCCCATGTTGCGCCGCGTGGCGTTCTGCGCCCAAATGCGGTCGAAGTCGGCCTGCGGGATCAGTTCGTTCTGAATCTCGCGCCATTCCTTTAACTTGGGGCGCTTCCACTGCTTGTGCTCGTCGGGGCTCCAGGCAGGCACCACCTGGAAACGGTGCGCGCGGTACATCGCTGCCCATTGCGGCGGGTCCGCAAAGTCCGGATCAAATCCGTTTGCGCCACTGCCAGAGCCTGATATAGTCATGGGAAGTCACCTGTAATGTACGGTTGCAGGTTCGGGCCGGTAGGGGGAGCAGCCCCTGCCGGCCCAACTTTTTAGCCTAGCCGAAGTCGGACAGATCGAGCGGAGGCGCAGCAGCGATCGCCGCGCTCGCGGACGCAGGCGGCTGTGCACGCGTACCGCCCGTCGACGGCGGGCCGGCAGCAGCGGCACCATTGCCGGCAGCAGCAGGCGCCACAACGCCGGCACGCCCCTTCCACTCCAGGTCACCCCGCGGCGCCCAGCCGGCGATCTTCAGGTTCGGACGGTAGTTCGAGGATACCTTGTTTCCCGAGCCAGTCTTGATCATCGTAATGCCGTCCATCACCACCACCGGCAACTTGCCGGCATTGGCGGCTGAGTCCTTCAAGTAGTCGCGGAACAAGGTCTCGATGCCGTTGAGAAAAGCCTTCGACGTGCCCATCACTTCGCGCACGGGCCGATCGCCGCCAATGTCCTTGGCCAGCTTCAGCATGAAGCGCAAACCGTGCTTGTAAGTCGCGCCCGGCTGCGCCGGGAACTGCGCGGTCTTGCCAAGCAGGTCCCTCATCGCAACCAGCGAGGACAACGGCGCGGAACCGGACGGGAACGCAATCCAGCCGGTCTCGAGGTTTTCCAGGTCGAAGATTGCCTTGAAGTTGCGCGTGACGTCGACCGGCTCGGGCAGAAACCCTTGCCCGCTGTCGACCCGATCGATGCGGAACCACAACCCGGCGCGGGCGTCGTATTTGACTATCGGTAAAAAGTCACCACCGGCAGACGGCTCGGTGGAAAAGCCAAAGATGTTGCTCATAGTCGTCACTCCTTGCCGCTGTCAGGCCAGCGGCGGTGCCAATCCCGGGTGCTGCCGGGAATACCAGTATCTACTGCTCGATCCTCAGGCCGCTCAAGCCGGTGACCTTCTCGTAATAGGCCAACATGCCGTCGCGGCGCGCAACCATGTCCGCCATCATGCGCTGCATTGCCTGTACGTCGTGCGGCACTGACGGGTCGTAAATCTTTAGCGCACTCGCCGACCCGCGCGCGTCGTTATATTCGACCACAAGCAGATGATTGTAAGCCAGCGCCAAATGCCGCTTCAACGCCGGCAGGCGGCGTTTCACATTGCGCCGAAACGCTTCAGTGTTACGACCCCAGACTAGTCGCGCGAGATCGCCAACCGCAATCCAGCCCAACATGCCGTTGGCCATGATGTGCACCGCCATGGTGTCGTGGTTCCACACAACCTTGGTCAAATGCGCGCGCCCCTTTTGGTCGGTGACGATTTCCGGCCTGTGGTACTGCCTTAATGCCTTGTCACTCATGCCGGCACCGCTTGCTGCAGAAGCTCGCGTACACGGTTCAACCGCACCATGGCCTCGCGCGAGCCGCCCTTGTCGGGGTGCAGCTTGGACGCCAGCGCCTTGAACCCAATGTCGATCAGCGACAGCGCCAGCTTGCGCTGCAGCGCACGCTCTTCCTGCTTGGCCAACGCGTCCTGCTTGAGCGCGTCGACATTGACCCGACTGATCGCTTCCTTGACCGGCGTATGCCACGCAGCCGGCTTGCCGTAGTTGGGATTGTTGCGGGTCTTCGAGATGACGTCCCGGAAGCTGGTGAACCGGGAAGCACCGCTTCCCGAATTGTGGCGGGCCAGGTTCATGTACTCGTTGGCTTGCCTGCGGCCGACCTTGAAGTTGCGCTGGCACCAGGCATCGAATTCCGCGGCAGTCATCTGCTCTCGGGCTTCGATCATCTTTTCGCCCGCCGTCGTGTAGTACGGCATCCCAGCCTCCACCGCATGTTCAAGATCCGCCTTGATCAGTGGCACCAGCACGCGCAGTGGTCGCGCGACCTGGTTTGATCCAATTGCAACGATTTCCATAAAACAGCTTCCTCCGTTGTGGGGAAGGAACTGTAACATGATGTATGGAGATCAGGTCAATAGCTATGGGTAGTAGCTCGCCCGGCTAGATAGACCACAGGCGGTATGCGGTCGCGCGCGCCTCCGGGTTGCCCCAGTAGAAACTATCCAGCGCAGGCGCAAACAGTGTCAGATAATAAGAGGGGTCGTCGGAAAGCGAAAGCAGGTTCTCCACCTTCATCGCGATTTTGCGCAACGCCTCGCGATGCGCCAGCACGTTCTCCAGCCGGTAGGTCTCCAATTTGCGCGGCGTGACGTAGATCAGCCTTGCGTCAAGATTGTCCGATGCCGCATAGAGCGCAACCTGCCGGGCGTGCCCGATCTTTATTTCGGACGGCATCCGCTCGGTCGTCTTCATGTCCGCCAGCATGCCGTGCTGGCTCCATTGATAGTCATAGTACCCGACGATCGGCAGCTTGAGCCCTTCTGGCTGCCACTCCACCAGCCCTTGCATGCCGTCCGGCTTGCCGTACCCGCGCAGCTCCTTCAACGCCGTCTTCACCATGTCGGCAATGGTCTCGCGATACTTCTCGCGCCGAGGGTCGCCAGACAAGGCAGACAGGGTGTCGTACTTCATGTGCGCGACGTCGACGCAGTCCTTTAGCGGCGCGTCGAGGTCGTTCAAGCCGTGCGACACGCCGTCCTCGACCGCCACGCCACGATGCGCAGGACTGCCGACCGATTGGGTTTCACCCACTATATATTGTGCCACAAACATAGAAGGACACTCGGCATACAGGTTTAGCTTGCTGGCGCTGTGGCGCAGGTAGGTGGGGATCATTGAATTCTGTCTTTCCATGTTGAAGAGCCATCCGCCTCATCCAGCATGGCCATAATCCGGTTGCGGAATATGGTGCGTTCTTTCTGTTCCAGCTCGTTTAGACAAAATGCGAGAACCGCAGCACAAGCAAACATCGTGTCGCCGATTTCCATGTCGGAAACCGCATCGAACACGGTGTCGGTGGCTTTCTTCATGATTTTGATTTTTTCCAACGTGGTCATTTCAGCACTCCCGCTGCTCGCAGACCGTTCATTGCCTCATCGAGCGAATGCGCCAGGAGGTACGGATGCCCCAGCGCCTCGCACACCTTCTGGAATTCGAGCTGGTCGCTGGTCTGCTTGCCCTTGGCGGTCTTCAGTTCCAGCCAGACCACGCGCCCGTCGCCGAGCATGATGCAAATGTCAGCCACACCGGCACGCATCCCTTCCTTTTTCATCCGCGCCGCCAGCCCCATCGACCTGCGCGCCGCGTTCGGCACGGCAAACCAATACGCCTCCTTCACGGCGTGCAGCCCGAGATGCTGCATCACCATGACCTGCAGGCGGTGCTCGCTGAGTAGGCCCTTGCGGTAGTCGGAGAGTTTCATAAACAAAAGCCTATTGACAATTCGCGCCCCTGTCAATTAGGCTGCCCTTATCACTCAGCGGAGCGATCGATGCCGGTCAATGACGAGAAGCTGTTGCGTGTAGCTGCAAAGGAACTTGAGCGCTTGCGCCAGGAAAATGCGCGGCTGCGGCAGGAAATTGTGCGTTTGCACATTCGCCGTAGTGAACGCCCCGGGCAAGACTACGCAACCTACCCGGGGCGCCAACTCGAAACCACAACAAAGCAGCAGGAAGGTACCGCAGGAAAGAATGAGTGACAACATGGAATTGAGCGAGCGTGAGCAAATCGCTTTCGGGATGCTGTCGAAACGCGGGATCGTGTCCGCCGACGAGATCCTGAAAGAGCTGAAGCGCAACAAGGTCAAGATCAATGGCGCACGAGCCACCCACAGCCTCAGCGTCCTGATGAAATACCTGACCGCCAAGGCGTGTCAGGAAGGGTGGATCATCACCATGGTCGAAGGCGGCCGAGGCGTCGGCAACAAAGCATCCTACAGCATGGAGAAGAAGTTCTGATGAACCAGGAAGAGGCACAGGCCCATATGGACAAGCTGCTGAACGAGGCAGGCCGCCGCAATGTCGAGATGCTCAAGACCGCAAATCAGGCCTTGGAACGGCCACCCTGGATCGATCGCCAGATCGGCGCGCGCCCGGACGGCACCCAGGCATCCCTGACCCACCCGGTCGACATCGTGCGCAACGCCATGGAGGATGCGCGCCGCATCGTCGACAACTTCGAAAAGGAGGCAATCGAGCTCGAAAGCAAGGTCGCGCGGCTGGAGGCGCAACTCGATGCCGAAAGGGCAGTGCGGATGAGCCTGGAAAAGCAGATCGCGCAGATCGTCGACCTGGTGTCGCCGCGATGAAGGCCACCGTCATCCTGGCTATGATACCTCTTGGCCTTGCCACTGCCTTCCTGCCACGCTGGCCAGACCCTCAGCCGGCTCAGGCCGAGACCTTCACGCAGCGCTTCGAGGCAGTCTACCCGAAGCACACCTTCGAAGAGCGTTGGCAGCCCGTGGAAGCCCTCCTGGAGGCGCAGAGAAGCCCGCCTGTCGATTCCTTGGCGCCCAAGGTGGTTCGGACCATCCGGATCACCAAAGACGCTCTGGAGCCTCCCCAGGAGGTCGAGCCGGTTGCTGAGGCGCCGTTGCCGGTTCCGCGTCCGCATACCACCATCAAGCCCAAGGTCCGCCCGATCCGGGTCGCCGACATTTGCGCCCGACACGGCATGCACCGGGTCGACTACGGACGAACCTGGAGGTGCCGCAAATGAGACTTGCCGAATGGCTGATGACGACCCTGCGCGCCATTGTTCCGTGGATCAGGAAACCGCAACCCGCCATTCTGCCGCCACCCCTGCCGCCGGTCGTGGCCCGGCCTGCTTCGCTGCCGCCCCCGGAACTGCACGAGCCGGTCCCGCCGCCCCTTCACCGGACTTCCCCTGGCCCCTCAGCCAACCGGGCCGAGCGCCGCAAGCTCGAACGGCTGCGCCGCCGGCACGACAAGTTCGTCACGCCGAAGGGCCCCAAGCCGGCAAAGATCGAGCGCGAAGCGGTAGAGCCAAAGCCAAAGCCGGATCCCATCCCACCTCCCGAAGTTCCCGAAGGGCCCAGGGAGGCCTCTGGCAACTTCTACATGGCGGACAAGCACCACGAAGATCGCGAAGGGAAGAACGTCCTCTACGTGGAAACCGAAATCCACGGCATCTTCAGCTTCCGCGACACCATCCTGCAGCAGCTGGAGCTCTACTTCGTCTACCTGGAGCGGATGAGACGGCGCGACAGCGATGCCTACGCCCTCTACCGGCAGGTCGGCGCGATCGTCGTCCCCTACCTCGCCAACAACGCACACTATCGCAATCTACCGGAGAGAGACGAGAAACCGCTCGGCCCACAGAAGCCCCTGACGGCATGGTTCAAGCAAACAAGGCCGGGCTTTGGTTGCTTCGTCTACGGCGTGGATCCGGAAACGGAAAAGTTCGAAAGCAAACCCGCCCCGGAAAGGGACGGCGAGAAGACCACGTGGTGGGTTCCCAAGTTCATGTACTTCACCAAATACACCAAGCCGCCTCCGACGTTTGAGCGGATGTCCGGTGGCGACATCTACTCCATGACGATCTGGTGGGACCAGCCGTTTAACCCGAAGTTCGCCAGACGCCACAAGAACGGCGTGCCGCAGCAGTTCGGGATTTTCGTCAGTGCCGACGGCAGCAAGGTCACGGCACTGCGCGTGATCGAAACCAAATATCTCAAGGTCCATTCCCGCAAGGGTCACGAATTCTTCCGGGTGCCGCAGCGGCTGTGGCACATCCCGAACACCTACCAGGAATGGGCGCGCGACCACAAAGTAGACGTGCAGCGCTTTCTCACCGACATCTTCATCGACGCAACCTTCCGTCTGGAGCTGGCGCAAGGATCGATGATCCGCGTGGCTGCCAGCAAGAAGGACATGACTGCCGTCTTCGGTGTCGAAGTCGACCGCATGCCCTACTTCTTCCAGGACCGCGACATCCACCTCAACGAGGACGGCCACCGCAAACGCATCTTCCATATGGTCCGGCCGCACCAGCGGGCGAACGGCACGACCGTAGGGTTTCATTTTCGCGGCGAGCGCAACTTCACCTGGGCCGGCTATGACGTCGCCATCACGGTGCCGGGCCGTGACCACTACATGCTCGACGAATTCAATGTCGGTGCGCACGACGAATATTGGGATAACAAGGGAATTCGCATGAAAGAGCTTGGCTCCATGCTGTCCAAAGACATCAAGACCGGCCGGGGAGGGATGAGGTGACAGACATCGTAGAGCGGCTACGGGAGCAACCGGAATGACCAATTTCCTCCGCTACGGCTGGCCGCGCTGGTGGCTGATCCGCATTCCGGACTGGATGCTCGGCGAATGGGCGACCGAGAGGCTCAACGACTTCCTCTATCCGTCCGACCTGTCGGTCTACATTGCGCCGCGAATGGAGAATGAACGATGACATGGAAACCGGCTAACCTGAATGAAGCCGTGATCTACGCCAAGGGCTGGAACGATGCCGTGAAAGAGGCTGCCCGCATAGCGGAGGGGTTTCGTTGCGGTGCTTGCGGAATGGATGACAAGGCAGCGGCGGCGATCAGAGAGTTGGACCGCTCGATGCAGGCGTGTTGATATCGACAAGGGAGCAGTCAGATGGCCGATGACCTGTCGTGGATTGACCACCCGGCAAATCTTCGCGCTAACGCCGTTCTGCTGCGCGCTGTCGCAGATCAGTCATTGTTGCACGCCGACGAGATTGAGCGGCTGCGCAATATGCTAGACAACGTCATGAGCGTCAGGCGGCATCGCGGAGGCACCATGACTGACATGGATCGGGACGAAGTCGTGGCACAACGGTCGCGGCGAGCCATGACTGACCTCGTAGAGTGGCTGCGCAACTCGACCAGTGCGGAATGGAACGGCCCAATGCTGAACAAGGCCGCCGACGAAATCGAGCGGCTGCGCGCGAAGCTGGCCGACATTGCAAACAGCATGAAGCGCGACTGGCAAGACCCGGCCGATCACGCGAACTGGTGTATCGAGCACGCAAAAACATGACAGACATCGTGGCACGACTACGCGATTGGCCTCGGATGACACCCGCAGCCTGTAAAGAGGCTGCCGACGAGATCGAGCGGCTGCGCGCTGTTATTATACGAGCAAAGGACGCTCTGCTTGACGGACAATCGACGCAACGGGTTCACGACCTGTTGGTGGTCGCCCTACTGGGGCCAAAGCCATGACCGACTTGACCGACCGCATGCGGACCTGCGCGGCGCATCTGGCGACTGCCAGCGTCGTCGCCAATCCGGCCGCCATCGATGATGCCGCCGCGTTGCTGCTCGCCGCCGCAACGGAAATCGAACTGTTGACCGGACCGATCGACCTGGGCGAGCCGATGGAGGTCATCGAGCCAGCCGTGTTGGGAGTAGCCAAGCTCGACCCTGAAACCATGAAGCCGATCTCACCCGCGGTATGGGTGAGTGGCGGCGACACGCTGCCGGTGGCGAACCCGTACCGCGGCCCGCACACCTGCCCGAAGTGCGACAGCCGCGCCAACAAGACCGTGCGCAAGAAGGGCAAATCCCTTTGGCTGGTCTGCCCGGTCTGCGAGCACGCCTGGACGCGTTAGCTACTCCAGGCAGCTGTCGGTATTGACCACGGTCTGCCGCACCCTCTCCCGGTTCGTTTCCGTGGTGCGCTTCGTCTGTTTGATCAGCCCGCCCGGGCACGGATTGACGATAGGCGTTTCCTGGTAGATCCAGCGCCCGTAGGGCTGCTGGCATCCCGTCTCAACAACCACGACAGATATCAGGAGGACGTGTCGGATAAGGTGGCAATGGCTCAACACGGCTTTCAAAACCTGATCGGAGACGCCACCCCCAACAGGCTCGCGATGACATAGACCACGACAATCACACAGATCACCACAATCAACACGTTGATGATGGTGGCGAACGGGGCCGGGAGCGGGATGAGCGGAAGCAGTTGTTGTACGGCCCAGAGGATCACGCCCAGCACAATCAACATTAGGATGACAGATACCAAAGTTCCGATCATGGTCGCCTCCTTAAGGTCGTGTCGGCGCGATATGAAGTTCCTTCGTCATGATGTCGGTGATGCGCTCAATCGAATGCTCGTTCTTTCGCGTCGTTCCCTCCAGCACGGTCAGGCGCGTATTGATCTCGGCGAGATGCGGCGATCCGCGGACTTCCAGTGTGTTCACGCGCGCTTCGAGGTTCACCAGATAGATGCCGCCCACGATAGCCTGCCCGATCAGCAGGATTGCCAGCGCCTGATTTTCCTTGAACCAATGTGCCAGGGCGCTCATGGCGGCGGTACTGCCGGCTCACCGGGAAGCTCCTTCTGCATGAACGGCCACGGCTGCTTGGCCAACCCCTGGTAGGCTACGATCAATTGCGACCGCGTCAGGTACCAGGACTGTGCCGCGGCGCGCAGGGGGCGATGCCCGACAATGTAGGGGTCCGCTCCGGCCAATTGCCCGGCCGCGCAGCACATTTCGCCATTGCAGTACATCACGCCATCGGCCCGCGGCTGCGTAAAAGTGAGCGGGCCGCTTTCGTCCGTGATGACGAAGGAGAGGGTCACGCCGCCGCCTCCAGCGCCTCGATGCGCGCCATGGCTTCCTGTAAAGCTTTGGTCAGTGCGGCGATGACCGCCATCGGATCAGGCGCCTGTAATACGTTGTCCGCGTCCTTGCGACCCGTCGCTGCGCCCTTACAAAGTGTTTCTTGAAGTTCATGCGCAGCGAAACCCCACCGCTCAGTGTTATCTTCCGCGATCAGAGGCTTGCCTTCTTTCTTTGCTGCCTCTTTCATACTTTTTGGTGTGTGCTCTTTCTGCTTATAGCTGATCGGATTTAATTGTTTGATTTTCTCCCAAGTGCTTTGCAGCGGTGTCATGTCTTTCTTTATACGATAATCAGATAGCAGCACGTTGCCGACGCCAACATCACCGATGTACATAGCACCGTTGCCGTCGCCCTCTCCCCAGTTGATGTTGTAGGCATACACACCGCTATTGAAACCTCCATGCGTCTTGATACCCCCCGGACAATTTACAACATTACCATTACCTACGTAAAATCTTGTATTGATTACAAGTGAGTCAAATCCGGGAGCACCATTGATATTAAGGTTCGGCCACTGTAAATAGAAGCGACAATCGAAGTCGGAAGGAGACCCAGTAGTCTTAAAATCGATAGCTTCTGGTCCCTCGATCCAACTGACGGCAATGCCGGGATTGCCGTATAGACCGCCGGCAGATCCTGCACTCGACGCAGTAGCGGCATTGCCCGTGCAACTGCTGGAACTGCCGGTGCAGCTGCCGTTAACGTTGCCGTTGACGGTGCCGTTGAGCGTGCCGTTAAAGGATGACGCGAAGACGCCGCCCCCTGGAAGACTATAATTGCTGCCGTCCCAATATAAATACCGATCACCTACAGCATTCAATCGAAGCACACCGTTACTGGCTTTTAAATCACCTGCAGACGTTATATTGCCGCTCGAATTGACATTGCCGCAATTGATGATGTTGGTAGTAAGCGTGTAGCCGTTCGTGGTAAGCGTCGAACACGAGATCGCGTTGGTGGCGATGTTGCCGTTGCAGGTGAGGCTGCCGCCGGTAGTGATGCTGCCGCTGGCAGTGAGGTTTCCGATATTTAGTGTATTGAGGGTACCAGCCATGTTTTGAACATAGACTTGTCCGTTTGACCTAATGATATTATTGGTCCCGTCAGTTACCAACAAATTAGTTGCATTTAAATAAATCGTGGGCACTGTCAGCGCACCGGTCATCGTGTCGCCGGTCAAATTGACGTAAGCAGCGTCCAGCTCGGCGGCACTGCCGGCTTGCTGCACCCACGCACCCCACACCCCACCATTTTTCCTCCGGGTGTATACCGGATTTGGTGTTCCGGGGGTCGTCACTTGAATGAATATATCATTCGTTGCATCCGTTATAATGATGCACGTTCCAACAAAGCGGTTGGTTCCATTGGGGGCAGAGGTGGCTCCAATCGCAGACCAGAACGACCCGGCCTCAAATGCATGCGCGTCGTAATTGGTGACTTGCTGCCCCGCCGCCTCGGCCTTGAGGTTGGTGCGCGCCGTTGTTGGATTGTCTGCGCCCGTACCGCCCATGTTGGACGGCAATGGCTGGTTCAACGTGTTGGTCAAGTCATTGATGAACGTGTTGTAGCGGGCACTGAAAATCGTCTGGCCCGAATTGCCCTGCGTCCCGGACGGATAATAATAAATCCCGGTCCCAATATCGCGCGGCATTGCGTCCTCCTCAGTAGGTGAACTGGCGCATCATCGACGGCACCAGCGCTTCGCGGCCATCATCATACGGCGTTCCGCCCTCGACCGTCGTGGCTCCAACAAAGGCCCGACCGGATGGACCCATGCCAGGACCCGCGACCGGGACCGATCCTTGCGTCTGCGCCCGGTAGAGCGGCGAATTGGCTCGCTGCGCAGCGGCGACTTCTTCCCATCGGTTCTGCAGCCCGCGCTGCCCGAAGCCGTACGCAGCCCGACCAAGGCCACCGCCGACAGCGGAACCGACAGCGGAACCAACGCCGCCGCCGGTCGCAATGCCAAACGGGCCGCCGGCAATGCCGCCGACTGCTCCAGTCCCGCCACCTACAACACCGCCTACGCCTGCAGCCACTGCGCCCTTCTTGGCGCCGACCAGATTGGCGAGCCACTCCGCATGCGTTGGCGTGATGGCGGTTTCCAGCTGGCTCTTTGTCTCCGGGGTCCAGCCACGTAACTTAGGCTGCGCGCCGGTTGCGTCGGTCTTCAATAGCCGATTGCCTTCACTTACCAGCTGATCCCCGACCGGCGTTCCCTTCGTCCGCTCGACCCGCTGCGCATTGGCAAGAGGCGCCTCCACCTGACCTGCGCGCGCCCAGGCGGCGTAGTTGCCGCGCGCCGTCTGCGCCACCTCGGCCGCCATTTGGCCGAACTGCGGCGCCGACGTCACGGCGCCAGACTGCGGCGCATTGACCAGGAACCGATCGAACGTTTGGCGCAGAATGCCAGCCGCATAGCCGTTCTTCTCGCCGGCGCCGGTCGTGTTCTTCATGCCGGTGAGGGCTTGCCGGGCTGCCTCGATCTGCGTTGGGCCAATGTCGCCATACCGATTGGCCCAGCCGTAAGCACCATTGCGCAGGTTTTCCATGACGCGATAGACCGCCGTCGCGTTCTCCGGAATGGCACTGCCCTTGAGCATGGTCTGCTCGGCCGCCGCGAGGTCCCTGGCAAAGTGCGGCATCGAGTAAGTCGCCGGGATTTGCGACAGCGTCTTGTAGTTGCCCTGGTAAGCCGTTTTCAGATCAGCCGATGGCGGAACCGGGATCTCTCGGCCCGTCGCCGGATCCCCCGGCCGCTGCGTCACGGCGGATTTCGGGATCAGAGGCGCGAGGGCGGCGTTGATGGCGCCACCGACCGCGGCGCCCTTGCCGGCGTTGTACAGGTAATCTTCGGGCTTTCCGGTAAAGGTCTGGCCGGCACCCTGCACGCCACCAAAGATGGCACCCTCGGTGCCGTAGCCGGCGACGCGCGCCGGCACGGTGCCGCCACCGTAGCCGGCAATCCCCGCACCAATCTTGGCGGGCGCCATGGCGCCTGCGGCGGCAACGCCGCCTGACACGTCACCCAGCGGCGTGGCGATCGGTGAGCGCTCGCGTCTCTCCTGCAGGTCTTTGAGGCGCGCGTCGATGGCGGTGTTGTAGTCAGGCTGCGCCTTCCAGCCGAACGTGCCGCCCAGCATGGGATCCGGCAGCGGAACGCCCTTGCCCTTGGCGACGTCGAGCACGGCATCCAGGCGCGGAGCAATCCCGGCCGAGAACGACTTGCCGGTAGCCATGAGATAGTCGCCAAACCCCTGACCTAGCCAGGATGGCCAGCCCATCTCGGACTGCTGCTTGCCGGTCTCGGTGGCCTGAAGGGCGGGCTTACCGGGATCGTCTTCGTAATGCCTGGAGCGCGGCGCCCCGGCTGCCGGCGCTCCTGTCCCCGGATCGTCGTCGTAGAGGCCCATCAGCGCGCCCCAGGGTTCAACTGCTTGCGTTGCAGCACGAAGGCGGCAGCACCCGGACCATAGCGCTGATCAAAGTCCGCCATGTGCGCTTGGGCATTCGGGCCGGCGGCCCCTTCAAAGAAGCGCGGCAAATGCTGGTTGTTGAACCAGTTGGCCTCGGGTGATCGATACCTGGCCTCCAATGTTGTCGTGCCCGTGTTCGGATCCCGCTCACCCAGACCCTTGAAGATGCTTTGCGCCTTCTGATCGTAATCCGCCATATGCTGGTAGCCGCGCTGTAGTTGCTGCCGCAGCAAGGCCTCGATCGCAGGCTTTTCCATCGTGATCTCGCCGGCTTGCGCCTTGCCCATCGCAGTCTCGTAGCCGCTCACCGGCTTGAGGTCCTTGACCAACTCGCCCACGGTCGAAAGCAGCTTCGCCTTGAGCAACTCGGTCGAGCCGGCTCGCTCGGCCAGTTGCTTGTTCTGTGTCGCCCAGGCTCCCCACTTGGCCAGATCGAGCCGGGTATTCGCTCCCGCCCCGATGAAAACGCCCTTGTTCATGGCGTCGAGCGCCATGGTGAAGTCCTGCATGCGCTCGGCGGTCTTGCGCACCGATGTCTGTTCGTCGCTCATCGCCTTGCGCACCTCGGGCGCCGGAGCGCCGGCTCGGAGCTGGATCTGATTGTCGACGATGGCTTGGTTCTTTTCCGCGATCTTCACCGGATCGGTCTTGGACAAGTGCTCGTCATAGAGGCGCTTGTTTTCCTCGTCGATCAGGCGGTCCCGGCGCGTGATCTTTTCCTTGGCGAGCCCAGTCTGCTCGACATGCAAGCGATCGTTCTCCTCCTTGATCCTGGCAGCAGCATTGACCGCCTGCGTGCGCAGACCTTCGCCGGTGTAAGGGTTTGTTGAAATCGCTATCGCCCGATTGTATTTTTCCCGCAACTCCGGATTGACCCACGGCGACGGCAATGTCTGGGGCGGCCCAAACCTTTTCGTGGCCTGCGCCTCGAACATTGGCGTGAACTGTGATGTGTCTGGGAGCGCGCCGCCTGGCGTAACCGGAACGCCGGGAGATCCAGGCCTTGCAGGTTGGACGGTCGGCTGGCCAGGAACACCGCCGCCAGGGCCAGTCGGAAGCACTGGGGCTGGAGCTGCCCCACCAGCAGGACCTCCACCGAAGCCACCGACCTGCGCCACCATTTGCGGCGGGACGCCGCCGCCAGGAGGTGCTGGGCCTGCTGCGTCTGGATTGAAGGCCTGGTTCTCTCCGGCAATCTGCTGCGCCATCCCGGCGCGCGCGGCGTCGACGGCAGGATCAAGGCTTGCCCCTCCAAGAGGCATCCTTTGCCCCGGACCGGGGAGAGGCATCCTTTGCCCAGGCGGTGGGGCAGGAAGCGGCATGCGCCCCTCTGGCGAACCTCCCGGAAGCGGCATACGCCCCTCTGGTGGCGGAGCAGGAAGCGGCATGCGCCCATCCTGCGGAACCCCTCCGCCTGCTACGGGTTGCGGTCCCGGTGTACCGCCCGGGATCTGACCCGCCATTCCAGGTGGCGGAACCGAAGGGGCTGGAGGTGCTTGGTCCGGACGCTCCGCCATCGAGGCTCCGGGTCCGGCGGGAGACGGCCCGCCGTATGTGAGGCCGGGCTGGCCGGCGTCGGACATGGTGCCGCCAAGCGATGCCATCTGAATTCCGGCCGGTCCTGCCGGCTGCGATCCCTGCGCGCCGCCCATCAGGGCTTCCGCCATCTGCGCGCGCGAAAGGTTCGTCTCAGGATCAAGTTCTGCACGCGGGGAAGTACCTGCTCGCGGATCCTCTGCTCCGGAAGGTGGCGTCTTGACCACAGGCGGGGAAGCTTCGAATACGTCTGCGTTCTTTTTTGCCGTCGCAGCGTCACGCGCTATCATCTGGCGTTCCGACTGCGAGAGCTTGTAGTCGCGAATGCCTTCGCCGATGCTCTCGCCAACCGAGAAGATCCCCTTGCCGATCGTGTTGGGATAGTCGCGCGACTTGGCCGCCAGCGCAGCCGCAATGGCTCGGCGCGCCTTCAGTTGCTCCAGGGTCAACCCCGGCCCGCCAGGGTCGGCGGAAAAGAACGACGCAATCAACGGGTTCTCGGTGAGAGGATCCGGCATGGCTCATGCACTCCCGAAGATCGAACCCAGCTTGTCACGATCGATGTGCTTGAGACCGCCGATCGTCTTCACGGCGCGCGGTTCAAGCCGCTCGACGTCCTGCGCCATCGGTCCGACATGGCGCTTCCCGTCGTCGAATTCGTCCTTGTAGTCGTATGCGTAGATCGGCAGCGCGCCCTTGGTCGACAGGATCGAGCCCATCGGAGCAATGTTTTCCTTGGCGCGCACGTCCGACAACATCGCCGCCGATCCGATCTTGCCACCCGCGCCAAGAAGGCCGCCCATGATGTCGTTGAAGCCGGTCGATTGCGTTTTGTAGATATCGTTCTGTTGCGCAAAGTTCTGGTTGATCAAGCCAGCCACGTCCGTGGTCGGGATCGAAGTGCGCTGCGCATTGATGAAGTTCGGCGCCTGCACCTGCGAGCCAGACATCAGCGCTGCAATCTCGTTGAGTGGCTGATTGCGCTGCTGATACTGCTCCTGCAGGGCCTGATTGCGCTGTTGGTTCGCCGCATTGAACTTCGTAGATTGCAAACCGAGCATCTGATTTTGCGCGGCGTTGTAGAATTGTCCGCGCGCTGCAGCTTGATCAAACTGACCTTGCGCCGCGGTATTGAAAAAGCCGGCGCGCGCCGCGTTCTGCGCCTCGGCCTGCTGCTGGGCCTGGTTCTGAAAGCCGGCCAGGCCGAGCGACTGCTGATAGCCTTGCTGTTGCGCAGCATTATGAAAGGCAGCCTGCTGCGCCGACATTTGATCCATGCGCTGCTGCTCTTGCCCGCCCGCCGCAACGATGCCAAGGCGCGTGTCGGTGACTTGCCGATTGAACGGATCGTAGGCCCCCTGATAGGCCTGGCTGCCGTAGCGGATGCCCTGGTCGGCGAGCTGCTGGCGCAGCCTATCTTCCTGCTGTTGCAGCTGCGGATTGACCCGCTCGAACATGGACTGCTCGATGCGTTGCCGATCCGCAGAGTAGTTGTCGGTAGGACCGTATTGCTGCTGGATCTGGCCGGCCGAGTTAGGATCAAAGCCGCGCGTGATGTCGCCACCGGACGCGTAGCTGCTTTGCAGCCCGGGTGTGTCGCCGATCTGCGACTGCGGTGCGCCAACCTGATTGAACAGGTTGATGTCGCCCATGGCGGGCGCGCTGCTCGTGTCCAGCGGGTGTGACAACAAGTCTCCGATTGCGGCGGACTGCTGGTTGGCAATGCCAGCCATGTTCATCTTGGCGGCGTCGGTCTGCGCCTGAATTTGCGCGTACTGCGGCGACAGTGTCTGTGTCGCAGTCCATCTCGGGATATTGTAGGACTGACCGGTTACCGGATCGGTATAACCATAATTGCCGGTCACATCGAAATTCAACGAACCTTGCGCCGTGTTCTGGTTGGTGTTGCCCAGGTACGAATTCGCAATCGCAGTCGACACGTTGGTGCCGGTCTGCGCCGCGGCAGTCGCCATTGGGTTAGGCGGAGTTGGAGCTTGCGGACTATCGAACAGGCCCATCAGGCGGCCTCCTCTAGTTCAACGATACGACGATTAAACCGGCTCTCGTGCCAGTCCTCTGCCGTCAGGGTCGCGATGACGCCATCCTTGCCGCGGCCATAGAGCCGCGCGATCTTCACGAAGGCAAAACCGATGACGGCAAGCTGTCGCTGCAGCCGAAAGTCGCTTTCCGCGACCTGCATGACCACCATTTGGCAGCCGCATTCGACGAACGGGTAGTCGAAAATCCGCTTCAGCACGGGACGCGTCAACCAGCGAGCCGAAGCGGACGCGCCCGACATGACGATCGTACCAGCCTCCGGGCTCCAGTGGTGATAAACGACGCCACCGATGAGCTCGTCGTCCTTGACGACGCCGATCGCCTTGCCGCCAGCCACCACGCCACGCGGCATGCCGGTCAGCCTGGCGACAAAGTCACCGACTTCCTCGTCCTTGCCATAGACGAACCGGATCATCCGACACCACCGCTGCCGCCAGAATTATCGCCGCTGCTGCTGCTGCCATCGCTGCTGCTTCCGCTGGAACCGCCGCCGCCACTAGTGTCGCCGCCGCCGCCACTGGTGTCACCGCCGCCGAAGCCCCCGACAGCGCCGCCGGCACCCATGCCGCCAGTGCCGGGGCTGGCTGCGCCAAAGTCGCCATAGCCACCGCCACCAGGAGAAAAGCCCTGCGCGCCGCCGGTATTGCTCATCGAAGCGCTGCCCTCGAAACCGCCCGTGGCGGCGCCACCACCGAAGGCGCCAAAGCCGCCAGGGCCAGAGAACCCAGCTGCGGAAAAGTCGCTGCTGGGTGTGTTGGTGCCCGTCTGGTCCGGCTCGTTCACTGCAGTTTGGGTGTAACCATTGGGCGTCACCGTACCAACGAAAGTCGGAGTTGAACTTGGTTGCGCAAGAGCGGCCCGATCCATTTCATTGAGGTCAGTCTCGTCTTTTGGTGTTGCTGCCGGGAAGCCGGCTACTGGAGCCCTGTCAGGCGTGCCAAAGGTCCTGTCAAAATCCGGAGTAGCGGGTGGCGCAGTGGCTGGAAGATCAGCAAAGCGATCGGCAACCGTAGCCGCGAATGTTGCGGTTGGGTCGTAGCCCCCCTTGCCGCCAAATCCCGGCAAGCCCGCCGTCATGGTCGCGCCGCTATTCCAACCATTCGGATTACTCTCCGTTGGGCTGGGAGTTACTGCGCCAGGGGCATTGGTGTTGAAGCCGCCCGGTGCGTCCGGAACGCCGCCCGATCCCAACGTAATGCCACCGACATGTCCGGCACCGGCATTGAAATCAGCCGCTGCAGGATCGTAGTCTCCCGCGACAAACGGCGTGCCCTGCGGCCCACCCAGCCCCTGCCCGCCCAGCGCACCAATAACCTGCCCGTCCAACCCTAGCGCGCCTGGCCCGCGCTGAAAATCCGCAGCACTCATCTGCGGTCCTGTAGATTGTCCACCAATCGGCCCGCGCTGGAACTCCATCTGCTGCCGCGCGAGTACCGCCGCGAGGTCATCACGCGAAACCGGGGCGGAGGGAGAAACCTCGGGATAAAGCATCAGGATGACCCCAGACCCGTGCCAGTGTTCATGTCGATCTTCTGCTGCTGCATCTGCTGCATGATCTGGTTCGCCAGATCGTCACGGGTCGGCATTTGCCCCCCAATCGGCCCGCGCTGGAAATCCGCTTGCTGTTGTTGCGGCTGTACAGCAGGCGTGACAGCGCCGGGTGCAGGGCCGCCCTGAGGCTGGACCGTCACGTTGGGGCCGGGCGTATAGACTTGGTTTTGCGCGGCTGCCTGCAGCAAGGCCGGATCGACTGACGTCATCTGCGGAAAGCCGGCGCTCACGCCGGTCTGGGGCGTCGGCACCTGATATCGCTCGATCTGGGACCTTGGCCACGTTCCGGCGCGCGGGGCTTGCCAGTCCACCACGTCCTGGGCCGACTGCGCGTCGCCCGGAATGTAGGGCGGGGCAAACACACTGCCGAGTGCATTTCTGGGAAGCGCCATGATGGCTCCTATACGGCAATGCCGGCCTTCGCGGCCAACATGCTGATGCCGAGCATTTCGACGTCCGGCCGCGGAATTTGAAAGACCGACACTTGTACGACCGGGGCGTGCGACCAGCCAGTCTCCCCAATCGAGACCCACATCGTTGTCCGCGGCGGCCCGCTAGAGGCGCTGGGCTGATCCCAGCGCGCGGCACCGGCCTCCGGCGTCGGGACCGGAAGCGGATCCGGTGGAACGACCGGGCCACTCGATCCCCACAGGCCCTCGTCCCACACCTCGGACGGGGCAGAAAGCGTCCCGGCCGGCGGCGGCGGCGGAATGTCTATGCTGTAGTTGACGCAGGCCGAGACGGACGGAATGAACGTATCGTTCGCGCGCCCGAAAAACGCACAGCGCGCCTGCGTCAGTGTGAACGTGACAGGCGGCTCGCCGAACGTTTCCCAGCCCCCGACATAGGTGCAGGTGTAGGCCCGCAGCGGGTACGCAGTGCTTCCCTCCACGGCCGGCAAGATCGGGCGCACGGCACTGTAGTCGGATCCACCAAAATCGGCCTGCACGATGCGACCGTCCTGCGTGCTAAAGTACATATTGCCGGAAAGGACGCAAAACTGCAGGGCATCCCAGCCCCGATACAGCGACCAGGCGCCAGTCACCGTATTGGCAACGAGGCAGCGCCAGTCACCTTCCAAGCCACCCGGCAAGGTAACGAACAAGGCGCCTAAGTCGTCCCACTTGCACATGCTCCATGGCCGGTCCTCCTTGTCCAGGACTTCCTGCTGCCAGAGTGGATGAACGACGCGCGTAAGAGCCGAAAATTCCAGTGCGGCGACGTCCTTCGTCTGCACCTGACTTATTGGCACCAGGCCGTCCACCGTGATGATCAGAACGTCGCCGCCAATGTTCAGCCATGAATTCTTCCCCATCGGTCGCGACATCTGATAGCGCCCTTGCTGGCGCCAGTTCGCAACGTCGCTCGGATTGGTGCCGCTAAAGATCGCGACCTCACCTTCAGTCGTGACGAAAATGCACTTGTCGTCGATGCCGTCCCCGGCGGAGACCGACCAAGTGCAGCCGAACAGCAGCGTGCCGCCCTTGTTGAATGAGCCGGAGAGCGGAATATTCAGCAGCGCGCCGCCAACCGCGTCAATGTCGAGATACCACGCATTCATGCTGCCGCCCTGAATGAAGAACAGGCGGCGGCGATACTTCCAGACTTGCGTGAGACCGCGCCCGTCCACGACGGGAGTGCCAACCGGGCCGGTAAGCCGACCGGGCTGCCCAGCCGGCGGCGTGTAGGACGGGATCAACTGCACCCAGCTGGTACCGTTGAAGCGCAACGGATAGTCGCCGGTGTCATTGACCGCAAGCAGCCAGTCACCGCCGGCGTTGGAGAATTGCGCGGTCGAGAAGTAACCGTCAGCGAGCGTGACGCCGGTGATGAGCGTCGCCGTTGCCGATGTCACGTCGTAAAGCTTGTGGGCGTTCGTGGCGAACAGCTTGCGCAGCGTGCCGGTGACGAAATTAAACAGCGACTGCACCGGAGTGGTTTCGGGCAGCGAGCACCACGTCTGCGAGCCCCCGCGCAAGCGAATGGATTTTTCCGTCGTGAACCAATTGTCCAGCACCAGGGCCGCGGACGGCTGCATGAAGGCCGGGTTTTCGTTCAGGATCAGGCCGCGCGTCGGAGCCGAGATGGTTTTCGGAAGAACCTGCTGCGCAACTTCCGCAGGCGCCCCAAAGCGCCGGAACTCGCGGTAATGCGGCAGGGATCGGCTCATGGCCCAGGCCCAACGAAAGTGGCACCGGCAGGCGTCGGACCCCAATAAGCAATGGTCGCGTCGGAAGAGATCGGATAGCGGCCAACGATGATCGGCGCCGGCTTGTCGTTGCCGGCTATCCGCGACAGCGCGTCCTCGTAGTTGGCAAGATCCTCAGCATAACTCGCGCCCTTGTTCGCCTTCCATTGCCAGATCATGCCGAGCTTGAGCAACCGCTCTGGCAGCACGAAGGTGTCGGCATCGTTCAAGAATTGCGTGCCGAAGCCGCCGCTGGTCAAAATCACACAAGTGTTGCGCAGGTAGTAGAATTTCGCCATCTCGGCCGGGACAACCGGCGGACCAGCACTTGATGCGGCGAGCATCGGACGAATGTGTATCTCGTTGTTGAAGATAGTCCATTCGCCAACCGGGATGGTGCGGCCCTGCAGCTCTCCACGCAACCAATCGTCCGCGTCAGGAACGAAAGTCATCGGCGCCGTTGTGTTGGTCGATCGCCACACCTGCGAAGTCAGCAGCATGCGATGATAGTCGGCTGGCAATGGGTGATTTATTTCCCCATTAAAGCCTATGGTGCAGAGCTGACGCAATGTCGTCCAGTCGCGCGTGTCGTAAGCAATGCGCTGTGCCATTTCATTGGCGAGCTGGACGAATTCCCAAGCAGTGCGGTCGACGTAGGGGGAGAGAAAAACGCTGCCGCTCGGTGGCCTGACGCCGACAACCGCGCAAACCTCCCTGACGACCGACTGAACCGTCATCTACCGATTTCCTGCGCCATGCGCGTCAAGGTCCGCATTGACGGATTGCCGACCGGACGCTTCCCGGTCTTCTCGATGATGAGTGCGCGCAGTTCGTCACGGCTCATGCCGATCAGCTCGGCGGCGACGTTTGGCCCGGGCGAAACCGTGCGCTCGTCTTCGCCTTCGCCGTCTTCTGGCTCCTCGTCTTCCGGCTCGCCGACAGGCTCGGGCGGGACCGGCGGACGCACCGGGTCTTTCGGAGGCGGTTCAAGAGAGCTGCTGGCCAGCTGCTTGTCTTCCTGCAGGACGCGGATCTGCGCCAGCAGGGCATCAATCTGGACCTGCTGCTTCATGATCATGGCGTCGTGCCCGGACGTGGCTAGGTAGTCGATGGCCTTGTTCTTCATGTCGCGGCCGCCGATACCCAGGTTCTTAAGCGGCTGGCCGTCGAGCTCGGCGAGCGCCTCGATGGTGTAGATATTCAGTGCGCGGAGCTCGGCCCGCTTCGCGTCCGTCAAAAAAGGAACATAATCGAGCGGTGTTCCTGATTTGGTCTGCTGCTTCTTGGCCAGGAACTGCTGGTATTGGCGCGGAAACCGCTCCGCGTAGGTCAAGTTCTGCTGTTCGCCGGTCTCCTCGTCGACTTCCCAGTGCGATCGCTCCTGGACGAGATGCACGGTGCTGTCCTTCGAGCCGGCAATGCGGATCTCGCACACATCGGTATCCTTGAAGATAGGCCTTCCAGCCGCGATGCTCGCGCGCTCGTCCTTGAAGGCCATCGTCTTGAAAAACGGCGTAATGCCTGCGGATCTGGTTCCGAGTGCCATGTAGTTCCTCCAAAAAAGCCGGGAGCCCCGAGGGCGAGGCTCCCGGTCGGCAAGACTGATTACGGGGTCGTATCAGTAAAGCGCCAGTTGAACATAGGATTAGTCATAGTAAGCTCGCCCATCCAACCAATAAACTGGGCAATCGCGTCTTTATCAATTGGCATCTGACCTTCACCCTTGAACAGTCTATCGAAGTTTCTGTTCGGGTTATACCTGATGCGCAAAGTATCCGTGTTGAGGCCGAACGTTGTGTCGTTCGGCATGTTGCTGCCGATGCCGCCGTCGAGCACGATTTCTGCGCGCTTGCCGCCGCCGATGTACTCCAGCGACGTGAAGCCGAGCTTGCCGAGACTGGTTTCGTTGTTGATGCGCTGGATTGCTACTGTAGCAGCGTCATACGCGGCGTAGTGTTCCGGGGACATGATCAGCAGATCGGCGTACTGCTTGCCGCGGCTCTGCTTGGTCATGACGTAGTTCAGCATCGGGCGGATCGAGGTCGATGTGACTGCCGTGCCAAGCGCCGCAGGAAGGCCGGGGAGCGTCGTGCCGGCGAGGGCCTACGCGTCGTAGGTCGTCGTGCGCCAAATCGCGCTGTTGGCCTGCGTGCGGTCAATGCCGGCATACGTGCCGGTCGCCACCAGGATCGGGATGGCCGCCGCCAGGCCGGTCAGCTGCTTGCCGCCGAATGCCGTTCCGTTGCTGTAGATCGCGGCGTCCATGGTGTCTTCGAGCGAACGCTCCGCGGCGTCCATGTACGCTTCCAGGGTGTCGATGATCTGCGCGTCGCCCTCGTTGTTGAGGATTTCCTGCATCGACAGGATCACCGGCACGACGACCATCTTCGGAGAATAGAAGACGTCGTTGAACAAATCCAACGCTGGGTTGAGCAACTGATCGTATCCAGAATACCACTGAGCGTCTTGCTTATTGATCTGCAAGGTTTGGCGAATGCGCGGACCAGAATAAGTGCGCCACAAACCTTTGCGCCTCAACACGGCAAGCATCGCGTTGTTGTTGGATACGAGATCCTCGTAGCTCGAAGACCTGTCTTCCAAGGCCATCGAGAGAACTTGATGATAGTGAACGTCAGCCTGAAGGTTAGCGAGAACGGCCATGGCCTAAACCCCTGATCTGACCCTGCGAAGGGCGGTTGATAGGGCCTCGCGATTGGATCCTGATTTTTTCGGTGTCCGATACGAGGCGGCGGCGCCATTTGTCGGGGCGCCTGAAATTGAGCGATCGATCTCGTCTCGGGTCTGAGCCGACGTGTTGCGGGTCTGAGCCGCCTGTGTTGACCCGTTGCCGGGTCGGAGCTTCATCGCGCGTTCATACGCTACATGCAGCGGATAACCGTGATCCAGCTCCTGCTTGATGAGATCGCTCCTCTCATCAAAACCAGGATGGCTGTCCGCAAACTGATCGATCATTGATCGGGATTGCGAGAAGCGCTGCTGATATTGCATCTGTTGAAAGTGAGTTGCAAGCCGCTGCTGCTCCTGCTGGATCTGTTGGAGCTGGGCGTGCTGCGCCTGGGCATAATTGCCCTGCTGCGTCAGCCGACGCTGCTCCGGCGACTGCTGCAGGTATGCGGCTGCCACATCGTGAGCCGTGACCCGGCGACCGTCCGGGTGCTGCATGCCGAGATTGTGGATGATCAGCTCCAGGCCGCCGAACAGGTCGCCGCGCAGCTTGCGCTCCATGCCGGTGTAATTGTCGAGGACTGTGCGCAGGTTGGTGCCGTCCTGGCGCGCCTGATGGTAGTAGTCCCCCACCTCCTGGAAGGCTTCGGCCACTTGGCGATATTGCTGAATGCCCTGCTCGTATTGCCGCATCACCAAATCTGTGGCGCCGCGGACGCTCTCGGGAACGCCAGCCCAGTCCGCCTTGGCGGCGTCGGAAAAGCGCGGCGGCGGGTCCCGGTACGGCGCAGTTTCGGCCAGGGGGGCGTAGCGCTGGGCTGGCTGCTCCCCTGGCCGGCCGGCCTCAGTCGCGGGAGGCGCTTCGGCCGACTTCGCGGACACAAAGCGTCCGCGATCCCTGGGTCTCTCGGTTTTTTCCTGATCGGCTTTTCCCCGATCTTCACCGGCAGTTTTCCCCCGCTCTTTAGCGTCCGTCGCGGCCTTGGTTTCGGCCGTGGCCTTGGCCTTCTCGAAGGCCTTCTCGACAGCCTGACGGCGTCCAAGCGCACGCTCGGCAGCAATCTGGTCCGGCGACTTGTCCGGGGTCTGCTTGCCAACTTCTCCAACGCCACCTGCAGAACCCTGCTCAGGTATCGTCACTTCGGTCTGCGCCTGCGGAGCCGGCGCGTCGGGAACCGTCACTGTTGAAGTGTCGCTCATAGTGTCCTGCCCTTACCTTCTCGATCGCGGTCTTGAGTGCCTTCTTCCGGTTGCGCCGGAATTCCGGATCAAGACTGGACCGCGTCTTCGGTTTGATCTTCTCGTTGCCGACTTCGGTCAATCCATGCGCGCGCGTCACGGCACGGAATGCCGCCTTGCTCTCGTAGAACCTGCCGTCGACGTGCTCGGCCGCCGGCATCGCGTCGCTGATCACGTAGGGCAGCGGCAGCGCAGAGCGCGCGACCGGCGTTTGCTCGCGCACAAAGCGCCAGCGGTTGGGTGCTATTTCGACCAGTCGAGTGCCCATTCCGTCACATGCCTCGTTGCACACACCAGACCGATCATCGAGAGCGTGGCTATGCCCACGATGCCAATCCACGCAAAGATATCGACCAATAACGTCATATCGGCCCGCTCATCCCTGATCCGTGATCACCTCGACCGAGAACACCGCGGCCGCAGCGGTTCCGCTCGTAACGACGCGATAGTTCCCCGGCACCCACAGCGCCTCGGTCTGACCCGGCAGCGTGTCAGCCGCAGCCACTGCAGTGCTTGACCAACTGCTGACCGGATAGGTGTTGGCCGTCGCGTCGAACGTGCGCGTGCCGGTCTTGTTGAGGTCGATGATCGGATGCCACGTTGTGTTGGAAAAGTCCGACATCTTGATAAGAATGTTGCTGGCTTGAAGATCGATGGATACCGAAGCCGCAGCAGCCGAAGGCGTCGTTACGATCACGACGATTTTCTTCACCCTGCCCCACACCTGCCAATACTCGCTGGCGCCAATCAATCCGCTGTAGGTACGCTTGCTGTAGGAGTAGAGCGGCAGGCCCGCCGCCCCGGCGTTCGACAGGTCAACCACCTCGGGACAGCCGGTCACGCTGGTGAACGTGCAGATCGGCGCCGGATGCACGATCAGGCGCAATCCAAAGGACGGATTGTAAGACCGCGTCGGCCAACCCCCGCTGGCGGTAGTCGTGACGTACACATTGGTCGAGTCGTAGGTCACGTTGGTGATAGAGAACGACCCAATTGTCCCGACATTGACATCGTAGAAAAACATCTTCGCGCCAATGACCGGCCACTGCTCGATCCAGCCATAAGCTTTATAACTCAGCGGGATCGTAATCACCCCGCCCGACTTGGTGAACTCAGTGTTGACGCCAACACTGGAACTGGTCCCGCCAATGATCACATGGCCGCTCTCATGCGTCGTCACAGCGCCGAAATTCTTCACCTGACTGCTGGTCACGACCAACTCGTTGCAATACCCGTAAGTCGCGCTTGGCGTCAGTATGCCTATGCCGGATATCGTTCCGACCGTGCTGCCATTGCGGATCGTGCATTTGTATGGCGTACCCGTGATGGAATACCTGATATCGGTATCGTCCGCGATAAACGCCGTTACGCTCGCACTCTGGAATGAAAGCCCGCCCCAGTCGCATCCGTTCATCGTGAATGCCGTAATGAGTTTGTCGACCTCCATGGTGCAGAGAATGCCGAGACATGTATTGAGCGTCACTGCCTTACACATCGTAACGTGCGGCCCCCAGATGCTCTCGAAAGTACAACCATTCAATGTCAGGTTAAGACCCGTCATCCCCATCTGTGGATGGTGCGCAATGGTCAGGTTGTTGAGGACAGCAGTGTGATCAAACTTGGCATCAAACGCGTAAAGCGTCGCTGGACCTCCTGACGTATACTGCCCATTCTCGGGAGGGGGCGTCGTCCCCGTCTCGTCTAAATACAACGGCCACGTCGAGAAATACGAATTCACCAACGGGCTCAAGAAAGTAATCTTGCCATACGTAGGACTGAGCGTATCGCTGTCGATCGCCGTGATGAAGACGTACTCGAACCGTTGGTGATTGCTCGGGTAGCCGCCGTATTGCAACCCAAACCCGGTCATCAGCGCGTATTGCCCAATCGTGAACCGCGACACGTAGGCAGGCGTCGAGAGCGTAACCGAAGTCGCCCCCGCAGACACATTCGCCGTATAGGCGGAATGCCCATAGAATTGACTCTGACCGAATGATCCCAATGCAAACGCACCGCCGCAGATCGTGGCTCCTGTCGCATTAACTGTGATATTCTTGATGCCATTGAACAGCGGACCAAAGTTGCCGCTGGCAATGAGATAGTTCCCAGCCGGAATCGTCAGCGTGACAGCCTGACCCTGATACGCCAATCGGAACGTCTCGAACGGGCCATTGACGCCACCATCCGCAAGTGACTTGCCGTTGTTGGTACCCCACGCCACGATCACGTTCGGCTCGGACGATAACGGCCAACTGGCGTTGTTAGCCAAGGTAACCGACGTAGAACTGTTGAACGCGGTGATTGTCGATATCAGCACACTGCCGCCGCCCGGCTCGGCGCTGTGGCTCCCGGCAAAGCCAACCACGATCGTCTTGCCGACATCGCCCGATGCCCAGATCGCGGTTGCGGACGTGAGTACATTCGTCGTGATGCTCAGCGTCGTCCGCGCCCACTGAGCATCACCAACGGCGCCGTAGTCCGTGACGATGTTTTTTGTGACCCCGGCGCCGCCTCCACCGACACCAGAAAGATAGTTGGTCTGGTTCGTAGTCATTGCGGCGGCTTCTCCCGCGCTGAACGCGGACCCCCAGAACCCTACCTCGGAGGTCTTGCCGGTGATTGAGCCTTGGGGACCGCAATTGCCATGAGTTATGGCGCCGGCCTGCCATCCGGCGGATGTAGGGTTTCCGCCGGTCGCCGTTCCGTCAATGTAGAGGTTGCTGCTCGCACCGTTAAAGACAAACTGACCCGCGTGATCCACACCATCTGCGGCGACGGCTATCAGTTGGGCGCCGGCATACATCAATGCGCCATTGGCCGCGTTGTTGCCGAATACCCCGTAAGTAATACCATCAGGAGCGAACAGGGCTTCGAACACAGCAGAGGCCGTCCTGTTGTAAATAAGCGAAACAGTAAACGGCTGAGCTACAGCACCGAAACCTGCAACATTCACCAATCTCTGGGTGCCTCCACTCCACGTCATACAGGGGAGCGTCCCGCCAATTCCGGTCAGATTGAGGTCTGGAGCAACCGCCGTCGTCGGGACGTATGCGGCATTCATCGCTTGAAGATGACGTCCGTTACCTGATTGATCGTAAATCTTGTTGACCTTAACTGCATAACCCAACGCGCTAATGGTAGCGACATCGAGCTTTCCGTTAGCCAGAATGTTGATGTCCAGCGGCGACGATCCGTCGGACGCCTTGACCACCTGAATAGCCGCCACGGACCCGGTACACTGCGCGGCGCTATAAGCGCGCAATCCCCACCACCCCAACGCGCCAGCCTTGATGTCGCCGGGGCCTGTATAAGCCGCCTCCGCGACATCCAGCACCACCACGGTAAACGTCTTGTTCGCCGCCGCGGGTGTGATACCGGACACAGCGACTATCACGCTATGCGTCGTCGCCGTCTCGTAGTCGAGCGCGGCATTGA
>Ga0105249_10000364_pt1 | contig 45043 bp, 42 predicted proteins | sample KBSS44metaG_FD_81522 | JGI IMG/M metagenome (GOLD analysis project Ga0105249, IMG submission 81522) | Switchgrass rhizosphere microbial communities from Kellogg Biological Station, Michigan, USA - KBS S4-4 metaG | ecosystem: Host-associated > Plants > Roots > Rhizosphere > Soil | place...
GGCGGTCTTGCTGCCGACGGCGGCGATCGCGGAAGCCGGCGGTCCGATAAAGACGAGCCCCGCGTCGACGACGGCGCGCGCGAAGTGCTCGCGCTCGGAGAGAAAGCCGTAGCCCGGATGGATCGCCTGCGCGCCCGTGCGCAGAGCGGCATCGATGAGCTTGTCCGCGCGGAGATAACTCTCGCGCGAGGGCGCCGCGCCGATGTTCACCGCCTCGTCGGCCTCGCGTGTGTGCGGCGCGGAGGCGTCGGCGTCGCTGAACACCGCCACCGATCCCACGCCGAGCTCTCGGCACGCGCGCACGATGCGCAGCGCGATCTCGCCGCGGTTCGCGATCAGAACCTTAGTGAACACGCAGCTCTCGCTCGGCGACCGTCAGAATGTCGCCCATGGGTGCGCGCTGGAATTGCGTGCTGCCGACGAAGCTGTAGCGCAGCGTCTTGCCGCGGTCGATGAGGAAAGACGCAGGGTGCGCGCTGTTGAACGCGTCGATCCCGAGCGGATGCCACACGCCGTACGCCTTCACCACCTTGCGGTCACCGTCGGCCAGAATCGGAAAGCGATACGGCTGGCTGGCTTTCTCGAGCGAGGCGCGCGCGCGGAACCAGGGCTGCGCGAGAACCGCTGCCACGCGAATCCCCGCGGACTCGAGTGTCGGCAGCGCATCCTCGAGCTCAGTGAGCTGACGGCGGCAGCTCGGGCACCACATGCCGCGATGGAACACGAGCAGGAGCCCACGATGGTCCGCGAGCAGCGAGTCCAGATCGCAGCTGCCGCCAGAGACCGCGTCGCGCAGCTCAAAGTGCGGCACCTGATCGCCCAGCCGGATAGTGGTGCTCGGGCGCGGCATCAGAGCGGGATGTTGCCGTGCTTCTTCGGCGGATTCGTGTCGCGCTTGGCGCGCATCGTCTCGAGCGCATCGATGAGGCGAGGACGCGTGTCGCGCGGATCGATGATGTCGTCGAGATAGCCGCGCGACGCGGCGATGTACGGGTGCGCGAACTGCTCGCGATATTCAGCGACCTTCGCATCCATCGCGACCTCGGGATCGTCGCTCTCCGCGATCTCGCGCTTGAAGAGAATCTCGACGGCGCCCTTCGGCCCCATCACCGCGATCTCCGCCGTGGGCCATGCGATGTTGAAGTCGCCGCGAATGTGCTTGCTGCTCATGACGTCGTACGCGCCGCCGTAGGCCTTGCGCGTGATCACTGTCAGCTTGGGGACCGTCGCCTCGCAGTACGCGTAGAGCAACTTCGCGCCATGCCTGATGATGCCTCCGTGCTCCTGTCCGACGCCGGGCAGAAAGCCCGGCACATCCTCGAACGTAATGATCGGGATGTTGTAGGCGTCGCAGAAGCGAATGAAGCGCGCCGCCTTGATCGAGGCCGGAATGTCGAGCACTCCGGCGAGCACGGCCGGCTGGTTGGCGACGATGCCGACGCCGTGGCCGCCCAGGTGCGCGAAGCCGCAGAGGATGTTCGCGCCGTAGTCGCGATGCACTTCGAGGAATTCGCCGTCGTCGATGACGCGGCGCAACACCTCGTGCATGTCGTACGGCTTGTTCGGATTATCGGGGACGACGTCGAGCAGCGCCTCATCGCGGCGATCGCGCGGATCGGCACCGCTGCCACGCGGTGGCTCGGCGAGATTGTTCGACGGGATGAATCGGAAGAGATCGCGAATCTGCTGCAGACACGCGATTTCGGAATCGCAGGCGAAGTGCGCAACGCCGGACACCGACGCGTGCGTGTCCGCACCGCCGAGCGCCTCCATCGTCACGTCCTCGTGCGTCACCGTCTTCACCACGTTGGGTCCGGTGACGAACATGTACGACGTGCCACGCACCATGTACACGAAGTCGGTGATGGCGGGAGAGTACACCGCGCCGCCGGCGCAGGGACCGAGGATCGCGGAGATTTGCGGCACCACGCCCGACGCGAGCGTGTTGCGCAGAAAGATGTCCGCGTAGCCGCCGAGGGAGACGACGCCCTCCTGAATGCGCGCGCCGCCCGAGTCGTTGAGACCGATCATCGGCGCGCCGTTCCGCACGGCGAGATCCATCACCTTGCAGATTTTCTCGGCGTGCGCCTCGGAGAGCGAGCCGCCGAAGACGGTGAAGTCCTGCGAGAAGACGTAGACGAGGCGGCCGTCGATGCGTCCGTAACCGGTGACGACGCCGTCGCCGAAGAGGCTCGCGTCGCCGTCGCCCGAGGCGGCGGAGCGCGAGGTGACGAAGCGGTCGAGCTCGACGAAGGAACCGTCGTCGAGGAGGAGATCGAGGCGCTCGCGCGCCGAGAGCTTGCCTTTGGCGTGCTGGGCGGCCAGGCGCGCGGCACCGCCGCCCACCTCGGACGATGCCCGGCGGCGCTCGAGGAGGTCGAGTTTCTCACGCATCGTCATGGGAGGGGAAAGTAGCGCCGCGGAGGGAGGGTATCCAGCGGCGCTCTCAGCGAAGATGACGATCGATTGGGCTGATGCCCGCCTATCTGTGGTTGTCCCTCGCGATCGGACGAATCAGTGATTTGTGTCCGCGAACAACCATCCCGCCTTGGCGGCGTCCGTTGGCGCACCTGCGAGGGTGAGTGCGCGAGCGAGGACCTCGTCGCGACCCGCGGCGAGATCGGCGCCAGTCGGAAGAATGATCTCGTCGGGCACCACACCGACATTCTCGAGGCGCCCTCCGTCGGCCATGATGACATCCGCCTCGGTGACGCTCACTCCATAGAGAATCGTCGTCTCCATTCCGAGCGAGCGCACGTGCAGCCGGCTTCGCATTACCGCGCCCATGGTCCGATCACCAAGAACGCGTCCGCGATTCGTGAGCTGGACGACGCGCGCGAAGATTTCCGAAGCAGACGCCGACCGGCTGTCGACGAGGACAAACAGCTGCCCATCGAATGCGTCCTTACCGGATCCCTTCGCGACGAATGGAGTCTGCTTGCGACGTTCCTTCAGCGTTCCAATCGCAACGCTGTCCTTGTTGAGCTCGCGAATGATCTCGAGCAGACATTGCTCTGCTCCGCCTCCGTCTCCACGAAGATCCAGTACCAGTGATTTCCGATATCGCGCGTGCTTGATGACATCGCGTATCTCATCTCTTCCGACGAAGAACTCGGGCAGTTTCCAGACTACCACCTTGTCCAGATAGTCGACGTAGCGTGACTTCATCTCTGCTTCAGATTTTTGCTCGTCACGAATGAGCTGTCCGATGTCGCGTCCGCCATCGGCGCCAGTCACGTCCATGATGCGCGGTCGCTGCTTCACCTTGGCCGCGAGATCGAAGTCTCGCGCTTCGCCTCCGGGCGGCTGCAGCACGACTCGAAGGTTTCGTTGTGGGCGCAACACGTGGTAGATGTACTCTAGCTGCCAAAGGTTCTCGCGCGTCGGCTTGTAGCCGTTGAAGCTCAAAACCCGATCGCCTGCATGCACGCCGTGCGCCTCCGCATCGCTCTTCGGAGTTACGCGCATGACGAAGCACGAATCGCCTATCATCGCCATCGTCCAGCCGTAGTCGACTCCCGTCGTTTGCTGAGGTGGCACGAAGAACGTGTGCGAGTCGTGAAACTCCAACGTCATCCACGCGACGGCAGACAGCGCCATGTCGAGAGCCGATGCGCTCGCAATGCGATCGGCGGCAGAATCATAGACAGCGGAGAGATTCAGCCCCTTGAACGTCGAATCGTAGTAGTCGTCGGCGATCTCCTTGCGCACGCCACTCAGCATGTCGGCGACTTTCCTTCGCTCGGGCTTTGGGAAATCCTGTGATTGCGCGGGGTGCGGGAGCAACGCCAGCAGCACGACGCCCAACGTCGCGAGTGTAGCGGACACCCGAACTCGACGCGCGACGGATTCCATGTGCGATACTCCTGAGAAAGTGACAGCTTCGACGCGCCTACGATGCGATTGCGTCCGCGCGCCGTGCAAGACATTCGTCAATGGCTTTTGAATAGACGACGCGAACTACTTGCACGGTACAAGGCTCCGCCGAGTCACCCTTACATGCCCAGAACCGCGGCACCACCCGTCAATCCCGCGCCTGCAGCCGCGAGAAGCACAATCTCACCCTGCGCAAACGCGCGCTGCTCGTTCGCCAGCGAGAGTGAGAGGGGAATGGACGCAGCAGAGGAATTTCCGAATTCCTCGATCGTGCGCACTGCACGAGTCGCCGAGATGCCGATCTTGTCACATACAGCATCGATCATGCGTGCGTTTGCCTGATGCGGCACGAAGCGATCGATACGCTCCGCGGTAATGTCGGCCTGCGCCATTGCCTGCTCCGCGCATCGCGACATCATGCGCACGGCCCTCGCGAAGAGAGCCGGCCCGTCGGTCATGGTCATCAAGAGCTCACGATGGTCCATCCCCTCGCGAAATGGGCGAGTGCTGCCGCCGGCGGGAATTGAGATGAGATCGTAGCCGTCGCCCGCCGACGCGAGATCGATGCTGAGCACACCGGCGCTCTCTCTCGTGGATGGCGTCAACACGACCGCGCCGGCAGCGTCCGCGAACACTACCGCGCTCGATCGCTCCGCTCGATTGATGCGACGGCTGAGAATGTTGGCAGCTACGACGAGCACCGGCTTCTCGTGGGCGCGAACGAAAGCGTCGGCCATCACGAGCGCATACAGGAATCCGGAGCACGCGCCGGCGAGGTCGATCGCGCCCGAGTTGCTCAGGCCCAATCGATGCGCCAACAACGGTGCGGAGGGTGGCAGGAGCTGATCGGGCGTCGACGTCGCGAGTAGCGTAAGCGCCACGCGGTCGCGCGAGATCTCCGCATTGTCGAGCGCCGAATCTCCAGCTTTCCTCGCGATGTCGGTGAGCGTCTCATCAGCGGATGCCCATCGCCGCTCGCGTATTCCGGTGCGGCGCTCAATCCAGCCGGGCTCCAGCTCCAATCGCGCTTCGAGCTCTGCGTTGCCGACACGATTTTCAGGAACGTAATGGCCGAACCCCGTGATTCGGCTCGACCGCGTCGATCTCAAGATCCGGGAGTCGAAACCGCGTCCGCAGCTTCATCGATCGTGGCGTACACGCGATCGAGATCGCGCGGCATCACGCAGTAGGGAGGCATCACGTAAATCACGTTGCCAAGCGGCCGGAGCAGGATGTCTCTGCTCCTAAAGAATTTCCTGAGCCGCGGACCGACCTCGGCGAGATACCCCGACTCCGCAACGTTCAGGTCGAGGGCCGTGATCGTTCCCTGCTGGCGCACGTTGCTGAAGCGCGCGTCGGAGACGAACGGCAGCAACCGCTCCGCCTGCATTCGCTCGAGCATCGCAATGCGCGCCCGCACGGGCTCGTCCGCCCACACTCGGAGATTGGCGACTGCTGCCGCGCACGCGATGGGATTGGCGGTGTATGAGCTCGAGTGAAAAAACGTGCGCCGCCGGTCGGTTGACAGGTGCGCGTCGAATATCTGCGCGGAACAGAGAGTGACGGCGAGTGGAAGCGACCCCCCGGTCAGGCCCTTCGATGCGCACAGAATGTCCGGCGCAACGTCTGCCTGCTCGCACGCGAAGAGCGTTCCGGTGCGACCCCACCCAGTCATGACTTCGTCGACAATGAAGATCACGCCGTGCGACTCGGCGATGTCCTTCAGTTGCTTCAGGACGTGCGGCGCGTACATCCGCATGCCTCCCGCGCCGAGCACGAGTGGCTCGACCAGCAGCGCTGCGACGTCGCCAGAGCGGCAATGCCGCTCGAAGGCATCGAGCGTCGCCTGCTCCGACTCGGAATCCGGAAACGGGATTCGCTCGACGCTGAAGAGCAGCGGAGCATAGGTGGCATTGAAGACGCCGCGCTCGCCCGCGGACATCGCGCCGATCGTGTCGCCGTGATAGCCGCTCTCCATCACGACGATGCGCGAGCGCGGCGTTCCACCGTGCTGGAAATATCCCAGCGCCATCTTGAGCGCGACCTCGACTGCGATGGAGCCGCTGTCGGAGTAGAAGACGTGCTGCAGCCCATCCGGCACAACTTCGATGAGCTCCGCGGCGAGCGCTTCGGCTGCTTCGTGCGTGAACTCGGCGAAGATGATCTGGTCGAGAGTTCCGGCCGCCTCGCGAATGGCGTCCACGATGCGCGGATGCTGATGCCCGTGCGTAATCACCCACCACGACGAGATCGCATCGAGAATGGCGCGACCATCCTCGTCGATGAGAAATGCTCCTTCTGCGGCAGTGATCTTTCGGAGCGGAGACTCGAGCGCGTGCTGCGTGAAGGGATGCCAAACCGGAGAGCGCGTCAACGAATGCATCACGCGCCTCCAATGCGAAAGGCCGAGTGATCGAAATTCACGTCGAAGGCCCGCAGGAGCGAATTCGGCGTCAGTGGATCGAGGTGAGGCAGGCGGCCGAGACGGCGAACGCCGCTCATTCCGGTGATGATTGCCTCTGTTTCGAGGTTTTCGTAGCCGATGTACGCGATGCCGAGTATCGGGATGCTGCGACGCAGCAATGCCTCGATCGACAGCAACGTGTGATTGATCGTGCCGAGTGTTGTACGCGCACACAGAATTACCGGAATCCGCCAGCGCTCGAACACATGCGCGAACGTTTCACGACGCGTGAGCGGCACGAGCAGCCCTCCGGCTCCCTCGATCACGAGCGGCCGGCTCGTCTCCGGTGGCGAGAGCGAGTCGGGAAGGATCGGATCATCGTCGAGCGTCGCCGCCAGGTGAGGCGAGGCAGGCGTGCGGAGTCGCCACGCTTCGCGCAAAATCCGCTGCCGCGGAATTTGCCCGAGTCGCCCTACCGTCTCGCTATCGGTTTCACCGTCCAACCCGGCCTGGATTGGCTTCCAGTAGCAGGCGCCGATCGCGTTCGTGAGCGCCGCCGCGAAGACGGTCTTGCCGATCCCGGTGTCCGTCCCGGTGACGACGAATCGCTGCGTCAGAGCTTCTCCGCAGAGACTACTCGTGCCAGGCGCTCGAGCATCGCGGTGATGTCGAGATGATCGACATTCAGCGTGACAGTGATGCGGAGGCGAGCGGTCCGCGCGGGAACCGTCGGCGGCCGAATGGCGCGGATGTCGAATCCATCCGCCTGCATCTGCTCGGCCACTCGAACCGCGCGTGCGTCATCGCCGAGGATGAGCGGCAGGATTTGAGATCCGCTGCTCGCGAACCCCTCGCAACCGACCATCAATCGATTGGCCAGCGCCATCTGCTTCATGAGCATCACGCGCCGCTCGGGCTCGTCCTTCAGGACCTCGAGCGCCGCGCGAACACACGCGGCCGCGAGTGGCGACGGCGCCGTCGAATAGATGAAGGGACGCGCCCGATTGAGGAGATATCCGAGCACGATGCGGTTGGCGCAGACGAGCGCTCCCTCGACACCCAGCGCTTTGCCGCAGGTATTGATCGTCACGATGTTCTCGCGGCCGTGCAGATCCTCCGCGAGTCCGCGCCCGCTGTCGCCGTACACCCCAGTCGCGTGCGCCTCGTCGATGACGAGGAAGCCGCCCCACCTGTCCGCGACATCGGCGAGCTCGCGCAACGGAGCGCGATCTCCATCCATCGAGTAGAGACTCTCGACGACGATCCAGGGAAGCCCCCGCCCTCCCCCGAGTCGCCACTTGCGAATGGCATCGTCGAAGGCGCCGACATCGTTGTGAGGGGCGGCAACCGCGATGGCCTTTCCCGCGGCGATCCCGTCGTGCGCGCTCGCGTGGATGAGCGAATCGTGCACGACGATGTCATCTCGAAGCGGGAGCGTGGACAGGATGGCCACGTTTGCTGCGTAGCCGCTTCCGAAATACAGCGCGCGGTCCGCGCGGAAGAACTCGGCCGCTTCGGCTTCGAGTGCCTCGTGCTCGGGGTGATTCCCGCGAAGCAGCCGCGAGCCTCCTGCACCAATCGGCACGCCGCGGTCGAGCGCCGCCCGCGCGGCCGTCTCGAGTCGCCGCGAGCCTGCGAGCCCGAGGTAGTCGTTGGAGGTGAAGTCGATTCCGCGTCGTCGCGAGAGCGTGCGCGTACGCCCCTTCGCGTCGATCAGTTGCAGCTTGGCCTCGTGGCGCGCGAACACCCTCGACATCAATGCGTGTGCTCGCAAGTCGTCGCCTCGAGTCCAAGACGTGCGAAGAGCTCGCGATCGCGCTCGTTCGCGGGATTTGCGGCCGTGAGAAGCGTCTCGCCAACGAATATCGAGTTGGCGCCGGCAAAGAAGCAGAGCGCTTGCATCTCATCCGACATCTCCGTGCGGCCGGCCGAGAGGCGCACGTAGGAGCGAGGCATGAGAATCCGAGCGAGCGCGATGATCCGAACGAACTCGATCGCCTCGATGGGCTTCGCGTTCTCCAGCGGCGACCCCGGAATCGGAATGAGCATGTTGATCGGCACGCTCTCCGGCTGCTCCTCGAGATTGGCGAGCGTGCGGAGCATCTCGATTCGATCCTCAACGGTCTCACCCATTCCGAGGATGCCACCGGAGCACACCTTGATTCCCGCTCGCCGAACATTGGCCAGCGTCTCGAGCCGATCCGCGTACGTCCGAGTGGTGATGATCTCCTCGTAGAACCGTTCGGAGGTATCGATGTTGTGGTTGTAGAAGTCGAGCCCGCCCTCGGCGAGCGCCTCGGCGTGCGCGGGAGAGAGCATGCCGAGCGTCATGCATGTCTCGAGACCGAGCGCCTTCACGCCTTTCACCATGGCGACGATGGTCTCGACGTCGCGGTCCCGGAGCGAGCGCCACGCCGCGCCCATGCAGAAGCGCGTGGCCCCGCCATCGCGCGCGATCCGCGCGGCGTCGATGACGCGCTCGACCTCGAGGAGCCTCGTTGCCTCGACACCCGTAGTGTAGTGCGCCGACTGGCTGCAGTAGCCGCAGTCTTCCGGACACCCGCCCGTCTTGATCGACAACAAGCGGCTCAACTGCACCGCGTTCGGGTCAAAATTCGCGCGATGCACCATGTGCGCGCGATACAGGAGGTCATTGAACGGAGTGGCGTAAATCCGTTGCGCCTCTTCCGTGCTCCACTGTAGCTGAACGTCCATTTCTGAAGGACTATCGAAAACGTGTCGACCCCTACACACAGTAACCACGATGCAAAAACGCCCCGCCGAATCGCTTCGGCGGGGCGTTTTTTTACATGCTCGTTGCGTGCAGCCTACTCGAGCGAGTCGACGTCCTCGTCCATGTTGATCGTGGGCGGAGCGTTCTCCTCGTCCATCGGAATCACCTTGGAAGGCGTCTCAGGACGGGGCGGCTGATCCTCCGGCACGTTCGTCACGGTCAGCACGATCCGACGATGAATCGGATCGACCTCGAGCACGCGCATGTCGAACTTCATCCCCTCGTACACATCGTCCGCGGGATTCACGACCGGCTTGCCAAGGTTGAGCTGCGAGATCGGCACGAAGCCTTCGATATCGTTGCCGATGTCGACGACGACGCCCTTGTCCATCAACCGGACGACGTGTCCGCTGACGTCCGTGTTCACCGGATAGCTCTCGCCGATGCTCAGCCACGGATCCTCGATCGCCTGCTTGAGTCCGAGCGAGATCCGCTTGTTCTCGGCGTCGATGTTGAGAATGACGACGTCCACCGCGTCACCCTTCTTCACGACTTCCGACGGGTGCTGCACACGCTTAGTCCAGCTCATGTCGGAGATGTGGATCAGCCCATCGATCCCCGGCTCGATCTCGACGAAGGCGCCGAAGCTCGTGAGGTTGCGCACCTTGCCGTTGATCCGCGTTCCCACCGGATACTTGTACGGCAACACGACCCACGGATCCTGCTCCGTCTGCTTCATGCCGAGCGAGATCTTCTCCTCGTTCGGATCGACCTTGAGCACCACCGCCTCGATCACTTCGCCGATCGACACGAGCTTCGACGGGTGACGGACGTTGCGCGTCCAACTCATCTCGCTGATGTGCACGAGCCCTTCGATGCCCGGCTCGAGCTCGATGAACGCGCCGTAGTTCGTGATCGAAACGACCTTCCCCTGGACGCGCGTGCCGACCGGATACTTCTCGGCCACGTCCTTCCACGGGTAGCTCTGGAGCTGCTTGAGGCCGAGCGAGATGCGCTCGCGCTCCCAATCGATGTCGAGAATCTTGACTTCGAGCTCCTGCCCGATGTGCACCAGCTCGGACGGATGCGAGATGCGCCCCCACGACATGTCGGTGATGTGGAGGAGTCCATCCACGCCGCCGAGATCGATGAATGCGCCGAAGTCCGTGATGTTCTTGACCACGCCCTTCCGCACCTGATCCTTCTGGAGCTCCTTCATCAGCTTCTCGCGCTTGCCCGCACGCTCGACCTCGAGGATCACGCGGCGCGACACGACGATGTTCCGGCGGCGCTTGTTGAGCTTGATGATCTTGAACTCGTACTTCTGGCCGAGCAGCTCGTCGATGTTCGGAACGCGACGCAGGGCGATCTGCGAACCAGGAAGGAATGCGTCGACGCCCATGAGGTCGACGACCACGCCACCCTTGATCTTCTTGACGAGCGTGCCTTCCACCGGCTGATCGGTCTCGTACGCCTGACGGATCCGCTCCCACACGCGCATGAAGTCGGCTTTCTTCTTCGACAGCACGACGGAGCCTTCCGCATCCTCGAGATGCTCGAGCAGCACCTCGACCTCGTCACCTGGCTTGAGGTCGGGATGATCCTTGAACTCTTCGAGCGGAACGGCGCCCTCGGACTTGAAGCCGATGTCGAGGATGACCATGTTGTCCCGGATTTCCAGGACCTTGCTCTTTACGATCTCGCCTTCATCGATCGACGCGAGTGTTCCCGCGTAGAGCTCGATCATCTCCGCTTCCTGCTCGGGCGTGTACTCGTCCTCGTCCCACCGATTGTCGCCGTGGGCGAGGAGGCGCAGCTGTCCCTTCTGCTGGTCGCGCTGTGAGAGCGTTGCTGTTGGAGTAGTCTGTTCTTCTAGGTCAGGCATACGATTGCGATTCTCCTAAACCGCGGGTTGTTTAGGCTCGCCGCGACGAGTCGAAAGTGTGGATGAAAAATACCGACGACGAAGACGCGCAACGCCTAACGCGATGCGCACACGTGGCCGGGCTCGAAGATTTGTATTCGAATCGGTAAAGCTAGCCCGGATGGGCGTTTAGCGCAACAGATCGCTCGTGGCTTCTCAACCTTCCGAGGGCGAGCCGTCCGACAAGCCGCCGCCGCGGAAGACGCCCGCGAGCGACACGATGCGCTCGACCTGCTCCGCCTGAGTGAGATAGGTCGTGTCGATGAGGATCGCGTCCTTCGCCTGCACCGTCTGGTTCGCGTCCCGAGCGTCCCGCTGCACGAGCCGCTCGGTCTCCTCCGCAATCTCCGCGTCGGTGGGCGCGCGACCGTGCCGTTGCGTGAGCCGCCGCCGGGCGCGCTCCCACGGATCGGCGATGAGAAAGACCTTGAGGTCCGCATCGGGAAAGACAACCGTCCCAATGTCGCGGCCGTCGACGACGACATCGTGCCCCTCGGCTGCCTTCCGCACGTTGGCATCCACCCAGTCGCGGACGCGGCGCATCTGCGCCACACGAGAGACGAGCCGCGTGACCTCTGGCGCGCGGATGAGTTCCTCCATCTCTTCGCCCTTCCAGATCGGCGCGAAGGAGTGCTGCACGGGGCGCAGCGAGAGCTCCCCGACGAAGCTCAGCACCGCCTGCTCATCGAAGTGCTCGCCGGCGTGCGCGAGCGCCACAGCGGTCGCCGCGCGATAGAGCGCGCCTGAGTCGACGTGGCGAAAGCCGAGCCGCTGCGCGACCCACTGCGCCGTCGACGACTTGCCCGAGGCCGCGGGGCCGTCGATCGCGACGACGAGCGAGCCGCTTGCGCTGCGGATGCGTGGCGACGAAAGCGGCGTCTGCTCGCTCATTTACGATTCCTCGCGCGGGCCAGATCGGACCAGAAGTTGGGGTACGATACCGCCACGCACGCGGGATCGTCGATCTCGATCTCGTTGCCAGGCAGCGCGCCGAGCACGCCAAAGGCCATCGCGATGCGATGATCGCCGTGCGTGATCACGCGTCCGCGCAGTGTCGCGCTCGAACCGGTGACGACGAGTCCATCGGGGAGCTCGCTCGCCGTCGCGCCGATCGCGCGCAGATTCGAGACAACGGTCGCGATGCGATCGCTCTCCTTCACGCGAAGCTCAGCGGCGCCGCGAATCTCGGTGGTGCCGTGCGCGCGCGTGGCTACGCACGCGAGGAGCGGGAGCTCGTCGATCATCGAGGGCACCTGCGACTCCTCGATCGACAGCGCGGAGAGTTCGGAGCTCGAGCCTCGAATGCTTCCGGTGGGCTCGCCGCCCTGCGCCTGGCCTTCATCGATGGCGACGTTCGCGCCCATCGCTCGAAGCACGCCGAAGAAGCCGATGCGCGTGGGATTGAGGCAGACGTTCGGCACCGTGATGGGCCCGAATTGCGAGAGCACGGCGAGCGCGATGAGAAAGGCGGCGGACGACGGATCGGCGGGAACGCGCACGTCGAGCGGCTCGAGCGCGTTCACCGCCTCCACTCGCACGCGCGTGCCGTCGACGTGCACGCGAGCGCCAAGAGCACCCAGCATGCGCTCTGTGTGATCGCGCGAGCGCGACGGCTCGGTAACCTCCACCTCCACGCCGCCAACGACGCCCGCGAGCAGGATCGCGCTCTTGATCTGCGCGCTCGCGGTCTCGGACGTCCACGCGATCGACTGCAGTGCGCCGCCGTGAATCACCATCGGCAGCCCGTCTCCCGCCTCGAGATCCACCCGCGCGCCCATCGCGACGAGCGGGCGCGCAACGCGACGCATCGGGCGCTTGCTCAGGCTCGCATCGCCGATGAAGCGCGTGCGGAAGTCGCATCCAGCGGCGACGCCAGCCATGAGGCGCGTGGTCGTGCCGCTGTTGCCGCAATCGAGGTCGATGGAGGGCGCGAGCATCGCGCGAACGCCGCGCGCCGTGATCGTGATGTCGTCGCCAAGCACAGGCACCGCGACGCCGAGGGCGCGCAGCACGCCTGCGGTGCTCTGCACGTCGGCCGAGAGCAGGATGTCGCGGATCCGCGAGCGACCGGTGGCAAGAGCCGCGAAGATGAGCGCGCGATGCGAGAGCGACTTGTCGCCCGGCACGCGAATTTCGATAGGCGTCGTCATTGTTGCGGCTCCGCCGAGCGGCGCCAGTCGCGCGCGGAGTCCCAGAGGGTGCGGAGCGCGCGTTCGTCGCCGCGCGTGAGGGCCTCGCGAATGCTCCCGATGCTGTTCTGCAGCTTGGCGAGCGCTGCATCGAGCTCCTTGGGCCGCGCCTGCACGAGCGACGACCACTGCTCGAAGGCGCTCGCGGCGAGGCGAGTGGTGTCGCGCGCGCCAGGTCCGACGCTGTTCGGGTCAACGTGCTCCGCAGCGAACGTCGCCGCCAGCGCCGTGGACGCGAGCTGCGGGAGATGGCTCACCCACGTCATCATCGCGTCGTGCTCGTCCGCCGTTCGATACTCGAGGCGCGCGGCCTCGACGTTGCCCCAGAGCCAGTCCAGTCGTTCGCGCACGTCGTTGGACGCGCGTGATTCGATGCTCACGGTGCACCCGCGGAACAGATCCGCACGTGCGGCTCGGAAGCCGGAGTCGTGCGAGCCTGCGAGCGGATGCGCGCCGATCACGCGCGCGGACGTCGCTTCGTCGAGCCCGAGCGCGGCGCGCGACTGCACGCCTCCGCAATGGATGATCGTGGCGCCGCTCGGCGCTGCACGCATCGCAACCGCCGCGACTTCGGCGATTGCCTGCACCGGGACCGCGATGATCACGAGATCCGCGTTACTCATCGACTCCGCGAGCGTGCACTCGGGTACATCGAGACCCATCGCGCGCGCCAGCGCCTTATCCTCAGCGGACGTGCTCCAGCCGCGCGTGACTCCGCCGCCAAGCGACGTCACGGCCTGCACAAACGATCCGCCGATGCACCCGAGGCCGACCACAGCGACGCTCGGCCGCTTCATCGCAGCCGAGGCTCGAGCGCGATCGCCGCATCCGTGTGCTCGTCGCGGTACTTCACGATGATCGGCGTCTGCATCGAGAGGTGCTGCTTCGCGCCCCACCCACTCGAGATCGGGCGAGCGCCCGGAACGACGACGGCGCCTTCGGGGATCTCGAGCGGCGCGCCATCTTCCGCGCGGTGCACGACCTCGCGCACGAGATCGTACACCGGAGTCGCGCGCGTGAGAATCACCCCCGACGCGAGCACCGCGCGCCGGCGAACCACAGTGCCCTCGTACACGCCGCAGTTGCCGCCGATGAAGACCTCATCCTCCACGATCACCGGCGCGGCATGCGCCGGCTCGAGCACGCCGCCGAGCTGCGCTGCCGCGCTCAGGTGCACGCGCGCGCCCACCTGCGCGCACGAGCCCACGAGCGCGTGCGAGTCCACGGTGGTGTTCGCACCCACGTAGGAGCCGATGTTGATGAGCATCGGCGGCATGCAGATCACACCAGGCGCCACGTACGCGCCGCGGCGAATGATCGAGCCGCCGGGAACGACGCGAACGCCGTCGGCGAGCGTGAGATCCCGAATGGAGAACGGGTGCCGGTCGAAGAAGCGGAACGCGCCACCATCGACGTGGCCCATCTCCACCAGCTCGCCGATGCGAAAGGCAAGCATGATCCCCGCCTTCACCCACGCCACCGCACTCCACTTTCCATCGACCCCGCGCTCGGCCGCACGCACGTCGCCGCGCTCGAGTGCATCGAGCAGCTCGCGCACGGACGCATCCACCTCGGCGCGATCGAGCTTTGCGCCGGCGGCACTTGCCTCCGACGAGCGCTCGATGCGTGCGCGCAGCGCGGCGAGCGCTTCGGATTTGTCGGCCAATTCTGATTCGTGCTCGATCATTGTCACTGTGCGAGAAGGCCGCGCGCGAACATCAGCTCGGCGTTGAGAATCGATGCGCCTGCCGCACCGCGAATCGTGTTGTGGCCCATGGCGACGAGCCGCAGGTCGAGCATCGGATCGCTGCGCACGCGCCCGACCACCACCGACATCCCGTTCCCCGCATTCACGTCCCGCCGCGGCTGCGGACGATCGCGCTCCATCGTCACGATCACCGGTTGCGCCGGCGCGCTCGGCAACCCGAGCCCCGCGATCGCGCCCGACCACGACGTCAACGCTTTCATCGCGGCGTCCGGGGTCGTCGGCGACGCGAGTTTCACCGACATGCACGCCGTGTGGCCGTGCTCCACTCCAACGCGATTCACCTGCGCGCTCACACGCATGTCCGCCGGCGTCACTGCGCCGTTCGCAAAGGTGCCGAGGATCTTGAGCGGCTCCGACTCGATTTTCTCTTCCTCCCCACCGCCGATGAAGGGGATGATGTTGCCGAGGATGTCGAGCGAGGGCACGCCCGGATAGCCGGCACCGGAGAGCGCCTGCAGCGTCGTCACGAACAGCTGCTCGACGCCGAAGGCCTGGTGCAGCGGCGCCAGCGCCAGCGCGATGACCATCGTCGAGCAGTTGGAGTTCGTGACGATTGCTCCGCTCCACCCGCGCGCCTTGCGCTGAATCGGCAGCAGCCCGAGGTGATCGGGATTCACCTCCGGAATGAGGAGCGGCACGTCGGCGTCCATGCGATAGTTGCGCGCATTGCTGAGCACGAGCCGCCCCGCGCGCGCGAACGCGGCCTCGACCTCCTGCGCCGCATCGGAGTCGAGCGCGGAGAAGACGATCTGCGCGTCAACGGCGGCGGGCTCGCACGTCGTGACAGTGAGATTGGCGACGCTCTCCGGGATCTCGCCGCTCAACCAGTGCGCCGCATCGCGATACCGCTTTCCGGCGGAGCGCTCCGATGCGGCGACGCAGGCAACCTCGAACCACGGATGATCGGCGAGCAGCCGGATGAAGGTCTGTCCAACGGCGCCGGTCGCACCGAGGACGCCGACGCGAATTTTTCGAGCGGGAGCGATTGTCGTTTTCATGAGGCGAGTAATGTACGCACCAGGCGCATGTATCCGTCGACGGCCGCGTGGAGCTCGGCGATCTCGATGAACTCGTGCGGCGTGTGAGCGACGGTGATGGAACCCGGCCCATAGAGGAGCGGCGTGCCCCAGCGGCTGAGCAGCGGGATGTCGCTCGTATATGACACTGGACTCGACGCGAATCCCGATATCGTGTGAAAGTGCTGCGCCGGGATGTGTGGCGCGAACTCGAGATCAGCGCGGCCGTGCGACCAGCGCTCGAGGATGTCGCGCACTTCACGGTGGTCGCCCACGAGTCGCACCATGAGCTGCGCGACCGCCTCGTCGGGGACGATGTTTGCCTCGCGTCCGGCGTTGAGCGTGCCGACGTTGATCGTCGTCGCGCCGAGCACGGGATCGGCGGGCAGGTCGAGATCTTCGAGCGTGGAGAGGAGGGCGATCATCGGGGTGATCGCAGAGGCGCCGAGCTCCGCGTAGGCGGAGTGTGCGGCGCGACCGTGGGTGCGCACGGTGACCGCCATCGATCCCTTCGCGCCCGAGGCGAGCTTCCCTTCCGTCGGCTCGCCGTTGATGAGGAAGCGGCTGGTCGGCGCGAGCTCGTTGGCAGCGCGGGCGCCGTCCGAGCTTTTCTCCTCCCCCACGACGAAGAGGAGATCGACCCCGGTCTCGCCCTGCTCGGCCAACGTTTGGGCGGCGGCCATCATGGCCGCCGCGATCCCCTTGGCGTCGCAGGCGCCTCGCCCCGAGAGTCGGGCGCCGTTGCGCGTGGGGGGAATGAACGGGGGAACGGTATCCAGATGCGTGGAAAGGGTGACGGCGCCCTGGCCGTGGGTGGCCCAGATGTTCGTGCGACCGGGCGAGAGCTCCTGTCGACGCACGGACCAGCCGCGGTCGGAGAGCCAGAGGGCGGCGAGCTCAACAGCCGGAGCTTCCGCTCCAGTAAGCGATGGTTGCGCGATGAGCGCTTCGGCGAGGGCGACTACGTCAGTCATCGACACAACCTATACGAGATGGTGATGCCATGACAGCGGTTCAGGGGTATGAATCGAAGCTGAAATTCGCGCGCTCTCCTTCGCCAAATACGACGTGCAGGTATTGACCGGTATGGCCACTTTTGATACTTTGAATACACCGAACAAGTACCGAACCACAAGCGCCGCAGCGACTTCGCACGACATCTCGCTCCGGGACTTTTTCTCTTTGTACGGCAAAGGGTTACGATGGTTCACCTCAACCGATTTCCAGCAATGATTCGAGGCACAGTTCGAGAGCCTGGTTCGCGGAGGGAGCCTGCGGAGCTCATGCGCATTCGCGAGATCGATCCGCGCAGCGCCTGTGGGGAAAGCACGACCGTGATGCAGCTTTTCAGAGTGGATGATTTGCCGGAGGAACCGCCGCGCGTGCACATGGTCTTTCACGACCGGCACGGCTGGTATTGCGAGCACGGACGGGAGTGTCCCGCCGTCGCGGCGGTTCGCCGGCACCAACGGCTGGATGCGGTGCCGGAGCGCGCCGACTAGTACTAGCTTTCCACCGCGCGAGCAATTGCGGTACGCGCAAAGGCATCCGGCGTGAGCGAGTAGTACACGCTGTCGGTGCCATAGATGTGCCGCACTCCCTCGAAGCGCATTCCCAGCTTGTCCATCACCCGGCGCGAGCCCGTGTTCTCCGCGTAGGCCACCGCCACGATTCGCTCGAGCCCCAGCGTCTCGAATCCCCAGCGCACCAGCGCGCGCGCAGCCTCCGTCGCGTAGCCGCGCCCCCACACGTCCTTGCCAAACGCGTAGCCGACTTCGATCTCCTCGGTCCCGTCCATCGGCTGCAGCCCCGCCCACCCCACCGCCAGGTCGCTGCCGCGCTCGCGCACGCCGAACATGCCGAAGCCGCGTTCGGCCCAGCACGCGAGGTGTCGCTCGAGCCGCTCCTCGGCAATCGCGCGCGGGACCGCGCCCACCCTCCCGATGTAGCGCATGATGTCGTGGTCGCCGCGCATCACGGCGAACCAGTCAATGTCGTCGAGTGAAAGCGGTCGCAGTACCAGTCGATCCGTGTTGATCTCGAGCATGCGAAACGCTATCGCGACGCACTTCGTGAGACAAGCGCGTACGACCACTCGCCGAGCGCCGCGCCGCGTGCAACATTGGTGCACACTCTCTCCCACAACTCACACGACATGCTGATTCGACTCGTCATCGCCGCGCTCCTCTCGTGCGCCTTCTTCGTCACTGTCGATGCATCCGCCCAGGCCGTCGATTCCAATCTCGCGCGCGCCAAGCGCATCCTGCGGACGACGCCGCTGGTCGACGGACACAACGATCTCGCCTGGCGCATTCGCGAGGACAAGCACACGCCGCGCGATGTCGAGGCGTACGACCTGCGGAAGACGACGCCGGGGCACACAGACCTCGCGCGCATGAAGGACGGGATGGTCGGCGCGCAGTTCTGGTCAGTGTACATCCCGGGCGAAATCAAGGACTCGGGATACGCCCGCGTGCAGCTGGAGGAGATCGACATCGCGCGACGCGTCATCGCCAAATATCCGGAGCGCCTCGCCTTCGCGACGCACGCCTCGGATATCCGAAAGGATTTCGCGCAGGGGAAAGTCGCTTCGTTCCTCGGCATGGAGGGCGGCCACGCAATCGAGAACTCGCTTGGCGCACTCCGGGCGTACTACGACCTCGGCGTGCGCTACATGACGCTCACGCACAACGTGACGCTTGACTGGGCAGACGCCGCGCTCGATGAGCCCAAGCACGGCGGGCTGACGCCGTTCGGCAAGGAGGTCGTGCGCGAGATGAACCGGCTCGGCATGCTCGTGGATCTCGCGCACGTTTCACCGGGGACAATGAGCGCCGCGCTCGAAGTCAGCGCGGCACCGGTGATCTTCTCGCACTCAGGCTCGCGCGCACTCGTCGACCACCCGCGCAACGTTCCCGATTCGATTCTCGCGCGCCTGCCGAAGAACGGCGGGATCGTCATGGTGCCGTTCGTGAACAGCTTCGTGTCGGCGAAGGTGCGTGCGCGCGATGTGGCAGAGGCGGCGGCGGCGAAGGAAGCCGCGAAGAAATTCCCGAACGACACCGCCGCGGTCGAGCGTGAGATGAGCGCGTGGCGGAGCGCGCATCCGCCGGTTCGCGCGTCGCTCAGCGAAGTGGCCGATCACATCGAGCACGTGCGCGACATCGCCGGCATCGATCACGTCGGCATCGGCAGCGACTTCGATGGCATCGATGACGTGATCCCGGGGCTCGAGAACGTCTCGAGGTTTCCCTATCTCCTGGCGGAACTTGCGCGACGCGGCTGGTCGGATGCCGATTTGCGAAAGGTGGCGGGCGAGAACTTCATCCGCGTGTTCACGCAGGCCGAAGCGGTGTCGGCGCGACTCCAGAAAGAGCGCGGGCCGTCGACGGCGACGATCGCGGCACTGGATGGGAACGGAGCTACCGCGGTCGCTCCATGATCGCGAGCACCGAGCGATCCGCCAGATCAGCCCACCGCTCGGGGTAGCGCCACACGCGCCGACAGACAGTTCCCGCATCGAAGATCAGGCACGACGGCGCCTCGGCACCGGGCACGTCGTGCGCTCGCGCCTCGCGAACGCGCCATCGTGTGCCGTCCTCGGCACAGACGAGGCGCTGTGCGAGCGTCTCGAGCTTCGGTTGTCCCATCCATGTCCCGCGCCTTCTATCGCCGGCTTGCTCCCATCCGATCTGCACGCGACCCCGTCGCGTCACAATGTTCGGAACGATACATTGCAAGAACGGGGCGCGCGCGTCAGCGATCGTCAACTGGTCGGGTGGACGCGTCCCCCGGCTGATGTCCGATCGCTAATTCCGTAGTACTCCTCGACGGCCATCGAGATCAGCTGGTCGAGAGTCGCCGAGTGCTCCGGCTTTGCGAGGAGCTCGCATGCTTCGGGGAGCGTCGTGCACACTTCCTTGATCAGGACAAGGAGCTGCTCGGCGCGAAGCTGATGCCGCCGCGCGTGGGCGCCGATGGTGCGCAGATTCTCGCGCAGTCCGGATTGCTCGATCGGACATCCGGCAAGCACCCGGCGAAGATCGGTGCGCAACGTCAATTGGACGACGGTTCGGAGTGCGGAGTTGTGGACGCGGCCCTCGTCCTCAGGCGCTCGTCGATCGTTCGAAGATCCAGGCTCTCTCTCTGACATCAGAGCCCCCGGTGCCGAAGAAATCGTTCGCGACTGCGATCGCGAGCGAACGGCCGTGAGAGTTCAGCTTCCAACCAATCGATTGTAATTGCGTCTGGTGATCTCGTAGCACGCGCAGGAGGCGAGCTCGAGTCCAGCGCGATCGAGCACATTGACCTTCCCTCGCGTGTAGCGGATCAACCCTGCGCGCTGCAGCACGCCCGCAGCGAGCGTGACGGCCGGCCGATGCACGCCGAGCATGTACGAGAGAAACTCGTGCGTCAGTGTGAAGGGCTCCATGCGCATGCGATCGTGCGTCATGAGCAGCCATCGCGCGCACCGCGACTCGAGCGTGTGCAGGCGATTGCACGCCACCGACTGCGCGGCCTGATTGAACAGCGCGAGCGAATGGCGATTCAGCAGTCGGGCGTACGTCGGATTACTCTCGAGCGAGCGCCGAAACGCGTCGGCCTCCATCCGGTACGACGTACCATTGAGCTGCACGAAGGCGCGGGAGGGCATGCGATCATCGCCGAGCAGCAGCGGCAGCCCCGCCCACCCTTCGTAGCCGATCGTGCCCACCTCCACTGCGCCATCGGACAACACATTCACCATCGACACGCAGCCGCTCGTCGGAAAATAGACGTGCGAGATGGGAGCGTTGGCTTCGTAGAGCACGTGGTTGATGGATAGCTCGAATGGCTCGAGCTCGCTTTCGATGCGGCGTAATTCTGCGGGTGGTAGCGCGGCGAGAATGCGATTACGGGAAGGCGCATCAATGAGCGTCACCGTCGCACTCTGGTTGCGAACTGCCATCTCGGGTGAACTCCGCAAGGGCGACCAACGTCGCATTCAGATATCGATGTGCGATCCGTTCGATCACGAACGGACACGCGCACGCGAGAGATGAACGGGTGGCGAATGCCACCGAATCGCCGCGAAGAAACACCGTCGTGACGAGTCACGACAATTATAGCAGAAGCGAGCTAAAATGCAGCCCGCGTAGGACTTACGGGCTTTCTAGCGTACTCATTTGTACATATCTTGGAGTTGTACGGAAGGCTGTTTTGCAGTGCGAAATACCCGGGGCCGGACTCGAACCGGCACGGCCTTTCGGCCAAGGGATTTTAAGTCCCACGCGTCTACCATTTCGCCACCCGGGTGCGCGTCGGCGCGCGGCCGACTCGCTATCGTACTACTGCTGCGTGCGCCATGCGCGCAGGCGGCTCGCGAGTTTGCTCATCGCGCCGCCGCTTCCTGCGCGCGCATCGCTCGATGCAATCTGCAGTGCGCTCGCGAAATCTGACATGGTTTGGAAACGATCATTGCGCGAGCGCGAGAGCGCCCGCCGAATCGCCTCGTCGACTTCCACAGGCACTTCGGCGCGCACGACGCGCACACTCGGCGTCGCGCTCGCGAACATTTTCGCGACAACGGCCTGTGGGTTGCGCCCGCCGAATGGCGCCTCGCCCGCCAGCATCTCGTAGAGCACGACGCCAAGGCTGTACTGATCGGTGCGGCCATCGATCGAAGGGTCGCCACCCACCGCCTCGGGACTCATGTACTGCGGCGAGCCGACGACGAAGCCTGTAGTCGTCGTCGGAAGATCGACGTCGCTCACACTCGCGCGCGTGTTGCCGCTGGCGTCGCGCACCGCGCGTGCAATGCCGAAATCGGCGAGCAGCGTCTCGCTGTCGTCGGCGACGAAGATGTTGTCCGGCTTCACGTCGCGATGCATGTACCCTGCCCCGTGCGCGTAGTCGAGCGCGCTCGCGACCTCGCGCGTGACGCGCAGCGCCTCGCCGAGCGGCATCTGCGGCTCGCGCGTCAGCCGCGCGCGCAGCGTTTCTCCCCGCACGTACGGCATCGAGTACCAGAGCAGGTCGCCCGACGCCTCACCGTGATCGAGCACCGGGAGGATGTGCTTGTGACGGAGACGCGCACCGAGGGCGATCTCATGACGAAAGCGCTGCGTGCCGAGTGTCTTCGCCATCTCCGGGCGGAGCACCTTGAGCGCGACGAGACCATCGCTCTGCACTTCCTTCGCAAGGAAGACGGTGGCCATGCCACCCGTCGCGAGCTCCTCGCGCACATCGTAAGAATCGCGAAGTGCGGCGTGGAGCCGCGTGCCAAGCTCAGTGCTCACAGCCACGGCGTCCTCTCGCGGATAGTCCGCCTTCATCGACGAACGGCCGGCGCGCGTGCGCCGACCGTTTCAGAAAGCGGGAAACGGGACTCGAACCCGCGACCCCAACCTTGGCAAGGTTGTGCTCTACCAACTGAGCTATTCCCGCAGTAAAAACGAAGTTATGAGACGGCGGCCGCGCGGACAAGTCGTCGCGAACGCTGACGCCGGGCGTCAGCGCTCCAGCTGCGCCGCGAATCGCAGGCGCACGTAATCCGCCGTCCACGCCCCTGCGCGCCCGCGCAGGCTCGGCGCGAGCAGCGCCGTCACCTCCTCGAGAATTGCGTCTCGCTCCTCATTGCCGATTCCTGCGAGAAAGGGGTGCGCAAAGGTATCGAGCCAGCCGCGCATTCCCGTCGGCAGCGGCGTCGGGCGCGGGATGAGCTCCAGGCGCAGCACGACGAAGCCGTGCGTCTCGAGTCGCTCCGCGTACTCGGCGGGCGTCGGGAAGTACCACGGCCATCGCGCCTCGCCGTCGACGCCGTGCGAGCGAAGCACAGCCAGGATGGCGGTGGAGATCGCTGCGACGTTTCCGTGCGCGCCCATCTCGCCCACGAAGCGGCCGCGCGACACGAGCGCGCGGCGAATCCCCGCGAGCGCGAGGTCGGGCTCGCGCATCCAGTGCAGCGCAGCGTTGGAGAACGCAGCGTCGAATTCCGCGTGGAATGGGAGCGCGTACGCATCGATGGCGCGTGCATCGATGCCGCGCGCGCGCGCGGCCTCGATGAGCGACGGCGAGCTGTCGACGCCGATCACCTCCGCCCCGCGCGACACGATCGACGCCGTGAGCGCGCCATCGCCGCAGCCAACATCAAGTACGCGCTCGCCGGGCTTGGGATCGAGCCAATCGACGACGGGCTCGGCGAGCTCGGCAACGAAGCGGGCGTTGCGCGCGTAACGCTCAGCGCTCCAATCCTGACTTGCGGATTCCCCAGGCTCGGCCATCGTCCCTCCTGCGCCGGATGCAGAACGGAGCGCCCAGCGAACTGCCGGTGCGCTCCGTTGCAATATTCACTACTGCGAGGTCATTGGGTATGAGGGATACTCGTCCCGTACTTCGCGTTTACGACGTCGATGATGCCGTTCGCGATGATCACGTGCGAGGCTGCGGTCGGATGCACCCCGTCGAGTGAAAAGTAAAGACCGAAGGGCGCGGTCGGCTGCGTCAGGTCGGGGAACACGGGAACCGCATTCGACTGCTTGAGCGCAACCAGAGCAGGATTCGGATCGTAGTACGCGAAACCGAGCGAGTCCGCCTCAGCCGAGATGAGCGCGTTGTAGGCGTTCACCGTATCGGTCACGGCCGCCTGCTCCGTTGCATCGAGCACGTACACGTTGCCCACCGGCGCGTACGGTGGGGGCAGCGCCTCGCACTCGATCTGCGGCGGATGCGTGCCGGCACGAATCGCGGCGGCAAGCTGGAAGTTGATCAATGACGTCGTCGTCGGCGGGCACGTAGCACCGAGAACGGTCGTCTGTCCCGCCACCGCGTCGAACTCTCCCTTGTACAGGGGATTGTAAAGCTGAGCCGCCGGAAAGAGCAGCGGAACGTTTTCGGTATTGACGACGCCGACGAGCACGCCGCCCTTGATCGACGGAATCGCTCTGAGCGCCTTCACCAGGTTCTTGTAGTTCGTGGTAAAGGCGCCGATCGACGTCACGCCGGCCGAGATGCCGGGCGTCGCCGGAAGCACTCCGGTGAGCGAGGCATTGAGCACGTCGTTGTTACCGACCCACGCACTCACAAAGGTCGGCTGCGCCTCCGCCGCTCGCTGCGCCTGTGTCTCGCCGCCGAGGATGAAGGTCGTGAGCGCATTCTCGACGAGTGTGTCCGGTCCGGGAACGGCGCCGGTTGGCGAGAGCGAGGTGGCGCCGGGGACCGCGAGGTTGTTGATGAAGCCCGGCGTTGCAGGCTGCGTGCGCAGCGCACACGTGGTAGCGGTGCCGCCGCCCACGCGATGCTGCGTGAGGAAATTATCGATCGGCGGCGCGCATCCGGGCTTGTTCAACAGTGGCACGCGAAAGCCGGTGTTCACCTGGTGCGCGAACAGCACGGCATAGCTCTGCATCTGCGTCGAGTCGTTAATGCCGCCCGACTGATAGCCCGACGTGATGCTGTTTCCCATCGAGATGACCGTCTTGAAGAGCGGATCAACCGGCTTTCCGCCCAGCACATCGTTCTTGTCGCTACACGCCACGAGTGCCGTGCTCAGGATCAGAGCGGCTGCTCCGCCGGCGAGATATCTATTGCAATACATCTGAGATCTCCCTGTGGAGTTAGAAGTTGACTTTGAGGCTGAGCGAGAAAACGTTCGCATTGAGCGTGTAGAATCCGCTGTTGAGCTGATCGGCCGTCATGCCTTCCTGCGGCGAGCCTACGGTGCGCGAGATGATGCGGCCGCGACGTCCGTCCGTGTCGACGTGCAAGAAGGACGCGTCGAGCGTGTACGACGCGCCGACCGGAAGTCCGATGCCGACCGTGTAGTTGCGGCGATCCATGTCGGGGAGGAGCGGCGTCACCGACTCGTCGGGCGCCGGAGAGCTGACCCAGTCGAAGCCGACGCGACCGCGGAAGCCCGCGGCGAATGCGTGCTCGACGCCGAAGCGCACGGAGTTGGAGGCCTTGTAGTCCTCGATGAGCGTGCGGCTGAACCCTGCGTCGTTCGCGGGGCCGACGAAGTCGACGGCGAGGGAGTTGAAGGACTTGTAGTCGATCCACGCGTAATCGACGCTGATCGTCGTGTTCGTGAGCCCGGTATAACCGATGCCCGCCTGGAACTGCGCAGGGTGATCGATCTCGGTGTTCACGGTCTGTCCGGCGCTGAGCGGCGCGCCTGGCGCGAACTGCGGCGAGAGGAGCCCATCGAGCGGAGTTCCCGCGGGGAGACCGTACGGATTCCCGGCCGCAAGCACGAGATTGGTGAGCTGCTGCGTGAACTGCACGTCCGCATCCTTGTACTTGAACTTGAGCTCCGAGAGATAGCGCGCGCCGATCTGCCAATCTGCGCCGATCTTTCCGTGAATGCCGACATTGAAGCCCCACGCCGTTGCGTCGCCCTTGAGATCCGCGGAGGCGAACTGAGTGCCGACGGGAATTCCGAGCTGTCCGAATGTGGCCCCACCGCCTCCCGGCACCGGCACGGTCGCGAGATCGATTCCCTGGCGCAGCTCGACGTGCGACACACCGAAGACGGGACCGCCACCGATCGACCATCCCGGCGCGAAGCGATACGCGATATTCGGCTGGATGTAGTCACTCGAAAGCGACGCGTACTGCGCTTCGAATCGGCCGGGGAAGTCGGGCTTCCACTGCGACACGAGGCCGTACGGCACGTACGAGCCGATGCCGATGGCCCACTTCGAGCCCTTCGGCGTGTAATTAAGAAAAATATGTGGCGGAAATTTCACGGGCACGTCGCCCGGGTAGCTTCGGCCGGTGCTGTCGGCGTTGAATCCGCCGTTCACCTGCACCGCTGCTGCGCCGACGTACAGCCCCCACCCTTGCAGGCCAGTAGTCGCTGCGGGATTCCAGTAGATCTCCGAGGGGTCGTTGCACGGCACACCCGTGACGGCAAAGCCGCGAGCGACTGCACACGAGCCGATCTCATTGAGACCGAATCCTTGCGCTTCCACCGCCGCGGGCGCCACGAGGGCAGCCAGCAACAGACATCGCGAGAGACGATCGAGGTTCATCAGGCTTTTCTCCTTCGTGGGACCGGCGCGAGAGAGATGGGAATGGGAAGCCATCCGACGGAGTGGTCATGATGGCCTTTCAAGCGCAGTAACAGTATTACGCGTTGTTGATTAACGACAGACTTGCGCGCGGAGATTTCGTCGCGTAGGTCGCAAGAATCGTTTACGGGCGCGCGCCCAGCGCGTGTACGGCGTACCACGCGCACCAGGCAAGCAGCCCCGCGAGCGATGCGTCGCCGCCGTTGGCGAGCGCCTTCCCCTCCGCATCCACCAGCTCCGCTGCAAGCCCGTTGTCGAGCGGCGCGCGACGCAACCACTGGAGCACGGCACCGGCATCGGGCCCCATGAGCCGCGCGCACTGCTGCGCGAGCAGATGCGGCTCGCTCCCTATGCCTTTCACGGTGCGGCGATAGGCCGAGTCGTGGCGCTCCATGGCGTCGTAGACCGGGAGCCAGTAGGCGGAGGCATACGGATCATCGTCGATCACCTGATGCCCCGCGAGGTCGATCGCCGAGGCGAACGTCACCTTGCCGCCCTTCTCTACCGCGAAGTGCCGGCGCAGCGCGGCGCGCACGGCGTCCGGGTCCTCGACCTTGCGCGCCGTTTCTTCGTCCAGCGTACGTCGAAACACATCGAGCGCCTGCGCGACGACGGCGTTGCCGTGCAGCGTGAACGGATGCGGCGCGGGCGCCCCTGAGAGTGACACTTCCGTCCTGTAGAGCGGCACGTGCAGATCGCGCCGCTCGGCGAGATCATCCCACGAGGCGTACAGCGTCTCCGCGATCACGGGCTCGTCGACGATCTGATCGTCGGCGGTCTCACGGATGTAGCGATCAGTTGCAAGCGCGAACGAGGAGAGTCCCTCGAGGGAAAACCCCGGCTCGAACAGCGTGCCGTCGAGATAGTGAACGCCGAGCCCCGGCGCGTAGCCGTGCAGTTCGCTCGCGCGAAGCAGCAGCTCGCGCGCGAGCGACGGATCCGCGAGCTGGATGGCCGGGAGCGTCCACGACAGCGCCTCCCAGTCGCGCACGGTGATGCCGTGACCGTTCCATGGTGCGCGGCTGCGCACGAGATAGAAATGCGCGTCGTCGAGCGCGCGTCCGGCGGCGTAGAAGTACGAGAAGAGCAGATTGCGATTGATGAGGCGATCGATGCCGTCGTGCCCGACGGTCTGCTCCATTCGCTGCAGTGCGTCGCGCGTGAGCGTGAGCAGCTCGCCCCATCCGCGCCTCCGCATCGACGCGACGGTCGCCTCGGCGCCGTCGCGCTCGGGCCCCGCAGCGATGAAGAAGGCGACGCTCCCCATCGCGCCGGCGCCGACCTCGATCTCGCGGCGCAGCGCGAATCGCGGAGCGGCATCCGCGTGCACGGAGACGCGCGCCTCGCCATCGGCCGCGATCGCCAGCGCGGCGAACCCCGGCTGCGCCGTGCCCTCGAGCACCACCACCTGCTCGTCGGCCTCGATGACGCGGTGCGCATCGTCAGCGGCTCGTGGCGAGCGCACGCGAAGCTGGCGATGTCCAAGCACCCCCTCGAGCGCGATCGCTACCTGCGCGGCCGCATCGCCGCGATTCTCGATCGCGATCGCGTACACGGCGCCGGCGAGATCCGCGTCGCGCCCGTGCGGCGCGAAGAGCGTGCCGCGCACCACGAGCCCGTCCACCGTGCAGGTGAAGGTGGGGATCCATCCGAGTGCGCGCTCCCACGCCAGCTCGAGCGATGCGAGCTCGCGAGCGACGCCGTTGATCTCGAGCGTCGGACGAAGCAGTGGCGTGCCGTTCCCCTCGAGAAAGTCTGCGGAGCCGGCGAACTCGAGCGCCGCGCGAGCCCCTCGATGCAGAACGCCGAGCGCGTGGAGTGATCCGTCCGCGGGATGGACGCAGGGGAGCGATAGCCAATGGTTGCCGGTCACCTGCCAGGGCATCGCGGGGAGCGGTATCTGTTTCACGGAGTATGGTTAGGGAGAGAGCGCGCGCTCGGCCTGCCAGCGCCAACAAACATCATTGCGCCGAACACTACTGGCAATGTGCGCGATCGCGCATCGTTCAGGAGCGCGCGCGTCGGTTGACATTCGATCGCGTGTGGTGACAGTCTCCAGCGGCCCGCGCGCGGTGCGCGACCGCCTTGTATCGCGTCTCGATCCCCTATCGCGTGCCATTTGCTCTTTCGCGCCGCCGCGCGCTCGTACCACTGCTCGCCACTCTCGTCGCCCTGTCGACCGCCCCGCGCGCAGCTGCGCAGCAGGTGCTCGGCTACGGCGACGATGCGACTGCTGCGCCGGTGGGCGCGATTCGCACCCGGTTCATGCTCGACTGGGATCGGTACAGCACCTTCGGCCAATCCAACGACACCTCGTACGACACCGACAGGCAGGTGCGGACCGCCAATCTCGGCTTCGAGGTTGGGGTGCTGAAGCGATTCAGCATCGGCGCGAACGTGCCGTGGGTGGTGACGAAGTCGCTCACCTTCGTGTCGTCGCAGCACAACGTCAGATTCACGAGAAACGATTCTGTGTTCAATGTGCAGAAGCAGGTGCTCGACACCCTCCTCGACTCCAGCCACAACGGCTGGGGAAACATCGAGGCCTTCGGAAAATTCGTGTGGCTCGGTGAGCCGGGGCAGCAGAAGCGTCTCGAGCCACGCGACGGCGTGCACATTCGGAGCGCGATCGTCGGTGGCGCCATGCTCGGAACGGGAATCATGCTCCGCCCCACCGATCGCTTCGGCATTCCGACGAGCGATCGCGAGCGGGCAATCCTTGCGCAATCAGCGACCGACATCACCATCGGCCAGCACTTCTTCAGCTCGATCGTCGTGCGCTACGAGAAGCCGCTGGCGGATGACGTGCTGGTCGGTCTGCAGCCGAGCGGCAATCCGTTCGGGGACGACTCCGTGCCGATCGTCGCGCACCGCCAGCTCGGTACACGTTACGAAGTGGAGTTCACGCCGCGTATTCAGGTCGGTCAATCATTTGCCCTGGGCGCACAGTATCGTTACCACCACGGCGCGCAGGACTCGTACACGGGGACGACGACGGGCTTTGTGGATGGCGAGCCGGTGACAGCCGATGCGTCGACGCTCGACGCCGGGACGGAACTTACCGAGCAGCGGCTGGGCTTCGGCATCGTGTACTCGGCCGTGAACGACTACACGCAGAACCGATCGCGCCTGCCCATCGAGGTGACGTTCGAGCACTCGAAGGTCATCAAGATCACGGGCGATCGTCCGAAGGACTCGAACTGGACGTTCTCCGTCCGGATTTTCAAGCGACTCTGGGGCGCCGAATTCGCACCGCCCGCGCGCCCGAACACTGAGCCGACGTTGGAGCCCGAGCCACCCGTGACGCCTCCACCGGCGGTACCAGACACGACTCCGCCCGCGCCGGCGCCATTGCCATAGCGTGCAGCAGTTTTTAGCGGGCAGTAACGCTTTGAAAAACCACACAAACAGATTTGGCGGATAGAACGGAAGAAATTCACATCTGCAATTTCCGTTGGTGTCCGTTCACTCCGTTTGTGTGCCTTTCACAGGCTTTTGACTCTTCGCTCTGCGCGCTAACGCCTCTTCGCTAACTTCCGCGCTCCGCGGTCGCCCGCAGCGCTGAGCAGCTCGCGCGCGTGCGCGAGGCTCACGTCGCTCTCGGGGTCGCCGCCGAGCAGGCGCGCGACTTCGGTGACGCGCGCATCGCCGTCGACGACGCGCGTGTCTGCGGTGGTGATCCCGCCGCGCGATCCCTTCTCGACGACGATGTGGTGGTGTGCGCGCGCCGCGATCTGCGGGAGGTGCGTAATTGCGAGCACCTGATGATGCGTCGCGACGCGGCGCATCGTGTCGCCCACCTGAAGGCCGATCTTTCCGCCGATGCCCGCATCCACCTCGTCGAACACGAGCGTCGGCACGCGATCGAGGCGCGCGAGGATCGTCTTGAGCGCGAGCATCACGCGCGACAGTTCGCCGCCCGACGCCACGCGCGCGAGCGGGCGCGACTCGTGGCCGCGGTTGAGCGCCACGCGCAGCTCGATGTCCTCCGCACCCACGGCGCCGATCTCGGCGCGCTCTCGCATGTGCACGTCGAGCCGTCCGTCGGGCATGCCGAGCTCCGGCAGCACCGCGTCGACTTCGGCCGCGAGCCGCGCCGCCGCATCGCGACGGAGCGCAGTGAGCTCGGCCGCCGCGGACTCCAGCGCCGCGCGCGCATCGCGTTGCCGCTGTTCGAGCTGCCGGAGATCGAGCGCGCCACTGTCGACGAGATCGAGCTCTGAGCGCGCAACGCGCGCCGTCTCCGCAACTGCCTCCAGCGACGGACCATACTTCTTCGTGAGCTTGAAGATCAGATCGCGCCTTCGCTGCACTTCGGCGAATCGCGACGGATCGAGATCCACGCCGCGCCCGTACTCGTCGAGCTCGCGCGCGAGCTCCTGCAGCGAATAAAACGCGCCGTCGTACAGCTCCTGCAGCCGAGTGAGGGAGCCGTCGATGCGCTGGATCGAAGCGAGCGAGCGCTGCATGTGCCCGAGGCTCTCGAGCACGGTGCCTTCTTCGCCCTCGAGGATCGCGGCCATCCCCTCCGCAAGCGACTTGAGCTCTTCCGCGTGCTCGAGGCGGCGTGCCTCCTCCTCGAGCGAGACGTCCTCGCCGGATTTGAGCTGCGCCTCATCGATCTCGGCAACCAGGTGACGCAGATAGTCGGCGCGGCGCTCGGCATCGGCCTTGCGCGCAGTGAGCGACTGAATCTCGCGCGCGACCGCGTGCAGGTCATCGTGCGCCGTCCGCACGCGATCGGCGACCGCGGTAGCCGCACCGAACGCATCGAGAATCGCGCGCTGGGATTCCTCGTCGAGCAGCGTTTGCGCCTCGTGCTGCCCGTGAAGGCTCACGAGCGCGCGACCAGCCTCCGCGAGCACGGCGGCGGTGGTCGTCGCGCTGTTGATCCACGCGCGCGTGCGCCCGCTCGAGACGATCTCGCGGCGCAGCACGAGCGTCGTCGGATCCTCGACATCCACACCCCGCGCGTCGAGCAGCGCGAGCAGCTCGTCGTCTCCCGATGCATCGAAGATCCCTTCCACCGATGCCTTGTCGGCGCCGGTGCGAATCAGATCCGCCGTGCCGCGCTCGCCGAGCAGGAATCCGAGTGCGCCGACGATGATGGATTTTCCCGCGCCCGTTTCACCCGTGAGCACGTTGAAGCCATTCGCGAGCGGCAGCGTGAGCGCGTCGATGATGGCGAAATTCCGAATCCGAAGCTCAGTAAGCACTGCCCTCCTCGTCGCGCTCGCGGAGTCCTCCCCACCCCAGCTTCCGCCGCATGCGAGAGAAGAACGTGCCGTCGCGGAAGGTCACCAGGAGCACCGGCTTGTCCGCCCGTCGCACGGTGAGCGTGTCGCCCGGAAAGAACGTCGCGCCCACCTGTCCGTCGATCGTCACCAAAAGCTCATCGGGGCCAGCATCTACCTGCACCGTAACCTCGGCGTGCGGCGGCAGCACGACGGGACGAATGGCAAGCGTGTGCGGTGAGATCGGCGTGAGGATGAGCGACTCGACCGTGGGCACGACGATCGGGCCGCCCGCGGACAGGCTGTATCCCGTCGATCCGGTCGGCGACGAGATGATCACGCCATCCGCCGCATAGGTGCTCATGAGCTCACCGTTCACGGACGCGCGCAGTGTGAAGACGCGCGCGAAGCCGCCTTTGTGCAACACGACATCGTTGAGCGCGCGCCATCGCGGCTCTGGATGACGCGTCGTCCACGCTTCGAGCGTCATCCGCTTCTGCACGAGATAGTCGCCGGCGGCGAGTCGCTCGATGGCGAGCTCCATATCCTCGCGCGCGCACGCGGTGAGAAAGCCGAGCCGGCCGAGGTTGACGCCGAGCACGGGGATTTGTCGTCCGGCGACGAGCCGCGCGCCGCGCAGCATCGTGCCGTCGCCGCCGAGCGTGAGCAGCGCGTCGATGTGCGACGGGTCGCTCAGCAGCTCGGCCTTGCTCACCACCTCGTGCAGCTCCGGCTCGAACACCGGGATGATCGAGAGCGGCGGTGCGAGTGCGATGAGGCGCTCGAGGACGGCGGGGAGCCCGTCGTAGCTGAGATTCCCGATGACCCCGAGTCGAATCACCCGGCGACCGCTTCCGTCTCGAGGAGCGCGCGCACGCGGCGCGCGATACCGGCAGCGTCCAGGCCAGTCAGCGCGAGCTGCACTTTGCGCGGCGCCTGCTCGATGTAGCGATCGGGAACGCCGTGCACGCCAACGCGCACCGCGGGATCGATCTGCGCGATCACGGTGCTCATGTACGCGCCGAATCCGTTCACCATCGTCCCCTCCTCGACGACGAGCACGTGCGAATGCTGCCCGATCACCGCAGTGAGCGTGACTTCATCGAACGGCTTGAGGAAGCGGCAATTCACGACCGTAAGATCGATGCCGTCGGCAGCGAGCGCCTCGGCCGCGGCGAGCGCCGGGAGCACCATCGTGCCGACGGCGAGAATGGCGACGTCGCGCCCCTGGCGCAGCACCTCCCACGTGCCGAAGGGCACCGCCGGGATCTCGGTGGCCGCGGGCGGCAAGTCGGGAGATGCATCGCGCGGATAGCGCAGGCAGATCGGTCCTCCAGTATGCGCGAGCCCCGTGCGCAGGAGCGCGAGCATCTCGGTGCCGTCCTTCGGCGCGGTCACGACCATGCCGGGCACCGCCAGCATGTACGCGATGTCGTAGAGCCCCATGTGCGTGGGGCCATCTTCGCCAACGAGCCCCGCGCGATCCATACAGAACACGACGTGCAGCGCCTGCAGCGCCACATCGTGAATGACGTTGTCGTACGCGCGCTGGAGGAAAGTCGAGTAGATCGCGACCACCGGCTTGATCTCGCGCGTTGCAAGCCCTGCCGCGAAGGTGACCGCGTGTCCCTCGGCGATGCCCACATCGAAGAAGCGACCGGGGAGCGCGGCCGCGAAGACACTGGTGCCTGTGCCCGCCGGCATCGCGGCCGTGATCGCGACCACCGACGTGTCCACCGCTGCGAGCTCCGTGAGCCCCTTGCCGAACACCGCGGTGTACGCGGGATTCACCGCTGCCGCCGCCTTCTTCTGCTTGCCCGTGGATGGATCGTGCCCCGCGGGAAGCGCGTGCCACTTCTCGTGATGCTCGCCGGCCGGAAATCCCTTTCCCTTCTTCGTGATCACGTGCACGAGGCGCGGCGTGCGCATCCCCTTCACCGCGGTGAAGGTTTCGACGAGCTCATCGATGTCGTGTCCGTCGATCGGGCCGAAGTAGCGGAAGCCGAGCTCCTCGAACAGCACCCCCGGCGTGAGAAAGGTCTTCACGCTCTCTTCCCAGCGGCGCACGACCTGTCCAAGCACCGAGAGCGGCCCCGGAAGATCATCGACGACGCTGCCGATCTTGCTGCGCAGGCGATTGTAGATCGGATTGCGCTGGACCTGTCCGAGATAGTGCGAGATCGCTCCGACATTGGGCGCGATCGACATCTCGTTGTCGTTCAGGACGACGATGATATCGCGGTCCGACGCGCCCGCGTTGTTGAGCCCCTCGTATGACAGCCCAGACGTCAGCGCGCCGTCGCCAAGCACGGCGAGCACGCGAAAATCCTCGTGCTTGAGATCGCGCGCCGTGGCGACGCCGAGCGCGGCGGAGATCGCGGTGGCGGCGTGCCCTGCGCCGAACACGTCGTACTCGCTCTCGTCGCGCTTGAGGAAGCCGGAGATGCCGCCCTCCTGGCGCAGCGTCTCGAACTGATCGCGCCGCCCCGTGAGCATCTTGTGCGGGTACGCCTGATGTCCGACGTCCCACACCAGCTGGTCGCGCGGCGTGTCGAACACATGGTGCAGCGCGACGGTGAGCTCGACGACGCCGAGCCCTGCGCCAATGTGGCCGCCGGTGCGCGAGCAGGAATCGATGAGCGACGCCCGCACGTCCTCGCTCACGGCGCGCAGCTCATCGCGCGTGAGAGACTTGAGATCGGCGGGAAAATTTACGCGGGGGAGCGACATCAGCTTATGGTCAAGGAATGAAGCACCCGACACGCACGCATTCGCGGCGGCGGGCGCTCAACTCGTGCGCGCGATCGCGTATCTGGCCAGCATTTCGAGCGTTGCCGTTCGGAGCCCCGCGCGCTCGAGCGCCGCACACGCATCGTCCACGAGCGACGCCGCGCGCGCAATCGCGCGATCGACTCCCAGCAACATCGGATACGTGCTTTTGCGAAGCTCGACATCACGACCGGCGGTCTTGCCAAGGGCGGCCGTGGTCGACGTCGCATCCAGCACGTCATCAGCGATCTGAAACGCGAGGCCGATCGCATTGCCGTATTCGGTGAGCGCATCGAGGACGACCGTGCTCGCACCCGCCGCGATGCCGCCGATGCGTGCGGAGGCGCTGATCAGCGCGCCCGTCTTCGCGCTGTGAATGCGCTCGAGCTGATCGATGGACAGCGAGCTTCCCTCTCCCTCGAGATCGAGCAGCTGGCCGCCCACCATTCCTCCGCCTCCCGATGCGCGCATCAGCTCTCGTACAATGGCGGCTTGGGACGCCTTGGGCAACCCGAGACGCTCGCCGGCGTCGCACGCGGCGCGCACCGCCAGCGGCACCATCACCACGCCCGCCGCCGTCGCGATCGCGACGCCGTGCACGCGATGCGTGGTCGGGCTGCCGCGGCGCATGTCGTCGTCGTCCATGCACGGAAGGTCGTCGTGTACGAGTGAGTACGCGTGGACGACCTCGATGCACGCCGCGACCGCGCTCGCATCCTGTTCACCGCCGCACGCGCGATACGCCGCGAGCATGAGAATCGGACGCAACCGCTTTCCCTGCCCGAGGATGCTGTAACGAATCGCCTCGGCCACCGGCGCGGGGAGCGCGCTGAGCGCCTCGCCCTTGCAGAGCGCGCGCAGCTCGCGATCGACGCTCGCGCGGTCCGCCGCGAGATCGATGCCCTCGACCTCGCGGTCGACGACGTCAGCTCTCGAAGTCAGCGAGTGTGAATCCGCCATCCGAATCCTCGATGAGCTTCCGCACGCGCGCCTCTGCCTGCATGAGTGCGGCAGATGCCGTGCGCAACCGCTCGATCCCCTCCTCGAACAGCCGCAGCGCATCGTCGAGAGGCACTTCCGATCGCTCCAGCTCGACGACGATGGTCTCGATGCGCGCGATATCGGTTTCGTAGCTCATTTGTTCTGATCCGTGGTGCCAGGTGCGGGATGTACCGAGCGCGTGGTCGCTCGCACGGTGCCGTCGCGCAAGAGAAGATTGAAGTCGCGCGCGGGCGCGAAGTCCGACGTGCTGCCGAGCGTCGCGCCGGAATCGTCGCGCGCCACCGCGTAGCCGCGCGCGAGCGTCGCGAGCGGGCTGAGTGCGTTGAGCCGCCCCGCGATCGCGTTCACTTTCGCGCTTCGACGCTCTGCGCCGCGCGCGACGCCGACGCGAAGATCGCGCGCCACGCGCTCCACGCGATCGCGCCGCCGCTGCACCTGGCGCACGAGTGCCTCGCGCAGCGCGAGCAGCATCGACGCCGCCTCGGCGCGCACGTCCGCGAGCACGGGCACCGCGGCCTCGGCGGCAGCCGACGGCGTGGCCGCGCGATGGTCGGCGACGAGATCGCAGAGCGTGACATCCACTTCGTGTCCGACCGCGGAGATCGTCGGGATCGCGCACTCCGCGAGCGCGCGCGCGACGGCCTCCGAGTTGAACGCCCAAAGATCCTCGCGCGCACCGCCGCCGCGACCGATGATCACCGTGTCCACCGCGGCCCAGCGCGTCACGCAGGCAATCGCACGCACGAGATCAGCGGGAGCGCCTTCGCCCTGCACCTTCGCCGGCACGAGCACGATCTCGACCGTCGGGCAGCGGCGCTGCATCACGGCGATGATGTCGTGGAGGGCGGCGCCGTCCGGGCTCGTGATCACCGCAACGCGGCGCGGGAAGCGCGGGAGTGCGCGCTTCCGCGATGGCTCGAGCAATCCATCCGCACGCAGACGAGCGGTCGACTCCTCGAGTGCCTTGCGCCAGAGTCCGTCGCCGACGGCATCGATCGCGGTGACCGTGACCTGCAGCGACCCCTGCGCCGGATACACGGTCGGCTGCCCAAGCACCACGACCTGCATACCGTCCTCGGGCAACGCGGGGACGCCGCGCTGGTCGCGCAGCCACATCACGCACTTGATCTGCGCCGCGGCTCCGCGAAGGCTGAAGTACCAGTGCCCGCTGCGGTACGACTTGAAGTCGCTGATCTCGCCGCGAATCCAGATCCGCGGGAACGCGCCCTCGACGACCGCCTTCGCTTGCTGCGTGAGCAGCTCGACGGAGATGGCGCTTTCGGGGGAGGCGCCGGGAATCTGCGGAACGGCGACGGGAGCGGCGACGGCGATGGAGGCGCGCGGCCCGTACGCCCGCGGCGGCTCCGCCACCGGGAACAGCTGCAGATCGAGCGGCTCCGTCTTGGGAGCCGGCCGCCGCGAACCCCGCTTCATCGCGCCGCGCTCTGTTCGGCCGCGCGGACCGTGTTCTTGAGCAGCATCGCGATCGTCATCGGCCCCACGCCGCCAGGAACGGGCGTGATCTTCGACGCACGCGCGCGCCCCCCCTCGAAGTCAACATCGCCGACGAGGCGATAGCCGTTCTTCGCGGTCGGATCCGCAATGCGATTGATGCCAACATCGATCACGACAGCGCCCTCCTTCACCATGTCGCCCGTCACCATCCCGGGCTTCCCCGCCGCAACGATGAGAATCTCGGCGCGCAGCGTGTGCTCCTTGAGATCGCGCGTGGCGCTGTGACAGACGGTGACGGTGGCGTTCGCGTTCGATCCTTGCTGTACCATCAGCGCCATCATCGGCTTCCCGACGATGTTACTGCGGCCGACGATCACGCACTCCTTCCCTTTCGTTACGGTGCCGGAGCGCGCGAGCATCTCCTGCACACCCGCCGGCGTGCACGGCACGAAGCCGTCGCGATCGCCAATGAGATTCTTGCCCACGTTCACGGGATGGAAGCCGTCGACATCCTTCTCGGGGAGGATCGAGCGAATGACGATGTCGGCGTCGAGGTGCTTGGGCAGCGGCATCTGTACGAGGATGCCGTGGATCGCCTTGTCCTCGTTCAGCTGCTTCACCTGCGCGAGCAGCTCATCCTGCGAGGTGGTCGCGGGCATGTTGATCGTCACGCTGTGCATTCCGGCCTCATGGCACGCGCGCCCCTTGTTGCGAACGTAGACCTCGCTCGCCGGGTCTTCGCCCACGAGCACCACAGCGAGTCCCGGCTTGATCCCGCGCGCCACGAGCGTCGCGACCTCGGCGGTGATCTCTTCGCGAATGCTCCTGGCGATGGCGTTCCCGTCGATCAACTCAGCGGGCAAAGTCCACCGCCCGCTGCTCCCGAATGACAACGATCTTGATCTGCCCCGGGTACTGGAGCTCGGTCTCGATGCGGCGCGCGATCTCTTCGCTGAGCGCCGCCATGCGGAAGTCATCGACGTCATCCGGATTGACGATCACCCTGATCTCTCTCCCCGCCTGAATGGCGAACACCTTGTCGACGCCGGTATAGCTCGCTGCAATGCGCTCGAGTCCCTCGAGCCGCTTTACGTACGTCTCGAACGCCTCGCGGCGCGCGCCGGGACGCGAGCCGGAGATCGCGTCAGCCGCCTGCACGAGCACGGACACCTCGCTCTCGTGCGGCACGTCGTCGTGGTGCGCCGCGATGCAATTGATGATCAGCGGATGCTCGCCGTAGCGCGTTGCGACCTCCACGCCGAGCTGAACGTGCGTCCCCTCGTGCTCGTGCGTGAGCACCTTCCCAATGTCGTGGAGCAGCGCGCCGCGCTTCGCCATCGTGACGTCGAGCCCGAGCTCCGCCGCCATGATCCCCGCGAGATGCGCCACTTCCTTCGAGTGATGAAGGATGTTCTGTCCATAGCTCGTGCGATACTGCATGCGCCCGATGAGGCGAATGAGCTCGACGTTGAGCCCGTGTGCGCCCACCTCGTACGCGGCCTGCTCGCCCATGTCCTGGATGGCGGCCTCGACCTCCTTCTTCGACTTCTCCACCACTTCCTCGATGCGCCCCGGATGAATCCGTCCGTCGGCGACGAGCTTTGAGAGTGCCACTCGCGCAACCTCGCGGCGCACCGGGTCGAAGCAGGAGACGACGACGGTGTCGGGGGTGTCGTCGATGATGACGTCGACGCCGGTAGCGAGCTCAAAGGCGCGGATGTTTCGGCCTTCGCGCCCGATAATGCGCCCCTTCATCTCGTCGTTCGGGAGCGACACCGACGACACGCTGATCTCCGATGTGTGCTCGGAGGCGATGCGCTGGACGGCGAGCGCGACGATCTTCTTCGCCTCGCGATCCGCGTTGCGCTTGGCGCTCTCGCGAATCTCGCGCAGCTGGTTGGCCGCGTCCGCGTGCGCCTCCTCGGCCAGCCGGCTGATCATCTCGGCCTTGGCATCCTGGGCGGACATTCCCGCGAGCTGCTCGAGCCGGCGCCGCCCCTCGGCGCTGAGCTTCTCGAGCTCCGCCTCGCGATCGACGACCGCGCCTTCGCGTCGTGTGATATCGGTCACTCGGCGCGCGACTTCCTTCTCGCGCTGGTCGAGGATGTCGATCTTCCGGTCGAGATTGCTGTCGCGTTCCTGGACACGACGCTCGCCGCGCTCGATCTCGTCGCGGCGCTTCTGCGCCTCGAGCTCCCAGCTCTCGCGGAGCTTGATCATCTCTTCCTTCCCCGCGACGACGGCCGCCTTGCGCAGCGCCTCGGAATCGCGTGTCGCTTCGCCAAGGATCCGCCGCGACGTCTCCTCAGCCGTCGACTTTGCCGCGAGCTGCGCGGCGTGCTCCGCGCGTTTACCCGCGCCCCGACCCACAAAAAAAGACACCGCGCCGGCAACGATGATACCTAAAGCCAGCGAGGCGTAGATGACGAGTTGAGTCATTGTATCTATAGCTCCACACGACGGCGACGTCGCGATCTCCGGGGAAACTCCGCCACGCGCGTAAGGTCAGCGCGAAGGCCATTGCCGAGCCAATCGGTTTTCTGTGCGAGCTTCGGTACGACTCAGTAAATAGACACCGCTACATCGTGGTCAAACAGCGTGAGCCGAACAGGGCTAACCGCAACGATAGCTTGAGGCTACGCGTCGCGGACTTGCTGCCCAGAAATTACGTGAAGTTGTTGAAAAAGGCCAGACCCAGCGGTGGAGCTAACCCCTAAATGCCCCGTTTCCCTGGCGGGAGCAACCGGCGAAGCTCGCTCGAGATTCCCCGCATCCGATCGCCCAACTCCTCGCGGCCGTCGCGCGCTTTGAAGAGCTCGTCAGTGATCTGCAATGCCGCGAGAATCGCCGCCTTGTGCGACTCCACCGTGGCGCCGGCATTCATGACTCCGCGAATCGTCTCGTCGACGTACTTCGCGACCGCCCGCGTATGCTCGGCGGGCTCATCGCTGCGAATCGTGTACTCCTCTCCGACGATCGTCACCTTGACCGAAGATTTGCGGCTCACCGATGGGCCTCCTTTTCTTGCTGCTGGCGAAGGAAGCGGAGCTTCTCGAGCAACTGCTTCGTGCGAAGCCGCGCAGCCTCGAGTCGCTCCTTGAGCTCCCGATTCTCGCGTTCGAGCGCGGCGGCATTGGCGCGACCGCTTGTCGCCGGAACGGCCTTGATCCGCGCCTCCGCTTCGTGCGCCCGGCGGCGCCATCCGGCCATCTCGTCGGCCAAGGCCATGATGAGATGCTCGAGCTCCTGGAATGCGACCAGGTCAGGACGTTCGCTGTCTGACACCGAGTTCCCCCTCGAGGCTTTTGAGCACCTTGTCGCGACGGCCCGCGACTTCCTTGTCACGTAGAGTGCGTTCCGGGTGGCGGAAGGTCAATCGCCACGCAATGCTCCTCACTCCATCGGCAATGCCCGCGCCGCGATATTCGCTGAGCAGCTCGAGCGACTCGAGCAGCTCGCCGCTCGACACTCGGATCACGCTCTCGACGCGCGCTGCCGCGAGATCGTTCGGCACGAGCAGAGCGATGTCGACGAAGGTCGATGGAGTCGACGGGAACGGTCGGAATCGGAACTGCGACGCGGAAGCGACGCTCGACGGCGACTGCAGCTTCGACTGTCCCGGCGGCGCGACTGGGTCGGATCCCACGCGCGCAAGCGTGAGCTCGATGCCGAAGGCCGCTGGCGCCCAGACCGGCGCATCGAGCGCGAGACGCCGCACCGTGCCCCGCACCTCACCCGCGATCGCGATGTCCCAGAGCACCTCGCCCTCGCCGCAATCGCGGAGCTCCACCGGCGCACCGCCGCCTGCAGAGCCGGCGATGAGCTCCGCGAGCCCCTTCGCGTCCCATTCGTCGAAATCCGGGGTGCTCGGCTCCGCCCAATGCGGCGGGTGACGGTGGCCGAGCACGATCGCGGCGGCACGCATCTCTTCGAGCGGCAATCCGCTCGCCTGCGGGATGAATACGGCGCCGATCTCGAACAGTCGCACATCGCGATGGCGCTGCGCGAGATTGTGCTCGGCGCGCTTCGCCAGCGTCTCGAGCAGCTCGCGGCGGAGATATCCCTCATCTTCGGCCATCGGATTCGCAAGACGCGCGTGGGTCTCGTTGCTTCCGCGCACAAAGGGCATGGAGAGCGCCTCGAGGAGTCCCGCAGAGACGCAGGTCTCGCGCACGCGCCGCGTGAGCAGATGCAGCGGCGAATCCGGAACAGTGCCGCGGCGAAACGGGCGAAGGTCGTTCGAAAAGGAATCGTACCCGCGCAGGCGCGCGATCTCCTCGAACAGATCGACCATTTGCGTGACGTCGGGACGCCACGTTGGCACGGCGACCGACGCGCGCCCGTTCGCGAGCGCGCCCACCGTGAAGCCGACCGGCGCGAGCAACTTCGCGATCTCGGCCTCGGGCACCGCATCGCCGAGCAGGCGGGATGCGCGCGCGCTGTCGAGCGGGATTGAGAGTGGCGGTTTCGGCGCGGGATAGAGATCGATCGGTGCGCCCTCGACGCTCCCGCCGGCGACAGCGATGAGCAGCTGCGCGGCGCGCTCGAGCGCGCGCGCGATGCCGCCGATGTCGATGCCGCGCTCGAAGCGATAGCTCGCGTCGGTCGACAGCTGCAGCTTTCGGCGCGTCCGACGCGTGTTCGCGGGATCGAAGTACGCGACCTCGAGGAAGATGTCGCGCGTCGCGTCGCTCACCTCGCTCGTGCTGCCGCCCATCACGCCCGCCACCGCCTGCGCATGGGTCGCATCGGCGATCACGGTCATCGACGGATCGAGCTTGCGGTCGACGCCATCGAGCGTGCGCAGTGTCTCGCCCGCGCGCGCGCGGCGCACGACGATCGCGGAGCCGCCGAGGAGCGCCGCGTCGAAGGCGTGCATCGGCTGCCCGACTTCGTGCAGCATGTAGTTCGTAACGTCGACGACGTTGTTGATCGAGCGACTTCCCACCGCCGCGAGCCGCTCGACGAGCCAGCTCGGACTCGCGCCGACAGTGACGCCGCGAATGAGGACGCCGGCGTAGCGCGGACATCCCTCCGGATCCTCGAGCTTCACACGGATGCCGCCGCTCGCGCCTTCGGCAGTGGCGTGAACGAGGGCCGGGATCGTCGCCGTCGCGCCCGCGATCGCCGGCAATTGCGCAGCGCCGCCCGTCGCCGCCGCGATCTCGCGCGCGACACCCAGGTGCGAGAGGAGATCCGGACGATTCGGCGTGACGTCGATGACGATGCGCGTGTCGCCAACGGCAATTGCGTCGAGAAAGGGCGTCCCCGGCGGCAGGCTCGTGCTCAGCTCGAGAATCCCGTCGTGCTCTTCGCCGAGCGCGAGCTCGCGCGCCGAGCAGAGCATGCCGTTCGACGTGGCGCCGCGAATCTTTCGCTTCTCGAGCTTGAGACCGCCCGGGAGCGTGGTCCCGGCCGCCGCGAACGGATACTTCGCGCCCACTTTCACGTTCGGCGCGCCGCACACGACATCGAGCAGCTCGCCGTTCCCCGCGTCGACCTTCGTTACCCAGAGATGATCGGAGTCCGGATGCGGCCCCGCTTCGATGACCTGTCCGACGACGACGCTCGCGAGATCCGCGCGCAGGCGCACGAGCTCATCCACCGGGCAGCAGCGCGCGGTGATGAGATCACGCAGCTGCTCGGGCGTGTAGTCGAACGGGACGATGGCCTTGAGCCACTCGTATGAGGCGTTCACTGGGCGAACTGCTCGAGGAAGGCGATGTCTGAGTCGTACTGAATGCGAATGTCCGGAATGCCGAAGCGCTGCAGCGCGATGCGCGCCGGCCCCATGCCGAACGCCCACCCCGAATACTTCTGCGCGTCGACGCCCGCGGCTTCGAGCACGGCTGGATGCATCATGCCGCAGCCGAGGATTTCCACCCAGCCCGTGTGCTTGCAGGTCGCGCACCCCGCGCCCTTGCAGATCTGACAGGCCACATCCATCTCGGCGCTCGGCTCCGTGAACGGAAAGAAGCTCGGGCGAAAGCGCGTCTTCGTCTCGCCGAAGAAATGGTTGGCGAAATTCGCGAGCGTCGCCTTGAGATCGACGAAGGAGATCCCTTCATCGACGGCCATCCCTTCGATCTGCGCGAACATCGGCGCGTGCGACGCGTCGAAGAAGTCGCGGCGAAAGACGTTTCCGGGCGCGATGATGCGAATCGGCGGCGGATACGACTGAAGCGTGCGGATCTGCACCGGCGATGTGTGCGTGCGAAGGAGCCCGCCGCGCTCGAGGTAGAGCGTGTCGTGCATGTCCATCGCGGGATGGTCGCTCGGGAAGTTCAGCGCGCCGAAGTTGTACCACTCGTGCTCGGCTTCGGGACCCGTGGCGATGGTGAAGCCCAGGTCGCGGAAGATTTCCTCGATCTCCTCGAGCACGATCGTGACCGGATGCTTCGCGCCGCGCCACTGGCGGCGTGCGGGCATCGAGAGGTCGAGCGCGATGGGCGCGGGGGCGGAGGCGGAAAGCTCGGCGTGGCGCGCGTCGATCGCCGCCTCGAGCTCGACCTTCACGGCGTTGAAGCGCGCGCCGAAGGCGGGCTTGTCGGCGGCGGCGAGCGTCGGCAGCTGCGCCTTGAAGTCGTTGAGCGCGCCGCGCGTGCGTCCCACCGACGAGGCGCGTACGGCCTCGAGGGCGTCGAGCGAGTCGGCGGCGCCCAGCTGCGCGAGCGTCGCGCTGCGGAAGGCGTCGAGCTGCGCAACGAGATCGGCTAAAGTCGTGGACATCCAGTTCGTGATCGGAGTCGAGCGAGGAGACGAAAACGAAACGGCGGCAGCGGCGACCTAGTCGCGCTGCCGCCGTTCACTCTCGTCAGATGCGAGAATCGTTCGCGTCAGGCGGCCGTCGTGAGCGCGGCGCGCGCCTTCTCGGCGAGCATCGTAAAGGCGGCCGGATCGCGAACCGCGAGGTCCGCGAGAATCTTCCGATCGACTTCCACACCGGCCTTCTTGAGCCCGTGCATGAAGACGCTATAGCTCATGTCGTGCTGATGAGCGGCGGCGTTGATGCGCACGATCCAGAGCTTCCGGAACTCGCGCTTCTTGTTCTTGCGATCGCGATAGGCGTAGACCCATCCGCGCTCGACGTTCTCCTTCGCGGCCTTCCAGAGCTTCGAGCGCGCGCCGAACGCACCGCGCGCCGCCTTCATGATCTGCTTCTTACGCTTCAGTCGAACGACGTTGCTCTTTACGCGTGGCATGTGATTGTCTCCTTACGCTTGCAGGAGGCGCTTCATGCGCTTCGTGTCGCCCTTGGTCGCGATGACACCGGGACGGCGAAGGTTGCGCTTCCGCTTGGACGATTTCTTGGTCAGGATGTGGCTCTTGTAGGCCTTGAACCGCTTTACCTTGCCGCTCGCGGTGAGCTTGAAGCGCTTTTTCGCGCCCTTGTGCGTCTTCATCTTCGGCATTGAAATCCCTTTCGGTATGGCTGCCTACTTCGGCGCCAGGATCATTGTCATGTTCTTGCCTTCCAGCTTCGCGTCCGCCTCGATTTTGCCAATGTCGGCGAGGTCCGCTGACACCCGGTCGAGCACGTCCTTGCCCAGCTCCGGATGCGCGACCTGACGGCCGCGAAACATCATCGTCACCTTCACCTTGTTTCCTTCTTCCAGGAAACGCCGCGCATGCCGCGTCTTCGTGGCAAAATCGTGGTCGTCGATTCCCGGGCGGTACTTCACCTCTTTCAGGTGAATGACGTGCTGCTTCTTCTTCGCGACCCGTGCCATCTTCGCCTGCTCGAACTTGAACTTGCCGTAGTCCATGATGCGGACGACGGGCGGTCGAGCCAGCGGGGCGACTTCCACCAGGTCCAACCCTTGTGCCTCTGCCTGTGCGAGCGCGGTGTCGAGCTCGAGGATTCCGAGCTGACTGCCGTCGGGCGCAATCACGCGCAGCGGACTAATGCGAATCTGGCGGTTCACGCGGACGCGCTTGGTGCTATCCTGAATGGGCGATATCTCCGACAAGGACAAAAAAAATCGCGGACACCACTCCGGAGTCCGCGACGCGCGAAGAGCACCCGCATGCGGGCGCCCATCGAACACTGAGACTCCAACAGCACACCAGGCGCGTAAGCGCGAGGGCCGGAGGGTGAGAGCGAATCTGAATCGCTCTACTTACTTGATTGTCACTACACAATTTACGGGAATGGGGCCATAAGTCAACTCCCCGTCAACCAAGGCGAAAGAGACAGTAGACGAACGCCTGTGTCGCCCCCGATGGCGTGCGGTGGTCCTCCCGGACGCTATCAATCAGCTCGACGCCCTCGCCCAGCTCCGCACGCATCGACTCCGGCGAGTAGCGCACGACCTCGAGGCCGCTGCACCGCGCCGGCCCCTCCATCGCAAAGCTCGAGATGATCGCGTGCCCTCCCGGCTTCACCGCCCGCAGCATCGCGGCCGCGTAGCTCTTCCGCTCCTCGCGCCCCGTCAGAAAATGGAACACCGCGCGGTCGTGCCACACCGCATACCTCGCTGCCGGGAGCTCGGCCGTGAGCACGTCGGCCTCGAGCCATTCCACGGATTCCGCGCGCACGCCCAGTCGCTTCCGCACGATCGTGAGCGCCGGCTCTGCGATGTCGAGCACGGTGACATTCCGGTATCCGGCGTCGAGCAGACGA
>Ga0105249_10000366_pt1 | contig 44857 bp, 42 predicted proteins | sample KBSS44metaG_FD_81522 | JGI IMG/M metagenome (GOLD analysis project Ga0105249, IMG submission 81522) | Switchgrass rhizosphere microbial communities from Kellogg Biological Station, Michigan, USA - KBS S4-4 metaG | ecosystem: Host-associated > Plants > Roots > Rhizosphere > Soil | place...
GTCATTGTGGTCCAGCCGACTCGTGCAAATCCAGCTTTTCGCATCATTTCCGCGAAATTTTCAGGTGCCGGAAAGCGACGGATCGATTCGACGAGATAGCGATAAGGCTCCGCGTCGCCCGCCACAACCCGGCCAATTTCGGGAATCAGATGGAACGAATAGAGTTCGTAGAGTGCATCCAGCCCCGGCACATGTGTCGAGGAAAACTCGAGACAAAGGAAACGCCCGCCGGGCTTCAGCACTCGATAAATTTCACTCAATGCCGTTTCGATCCGCGGTACATTGCGGATTCCAAAAGCGATTGTCGCGGCATCGAAACTGTTGTTCGAAAAAAGCAAAGCCTCCGCATTCGCTTCCACGAATTCGACCTGTTCGCTTAACCCGCGGTCAACTGCTCTCGCGCGGCCGACTTCAAGCATATCGCTGTTAATGTCGGCAACGGTCGTATGCACTCCATCGCCCCCCGCATTGACCACGCGAAAGGCAACGTCACCGGTACCGCCCGCCAGATCGAGCAGCCTGAACAGACGTGCATTCTTCGGCGGCCGCACCTTGGAGACCAGAGCTTCCTTCCATACTCGATGCAGACCGCCGGACATTAGATCGTTCATCAGATCGTAGCGCTGCGCGACCTTATGAAAGACGTCATCGACCAGCGCCTGCTTTTCTTCGAGCGGTACGCTGCGGAAGCCAAAATGAGTTGCGTCGGAACGGTTGGTGGACATCGTAAACCTTTGCTGGCGGACCATAGCGCGCGGCTGTTCCTGGCGCTATGACCGGCGGAAGATCAGTCTGGAAAGGTTAAAGTTGCCCGAGCTTCCCGAGGTTGAAACGGTCCGCCGCGGACTTGAACCCGCGATGCATGGCGCAAGCTTCGTAAAAGTCGAGGCTCGCCGCGCGGATCTGCGTTTTCCTTTTCCGAAAAATTTCGCGACGCGCCTGACGGGCGCGACAGTTATCGGACTTGGCCGCCGCGCGAAATACATGCTTGCCGATCTTTCTTCCGGCGAGGTCTTGATCATGCATCTTGGCATGTCCGGCTCGTTTCGGGTCGCGAAGTCGGGCGCGGTGCAAACTCCCGGAGAATTTCACCGCCAGCGCTCCAACGATGCAAAACACGATCATGTGGTGTTCGAAATGTCGTCGGGCTGGACAATTGTCTTTAACGATCCCCGACGTTTCGGTTTCATGAAGCTAATATCGCGGGCGGAACTGGACAGCAATTCGCTGATGCGTGCGATTGGACCCGAACCGCTGGGCAATCGCTTCGACGCGGACATCCTCGCGCGCGCCTGCAAAGGTAAGAAGACGAGTCTGAAGGCTGCGCTATCGGATCAAAAAATTGTCGCGGGTCTCGGCAACATATATGTGTGTGAAGCGCTGCATCGCGCACATCTCTCCCCCAAGCGCCCCGCGTCAGCGATTGCGACTAAGAAAGGCGAACCGATGGAAGCGGCATATCGACTCGTTGATGCGATCAAGCTTGTGCTGAACGAGGCGATCAAGGCTGGCGGATCGTCGCTCCGCGATCATCGCCAGACGACCGGCGAGCTTGGCTATTTTCAACATTCCTTCCGCGTTTACGACCGCGAGAGGGAACACTGCCCGACGCCCGGCTGCAAAGGAAAAATCCACCGCATCGTGCAGACGGGGCGCTCAACCTTTTATTGCCCGGTCTGCCAGCGCTGAGGGGTCGATTGCGGAGGATGCAAGCCTCCGCTAGCAATTCCCGAGGAGGAATTGCCATGGCATATGAGAACATCCGGGTCGAGACACGCGGACGGGTCGGGCTAATCACGCTCGACCGCCCCAAGGCGTTGAATGCGCTTAACGGTCCTCTGGTCACGGAGATGAACCGCGCGCTCGATGAATTCGAGGGAAATCCGGATATTAGCTGCCTCGTTCTGACCGGTTCCGACAAGGCGTTTGCTGCGGGCGCCGATATTAAGCAGATGCAATCGCTTACCTATCCGGAAACCTACATCGAGAATTTCGTAACTCCATGGGAGCGGATCGGAAGCTGCCGCAAACCGATCGTCGCTGCGGTTGCCGGTTATGCGCTGGGCGGCGGCTGTGAAATAGTGATGATGTGCGATCTCGTCATCGCGGCCGACAACGCCCAATTCGGCCAGCCTGAGATCAAGCTCGGGGTCATGCCGGGCATAGGTGGAACGCAACGGCTGCCTCGCTTCGTCGGCAAGGCCAAAGCGATGGACCTTTGCCTCACGGGTCGCATGATGAAAGCCGACGAGGCGGAACGTGCCGGTCTCGTCTCTCGCGTGGTTCCTGCCGCAAGGCTTCTCGAAGAAGCCATGCAGGTGGCCGAATCCATAGCCTCTATGTCGCTCCCGATCCTGATGATGACCAAAGAAAGCGTGAACCAGGCTTATGAGACGACGCTCTCGGCCGGCGTTCGGTTCGAACGCAGGCTATTCCAGTCCATGTTTGCCATTGGCGACCAAAAGGAGGGCATGAGCGCCTTCGTCGAGAAACGAGAGCCGAAGTTCAGGCATCGCTGAGCTGAATCTGCGTCGTTGACGGCCATGGGGTGCCCCACTATGGTCCGCCCGGTCGCTATGCCTTTGAGGTCGCGCGACACTTTAATCCTGCAACGACATCGAACTGGACGCAGCGAATGGCCAATACGACTTCGGCAAAGAAAGCTACACGTAAAATTGCGCGCAAGACAGAGATCAACAAAGCGCGGAGATCGCGCATGGGAACTTATGTACGGGCCGTCGAGGAGGCTATTAGGGCCGGCGATGGAAAAAAAGCGCGTGAGGCGTTTACGCTGGCGGAACCCGAGATCATGAGCGCCGCCCAGAAGGGCGTGCTCCATCTGAATACCGCTTCGCGGAAAGTGTCTCGTCTTTCCAGGGGCGTTCGCAAGCTCGGCGCCTGACGTTTCACCAGGTTGAATTGCTTATAACGGCGGCCTCGGGCCGCCGTTTTTGTTTTTTTCTCAGAAGGTGTGGCAAGAAGGACACGTAAAGTACATAAGTGGGCGTCGAAAGAGCACCAGAAGGCGCCTTTAACGTGTGCGGCGTGTCAATTTTCGAAGGCTACCTTCATTTCTTCGTCAAAAAAAATTCATACAGCGCAAAAACTTGCAAGCTAAGCGGCACTAGGGACTTCCAATTTTTCGATTTTGCGGAAGCAAAGCTGTCCTGACGAAGAAAATTTCAATTACCGCCATTTTTTTCTTTTTCGCGCGGCATGCGGGAGATTTCTCTTGATTCACAACAGGCTTACCCCGCTCTCGACCCGCTGCACCGCGTCTTCGACGAACTCTCGACCCGCTTTGAGCGTTCGCGCGTTGGATTTTTTTGAAATGAATCGTTGCGTGCCCATACCACGCTATGTATCGTCGATTTCAGCCGAGGGGCTTTCCGAGGCGCTCAGACAAGGTTTGAATTCTCGAACTCACGGTCAATGAGCTGAGCGCATTGGAATGGGGTTCGATTGGTCACCGGTTCAGTGATGAGTTTGGAACCGGACACCGTGTTGTCGTTTTCGTCGAGTTAGTTTGAGTGAATTTCGTCGATCCTTTGATGGGGAACTGACTAAATCTACAGAGCAGAATTTTACAACGCTGTTCGGACCTTTCCGGCGGTGAATGGGGCAGTCATGTTTCGGATGCAGCAACAAACGTCGTTACAGGTAACGGCAGCAGACAAAAATCGATTGGCGCACCGCGGTTCACGAACATCCCCAAAAATAGTTGGAATGATACGGGGAATACGACCTAGGCCTGCGGCGGAGGCACCGCCCCGTTAAGTCGGTCATAATCCTTCTCGCGTTTCACCGCGTTCCCGCTTCACTTCGTCAAAGCTTCATCTTCCGACGGTTCTTACAATCCGAATATCGCGGCGGATAAGGCATTAGAGTCTCCCATGGCAGCCCAAAAGCAGGAGCTTCCCGATAACAATGATGCGGTCCGTTGGGATCGCGTTCGACGTCGGCTGCGCGCTGAGGTCGGAGAGGATGTTTATTCGAGCTGGTTCGCTCGCATGGAGATCGAGGACTGCGGTACCGAAAGTGTGCGGCTGTCGGTTCCGACTCGCTTTCTGCGCAATTGGATTCAGTCCCATTACGCGGAGCGTTTGATTGTCCTCTGGCGCGGCGAGGCGCCTGCGCTCAAGAAAATCGATCTCGTAGTGCGCTCGGCAGTGGCGAGGACAGCACTCTCTAACTCCAATTCAAACACGATCGTTGCCAAACCCGGCATGACGCCGCGAGTGAACGGCATCATGAAGGCGCCCACCCAGGTCAGCGGCAGTGTATTGACCCGTTCGGATAGAACGGGAAGCTCTCCTCTAGATCCGCGATTGACCTTTTCGACGTTCCTGGTCGGCCGGTCCAATGCGCTGGCCCATGCGGCCGCGCGTCAGGTCGCGGACGCAGAGGCTGGGACAGTAGCGCGCTTCAATCCCTTATATGTCTACGCATCAGTGGGTCTCGGCAAAACCCATCTTCTGCAATCAATCGCCTGGGCCGGGGAAGCGAACGACCGGCGAGTGAGTTATCTCACGGCGGAAAAATTCATGTACGGTTTCGTTGCGGCGCTGAAAAATCAGTCGGCGATCGCTTTCAAGGAGGCGCTCCGTGGTATCGACGCCCTCGTTATCGACGATTTGCAATTCCTGCAGGGAAAAACGGTTCAGCAAGAGTTTTGCCACACGCTCAATGCCCTTATCGATGCCGGGCGGCAGGTTGTTGTAGCGGCTGATCGAGCGCCGCCCGAACTCGAGACCTTGGAAGAGCGCGTGCGCTCGCGGCTTGCAGGCGGATTGGTTGTCGAGATTGCAGCGCTCGAAGAACCGTTGCGTCTTAGCATCGTCGAAACGCGGGTTGCAGCGTTGAAAGCAGAGCATCCGGGTTTCGACGTTCCGCCCACCGTGATTTCGCATGTAGCGCGGCAGGTAACGCAAAACGGTCGCGATTTGGATGGCGCGGTCACACGTTTGCTCGCCCATAACCAGCTGAGTGGCCGCCCGGTCACCATCGATCTCGCTGACGAAGTGATCCGCGACCTCATCCGGCCTTCGGACCCGCGCCGTATCCGCGTCGAGGACATTCTACGGATAGTCGCGAAGCACTACGGCGTCACTCGCGCGGATCTGCTTTCCTCTCGCCGCACGGCGAATGTGGTACGACCTCGCCAAGTCGCGATGTATCTTGCGAAAACCCTGACGCTACGTTCGCTGCCCGAGATTGGCCGTCGCTTTGGCGGGCGGGATCACACGACCGTTCTGCATGCGGTACGCAAGATCGATGGGCTCGTTTCAGTCGATAAATCGCTCGCTGAGGAGATCGAGGTTCTGAAGCGTCTGCTGCAGGAAGCCTAAATTCTTTTTTCTGCACCTACGCACTTGCGAAAATCTCCGCGAAACGCCAATGTTTCAACCCGCCGCGAGCTTTACGTCCGCGACGGGCCTTTGAAATGAGAAAAAGCACGCGGGTCGCCAATCTATGAAGGTCACTGTCGAGCGCGCCGAGCTGCTGAGGTCGCTCTCCCATGTTCACCGCGTGGTCGAGCGAAGGAACACCATTCCAATTCTAGCCAATGTTTTGATCCGTGCGGGCAAGAACGGACTGGAGTTAAAAGCAACTGATCTTGACCTCGAAATCGTGGAGACGGTGCCCGCCGAAGTGAAGCAGGTGGGCTCGACTACTGTTCCTGCGCACATGATCCACGATATCGTCCGCAAGCTTCCCGAAGGCGCACAAGTCGAATTGCAGGCCGGCAGCGACCGGGGCTCAATCTCTATCCGTGCCGGACGCTCGCGGTTCACGTTGCAAACATTGCCGGAAAGCGATTTTCCGGATCTCGCTGCCGGCGATTTGCCGCATAAATTCTCACTCCCGGCTGCCGACCTAAAGCGGCTTGTAAACAAGACCCAGTTCGCGATCTCGACCGAAGAGACGCGCTACTATCTGAACGGCATTTATCTGCATGTCGTGGAAGAAAAACTCGCCAAGCTGCGTTCGGTCGCGACCGACGGCCATCGCCTGGCCCAAGTGGAAATTGCGGCGCCCAAGGGATCTTCCGGCATGCCCGGCGTTATCGTGCCGCGCAAAACCGTTGCCGAGATTCAAAAGCTGCTCGAGGACGGCGCCGAGGAAGTTGAAATCGAGCTTTCGCCGTCGAAAATCCGCTTCTCGCTCGGCAAGGTGACGCTCACATCAAAACTGATCGATGGCACTTTCCCCGATTACGGGCGAGTGATCCCGGCCGGTAACGACAAGACTCTCATCGTTGAGAAAGCGGAGTTCGCGGCCGCCGTCGATCGCGTCTCAACGGTATCGAGCGAGCGTGGTCGAGCAGTGAAGCTCTCGTTAAACGCTGGCAAACTTACGCTCTCGGTTACTAATCCGGATTCCGGCAGCGCCACCGAAGAGCTGGAAGTCGACTATAGCTCAGACGCGCTCGATATCGGTTTCAACAGCCGTTATCTCCTTGATATCACCGCGCAACTGGAAGGCGAAAAGGCGGAGCTGAAGCTTGCGGATCCCGGCTCGCCGACGTTGTTACGCGATCAGGACGCGGCCGGCGCACTTTACGTGCTGATGCCGATGCGGGTGTGACCCGTCCGAAGCCAAAACCGTCCACGGTTCCGCAAGTTGCGGTTCGTCCGTGCGCGCGTATCCACCGTCTACAGCTCACGAATTTCCGTTCCTACCGCCGCGCCGAATTGACGTTCGGCAAGGGGTCGGTCGTTTTGCTCGGCCAGAACGGCGCGGGCAAAACCAATTTGCTCGAAGCGATTTCTTATTTCGTGCCGGGTCGCGGGTTGCGCCGGGCGACGCTTGAAGATGTCGCCGCCACCGAAGGCGACGGATCCTGGGCAGTTTCAGCGGAAGTTGAAGGCGCGTTGGGTGCGGCACAGCTTGGCACCGGCATTGATGCGCCGGCCGAAGGCGTTTCGCCTTCACGCCGGTGCCGGATTGACAAGGAAGCCGTGTCTTCGGCCTCGGCCTTTGCCGATCATCTACGCGTGGTTTGGCTCGTTCCGGAGATGGACGGCTTGTTTTTGGGTCCAGCTGGCGATCGGCGGCGTTTTCTTGACCGCCTAGTGCTGGCGATTGACGCGGAGCACGGCTCGCGGGTTTCTGCGCTGGAACGCGCGTTGCGTTCGCGCAATCGTTTGCTCGAAGACGGATCCCCCGATTCCCGATGGCTGGATGCGATCGAACATGAAGTTGCCGAGCTTGCAATCGCAGTCGCAGCAGCGCGGTCTGAATGTGTCGACAGGTTGAAAGTCGAAATCGAGACCGCGCACGACCCCGCCTCGCCTTTTCCGGCGGCCGATCTAGCGCTCGATGGCTGGATGGAGGCTGCTGTCAAGGAACAGCCTGCAATCGAAGTCGAGGATCGCTATCGCGCAATTTTGCGAGAAATGCGCGAACGGGATCGAACAGCCGGACGCACACTCGACGGCCCGCATCGCAGCGATCTCGTGCTGATTCACAAGGAAAAAAATATTCCTGCCGCGCGCGCTTCAACCGGGGAGCGGAAAGCGCTTCTTGTCGGTTTGGTCATTTCTCATGCGCGGCTTGTTGCCGCCATGCATGGTCTTACACCGGTGATGTTACTCGACGACGTTTCCGCCTTTCTGGACGAAGAAAGGCGCGGCGCGCTATTCGATTTGCTCACCCGTTTCGGCGCGCAGGTTTTTATGACAGGCGTCGATCTCGCGCCTTTCTCGACGCTTGCGGATCGTACGGAGCGTTTCATGATAGCGCCCGGCAAGGTCGCGCCGATGCACCCAGGTAGAGGCTAAAGAGTGCCAGAATCATTTTTGATTCTCGAATTTTGAGTGCCCAGGAACGGCCGTTTTTAATCCCCCCAGAAACGCCGAAAAACCATTTCATCTCAATGTGATAGCCGGGGACAGATTGGCCTAGTGTCGGCCCTTTTTTCGTGCGAAATCAGCGCTAGATACTTCATGCATTTCAAGTTGATTCGAGGCCTCCAAAATGGCCAAGCCCGCCAAAAAAACCGGTACAGCCAAAGACAGTTCCAAGGATAAAGCCGGTAAGTCCAAGGAATACGGCGCCGAGTCGATTCAGGTCCTCAAGGGGCTTGAAGCGGTGCGGAAGCGCCCCGGAATGTATATCGGCGACACCGACGATGGGTCGGGTCTGCACCACATGGTGTATGAGGTCGTTGATAACGCAATCGATGAAGCGCTCGTTGGCCACGCGACCCACATCGAGGTCGATCTAAACGCCGATGGATCGATAACCGTTACCGATGACGGTCGCGGTATTCCAACCGACATTCACAAAGAAGAAAAAATCTCCGCCGCCGAAGTGATCATGACTCAGCTTCATGCGGGCGGAAAATTCAATCAGGACTCCTACAAAGTCTCCGGCGGGCTGCACGGAGTCGGCGTATCGGTTGTGAACGCGCTTTCAAGTCGTCTCGATCTAACGATCTGGAGGGACGGCAAGGAACATTTCATGCGCTTCAGCGACGGGGAGGCCGACGCCCCACTGAAGATCGTCAACAAGCATGTCGACAGACGCGGAACGCGCGTCCAGTTCTGGCCGAGCACGGAAGTTTTCACTAAGACCGAATTCGATCTAGCGACGCTCGAACATCGTCTGCGCGAGCTTGCCTTCTTGAATTCGGGGGTGAAGATCACACTATCAGATTTGCGCGGCCCGGAGCCCAAAGTCGAGGAAATGGTCTACGAGGGCGGTGTCGAGGCCTTCGTGCGCTATCTCGATCGCAACAAGCAATCGCTGATCCCGGCGCCGATCATGATCCGGGGCGAGCGCGAGAAAGTAACGGTTGAAGCTGCGCTTTCCTGGAACGACAGCTATCACGAGTCGGTTCTTTGCTTCACCAACAACATCCCACAACGTGATCGTGGCACGCATTTTACCGGCTTCGCCGCCGCGCTGACACGCGAGGTCATCCGCTATGCCGAAAATGTCGGCCTCGGGAAAAAGGAAAAGGTCGAACTTTCGGGCGAGGACTGCCGCGAAGGATTGACAGCGGTTCTTTCTATCAAGGTACCGGACCCGAAATTCTCGTCGCAGACCAAGGACAAGCTCGTCTCGTCAGAAGTCCGGCCCATCGTTGAAACGATCGTGAGCGATGCGCTGCAGTCGTGGCTTGAAAAACATCCGGCCGAGGCAAAAGGGCTGATTGGCAAGGTCGTCGAGGCCGCGGCCGCGCGCGAGGCCGCGCGCAAAGCGCGTGAACTCACGCGTCGCAAGGGTGCGCTCGATATTTCATCGCTGCCCGGCAAGCTTGCCGATTGTCAGGAGCGTGATCCCGCCAAGTCCGAACTCTTTATTGTCGAGGGTGATTCCGCCGGCGGCTCGGCGAAGCAGGCTCGTGATCGTGCCTTTCAAGCCGTACTCCCCCTGCGCGGCAAGATCCTCAACGTCGAGCGCGCGCGCTTCGACAAGATGTTGTCCTCGGAGCAAGTCGGCACGCTGATCACAGCGCTCGGCACGGGTATCGGTCGCGACGATTTCGATCCGTCGAAGCTCCGCTATCATAAGAACATCATCATGACGGACGCCGACGTCGACGGTTCGCACATCCGCACACTTCTGCTCACGTTTTTCTTCCGGCAAATGCCGGCTTTGATCGAGCAGGGCCGCATCTACATCGCTCAGCCACCACTCTACAAGGTTTCTCGCGGAAAGTCCGAGCAATACTTGAAGGACGAACGCGCGCTTGACGATTATCTCATTACGGCGGGCCTAGAAGAGGCCGTACTCAAACTTGCGGTTGGCGAGCAGCGCGCAGGCGCCGATCTCGCGGCGCTTGTTGATGAGGCGCGCTCCGCCCGCGTGGTGTTGAAATCGCTTCATCCACGCTACAATCGCTCGGTTATCGAACAAACCGCGATTGCGGGTGCGTTGTCGCCCGAGATTCTAACGGACGCGAAATCCGCGAAAGCCGCGGCTGCCTATGTTGCAAAGCGCCTCGATGCCGTTTCCGAAGAGACCGAACGTGGTTGGGAAGGCAGCAACGACGAGAACGGATTCAAATTCGCGCGAACCGTGCGCGGCGTGCGCGAGGAGGCGGTCGTCGATCAGGCGTTCCTCGCTTCTGCCGATGCGCGTAAACTGGACGCGATGGCGCCGCGCCTACAGGAAGTTTACGCCAAACCCGCAAGGTTCTCCCGCAAGGGAGAAGAGACGATCGTCTACGGGCCGGTCGGCTTGTTCGAGGCCGTCACCGCGATCGGCCGCAAGGGCGTAGCGCTGCAGCGCTATAAGGGCCTCGGCGAAATGAATCCTGAGCAGTTGTGGGAGACGACGCTTGATCTGAATGCACGCTCACTCCTGCAGGTACGGATCAAGGAAGTGGACGAGGCCGACGACCTGTTCACCAAACTAATGGGCGACATTGTCGAGCCGAGACGCGAATTCATTCAGGAAAACGCTCTCTCCGTCGCCAATCTCGATATTTGAGGCAGCTATCGCCCCGGCAATACGATCATTTTTGGCTGCGACGGAAGCTTCGCGCGGCTGAGCACGATCACGGGCGTCTCGTTGAACTCGACCGGATAAACGTCGCGAACGCGATCGACGAAGCGCTCCAGCGTGCTCGGTCCGAAAATGTGCATGGGGATTATGATGCGTGGCTTGATCTGCGCGATCACTTCGATCATGCCGTCGACACCGAGCGTGTAGCTGCCGTCGACCGGCACCAACACTACATCGATACGCCCGAGCTGATCGAGATGCTCTTGTGTCAACGTATGGTGCAAATGTCCAAGATGTGCGACGCAAAGCCCCGAGATCTCGAATACGAAAATCGAATTGGCCGAAAGAATGGTGCCACCGCCCCAGTCGCGAATATTTGTGACAACATTTCTGATCCAGACATCTTCATAAGCAAATTCGTGCCGCGCAGGCTCGCCATTCTGACCCCAGCCGCGCAGTACATATTTGATGTCGGGATCGGGATGATTGGTGAAATGCGTCGAATGCGCCCGGTTCATGGTGACGATATCGGGCAAAATGTTCGGTCTCACATAGTCGTTGAAATCGGTCGCGATTCTGACGCCCTTAGGGCTTTCAATGAGAAAAGTAGAATGGCCGATAAAAGTCAGGCGCACCTCTTCTGCGGCGAGTTCAGCTAGCCGAAAGGAAACCAGAACGCTTAACGGAGCGCGGTCGGCAACAAGGCGCGGACAACGGTCGTTGTCGGCCGCGGATGCCTGGATCGGCACCAATACGCCTGGGAGAAACGCGATCAGAATTATTTGCAACCTCGATAAAGCGCGCATGTGACGATTTTACATGTCTCCCCGGTCGAGGCTACCGGGCGCTCTTTGCGCATAAAGCAGGATCGGCGATAAGGAGGGATGTCTCTTTCTGCCGACGAATTAGAGCGCTATGCCCGCCACATTATCTTGAAAGAGGTTGGTGGGCCCGGCCAGCAAAAGCTGAAATCCGCGCGCGTACTTGTTGTAGGTGCGGGGGGCATCGGTTCACCGGCGCTTCTGTACCTCGCGGCAGCAGGTACCGGCACACTGAGCATAATCGACGACGATAAAGTCTCGCTGTCCAATCTGCAGCGCCAGGTGCTCCACGGCACTCCTGATCTCGGACGTCCGAAGACAGAGAGTGCCAAGGAAGCGATCAAGCGGCTCAATCCGCATGTGAAAGTAGAAACTCACGCCGCTCGCATCGACGCTTCCAACGCCATGAAGTTGATTTCCATGCACGACATCGTCCTCGACGGCTCGGACAATTTCGCTACGCGCTATCTCGTATCGGACGCCTGTTTCCTTGTCAAAAAGCCTCTCGTTACAGCGGCGCTTGGAACATTTGATGCGACGCTCACAACGATCCGCGCACACGAAAAAAATTCAAACGGCAAGCCGAACCCGACTTATCGGTGCCTTTTTCCCGAAGCGCCGCCGCCGGGCACGGTGCCGACTTGCGCCGAAGCGGGCATTATCGGCGCGCTTGCAGGTGTGGCTGGCTCGCTGGCGGCGCTTGAGGTCATCCGCGCGATTGCTGGCTTTGGCGAGGGACTGGTCGGCAAGTTCTTAATGTTCGATGCGCGTGAAATGCGTTTTGAAACATTGCGCTACGAATGGAACCCGGACAATCCACTTTCGGGAAAGAATCCCACGATCCTCGACCTATCGATCCACGCTCAGTAGCGCATGCAGTCAAAGCATTGACGGCAATACGCGATCGGGCGGCCTATGGCCGTCCATGAAGGTACGAATATTCACGATCACTTTCTCGCCCATGTCGATGCGGCCCTCGATCGTGGCCGAGCCCATATGCGGTAGCAGCACAACCTTGCCAGCACGCGCAAGCTTCACGAGTTTTGGATTGACCGCCGGCTCATGCTCGAATACGTCGAGCCCCGCGCCGGCGAGCTCGCCCGCCTCGATCATGCGCGCGAGCGCGTTTTCGTCGGCGACTTCTCCGCGTGCGGTGTTTACTACATATGCTTCGGGTTTCAGCAGCTTGAGCCGGCGCGCCGAAAGCAGATGATATGTCGCAGGAGTGTGCGGACAATTGACGGATACAATGTCCATACGCGCGAGCATCTGATCGAGACTTTCCCAGTAAGTAGCTTCAAGCGCTTCCTCGAGATCATGCGCGACACGCCGCCGGTTATGATAATGAATCTGCAAGCCGAACGATTTAGCGCGGCGCGCGACCGCGCTGCCGATACGGCCCATGCCGATGATGCCGAGCCGCTTATTCGAGATCCGGTGCCCGAGCATCCAGGTCGGCGACCAACCTTTCCACTCTCGCTCTGAAATCAGCGTTGCTGAGCCCTCGGCGAGACGCCGCGGAACTGCGAGGATGAGTGCCATGGTCATGTCGGCGGTGTCTTCGGTTAGCACGCCTGGCGTATTGGTTACGGTAATCCCGCGCGCCAAAGCCGTAGCAACGTCGATATTGTCGACACCGTTTCCGAAATTGGCGATCAACTTCAGATTGGCTCCGGCCTGCGAAAGCACTCCTTTGTCGATACGATCGGTTACGGTGGGAACCAGAACATCGGCCGTCTTCACGGCCTCGACCAGTTCTTGTTGCGTGAGAGGGTGATCCTCGACATTGAGGCGAGCCTCGAACAGCTCGCGCATGCGCGTCTCAACGCTTTCGGGCAGGCGCCTAGTGACGACGACGAGCGGCTTTTTCTTGGGCATCACGCGGCCTTTAAGCCTCTGCTGGTTTCCCCAACCGAAGGAACTCTCTAGCAGAGGGGTTTTTGAAACTCAAAACTACAGGCCAATATTGCCCGCATTGACAGCATAGATATGAATCAGCCTTGTGAGCAGACAGGTACCTGTGAACGTTGAGGAAAGCTATGAATATGTCGAGGCAGGTTTGGCGGACGCCTCTCTTTTTCGTATTCGCACTTACATTCGCTTTGAAAATACTCGATTGCTCCTCCGTTCAAGCTCAAACAGCAGGTGCCGCGAGCAATCTGCCTGTTCCACGTTTTGTTAGTTTGAAGGCCGACAAGGTCAATATGCGCGCGGGGCCAACACGGGAACACGAGGTCACCTGGGTTTTCACGCGTCTTGGCTTACCGGTGGAAATTACCGCCGAGTCCGAGAATTGGCGCAAGATTCGCGATTCCGAAGGTACGGAAGGTTGGGTCTATCAATCTCTTCTGTCGAGCCGGCGAACGGCTTTGGTCACGCCATGGTCGAAGAAGGACGAATCGTTTCCGCTCTACAGTCGCAGCGATCGCGACGCGCCCGTCATTGCGCGTTTGCAGCCTGGCGTACTCGGCACCGTAAAGACGTGCAACGGTAAATGGTGCCGCATCTTTGGTGAAGGTTTCGACGGCTATATCGAGCAAGAGCAGTTGTGGGGCGTCTATCCAAACGAATCGGTGGAATAAACGGCTTGCTCAGCCTTTGCGACGTAGGCGCACGACCACATCGATGCGCGCGACCTCATAGCCCTCCGGAGGGCTTGGCACTTTGTCGAGGATGACCTCGCCGGGAATATCGAGTAGCTGGCTGTCGCCCTCGACATAAAAATGATGATGATCGGACGCATCAGTATCGAAATACGTTTTCGAACCGTCGACAGCGACCTCGCGCAACAAGCCCACACCGGTGAATTGATTGAGAGTGTTGTAGACTGTTGCAAGCGAAACCGGGAAACGGGCTTTCAGCGCATCCTCGTGTAGCATTTCGGCGGTGAGATGCCGTCCACCCTTCGCAAAGAGAAGCCAGCCAAGTGCAAGCCGCTGCCGTGTCGGACGAAGCCCGACCTCGCGTAGCATCTCGCGCACATCATGAAATGGGCAACCAGTGCGGCGGCCGACCGAAGTCTCGACGCGCAGCCGATCGACCGGCAATTCGGCCTCATGACTTTCAACTATGGCTCGGCGAATAATCTCATTCATTGTCCACTCAGTCTACTCGGACACTTGCCGCTCATCGACATAATCCAATCGAACAGGCCCGGCCAGACCTAATTCAAGGTCCTGCAAGCCATCCGATTGCGATATATCTCTCATGATATGGTCGTCTCTACCCTCATGCAACACCCGGTAAAGCCTTGAGATTTCTTGATTTGTCAGATCTGCGCGGGTCGAATTGCTGGCTTCTTTGTCTTTCGAGGTTTGGCCCGCTGTGTTAGGAAACTCCCAATTCCAGCGCCCTGTGGCGCGGTAAAATTCAGAAACGGGGCCATGACAGAGCGAAAGAATAGCTTCAGCTACGAGGATTTGCTGGCATGCGGCCGGGGCGAGCTGTTCGGCGAAGGCAATGCCCAGCTTCCGCTGCCCCCGATGCTTATGTTCGACCGAATTACAGAGATAGCCGAACAGGGCGGCGAGCACGGCAAGGGTCTAGTTCGAGCTGAACTCCTGGTAAAACCGGACCTCTGGTTTTTCCCCTGTCACTTCAAGGGCGATCCCGTAATGCCGGGCTGCCTTGGTCTCGATGCACTTTGGCAAATGGTCGGTTTCTTCCTCGGTTGGCTTGGCTCGCCCGGTAAGGGCAGGGCGCTGGGCGCGGGAGAAGTCAAATTATCCGGCCAGGTATTGCCGACCATGAAACAGATCGTCTACGGCATCGACCTCAAACGTGTCATGCGTTCGAAACTCGTACTTGGTATCGCCGATGGATGGCTTTCGGCCGACGGCGAAATAATCTACCGCGCCTCCGATTTGAAGGTCGCCCTTGTCAAGATTGATCAGATGGCGGCGCCCGCGAAGGCCTGAGAAAATAGAAATGGCGCGTCTAAGCTGACGCCGCTTCCGACACACCGATGAATTGGAGAGGCTAATATGCGGCGGGTCGTCGTCACCGGGATGGGAATCGTCTCATCGATCGGCAACAACACCCAAGAAGTGCTTGCGAGCCTGCGCGAGGCAAAGAGCGGAATTTCTTTCGCCGACGATTACGCGAAGCTCGGCTTCCGCTGCCAAGTCCACGGCGCGCCGACACTGGATCCTACGGGCATTGTCGATCGCCGCGCCATGCGTTTCCACGGCGGCGGCACTGCATGGAATCATGTCGCCATGGATCAGGCGATCCGCGACGCCGGTCTCGAGGAAAAAGAAATCAGCAACGAGAAGACCGGCATCATCATGGGTTCGGGTGGTCCTTCGACGCGCACAATTGTCGAAGCCGCCGACACCACGCGCTCGAAAGGTCCGAAGCGCGTCGGCCCCTTCGCGGTGCCGAAAGCGATGTCGTCGACGGCTTCGGCAACCCTTGCGACTTGGTTCAAGATTAAGGGCGTCAACTATTCAATCTCATCCGCCTGCGCGACATCCAACCACTGCATCGGCAACGCTTATGAGCTGATTCAGTCCGGCAAGCAGAACGTAATGTTCGCGGGCGGTTGCGAGGAACTGGATTGGACATTGTCGGTTCTATTCGATGCCATGGGCGCGATGTCCTCGGGTTTCAATGACAAGCCGCAGATAGCTTCGCGCGCCTATGACAAAAATCGCGACGGTTTCGTAATCGCGGGTGGTGCGGGGGTGCTGGTGTTGGAAGACCTCGAGCATGCGAAGGCGCGCAGCGCGCGTATTTACGGCGAAGTTGCAGGCTATGGCGCCACCTCGGATGGGCACGACATGGTCGCGCCGTCCGGCGAGGGGGCCGTTCGCTGCATGAAAATGGCGCTCGATGGGGTGAAGCCGCCGGTCGATTACATCAACCCGCATGCCACATCAACGCCGGTCGGCGACATCAAGGAAATCGAGGCAATTCGCGAAGTATTCGGCGCGAAATGCCCGCCGATCTCGGCGACCAAGTCGCTTACCGGCCATTCGCTCGGCGCCACTGGCGTTCAGGAAGCAGTTTATTCGTTACTGATGATGAATAGCGGGTTCATCTGCGAAAGTGCGAACATTCAAGAAATCGATCCGCTCTTCGCCGACATGCCGATCGCCCGCGAGCGCAAGGATAACGTTAAACTCAACTGCGTGCTCTCGAACTCGTTCGGGTTCGGCGGCACCAACGCGACGCTCGTTTTTAAGCGTCTCGACGCCTAGTCCTCAGCATGTGCATCAAGCTAGAGAAGAACTCATGAAAGGACTGATGGAGGGAAAACGCGGCCTTATCATGGGTGTCGCGAACGATCATTCGATCGCTTGGGGCATCGCGCAAGCTGTTGCCGCGCACGGCGCAAAGCTCGCCTTTACATACCAAGGCGAGGCGCTGGAAAAACGCGTCCGGCCGCTCGCCGAGTCCGTCAAGGCTGAGATGATTTTACCCTGCGACGTCGAGGATATTTCGACAGTCGATAAGGTATTTAGCGAGGTCGAACGCCGTTGGGGTGGCCTTGATTTTCTCGTCCACGCCATCGCCTTCTCCGACAAGAGCCAGCTGAAAGGCCGCTATGCCGATACCACGCGCGAAAATTTCCAGCACACCATGCTGATTTCCTGCTTCTCCTTCACGGAAGCGGCAAGACGAGCCGGTGCCTTGATGAAGGACGGCGGGTCGATGATCACGCTGACCTATAATGGTGGTGAACGAGCGATGCCAAATTACAATGCGATGGGTGTGGCGAAGGCCGCGCTGGAAGCCTCGGTTCGTTATCTTGCCGTCGATTTCGGTGCGCGCGGTATCCGTGTGAACGCGATCTCGGCCGGACCCATCCGCACGCTCGCCGGCGCCGGCATTAGCGATGCACGCTTGATGTTCGCGTTCCAACAGAAACATTCGCCGCTCGGCCGCGGCGTGACGCTAGAGGAACTTGGCGGTGCGGGGCTCTATCTTCTCTCGGATTTGTCGACCGGTGTCACAGGTGAAATTCATTTTGTCGATTCCGGCTACAACGTGATTGCGATGCCGCATCCGGACTCGCTCAAGGCGGAAACTGAAGGCAAGAACATTCCGAAGGCCGCAGAATAGTGAAATCGCACGCGTCGTTCGAGTAACTTCAGACTTCAGCCTCGCTCTCCAACTTCGTTTTATTTTCAAGGCAATAATATCCGGACACCCGGCTGACGAGCTTTTGCCGCATCCAGTCATTGAGCGTGCGGCTGACATTTTCGCGGGCAACGCCTGCCATCGCTGCAACATCGCTCTGCGTAATTTTCTGACGGATCAAAACGCGGCTATTGCCGACGTCCTGTCCGAACGCTTCCGCCAGACTTACCAAGGCGAGCGCGATACGTCCCTTGATCGACAGAAAACTCGCGGCCGCCACGATGCTATTCGTATCGCGTAATCTCTGCGTGAGCATCGTCATGATGTGGTCGCGCACTTCGGGATGTTCGCGCGCAAAGTCTTCATAGGCGCTGCGGCTGATGAAGCCGAGTTCGGTATCGCGAATTGCTGAAACGGAGGCCGAGCGCGGCTGCCCGTCGATGATCGCAAATTCGCCCACTAAGGCACCAGGCCCGAAAATTGCTAGAATGCGTTCGTTGCCCGAAGGCGACATCACACTCACCTTCATGAGGCCGCTTTCAATACGATAGCAGCCGTCGCCGGGATCGCCGGCCATGAACAAGACCTGATCGGCCGCGATCTTCACGGGACGCGCTTTGGCAAACAGCCCGACGGAAAGGGGTTCGGGAAGCCGGGAAAAAATATGAGCTGATGCTAGAGCCCAAGGCGCCATGGCAGCACTCGAAGAGTTGAGACGGGATCGTAACCTAGTGTCCGGCGGACAGCGATAGTATGCCGGCGCTATGTTTTCCGAAACGGGAAACCGCCCGGACCTCGCGGCCCGAGCGGTTGCCGGTTCAGGTAATGAACCGCGCATTAGCTGCACACTTCGACGAGATAAGGACGACCCGAACGGGTGTACTTCTTCACCATGTAGCAGTCGCCGTCATAACCGGTTTCACCGATCACGAACACCGGACCGCCATGCCAGCGATGGCCATGATGCTTATGAGGTTTGGCCGAAGCTTCACCGATCATCGCGAAAGTCGCTGTGACAAGGGCTGCCGCAGCAACCGTTCCGGTCAGGATCTTCTTGAAGGTCATTTTCGTTCTCCGTTTCATGCCGGCCGCTTCATTGCGCCGGCATGCTCACGGTCTAAGGCCGCATCGTCGCGTTCGATGTGATTGCCGTCACAACAACGACGATTCGCTAAGGCATTGATTTTGATTGGTAAAACGAAAAGGGCGGCGCAATGCCGCCCTTTCCACGCATGAAAGTTTTGTAAAGATCGGCGTGCAGTTTACTCCGCCGCCGGTGCACTTTCGCTCTTCTGTTTCAATTCGAGGTCTTCGCCCGTTTTTTGGTCGACAACCTTCATCGACAGCCGAACCTTGCCGCGATCGTCGAAGCCCATCAGTTTCACTTTCACCTTGTCGCCTTCCTTGACGACGTCGGTGGTCTTGTTGACTCGCTGCTGAGCGAGCTGGCTGATGTGAACGAGGCCATCTTTGGCGCCGTAGAAATTCACGAAGGCGCCGAAGTCAACTGTCTTCACGATCGTACCGTCATAAATCACGCCGACCTCGGGATCGGAAGTAAGCGATTTGATCCATTTGATCGCGGCATTAATCGACTCGGCCTTGGCCGAAGCAACTTTTACGGTGCCGTCATCCTCGACATTGATCTTGGCGCCGGTTTTCTCGACGATTTCGCGGATCACCTTTCCGCCGGTGCCGATCACGTCGCGGATCTTGTCGACCGGTATCTTGATCACCTCGATGCGCGGCGCATGCTCGCCGAGCTGCGGACGCGCGGCGGTCAGAGCCTTGGACATTTCACCGAGGATGTGCAGGCGACCTTCCTTGGCTTGGGTGAGCGCGACCTTCATGATCTCTTCGGTGATGCCGGCGATCTTGATATCCATTTGCAACGCGGTGACACCCTTGTCGGTGCCCGCCACCTTGAAGTCCATGTCGCCGAGATGATCCTCGTCGCCGAGAATGTCGGAGAGCACGGCGAATTTCTTATCTTCGAGGATTAGCCCCATAGCGATGCCTGCGACTGGGCCACGGAGTGGAACGCCCGCATCCATGAGCGCGAGCGACGAACCGCAGACCGTCGCCATCGACGAGGAGCCGTTCGATTCCAGGATTTCCGACACGATGCGGATCGTGTAGGGGAACTCCGTTGCGGGAGGCAGCATCGGGTGGATTGCACGCCACGCAAGCTTGCCGTGACCGATCTCGCGGCGTCCGGGCGCCCCGACACGGCCGGTTTCACCGACAGAGAACGGCGGAAAGTTGTAGTGCAGCAGGAAACTCTCTTTGTATGTTCCCTGTAGCGCATCGATCCACTGCTCGTCCTCGCCGGTGCCGAGCGTTGCGACCACGAGTGCTTGTGTTTCGCCCCGCGTGAATACCGCCGAGCCGTGCGTGCGCGGCAGAATGCCAGCCTGTGCCTCGATCTTGCGCACCGTCTTGCCGTCGCGGCCATCGATACGGATACCCGTGTCAAGGATGGAGTTGCGGACGATCTTGGCTTCCAGCTCCTTGAACACGCCGCCAACCTGTTGTGGCGTCGGTGCATTTTTATCGTCGGGCTTCGGTTCGAACGCAGCCTTTACCTTGGCTTTGACCGCATCGATCGCCGCATGCCGTTCCTGCTTGGTCTTGATCGAATAGGCAGCGCGCAGCTCGGACTCCGCAATCGACTGCACCTTGCTTTGGATTGCGGATAAATCCGGAGCGACAACTTCGCGTGGTTCTTTCGCAGCCTTCTCGGCGAGGCGAATGATCATGTCGATCACCGGCTGAAAATGACGGTGGCCGAACATCACGGAGCCGAGCATAACTTCCTCGGGAAGTTCCTTGGCTTCCGACTCGACCATCAGCACGGCGTCCTTGGTGCCGGCGACGACGAGATCGAGCTGACTTTCGGTCATCTCTTCCAGCGTCGGATTGAGCACGTATTCGTTATTGATAAAGGCGACGCGCGCGCCTCCGATCGGACCCATGAAGGGCGCGCCGGAAATCGTCAGCGCTGCGGAAACCGCGACCATCGCGACGATATCCGGATCATTTTCAAGATCGTGTGAGAGCACCGTTGTGATGATCTGCGTGTCGCAGCGCCAGCCGTCGGCGAACAAGGGGCGGATCGGCCGATCAATCAGGCGCGAGGTGAGTGTCTCTTTTTCAGTCGGACGACCTTCACGCTTGAAATAGCCGCCGGGAATGCGCCCTGCGGCAAAGAATTTTTCCTGGTAGTTGACGGTAAGAGGTAGGAAGTCGATTCCGAGTTTCGGCTCTTTGGCCGCGACGACGGTCGCGATCACTGTCGTTTCGCCGTAGGTGGCGAGTACCGCGCCGTCAGCTTGGCGCGCGAGCCTTCCGGTTTCGAGAACTAGGCGGCGACCGCCCCAATCAATTTCCTCACGATGAATGTCGAACATGCGAATTTTCCATGTCTTGCGGAGAAGGAAAGCCATGGGCAAGACGGCGAGACGCTCCTTCGCGCGCTCGCGTAGCGCGCTGAAAGGAGAGCATCCGGCGATCCTGCCATGACTTTGGTTCTTCCGTTGGTTATGCGACGGCGCCGCCGCCGCGATGGCCGCGCGAAGCCCTATGCCCGCGCGGAATTTTGTTACCGGCGAATGTTGAGGCGGTCGATCAGCTTTTGATAACGCGCTTCGTCCTTCGACTTCAGAAAGTCGAGAAGACTGCGCCGCTGGGAAACCATCTTCAACAAACCACGCCGGGAGTGATTGTCCTTAACGTGTGTCTTGAAGTGTTCGGTCAGGTAGTTGATGCGTTCCGACAGGATTGCGACCTGAACTTCCGGCGAGCCTGTGTCGCCTTTCTTGGTCGCGTACTCTTGAACGAGCGCCAGTTTGCGCTCCGCGCTTAGCGACATCGTATTCTCCTTATCTGTTGGAGTGAGAGAAACGGCCAGGCCGGGATGTCGTCCAGCAGGGTCGCGTTACGGGGCGGAATATAGCGAAATCAGGCTGTTAAGCCAGCGGAATAACCCTTTTATTATCAATGGATTAGCGCGGCAGATGGAAAATCCGCCGCGGATGAAGCGATCCATGCTCGACTTCTGCGAGCGCAATCAGCAGCCCCTGTGCGGAAACTGAAACAATCCCGCCCATCACCGGCGCGTCTCGCCCCCGTAATAGCACGGCCTGGCCAAGCGTGAGCCGGTCAGCGTCGGCGCGGCTGACGCTCACAGACGGCACATCGCCAAGACTCGATTCGACAGGGAGGAGCGATGCCGACAAGGCATCGGCGCCCGATTGCGCGATACGCTCGACCTCCTCAATGGTGACTGAGTCTTTCTCGGTGAACGAGCCCACTTGGGTGCGGCGAAGCGCGCAGACATGGCCGAGACAGCCGAGCGCGCGGCCTATGTCTCGTGCGAGGGCGCGTACATAAGTTCCTTTACCGCATTCGGCTTCGAGCACGGCATGATCGGCATCCGGTGTTTCGATCAGCCCTAATCGATGAACGTCGATTGTGCGTGGCGCGAGCGAAACATTTTCGCCTTCACGCGCCAGATTGTAAGCGCGCTCGCCGCCGATCTTCAGCGCGGAAAAAACCGGCGGGGTTTGCTCGATCGTGCCAGTAAATCTCCCCAGCATCGCATCGATAGATTCTTGCGATGGCCGAGTGTCCGACTCCGAAACAATTTTACCCTCGGAATCGTCGGTATCGGTTTCGACGCCCCAACGCACCTTGAAGCGATAAACCTTGCGCCCATCCATTGCGAAGGAAACAGTCTTTGTCGCCTCTCCAAAAGCAATCGGCAGCACGCCGCTTGCCAGCGGATCAAGCGTACCGGCATGTCCGACCTTTTTCGCGCGGGACAGGCGCTTCAAGATTGCAACGGCTGTAGTCGATGTTCTGCCGACAGGTTTATCAAGAATGAGCCAGCCGTGGATGTCGCGCTTCTCAGTGCGAGGCGCGTTCATTCCGAATCCTCGCGGCGATCGCGCTTGAGATCGCGCGCGACTTCCGGCGCACGCAACAACTTATCAATGCGTTCCGCCTCATCGAAACGCTCGTCGATACGAAAGTGCAACTCCGGCATATATCGCATCGCGACTCGTTTTGAGAGTGCACCGCGAAGCCAGCGCTTGTTTTTGTTGAGTGCCCCGATGACCATATCTGCATCGCGACCGCCCAGCGGCATCACATAGACGGTCGCTTGCCGCAGGTCGGGCGTCATCCGCACTTCGGGAAATGTGAGGGTATGCCCTTCGAGCACAGGATCGTGCACGCCTTCCTGCGCGAAGATTTCCACGACCGCGTGACGCACCAGCTCGCCGACGCGCAACATGCGCTGACTGGCGCCCGGCTTTTGTGTGATGCGGTGTCTCGTCATTTTCAAACGTTTTCCCGGAATCGGACCGGGTAAAACGCCAATCCTCTAGAATTTAAAGTGAACGCTGTATGGACTCGACTCGGTAGCATTCGATCACGTCGCCGACGCGCATATCCTCATATTTCTCAAATGACATGCCGCATTCCTGCCCCGCGACCACCTCGCGTGCATCGTCTTTGAAGCGCTTCAGCGTCGCAAGTTTGCCTTCGTGAATCACGACGTTGTCGCGGATCAAGCGGACGTTCGCGCCGCGTTCGACCTTGCCGTCTGTGACGCGGCAGCCTGCAACTTTGCCTGTTTTGGAGACACTGAAGATCTCGAGAATTTCGGCGTTGCCTAGCATCGTTTCGCGCAGCGTCGGCGCGAGCAGGCCGGACATCGCCTTTTTTACGTCGTCGACGAGATCGTAGATGATGTTGTAGTAGCGAATTTCCACGCCCGCGCGCTCGGCTGCCGCGCGTGCTTCTTTATGCGCACGCACATTGAAGCCGATAATGGCGGCGCCCGTCGAAGCGGCGAGGGTCACGTCCGACTCTGCAATGCCGCCGACGCCCGCGAGCAGGATACGCGCGATGACTTCATCGGTGCCGAGCTTATCGAGCGAGCCGACGATGGCCTCGATCGAGCCCTGCACGTCGCCTTTGATCACGAGCGGGAATTCCTTGCGGCCGGCAGTCTTGAGCTGGCTCATCATTTGCTCGAGCGAACCGCGTGCCGCCCCACCGCGTGCAGGAGAATCGCGGCGCTGACGGGCGCGATAGTCGGTCACTTCGCGCGCACGCACTTCGCTCTCTACGACCGCGAGCCGGTCGCCCGCTTCAGGGGTGCCGGCAAAACCGAGCACCTCAACCGGTGTCGACGGACCGGCCTCATCGACATTCGAGCCCTTGTCGTTGACAAGGGCGCGCACGCGGCCCCATTCGCCGCCCGCGACGATGATATCGCCGACGCGCAATGTGCCGCGCTGGACAAGAACAGTCGCGACCGGACCGCGACCGCGATCAAGCTTCGCTTCGATCACGGTACCTTCAGCCGGGCGATCAGGATTCGCCTTGAGGTCGAGAATTTCGGTTTGCAGTCCGATGGTCTCGAGGAGCTTGTCGAGATTGGTCCTCTTGGTGGCGGAGACTTCGACGTCGAGCGTCTCGCCGCCCATGGATTCGACCTGTACTTCGTGCTGCAGAAGCTCGGTGCGTACGCGTTCGGCCTTGGCATCGGCCTTGTCGATTTTGTTGATGGCGATGATCATTGGGACCTTCGCCGCCCGCGCGTGCTGAATGGCCTCCACCGTTTGCGGTTTCACGCCGTCATCGGCGGCGACCACAAGAATGACGAGGTCCGTAACTTTAGCACCGCGCGCGCGCATGGCTGTGAACGCCGCATGGCCCGGCGTATCGATAAAAGTGATCTTCGCGCCCGACGGCGCCGTCACCTGATAAGCGCCGATATGTTGCGTAATGCCGCCGGCTTCGCCGCCTACCACATTGGTTTGACGGATTGCGTCGAGCAACGAAGTCTTGCCGTGGTCTACGTGACCCATGACGGTCACGACGGGCGGACGCGGCTTGGCCTTGGCCGGATCGTCCGGCGTATCGAACAGGCCTTCGACGACGTCGGCTTCAGCTACCCGCTTGACCGTGTGGCCCATTTCTTCTGCGATCAGTTGCGCAGTGTCGGCATCGATCGCGTCGGTGATCTTCAGCATCTGACCTTGATTCATGAGCAGCCGGATTACGTCGACTCCGCGCTCCGCCATGCGGTTCGCCAGTTCCTGAATCGTGATCGTTTCCGGAATCACGACCTCACGCGCGATTTTTTCCTTCGGTTCGTCGGTCGGCCGATGACCGGAAATTCTTTGAGTGCGGCGGCGGAAAGAGGCGATTGATCGCTGCCGCTCGTCATCGCTGCTGAGAGCAGTGACAAGTGTAAGCCGGCCACGGCGCTTCTCGTCGCCAACAGTACGAACGGGTTTCGGCGCGGCAGCAGTCTTGCCGCCACGGCGAGAGGTGCGCGGCCCATCGTCGTCCTCATCGCCCACCACTGTCCGCCCGCCTGGCACGGCTGCACCGAAACGCTTCTGCGCCTCAAGCTCGGCTTTTCGTTTTGTTTCTTCCTCGGAGGCGCGTCGCGCTTCTTCGTTGCGCTTGCGAGCCTCGGCGGCTTCGCGATCGGAACGCTCTACCGCATCACGCTCGGAACGGCGGCGTACCTCTTCTTCGGCACTCTTACGTTCCTCGGCTTCGCGTACACGCGAGTCGGCAAGCGCTTTTCCGCGCGCGTCGCGTTCTTCCTCGGTGAGCGTACGAAGCACCACGCCCGAAGTTTTTTTCGGGGCAGTTTGCGGTTCTGCCGCCGGGCTCTTGGGAGCCGATTTGGCTGTAGCGGCTGAAGCCCCTCCTGCCTTCGCCGCCGGAATCTGTCCTGTGCGCGCGACGGGCTTCTTTGCTTCGATGGCAGCGTCGGCCTTGGCTCCGCCTTCGCCGACAGTACGCCGTTTTACCTTTTCGACGACCACGGCTTTGGAGCGGCCGTGGCTGAAGCTCTGGCGCACCACACCCTGCTCGACGTTACGTTTCAGCGTAAGCGTCTTTGTGGGCGCGACTTTCAGCGTTTTTTCGCCGGTGTCTTTCGTGTCTGCCATAAGCTGCCTAATCAGTTCCCTTGTCGAAGCGATGTCATCGAGTCCGCCGGCGCGTTCTTGTCTCGCCAGCGCTCATATCTCAGGCAATGCGCTAGAAAAACCCGGCTAGCCGGATGGCCGAGCAGGGCAGCATGTACCACATTTGTGCGTCCGAGCGCCAAGTCCAATTGTTCCCCGGAAAACAGCCCGATCTTCGCGGGCACCTCGGAATCGGCCGGTTTCATCGCCGCACTGAGCTTTTTCGTACCGTCGCTGCCCGCGTCGATTGCATCCACCAGAATCAAGACTTTGCCGGAAGCTAGAGCGTTCTTAACCTTCTCGAAGCCGGTGAGTACTTGCCCAGCCTTGTTCGCGATGGAGAGAGCCTCAAGTGCGGACCGTTCCAGGAGGCGCTCGACCAATCCAGGAAGATTCCGATCGGCAACGCCTTTGCCGCGAAATGCCCGCGCGAACAATTTTCGTTCGATGGCCAGATTTAACACAGCATGATTGGCGCTGATCCAACAGCCACGACCCGGAAGCTTCTGTGCGATATCCGGAACGATAGCGCCATCAGGCGCCACGACGTAGCGGATCATCTCATCGATCGGCTTGATATCGCCTGTCGCGAGGCAGAGCCGTTCACGCCGAGTGCGCGTCTCGGCCGGTCCCTTGTCGGTGTCCTCGTCGGCTGATTGCGCTAGCACGGGCCATCTCCATCAAGCCTGCGGCTGCGGCTCAGCCGCCGCTTCGCCTTCGACAGCCTCTGGCTCGGGTGGATTGAGAGCCGATTCGTCGATCCAGCCAGCCTTGACACGCGCCTGCATGATCATGGCTTCGGCATCGTCACGCTCGATAGTGAAGCCTTCGAGTGCGCCTGGATGACGCGTGCTTTCGCCATCCTTGCGTTCGACCCAGCCGGTAAGATCGTCGGTCGCGCACCCGGCGAGATCCTCGACCGTCTTAATGTCGTGTTCGCCAAATGCGACCAGCATTCTGCTCGTCACACCCGGTATTTCGCTCAGCGCGTCAGCGACACCAAGCTCTTTGCGCTTCGCATCGAGCTCGGACTCAATGCGAGTGAGATAATCCTTCGCACGCGTTTGCAGTTCGGCCGCCGTGTCGGCGTCGAATCCCTCGATCGCGGCAAGTTCCTCGGTCGGCACCATGGCCAGTTCCTCGACGGAAGCGAAGCCTTCGGAGGTGAGGAGTTGTGCAACCATCTCGTCGACATCAAGCGCCTCGATGAAACTCTTGCTGCGCTCGGCGAATTCCTTCTGCCGCCGCTCGCTCTCTTCCGCTTCTGTCAAGATATCGATGTCCCAGCCGGTGAGCTGCGAGGCGAGCCGCACGTTCTGGCCGCGGCGCCCAATCGCGAGTGAAAGCTGTGCGTCGGGGACCACGACCTCGATGCGTTCGCGTACTTCATCGAGCACGACCTTGACGACTTCGGCGGGCGCCAGCGCATTGACGACAAACGTCGCCACGTCCGGTGACCAGGGGATGATGTCGATCTTCTCACCCTGTAGCTCGTTCACCACGGCCTGCACGCGCGAACCGCGCATGCCGACGCAAGCACCGACAGGGTCGACGGAAGAATCGCGCGAGATCACCGCGATCTTCGCGCGCGATCCGGGATCGCGAGCCACTGCCTTGATCTCGACGATTCCGTCATAAATCTCCGGCACTTCCTGTGCGAAGAGTTTGGCCATGAATTGCGGATGCGTGCGGGAGAGGAAAATTTGCGGACCGCGTGGCTCGCGCCGGACGTCATAAACATAGGCGCGGATGCGGTCGCCGTTGCGAAACAGCTCGCGCGGCAGCAGCTCGTCGCGCCGTACGATCGCCTCGCCGCGGCCTAGATCGGCAACGACGTTTCCATATTCGACGCGCTTCACGACGCCGTTCACGATCTCGCCGATGCGGTCCTTGTAGTCGCCATATTGGCGGTCACGCTCGGCCTCGCGGACTTTCTGAACGATGACCTGTTTCGCCGATTGTGCCGCGATGCGTCCATACTCGAGCGGCGGCAAAGTCTCGGCGATGAAGTCGCCGATTTGCGCCGCAGGGTTGCGCTTGCGCGCCTCCTCCAGGCTGATTTGTATTGCGTTGTTTTCGACGGTTTCGGCGACGAGGAGAAGCCGCGACAGGCGCAGCTCTCCGGTACGGGGGTTGATTTCGGCGCGCACCTCGGTTTCGCTGCCGTACCGCGAGCGCGCGGCTTTCTGGATCGCGTCTTCCATCGCGGCGATCACGATTCCCTTGTCGATCGATTTTTCGCGCGCGACTGCCTCCGCGATTTGCAGAAGTTCGAGTCGGTTTGCGCTGACAACGGCCATTGTTTTGTCTCCTAGACCTAGATTTGCGGCCGGCGATCTGACGCCGGGTTATTTTCATTTGAGCGGTGCGGCGGGGTACCTTGTTCGCTTAATTTTCCGCGCTTTAGCGATTCGGCGATCAGCGCGTCGGTGAGCATGAGTTTTGCTTCGGCCATCTCGGCGATCGGAAGGCGCACGATTTGCTCGGCATTGTCGCGCATGCGGATAAGAGCATTTCCTTCTTCCACTCCGGTAATCTCGCCGCGAAAACGCTTGCGACCTTCCAGCATCGTCGACATTTCGATTTTTGCTTCATGACCAACGTAGCGCTCGAAATCGGAACGGCGCACGAGCATCCGGTCGATGCCGGGCGAGGATAATTCGAGGCGGTAGCCGCCACGGATCGGATCCTCGACATCGAGCGCCGGCGACAGAGAGCGGCTCGCCGCTTCGCAATCCTCGATCGTGAACGTGCCGTCGGGCCGCTCGGCCATAATCTGGACGGTGCAACCGTCGCGTCCGGAGACGTGTACGCGCACCAGCCGATAGCCGAGGCCCTCGAGTGCGGGCTCGGCGACCGCCGCAATGCGCGCGGAAATGCCTTGCTCTGCAATAAGCCGCGGCTCATGCAGCAAGTCCCTTGCGTCTTCGTTCCTACCATTCATCGCGTCCGACCAAATTAAAAAAGAGCGGGTCCCGGCCGGGCCCCACTCTCACCATCCGGTCCTTAGACCGTGCTGAGATGTTTGTTATGCGGCCAATATAGCGATGCTCGACAACGAAGCAAGGGGCGTAAAGCACCTTCTTGCCGGGCGAAATCGGTTAAAGGCGCTGAAACGACAGATAAGTGGGGTGCCTTCCCTCTTTGATCGCCTTCGCTTCGTAACGGGTACCGGGAAAGCCGGGCCAGGGTTTGCGCCAATCGTCGGCCCGCTCAGCTGTCCAATAGAAGAACGGCGAGCGGATGAATCGCAATAACCCCCATTCCGCGTAATCCGGAATATCCGTTGCGAAGCGAAGACAGCCGCCTTTCGTTAAAACTCGCGCCAAGCGGCTCACCCTATCCTCGGAAATGAAGCGGCGTTTCCAGTGCCGGCGCTTCGGCCACGGGTCGGGATAGAGAATGTCGATACGTTCGAGTGCTTTTTCTGGAAGCCAGTTGAGAAGTTCAAGTGCGTCGCCGTGATGAAGCCGGATATTTTTCACACCTTCGGCGCGGATAGCGGCGAGCAGTTTCGCCATGCCATTGAGATAGGGATCGCAACCGATAAAGCCAATCTCCGGATTTTCCTTTGCTTCATGCAGTAGATTTTCTCCACCGCCGAATCCGATTTCAAGGCGAATCTGCCGAACCGGGACTGCAAATAGCGAGCGGAGATCGCTTGGAGCCGCTTGCGACAGGTCGAGCGAGAACCCCGGCAGCAAATTGTTGATGAGGCCCGCCTGACCTTTCCGCAGAGCATGGCCCTTGCGGCGCCCGAAAAATGCGCCGCGCGATTTATGAGCGGAAGTTTCTGCGTTCATGCGCGGACGCATTCCGCGCGCCGGGTTTACTTCAGCGCGGCGCGGAGTTGAGGAGCAAGATCCGTACGCTCCCAGGAAAAGCCGCCATCTTTCTCCGGTGCGCGGCCAAAATGACCGTACGAAGAAGTGCGCGCATAAATCGGCTTGTTTAGGCCGAGATGTTCGCGAATTCCCCGCGGAGATAAATTCATGATTTCGCCCAGCACTTTTTCGAGCTTCGCTTCATCGACTTTGCCGGTGCCGTGCAGATCGACATAGATCGAAAGTGGCTGCGAAACACCGATGGCATAGGAAAGTTGAATTGTACAACGTCCTGCGAGATCTGCGGCGACCACATTCTTCGCGAGATAGCGCGCGGCGTAGGCCGCGGAGCGGTCAACCTTTGTCGGGTCCTTGCCGGAGAATGCGCCGCCGCCATGCGGCGCCGCTCCACCATATGTATCGACGATGATCTTGCGGCCAGTAAGGCCACAATCGCCGTCCGGTCCGCCGATCACGAATTTGCCCGTCGGGTTCACGTGCCAAACCGTATTTTTGTTGATCCAGCCCGCGGGGATCGCCTTCTTCACATAGGGTTCAACGATCGCCTTTACATCGTGCGAGGTCAGGTTGCCGTCAAAATGCTGCGTCGAAACGACAACCTGTGTCGCCTCTACCGGCTTGCCGTTTTCGTATCGAACGGTGACTTGGCTCTTGGCGTCGGGTCCGAGTGCCTTGGTCTCGCCGGAACGGCGCGCCTCGGACATCAACTTCAAAATACGATGTGCATAATAAATCGGAGCCGGCATCAGCTCGGGCGTCTCGTTGCAAGCGTAACCGAACATGATCCCCTGGTCGCCGGCGCCTTCGTCCTTGTTTCCGGCCGCATCGACTCCCTGCGCTATATCCGCCGATTGCGCGTGCAGCAGCACTTCGATCTTTGCGTTCTGCCAGTGAAATCCTTCCTGCTCGTAACCGATGTCCTTGATCGCGGCGCGGGCGCGCTCCGTCACCAGTTCCTTGTCGATCGCAGCAGGACCGCGTGTCTCTCCGGCGATGACGACGCGGTTGGTGGTTGCAAGTGTTTCACAGGCAACTCGCACCTGAGTGGGGTCCATACCGAGTTTCGGCGCCCCCTCGAAAAAGGCGTCGACCACCTCGTCGGAAATGCGGTCACAAACCTTATCCGGATGGCCTTCAGAAACGGATTCACTCGTAAATAGGTAGTTCTGGCGCGACACCGGACATTACTCCCTGAAAATTCCCCGGATCGGGCTTTTCGGCCGCCGGGGCGCTGACTTCTCGCAGGGCTGGCGGCCCGCGGTCAAGGTCGCGGCGCAAACCACAGATAGTGGAGGGGAAAAGAGCTGTAGTTACTTCTCGTCAGCGACCATCGCCTCGACGAGGTCGACAATGCGCCGGCGGACCTTCGCATCCTTGATTTTCATAAACGCCTTGGTAAGCGCGAGCCCGTCGGAAGTCGCCAGAAAGTCGGAGACGTAAGCCGGGGAGGATGGTTCGGATAATCCGCCGCCCGCGGTCAGGGGAACTGGTGCACCTTCGAAAAAAAAGGCCGGTGGCACCGAGAGAACGGTCGCGATCTGCTGCAGACGACTCGCGCCCACGCGGTTCGTTCCTTTTTCGTATTTCTGAATCTGCTGGAACGTAATGCCCAGCTTCTCGCCGAGCTTTTCCTGCGACATCCCGATCATCATGCGCCGCATGCGAACACGGCTCCCGACATGTTTGTCGATCGGGTTGGGCGCCTTCTTCGTCATTCCAGTCTCCAACATTAAAGCTACCCCAACGAGATGAAAGGTTCCAGGCACGTAGAGAAACTCGGCTTCCAGGCAATGTATACATTGTTCGCGCCGAGGTAAGTCAAGAAGCCTTCTTGCGCGCTCGCCGTGCGACAAGTGCTGCAGCCAGAAATAATAGGGCTAACATGAGTGTCGGCCCATCGCGATAGCGTGCGTAAAACGTCGCCGCTATCGGCCTTGGCAGCTTCGAATCGATCACTCCATCCTGGCCGAGCGGAAGCGAACGTACGATTCGCCCCAACGGGTCGATCACAGCCGAGATGCCATTGTTCGTTGCGCGAACGAGAGGCAATCCTTCTTCGATCGTTCGCAGCCGCGCCTGCGCAAGATGCTGATAGGGGCCGGGTGTGAAACCGAACCAAGCGTCGTTCGATACGTTCAACATCCAGGCTGGACGCGGTCCCTCGGGCATGACTTCGCCCGGAAAAATCGCCTCATAGCAGATCAGAGGTGCCGCGAGCGGCAAGCCCGGAATTGCGAGCGCACGGAGTTTAGCCCCGGCGGAGTATCCGCCGCGCACGCGCGTGAGTTGCTCCAGTCCGATGCTTTCCAAGAAATTCTGAAAAGGGAGATATTCGCCGAACGGCACAAGGTGCACTTTGTCGTAGGTCGCGATGATTGCTCCGTCATTGCCGATGACGCGGATGCTGTTATAGACATGCGGCTCGGTTTCGCCAGGGCGCGGCTCGTCGTAACGGCTGGCGCCGGTAATCAGAATTGTTCGCGGCGAAACGAACTTGGCGATGCGTGCCAATACATCCGCTTCCCGCTCAAGAAAAAACGGGAAGGCCGATTCGGGCCAGAATAAATGCGTGACGTCGCGCACGCTCTGCGTATCGGGGCTCGTCGCACGATCGCTGATGCCGATATAGCGATCCATAATCTCGTTTGTCGCTGAAATTCGAAACTTTTCGTCTTGCGGCAAATTCGGCTGCATGATCCGTAGCTTCGGTCCATCGACAAAGCCTGTCTCGGTCGTCGCAAGTCGATAGGAACCAAAACCGCCAAGAGCAGCCAGTAAAACGACCGCAGCACAAGGTGGAAACCACGGCCACCGCGTCGCGTCCGGCTTGTCGATCAGTAGGGCGGGACTAGCGAAAACGGCCAATGCAATAAGGGTCAATCCCCACAGTCCGATGAAAGCCGCCGATTGTGCGAAGGCGGGCAATCCCGCGAGCGCATAGCCAAAACTGTTCCACGGGAAGCCCGTGAGGATATGCCCGCGCAGCCACTCCGCGAGCCCCATCCCGAACGCGAAAGCAAGAATGCGGCTGGGGCCCGGGCTCCATAGCAGCCGTGCAATCACGGCGCCGAAGCCGAAGAAGATTGCGAGACCTGCCGGAACGAACAAAACTGCGAATGGCATAAGCCAGGCAAAGCGGTCGGCTTCGACCAGAAATGCCACGCCGATCCAATAGAGACGCGCGAGAAAATATCCGAAGCCGAACCACGAGCCTGCGAAGAAGGCGGCTTGCAATCCGGCGCGGCCAGCGCCTGTCCGATCTAGCAGCCATACGAAGACGGGCAGTGTAACCGCGAGCACCGGCCATAAATCGAAAGGTGCCATGGCCAGTGCCGAAAATGCTCCAGCTAAGCCGGCGATCAGCCTTCGCCGCCAGCCCCATGCGAGTACGATGCGGTAGGCGAAAGCCGCCAGCGTCATGAAAGCCGCGATCCTGGGTTAGCCAACCGGTTTGTCGGAAGACGAAACCGGCTGCGTCCCCGATTCAGAGAGGGGCGAGGGCACGCCTGCTTCCTCACCCGGCCGCCGCCGTCGCGGCTCGCGCGCGGGCAACTGACGATAAACGCGCAGCCGCTTGACGCGGCGCGGGTCCGCATCCAGAACTTCGATCTCGTAATGATCGGGACCGCGCAAGATCTCGCCGCGCACCGGTACACGCCCCGCGATGGTTACCAGCAAGCCGCCCAGCGTGTCGACGTCCTCGATTTCCTCACCGATTACGAAATCGGGTCCGATCACATCTTTTGCCTCGTCAAGACTCGCGCGTGCATCGGCAATGAAACTTCCGTCGGCCTGCGGCACGATACTCGCGGGTTCATCGTCGTGTTCGTCCTCGATATCGCCGACAATCTGCTCGACGATATCTTCCATCGAGACAAGACCGTCAGTGCCGCCATATTCGTCGATCACCAGCGCGAGGTGAGTGCGCGAAGTTTGCATTTTCACGAGTAGATCAATTGCGGGCATCGACGGTGGAACGAATAGAAGACGACGCACGATTTTCATTGTCGAAAGGCGTTCTGCAAGATCGACGGCCTGCGGATCGATATCCGCCGGAAGCGGTTTGTCGCGCTGGGCATTGTCCTCAGGCTGAATAACAGCGCGTTCCGTGGCATAGGCGACGATATCGCGGATATGCACCAAGCCGATCGGATCATCTAGCGTGTCATCATAGACGACGAGGCGTGAGTGGCCGGCGCTGGCAAAAATCTTGAAAAGCTCGCCCAACGAAATGTCCTGCTGAACCGCAACGATGTCCGCGCGCGGCACCATGAGATCGCCGATGTGGCGCTCCTTCAGCGCCAGGATGTTCTGAAGCATCGTGCGCTCTGCCGGCGAGAACTCCGCCTTGTCCGGCTCATTCTCAGCAAGAACCTCCTCGAGGTCGGTCCGCAACGATCCGGAGCCGCGCATGCGGATCAACGACTTGAAGCGGTCAAGCCAGCTTTCGCGGCTGGGTGTCGCAGGTGCCGTAGCCGTTGGTTCTTCCGCTGCCATGGGGCGGGGAGCATATGGGTCGGCTGCGTTCATACGTGTTCCCGTTCCATGTGCTCGTCACTTGCATAAGGATCCGCAATGCCGAGCCGCGTCAGAATTTTTCGCTCGCGATTTTCCATTGCGTCGGCGTCACTGTCGTTTTCGTGGTCAAAGCCGAGCAGATGAAGAACGCCGTGCACCGCGAGGTGGCAAAGATGCGCTTCAGCAGTTTTGCCCTCCGCTTCCGCCTCGCGTATCAGCGTTTCATAGGCAATCACGATATCGCCGAAATGACGGGTGCTCGTATCGCCGGATGCTTTTACCGGAAATGACAGCACATTCGTCGGCTGATCCTTGCCTCGCCAGGTGCGATTAAGTGCGCGCATGCGCGCGTCGTCGCAAAGAACGACGCCAGTTTCGCCTTCACTCATGCCAACGTCGGCGAGCGCTGTCTCGATCGCACGGCGCACGACTGCCTCCGCCTCTGCGAGCTTCCTCCAGGCGGCTGCTTCAACCGTGATATCGACGGTGACGCTCACGGTTTGTTTCCCTTTTTCTTTTTGTCGGCGCCGTCATAGGCATTGACGATGCGCGATACGAGCTCGTGGCGGACAACGTCCGCCGCCGTAAACTCGACCTGGACGACGTCCTCGAGTGACGAGAGCAATCCCACCGCTTCGCCAAGGCCCGAAATCTGTCCCGGCGGCAAATCGATCTGCGTCGGGTCTCCCGTCACCATCATGCGCGAATTCTCGCCGAGCCGGGTAAGAAACATCTTCATTTGCATGGAGGTCGTATTCTGCGCCTCGTCGAGAATGACTGCGGCGTTCGCAAGCGTACGCCCGCGCATGAAGGCGATTGGCGCGATTTCGATTTCGCCAGCCTGCAGCGCGCGCTCGAAAATCCCGCGATCCATGAGATCGAAAAATGCATCGTAAATCGGGCGCAGATACGGATCGACTTTCTCGCGCATGTCGCCGGGCAGAAATCCGAGCCGTTCTCCGGCTTCGACCGCGGGGCGGGAGAGAACGATGCGATCGACTTCCCGCCGCTCGAACAAATGCACCGCATGGGCGACCGCAAGCCAGGTCTTGCCGGTGCCGGCCGGGCCGGTTCCAAATACGAGCGTATTCTTCTGCAGCGCCCGCATATATGTGTCCTGACCCGAAGTGCGCGCACGCACAAGCCGCTTGCGAAGCCGCAGCTCGGCGAAATTCGCGTTACCACCTTTTGAGTCGGCGTCTAGTTTCGCAGGTTGCATCGTTACTTGGCGGATTGCGCCTTCCACATCGCCGGTCGTGATGTCATGCCCGCTCTTGAGTTGCTGGTAGAGCGCCTGCAGGACGCGCCTTGCGCGTTCGCAAGCCTCCCGCTCGCCCTCGAGGGTGACATGGTTTCCGCGCTGGTCGGCGCCGACGGAAAGACGCCTCTCGATCAGTGCGAGATTCTCAGCATGACGGCCGAACAGGCTAGACGCCAGCTTGTTATCGTCGAATTCGAGGAGGATTTGCGCCTGCGTGTCGCGACGTTCGCCCCACGGTTTGGCACGGCTGGTTCCGGGATCGCGCAATCAGGCAACTCCTGCGGCAAGCGCAAACGGGTTCGATTCATCAAATGTAACCGTGATGAGCTCACCAAACAAACTGTTCGTTCCTGCTTTCACGATACGTACGGTTGCCACTGTTCCAATCAAATCCATGTTTCCCATTGCCTGTACGGGCTGCAGATAAGGACTACGTCCGGCGATCTGACCCGGCAGGCGGCCGGGCTTTTCGAACAGGACATCGAAGCGCCGGCCCTGCATCAATTCGTTGAAATTATGCCGCTGCGTCTCAACCAGAATTTTTAGCCGCGCGAGGCGCTCGTCCTTGATTGCCTCCGGAACTTGTCCGTTCATTTCGGCGGCGCCGGTCCCCGGCCGTGCGCTGTATTTAAAGAAATACGTCGACGCAAATTCGACCTCGCGGACGAGATTGAGTGTGTCCTCGAAGTCCGCATCGGTCTCGTCGGGAAAGCCCACGATAAAATCCGACGAGAGCGCGATATCGGGCTGCGTCGTTCGCAGGCGTGAAACGATTTCGAGGTATTCGTTGCGAGTGTGACGGCGGTTCATCGCGCGCAGCACGCGATCCGAACCCGATTGCACGGGCAGATGCACGAATGGCATCAGCTTCGGAAGATCGCGATGCGCCGCAATGAGATCATCAGTCATGTCACATGGATGGCTGGTCATATAACGCAGCCGGTAGATATCCGGCAGTTCGGAAAGCCGTTCGAACAATTGTGCGAGAGTCCACGGGCGCCCGTCAGGACCTACGCCATGATAGGCGTTCACATTCTGGCCGATCAGCGTTACTTCCCTGACGCCTGCATCCGCAAGCCGTTCAACTTCTTCCACGATCTTCATCACTGGCCGCGACACTTCGCTGCCGCGCGTGTAGGGCACGACGCAGAATGTGCAGAATTTGTCGCAACCTTCCTGAACGGTGACGAATGCGGTCACGCCGCGAGCACGCATCCTGGCTTTCGTCGGCGGTGCGAGATGATCGAACTTGTCTTCGACGGGAAATTCGGTGTCGACGATCGCATTTCCAACTTGTACCTTCGAAACGAAATCGGGCAGGCGATGAATGTTCTGCGAGCCGATCACGAGATCCACTACAGGCGCGCGCCGCACGATCTAAGCGCCCTCCGCCTGCGCGACGCAACCCGCTACGGCGACAAGCACATTGCGGCCTTCCTGCTTAGCCGCCGATTTTATTTCGCGTATGCGTCCGAGTTCGGAATAGACCTTTTCCGCCGCGCGTTCGCGGATGTGGCAGGTGTTCAAAACGATGAGATCGGCATCATCCGGGCGCGCCGTTTCGACATAGCCATCGCGCACCATCGCGTCCGCCATACGATGGGAATCGTAGACGTTCATTTGGCAGCCATAGGACTTGATAAATAGCCTGCGGGATCCGCTCATCGCGCCTTGTGTGCCGGGCCTTGCTGCTGGTTCGAGCGGCAAAGGCCGTCAGGCATTCCGCTACAAGGAGAATGTATTAGCGGGTTTCGGCCACCAAGGGAACGGGCTCGCGATTCTCGGCCAAATCGTTGACGGGGTTGGTGATTTCAGCCCGTCCCTGGCGCGCGGCGGTTGTCATGCGCCGAACCGATTGTTCCAGAGATTGTGCAATCAGCTTGCGATCCATCGCTGGCTCGACGGCCATCGCTGAGCCGAACGTGACGAGCACGTCGATCCCGCCCATGCGCAGCACGCGGCCGATATGCTTCACAAGATTTGTATCGCCAAACCACGAAGCAACGGGCCTGTGCTGGCGTCCCATCGGCAAACCTTGCAGCCGCGTGTAGGCGATGGAAACCGGCTGCAGATAACCGCGCTCGCCTTCGCCAACCGTCTCGCGCATTGCGCCGAGAAGCGCCGAGCGGAACGGCAATATACGATTGCCATCGCCAGTCGTTCCCTCGCCATAAATCACGACTGGATCGCCGCCGGTAAGCCGCGCCGCAATTTCGCGATTGACCGTGCCGGTCGCGTGACGCCTGGCGCGGTCGACGAAAACCGATCGCTGAAGTTTCGCCAATAGGCCGAAAACCGGCCAGCCCGCGATTTCACTCTTGGCAACAAAGACAAGCGGAGTGCGTGAACTCAAGACTAGATGGTCGAGCCACGAAGAATGGTTGGCGACGAACAGGAGCGGGCGCTCTTTTGCCGGCGCGCCGTGCACATGCACCTTGACATCGAGCAGCCACAGGCAGAGCCGGTGATACCAACACGGAATCCAACGCAGCGTGGGCAGACCAAGCTTGAGCGAGATCCATTGCGCCGGGATCCCGATCAGGGTCGCAATGGCGAAGACCGTCAACACATAGGTGGAGCGGATCATGACGGCTACGATTTCTTCTCGTCATCGAGGGGCAGCGCATAGAGCTCGAGGCGGTGGTCGACGATCTTATAGCCGAGCCGGCGCGCGATCTCTTCCTGCAGCCGCTCGATTTCTTCCGACCGGAATTCGATCACCTTGCCGCTGCGCAAATTGATCAGGTGATCATGATGCTCGCCGGGAACCTGTTCGTAACGCGAGCGGCCGTCGCGAAAGTCGTGGCGCTCGATGATCCCCGCGTCTTCGAACAGCCGTACGGTGCGGTATACCGTCGACATCGAGATTTTGTCGTCAATGGCCACAGCGCGCCGGTAAAGCTCCTCCACATCGGGGTGATCGCGCGACGAGCCGAGGACGCGTGCGATCACGCGGCGCTGCTCGGTCATGCGCATGCCGCTCTTGATGCACGCTTGTTCGATCGAGGCTGGCTTGGCGCCCACTCTTGATCATCCTTCGTCAAAGGGAAAAAAGCATTTTAGTCGCTGCGGCATGGCGCGTCCACGGACGTCAAACCAGCTCACGCTTGAGCGTAAGCGCGGAAACAGTGCCTTCCGGCCGCGGGTAGTAACCGGCGCGCTGGCCGACTTGGCGAAATCCTGCCCTGTCATAGAGACGAAGTGCAGACCGGTTGTCCTCGCCGACTTCGAGAAAAACCTGCGCAACGCCTAACGCCGCAAGCCGTCCGAGATGGCGGTGCAGGAGCTGAGAGGCGAGGCCGCGCCCGCGTTCGCTCGGCGCAACAGCGACGGTGAGAATTTCGGCTTCGTCAGCCACGATCCGCGAAAGAAGAAATCCGACAATGATGCCGCGCCCGCCATCGGCCCGAGCGATATGGGCGATGACGGACTGATCCGACAACAGGCGTTCGAATTCCGGCTCGCTCCAGCCGACTGGAAACGAACGGGCGTGAATCGCCGCAAGCGAGGAGGAGTCTCGCGGGCGCGCCTCCAGAATCGCAGGCGCCGTCCGCACAAACAGTTTCGAAAAGAAACCGATCATTGCCTCTGAACTTGCTCAGCAAACGGCTTTGCGTCGGGCAAACGCAGGTAAAGCGGCCGTGGCAGGGCGCGTTCGGGGTTTGCGGCCGCTCCGATGCGAGCGACCCACAAAATGTCGGGTGCCACGCGTGGGTCGACGAGAAGCGGAACGGGCGATTTCGCCGGCCAATGCGCGGCGAGCATTGCGGCTCCATTGCCCACGATGCGTACCGGACCGAGGGCGACAGCGCGGACAGCCTCGCGCAGCTTCACCGCTCGGGGCGCTATCAGGACGCGGCCGCCGGCACCGACCATTTGCATATAGAGATTGCCGTGTTTTGCGTCGATCACGGCCACAACCGGCACGGCTTCGTTTTCGGTGATCAATGGGGCTGTCAACGCGGCAAGCGTGCTCACACCCACAGCGGGTTTCTGGGCGGCAAGCGCAAAACCGCGCGCCGCGGAGAGGCCGACGCGTAAGCCGGTAAAGCTGCCGGGTCCGACAGTGACGGCGATGCGGTCGATAGCGTCGAAAGTCGCGCCCGCCGATTTCATTACTTCATCGACGAGCGGAATCAGTAATTCAGCGTGGCCGCGACCGATCTCGCGCGACTGCATGGCAAGCATGCGATCGCGTTCAGTATCGAAAATCGCGGCGGAGCAGGCATCGAGTGCCGTGTCGATAGCGAGGATGCGCATGGCGATCGGCCGATCGCCAAATCAGACCGGACGAACCTCGGTGACGTCCGGCACGAAATGACGGAGCAAATTCTCGATTCCATTCTTGAGCGTTGCGGTCGATGATGGGCAACCGGCGCAAGCGCCTCTCATGTTGAGAAATACGACGCCGTCGCGGTAGCCCTTGAAAGTGATGTCGCCGCCATCGGAGGCGACTGCTGGCCGCACGCGCGTCTCGATCAACTCTTTGATCGTCGTCACGGTCGAGGCGTCCTTCTCGTCGAAAAATTCATCCGCGTCATCGCCGCTGGTGATTTCGGCGGCATCGCGCAAGATCGACTCGTTGGAAAGGTAATGCTCCATGATGGCGCCGAGAATCGCGGGCTTGAGATGGTTCCATTCGCCCGTGGCCTTGGTCACCGCGATGAAGTCCTGTCCGAAAAATACGCCGCTAACGTCCTTGATCGCGAACAGGCGCGAGGCCAACGGCGATTTCTCCGCCGCATCCGCGTCCCGCATATCGAGCGTGCCCTCCGCGAGCACCGTGCGACCCGGCAGAAACTTGAGCGTCGCTGGATTGGGCGTCGCTTCGGTTTGAATGAACATGGGAAAATCTCCCGTTGAGGCCGTTTCCGGCCGTATTCCTCTGTCGCCATGAATTTAGTGCTTCCGGACCCGTTTCGGAAGGGCGGTTATGAGAGCGCGTCCAATTCCTCGTCCGATAGGTTACCGGGCACAATCGTGATCGGAATTGGGAAAGTGCTGGAACCAGCCCCCGCAAGCGAGGTCACAAGCGGGCCAGGGCCCTCATTACCGGTGCCCGCGGCGAGCACCAGGATATCGATATCGCCATCGGCATCGATGGCCTTGACAACCTCGTCGGCTTTTACCCCTTCGCGCACGACCCTCTCCGCCTCGACTCCGGCAAGATTGCGTGCCCGCGCCGCGAAATGATCGAGACGCTTTTCGACTTCCTCATGCGCCTCCTGCCGCATGAGATCGCCGACGCCGAGCCATTGCTGGTTCGACTCACCGACCGGAACGACCGCGAGCATCACGAGCTTGCCGTTGGTGCGCGCTGCCCGCCTCGTACCGTAATAGACGGCGCGGTCGCATTCCGGCGTCTCGTCGACGACAACGAGGAATTTGCGTTTGTGGCCGGGTTCGTAACTTCTGCGCGTGCGGCTCATCTCTTACTTCCGTTGCCGGGTGATGCTGCCACGCGAAGGCGGCCGCGCACAAGTTTACGGTTTACGCCCTTACAAAACCGACGATGTCTTTCACGTGCTTCATGGTTTCGGCGGCGATTTGCCGCGCCCGTGCCGACCCGTCGGCAAGAATCGAGTCGATGTATTTCGAGTCTTGCACAACGCGTTTCATCTCGGCGCCAATCGGCCCGAGCTTTGCGACCGAAAGCTCAGTCAGCGCCTCCTTGAAACGCGAGAATTGGGCGCCGCCAAATTCTTTCAGGACATCCGCTGGCGATTTGTCGGCGAGTGCCGCGTAGATGCCGACCAGGTTCTCGGCTTCAGGACGCTTCTTGAGCGCAGTTTCGGCTTCGGGAAGCGGCTCCGGATCCGTGCGCGCCTTGCGGATTTTCTGCGCGATGTCATCGGCTCCGTCAGTGAGATTGATGCGCGAAAAATCGGAGGCGTCGGATTTCGACATTTTCTTCGTGCCGTCGCGCAGCGACATAACACGCGTGGCGGGGCCGGAAATCAGTGGCTCGGTGAGCGGGAAAAACGCATCGTTGAATCCGAGCTTCGCGATCTGCGGCGCAAAATCGTTGTTGAATTTTTGCGCGATATCACGCGCTAGCTCAAGATGCTGCTTTTGATCCTCGCCGACCGGTACGTGAGTCGCGCGGTAAACCAGAATGTCGGCCGCCATCAGGTTCGGGTAGGCGTAAAGCCCGACCGAAGCATTCTCCTTATCCTTGCCCGCCTTCTCCTTGAACTGCGTCATGCGATTGAGCCAACCCATGCGCGCAACGCAGTTGAAGATCCACGCCAGCTCCGCGTGTTCTGCGACCTGGCTCTGATTGAAGACGATGTGCTTTTTCGGATCGATACCGCAAGCGAGAAAGGCCGCCGTCACTTCACGAATGTTCTTCGTGAGTTCTTCAGGCTCCTGCCACGCCGTGATCGCGTGCAGGTCGACCACGCAGTAAAGGCAGTCGTATTTCGTCTGTAGATCGACGAAGCGCTTGATTGCGCCGAGATAGTTACCGAGATGCAGATTGCCGGTCGGCTGCACGCCGGAAAATACGCGTTCCTTGATTGCGGCCATCTTGTCCATCCGAATTCGCGCCGGGTCATGCCATGCCGATGCCGCATCGGGCAAGCATGCGTCGCATGATACGAAATATGCGAGCAACAAAGGCCGTTATGCGCCAATCTTGAGCGCTATGGAGTTTCCGATGGCGCTTGCGATAACGAAACAGCTTTGCTACCGCCGCGCGTTCGCCTGGAGGAATGAATGAGCGCCCCTCGTTACGACGTGATCGGCATCGGCAATGCGATTGTCGATGTTCTTGCCCGCGCGGACGACGATTTTCTCGTCAAGCACGGCATGGCCAAGGGCTCGATGTCGCTAATTGACGAGGCGCGCGCCGAGGCGATCTATGCGGCGATGGGACCGGCAACCGAAATTTCCGGCGGGTCGGCGGCGAATACAATTGCGGGCGTTGCTTCGTTCGGCGGCACCGCGGCGTTTATCGGCACCGTAAAGAACGACATACTCGGACGTGTCTTCACGCATGACATTCACGCCGCCGGCGTGAACTTCACGACACCGCCATTCAAAAAGGGACCATCGACCGCGCGCTCTTACATTCTCGTGACGCCGGATGGCGAGCGTACCATGAATACGTATCTCGGTGCCGCACAGCTTTTGTCGGCTGCCCAAATTTCCAAAAAGGAAATCGAAGACGCTGAAGTCACGTATCTGGAAGGATATTTGTGGGACCCGCAGAACGCGAAGGAGGCATTTCTCAAGGCTGCGAAAATCGCCCATCAGGCAAAGCGCACAGTCGCGCTCACGTTATCGGACGCCTTTTGTGTCGACCGCTACCGCGACGAGTTTCATAAACTGGTCAAGAACGGCACCGTCGATCTTTTGTTCGCAAACGAATCGGAATTGAAAAGCCTCTATCAAACCGCCGAATTCGACACTGCCCTCGCAGCACTGTGCCAGGATGCGAGGTTTGCGGTCGTTACACGCAGCGAAAAGGGTGCACTCGTCGTGACCAAGGACAGGACCGAAGCTGTCGATGCATTTCCGGTCGCGAAGGTCGTCGATACGACGGGTGCGGGCGATCTATTTGCGGCGGGATTTCTCTACGGCTTCGCGCGCGGGCTGCCGCATGTCACATCGGCGAAATTGGGCGCGCTCGCTGCCGCAGAAGTGATTTCCCATCTCGGCGCGCGTCCGGAGCGGAAGCTCGCCGAACTCGCGCGCGAGAAGAAGCTGCTGCCGTAGTTGGCTCAGCCTGAAATATTGAACGCCGCGATCGCCGCCATGTTGACGAGGTCGGTGTCCTTCGCCGACAGCGGCACAATCTGCACCGACTTGTCGAGGCCCACCAGAAGCGGACCGATCACGGTGGCGCCGCCCAATTCCTGCAGCATCTTGGTCGAGATCGAAGCGGAGTGAAACGCCGGCATGATCAGCACGTTTGCGACGTCCGTCAGGCGATTGAACGGATAAGAGGCGCCAAGCTCCCGGTTGAGCGCCACGTCCGCCGCCATTTCGCCGTCGACTTCGAAATCGACACGCTTCTCGTGCAGCATTCGCACGGCTTCACGCACGCGCTCGGAACGCTCACCCGGCGGATGGCCGAAGGTGGAAAACGCCAGCATACCGACACGCGGCTCAAAACCGAGCCTGCGCGCGACACCGGCTGCTTCGATCGCGGTCTCGACGAGATCTTTCGCTGTCGGCATTTCAGTCACGGCGGTGTCGGCGACGAGCACCGTGCGCCCGCGTGCAAGCACCAGGGAGACGCCGATGACACGATGGCCTGGTTTCGGATCGATCACGCGCCGCACATCTTCGAGAACGACCGAATAATTTCGTGTAACGCCGGAAACCATTGCGTCGGCATCGCCAAGCGCCACCATGCATGCTGCGAAATGATTGCGATCGTTGTTCACAAGCCGCTGACAGTCTCGGAACAGAAAACCGTTGCGTTGCAGACGCTCGTACAAAAAATTCGCGTAATCGATATTGCGTTTCGAGAGAGAGGCGTTGTGAATTTCGATGCCCTCATGGATATCGACGCCGGCACCCAGCGCGGCAGCCTTCACGCGGTCTTCGCGTCCGACGAGGATCGGCGTGCCGAGCCCCTGCTGCACGAAACTTGCAGCGGCGCGGATGACCTGTTCTTCCTCGCCCTCGGCGAAGACGACCCGCCGCGGTTGACGCCGCAGCCGCTCGAACACGCGCGAGAGCACGCCCGCCACCGGGTCGCGCCGCGTGCGCAACTGCTCGACATAGGCGGGCATGTCGACGATGGGCTTCCGCGCAACGCCCGTATCCATCGCGGCCTTTGCAACTGCGGGAGGGATCGCGGAAATCAGACGGGGATCGAACGGCACCGGAATAATGTAGTCCGGACCGTATTTGGGCCGCGCGCCGTAAGCCGCTGCGACTTCGTCGGGCACGTCCTCACGCGCAAGATCGGCAAGCGCCTGCGCCGCCGCGATCTTCATTTCCATATTGATTGTCGTCGCGCGTACGTCGAGCGCGCCACGGAAGATGTAGGGGAAGCCAAGGACATTATTGATCTGGTTCGGGTAGTCGGAGCGGCCCGTCGCCATGATCGCGTCGTCGCGGATCGCCGCGACTTCCTCGACCGTGATTTCGGGGTCGGGATTGGCCATGGCGAATATGATCGGCTTCGGCGCCATCGACTTGATCATTTCGGGCGTGAACGCGCCCTTGGCGGAAAGTCCGAACAAGATATCTGCGCCCTTCACGGCGTCCGCGAGAGACCGGGCCTTGGTCTCGACGGCGTGCCCGGATTTCCACTGATTCATGCCGCTAGTGCGGCCTTTGTAAACGACGCCCTTGGTGTCGCAGAGAATGACATTGTTGTTGGCAAGACCCAGCGCCTTCAGAAGTTCGACACAGGCGATACCCGAGGCGCCCGCGCCATTGATCACGATTTTAGTGGTGCGGATGTCGCGGCCGGTGAGTTTCAGTGCATTGATCACGCCGGCCGCCGCGATGATGGCAGTGCCATGCTGATCGTCGTGGAAAACCGGAATGTCGAGCAATTCGCGCAAACGTTGCTCGATGATGAAACACTCGGGCGCCTTGATGTCCTCAAGATTGATGCCGCCGAAAGTCTGCCCCAGAAAGCGAACCGAATTGATGAACTCGTCGGGATCCTCGGTATTCACTTCAAGATCGAATGCGTCGATGTCGGCGAAACGCTTGAAGAGAACGGCCTTGCCCTCCATCACCGGCTTCGACGCAAGCGCGCCGAGATTTCCGAGTCCGAGGATCGCTGTTCCGTTGGTAATTACGCCGACTAGATTGCCTTTGACCGTGTAATCGAATGCACGGCTGGGATCTTCCGCGATGGCGAGGACCGGAACCGCGACACCGGGCGAATAGGCAAGCGAC